>ERZ857757.1213-NODE-1213-length-21390-cov-3.348723_pt1 | contig 21390 bp, 22 predicted proteins | sample MGYA00519764_ERZ857757 | MGnify/ENA primary metagenome ERZ857757 (study PRJEB31778, sample SAMEA3449359) | human gut metagenome | biome: human gut; feature: human-associated habitat; material: faeces | place: United Kingdom | collected 2010/2012 ... | reverse complement strand
CGCGGCTTCGGGCATCGGAACGGCATCTGTGACAGGCTCCCGATTTTTTCAATCAGCAGATCGTAGTACCGCAGGGCAGCCTGCTCGGACAGTGTGTTCAGATAGTCGATGATCTCCCGCAAGTCCTGCTTGGCGGTCGGGTAAATTTTGACCTTATAAACGTCCATGCACCAGCCCCCGCAGCTCTCCGGCGACCCGCAGAAAGTCTTCGCCTTCCGCGCCGTCTGCAATTTCGGCTTCCGCGACAGAGAGCTTGGAATACAGATCGATCAGCGCCTGCTGCCGCTCATACTCCGCCATGCTCTGCACGACCATATCGCCGGTGCCGTTTCTCGTGATGAACACCGGCTCGCGCGTCTGCTTGCAGAAGTCGGAAATCTCATTGGCGCTGTTGCGCAGATCAGAAATCGGACGAATATTTGGCATACTGCATCCCTCCCTGGTTGCAGTATAGCAGAATTATGAGTATTTTACAAGCAAAATTACGATAAATTTCAGAGCTGGACAAGCGTTGTCCAGTACAGGGATTATGATTAAAGAAAAGGATGTGATATATATGGAGCTATCGGTTTCAATCGACCAGAATCAGCTCAAGGAGCTGCTTTTGCAGGTTGGGCTTGTCCGGCCCGTTTTTATCTGGGGTGCGCCCGGAATCGGGAAGTCCGCGATTGTAGAGCAGTTTGCCGCAGAGCTGGGCCTGCCCTGCGTCTGCCTGACAGGAAGCCAGCTTGCCCCGGAGGATCTGATCGGAGTGCCGCAGATCGTGAACGGCACAAGTGTCTTCTGCCCGCCCCGCTGTCTGGTGCAGAAGGAACCGTTCTGCCTGTTCCTGGATGAACTGAATGCCTGCTCCCTGGAGGTGCAGAAGGCGTTCTATTCACTGATTTTGGAGCGCAGAATCGGAGAATATCATTTGCCGGACGGCTCAATCGTCATCGGCGCAGGAAACCGTATGCAGGACAACGCAATCACGCGGCAGCTGCCGTCTGCGCTGATAAACCGGATGGTACACGTCGAGCTGCGCCCAAGCAGCCGCGTCTGGCTGGAATGGGCGACGGAAAATGGAATTCATCCGTATGTTTATGACTATCTCTGTGCAAGGCCGGACCATCTATGGAGCCAGCCGCCGAAAACGGAGGAGCCGTTTTCGTCTCCGCGCAGCTGGCACATGCTGAGCGACGCACTGTATGGCTGCGGCGCTTCTGTTTCAGAGCAGCAGTTGTCCGTTCTTGCATATGGTACGATTTCTTCTGCCCACGCGACACAGTTTCTTGCGTTCTGCAAGCAAATCCGAACAAAATACATGCTCAGCAAGATCCTGTCCGGCGCACAGCGATGGCCGGATGCGCCGGAGGACAGGGATGTTCTCTATTTTTTGGCACAGAGCTTACGCGCACGGCTGCACAAGGAGCTCCCGTCGCAGAAAGGGCAGCTTTCGCCGGAGACCCAGACGCTTTCTTATCGGGCGAAGCAGCTGCTGGTAGAACTCACCGCAATTTCACCGGAAATTGCACAGATGGTTGTCTCCGGTGAGGAGGAGCAGGCCCTGCCAAATTGGTTCCTTGTGGAGCTTGTGCGGGAAATTCCAGCGCTGACGAAGCGGAGGAACGGCGCATGAGAAAACCGTCAAGCACGCTTTTGGAAGCAATGGATCAGATGGAGCAGATTCCGGGAATTGCCGGTGTTTGGTCGGAGGTCCGCTGTCAGACCCGTCACACAAAGCCCATGCGTAAGACAGACTGGGCGTTTATCACGTCCTCCGGCTGGCTGTATGTAAACACGGAGCGGGAAGCCTCCTGCCCGGAATGGGTGTATATTCTGTCTCACTGCTGTCTGCATCTGGCGCTCGGCCATATCCGCGAGGACCGGAAAACAGACGCCGTGTGGGAGCATGCCTGCGACTGCATTGCGGCAAAAATGCTGCTGGATCTCCGGATCGGGAGACCACCTGCAGAGTTTGCCGAAGCGCCGCCCGCAAACGTGAAAGAGGAAACCGCGTTCTATCATTGGCTGCTGGAGCATCCGACTGCCAAGATTCCGCGATTTGCCACAATGACAGATGGCAGAACCGGCATGATCTTCGATTGGCGGCCATCCGGTCAGGATTGGGCCCGGCTTTTTGCCGAGGATCTGCAATGGTCGATCCGGCAGACACTGCGCGACTGCGCAGATGGACAAACGGCACGGCCGTGCACGTGCCGCCCGGCAGAGCTGGCAAGGTCGTGGTTTCTTTCCTGCTATCCGCTGCTGGGGGCTGTTGCAGCACGGTTCCGCCTGATCGCCGACAGTGCTGCCGTTTCACGGCTCGGTGTCAGCATTGCGGCGGTATCCTGCCATATGGCAGAAATCTATATCAATCCGTATGCCGGACTGCGCACAGAGGAATGGCGCTTTGTTCTAGCACATGAATTTCTGCATGCCGCGCTGCAGCACGCAGAGCGGCTGAACGGGAGACACCCGCTGCTCTGGAATATTGCCTGTGATTTTGTGATAAATGATTGGCTGCTGGAAATGCACGTCGGCTGTATGCCAAATGGCGCATTGTATGATGCGCAGTTTCATGGTCTGTCCGCAGAAGCCGTCTATGACCGCTTGCTGCCGGAACTGCGCCGCTATGAAAAGCTGCGCTCCGGCGACCTTGTTTATGGGCAGGACGGCACCGCGCAGAATGCAGCGCAAATGGACGACTTTTACCGGCGCGCATTGCAGCGTGGGCTTCAATATCACGAAAGCAGCAGCCGCGGATTCCTGCCAGCCGGACTGATTGAAGAAATTCATGCGCTTTCTGTTCCACCGATTGCCTGGGATGTCAGGCTCGGCACATGGTTCGTGCAGCATTTTCCGACAGAGCAGCTGCACCGCTCCTATTCCAGAATAGGCCGCAGGCAGAGTGCGGCGCCGGATATTCCAAGACCGGCGTGGCTGCATCCGCTGGAGCCGCAGGAAGAAAAAACGTTCGGCGTTGTGCTGGATACCTCCGGTTCTATGCCGCGTTCGCTCCTTGCCGCAGCCTTGGGCGCGATCGCCAGCTACAGTGCAGCGCGGAATGTTCACGCTGTTCGTCTGGTATTCTGCGATGCAGCAGCCTACGATCAGGGCGTCGTGCGTCCGGACAGTCTCGCAGAAGCCGTCCATGTGCAGGGGCGGGGAGGTACGCAGCTGCAGCCGGGAATCGACCTGCTGGAGCGCGCAGAAGATTTCCCAAAGGATGCGCCGATTCTGCTGATTACAGACGGTCAGTGTGAGCATCTCCACCTTCACGGGAGAACACATGCCTATCTTTTGCCCAAAGGCCGCAGCCTGCCGTTTGCACCAAAAGGTGAAGTATTCTGGCTGGATGAATCGTCCTTGACGCGAATGATATATGTGCCAAACAAATCTGCGATTTCTTGAAGATATTTCAGATAGTCGTAAAAATCTTTCTTCTGTCCGGAGTATCGCTTTCCATTTTGATAGGAAATCATATTCATTACAAAATGAACATGCAAATGCTTGGCATCTTCATGGACGGAATAGACGATTTGATATGTATCTGCATAAAATCTGCACGCCATCTGCGCAAACTGATTTGCGTGCCAAGCGTCTGCAAGCTCATGCTTTTCAAAGCTGATGATCCAGTGACGGAGACGAACTCCACGATCCTGATGATATGCCTGAGAAACCAACTGCATTTCCTCCGCTGCATATTGTGGATGCACTGCGAATCCGCCGATATAGTGATCCGGTGTTTTATCTGACCGCATAATGTAATCCAAAAGCTGCTGGTAAGCAAGCTCGTCTGTATATTTCTGCGGAACGGACTTTATTTTAAGGACTGCCATGTTGCTACCTCCCATGCTTCAAAGGACGCTTGCTGCTCCGCAGAAAGTCCTGCATCCTTCAAAATCATGTTATGTCTGCACAATTGACGGTAAAAAATCTGATCGTGCTTTTTGAGCAGAATTGCATCGCCTTGTAAGGATTTTTCGCGAATGTACTCGCTCAAAGAGCATCCTGCCTTTTGAGCCTCAGCAAGCAAATATTCTTTATCCTGCTGTGTATATTTTATAGATATCATAGTTGTTTTACTTTCTTTCATTTTCATATATTGTGAACCTCTTTTTTGCTTTATTGTGGATACTGTACACTTTCGCTAGAGGAAGCGTTTGGTATGACGCTTCCTCTGAGTCCTACTATTGTGTTCGTTCCTTGTTAAACATTAACACGGATTTTCTGCCATTTGTTGACCGTATATTCCAAAATCAGAACGCCTGCCGTATCTGGCAGGCGTTCCTTGTGTCATTTATAATTTATTAGCAAGCTGCCAAATGGCAGGAATATGACATGTGGCATTTTCGGCATATCTTTCCCGTTGCGGGTTTCTATGATATACTGAAATAGGAAAGGTGCTGAGAAACTATGGAAAATAAATCGAACAATTACTCTGGTTACCCAATAACTTATGAAAGAGAACTTCCATTTGATAAATCTGGCTCACAGTTTGTAAATGAGCTGCCGAAAAAACATGATCGTACAACCGCTATGGCGACAATTTGTTATGCGCTGGGAGTAATTACCGATTCTCCGAGTAAAGATCACCTCACGGACGAGGGCGACCCAATTCGTTTTGGACTTCTTTATGAACTCACTAAGTCAGAAGACTCCAAGCCAGAAGATTCTGGATCAAAGTGGATGAAAATTTATCCTGAAGTTGAAGATCTCTATCGCGCAATTATTATTGCGCAGGATGAACTTTCCCCAAATGCGCGGCAGCATGAAACCCGTGGAGTATTGGAACAGCGTACTTTTGACAAGCTAACAGAAAAACTTAAGCAAAAACTGCTGACATCAGAACCGTTAGACTATGTTGATTATATTTATCTTAATACGCCGCAGATATCCTGTCGTTTGCTGCGAGGGTTTCAAAGCCGTCTGACAGAAAACTTTGAAAGAACAACGAATGATATCAAAACAATGTCGGCAGATCAGGCTATTGATATCCTGTGTACCGCTTTGCCGCTTGCAAATGAGATTCGCCGATCTATACAAGACCGCATAGAAGCATGGCCAATGGATTCAACCCAAAATGCCGAACCAGCTCCAAACAGCACGGACTTGAGCAATCTCCGTTCAGATTTGCTATCAAAACGAAAAGCGGCATATAGCGAGGGGATTCGCCGCCATTCAAAGCATGAATTTGATTGTCGAATTCAAATTCATGATGAAAAATGTTCAGATAATGACAAGATGCTCAAGCATTACCTTGACTGCCCGGGTGCAGTTAAAAATCAACGCAAATATGACGAGTCAGCATTGCCATATTATAAAACATGGCTTTTGAATCAACTCGATCTAACAATAACGAGGAAAGGGGACAGCCTTCGTGAAGCATATCGGTTTTATTGGAATTTTTTAGAGGTGAAATCGATAGAATCTGTACGAGAGTATGCTGCTAAAAAGATTCAAAAGCGGATTGACGAAATGTTTGACGACTTATCACGGGGCCAATTTATCCCGTATTATTGTACGCAGATTCAATACGGATCTGCAGTCGGCATTTTCTTGGATGGACTGCTCCGAAATGTCTACGAACAACTTTTTGTAAAAGTCCATGACGCATTTTTGGTAATGACATGTGTTAGAGTGTGTTGGGGCGCACTCCGAGGTCCTCTGGCATCGCTGCATGAGTTGCAAACGGACGCATCGTTCAACCCTGCTGGCCAAGAGCAAATCAGGCAGCTAGTAAAACGCCAAGCTCGTTGGTTGGAGATTAAGTTGGAAAATGCAGACTCTCAACTACGGCAAGATCAAGATTATGTGCAACTGGATCTTTGCAATATCAGTGCCGCTGATTGCAGAAAAATCTGTCTTCAGGAAAAGCAGGCGATTATTCAAAGATTAGATATTCGTCCGTTGAAAATCGAGTCAACAGAACTGCTCTTTTTATCCGAAGAATACCGCGCACTACTGTATAATTGCTACATAGTCCTTCAGCACGAAAAGGAAAAAAGCATTTCAGAAATTGTTGATTCGTTCTCGAAATCCTACATTCAATAAATAGATCCCTCAAACTTCCGGTTTGGCCTGTGCCAGCCGGAAGTTTTTGACAATTTCAATCTGCAGAAATACACCCGAGCACAATTTTTTCTTATGCTTGGTTGCGCACCGGAACTCTTTTTACTGCTATGATTGAGCCAGCTTAAATGAGGAGGCTTGATACACCGTGTACCAGTTTAATAATGGAGGACTCAAAGTGGCGCTCGTAAGTGAACTCGACGACTACCTGGATGATTTCTATTGGAGGCATACTATGTCCGGTTTAATTGCCGAGAGCCTGGAACCAATTGTCCCTACATGGTCGCACCAGAACGGAGTATTCATTTGCGCACAGCCTGGTCGGGGAAAGACCACATTCATCAAGGAAGAAATTATCCCGGCGGCGATTGAAAGGGGGAAGAATGTACTGCTGCTGAGTTCGCGGCTGGCGAACTCGGTGCAGCAGAAGCGTTTGATTGCGCAGAAGCTTGGCCTTCAGACCACGCTTGAAGGTTTGTCGGAAATTGGGCTTCAGCGGCATACCGATTTTGGATCTGTGAGAATCATGACGTATCAGAGCGTGCAGGGGTTTTTGAATGATCCGAATGCAAAAGAATGGATGAGAAACTGTGCATACCTGGTTTGCGATGAGTGTCATTTCTTTGCGGTCGATGCGCTCTTTAACTTCTTTGCGGGGTCCGTCCTTCGGAATCTGGTTTGTAAATTTTCGCATGCGGTTCGTATTTACATGACTGCTACGCCCTACGATGTCCAGAGGTGTATAGCTGTTGCGGAGCGGGACGAGTATTCTGCAATTCAGGATTTTGCTCGTAATGAACGCATTCCTACGTGCGACCGCTATATTGAATTTTACAATTTTCCGGTTGATTACTCTGCGTATTGTGTCGATTTTATCCACGAATATGAGGATGTTATCCCGAAAATCGAAGAAAATCCCGACGCGAAGTGGTTAATATTCTGCGAGAATAAACAGAAGGGGATGCTGCTGAAGAATTGTCTGTGTGAGACGTATAAAATTTGTGCAGCCTATCTTGATGCGGACAGCAAAGAGTCAGAGGAGTGGGAAAGACTCTGTCGGGAGGAGCGCTTTGACGAGCAGGTCATGCTTTGCACGACGGTTCTGGATTGCGGAGTCAATATCCACGATAAAAAACTCAGGCACATTGTCCTTGCAGCTGATAACCAGACTACATTCATCCAATGTATAGGCAGGAAACGGCTGGATTCCAACGAGACTCTGCAGCTTCATGTTTTGGAGATGAATTCAAAGACACTTGCGGGACGCAGAGCCAGTATTACCCGGAAGCTGAACTTGGCCCAGAAATTTGATGCAGGCAATCATTTGGACATCCTTGATATGATGGCAAATACATCCGATCCGGACTGCAACGCGTTGTTTCGTTATGCTTCCGACGCACACTATCGGAAAGGAGGAGGGGTCTTCAAAAGCAAAGAGGCTGAGTATGTTTTGCGCCGCAGAAAGGACTTCTACGAACGCATGAGCACGGACAAAGCGACATATCGGGAGGAAGTTGCACGGTGGCTGGGTAACACAGCCCAGATCACAGAAGAAAACCATGTGCTTCAGATAGAAAAATTCTATGCAGTCCACAAGAATATTGCTTTGACCGATGATGAAAAGGGCGAATTTAAAAATTTGGTCTTTGCGTATGCTGCGTCCATAGGGATCGATATCATTCGGGAATCCAGAAAAGGGGCTTCAAAAGAAGTCGCGTTGAATCATATTTTAGAGGATGCCAAACTTCCCTTTGTTCTTTCAAGGCAGTGGGTACTTCGCAAATTTGAGGAGGAAACAACATGAAAGTCAATACAGATGTCCTGCCAAAGCTTACACTGACGGTCGAAGAAGCCGCAGAACTTCTCCGGATTGGCCGTGGAAGTGCATACGAATTGGTGCGCAGTGGACGCCTCCGCGCCGTAAAAATCGGTCGGAGGATTCTGATTCCGTCTGACGCTATAAACGAATTTTTGCACGCCGCATAAAACGCAGGGCAGCGGCCTGCGAAGGAAGGAGACTACGATATGAAAAGAAATGCAAATGGAAACGGCTCTGTGCGGAAAATTTCTGTTGCACGGGACGGTAAAACATATACTTACTGGCAGGCCCGCTACTCAGCCGGATTTGATCCCGGTACCGGGAAGCAGAAGCAGCACTCCATCACCGGGAAAACGCAAAAGGAAGTGCTGCAAAAGCTGAAAGCGGCAACTGCGGCGATTGACAGCGGTTCATATATTGAGCCGTCTGCCATGACCGTTGCGCAATGGCTTCAGAGCTGGTCGGACAATTATCTGGAGGGCATTAAGCCCTCCACGGCCTATCTCTATCGCCGCAGCATTGCACTGTATTTGACGCCAAACCTCGGTGCAGTCAAGCTGTGCGCGCTGAAGACGCAGCAGATCCAGGCGTTCTACAACGATCTGCTGCGGCCAGGCAAAAAGAATGCAGAGCCGCTCTCGCCGAAGACAATCAAGAATATCCATGGGATTCTGCACAAAGCACTTCAGCAGGCGGTTGCGAATGGGGATATTCGGCAGAATCCTGCTGACGCATGCAGCCTTCCGAAGGTCGTCAGGAAAGAGATGACGGTTTTCGATGATGATGCCGCAGCTGCATTCCTTCGCGCAATCGACGGACATCCGCATGAACTGCTTTATAAAATTGCCCTCTTTACGGGTATGCGGGAGGGTGAATTGCTCGGCCTGACTTGGGATTGCATTGATTTTACGAATGGAACGATTTCCGTTCGCCAGCAGGCGCGGCAAGAGCAGAAGAAGGGAGGACAGTATTATTTTTCCACACCGAAAAACGGAAAGGGGCGCGTCCTGGCCGTCCCGCAGAGTGTGCTTACCCTGTTCCGTGCGCAGCAGGACAAGCAGAAAGAAATGGCTGCCTATGCCGGGACTGCTTGGGACAATGTACACAATCTGGTGTTTACCAATGCGGCGGGCAGCTTTCTGTCACACCGCACTGTTTATGACTGCTTCAAGCGAATCGTCAAGTCAATCGGCATGGAAACCATGCGCTTCCATGATCTTCGCCATAGCTACGCTGTTGCCTCTATCAAAAATGGCGACGATATCAAAACGGTTCAGGAAAACCTCGGCCATGCGACGGCAGCGTTTACCTTGGACGTGTACGCACATGCGACAAATCAGATGAAGAAGACCAGCGCCGACCGAATGGAGCAGTACATTCAGAATCTACAGGGAGAATAAAACCTTACGATTGATTTTCTTGTCCGATTCTGCTATACTGATAACACAGCATAAAAACAATCTTGGTTTTTAACGGATCGGTGCCTGCACTGGTCCGTGTTTTTTGTGCCGCAAGGCTAAAAATAAGGCTAAACATTGTTTTTAGGATAAAGAAAAACCCTGAAACCATTGCGGTTTCAGGGTTTTTATATGGTGGACAGTACAGGACTCGAACCTGTGACCCCATGCACGTCAAGATCCATCCGTTCGTATTTTTCTGTATTTTAATTATAATATGCACATATTTTAGATGAAAAAATTCTGCATTTATGGGAATTTATCTATTGCGTCCATCACGTTTTTGCCCAGTCTGGGTCAGGTGACGTACAGACTCAATATTTTGTCCGCAGATAGGTTTCTACCGCCGTCAAAAACGTCCCTGCCGACTGCACCTGCTCGGCGGTGTCCGCCTTGGAAACGATGAAGAAATCGTTGTAATCACTGCCCTCGCGGACATCGGAAAGCTCGGAGATCAGTCCGGACAGGCTGGTGTCAAACACGCCGGTTTTGATATACCGTTTCCGGAACTCGGAAATGATTCCGCTGTGGTGCTTCATATCTACGCCGTCAAGCGCAAGAACGGCGCGCATCGCGTGGAAAATTGCATAGTGCACGGTTTGCCGCACTGCGGTAGCTTTCGCCTGCAAGCAGCAGCTTTGCGTCCCGCAGACATTCCTTTGCGTGGTCAAAGCGAACCTTGGAGATTTCAATAGCTTGTTCAGGAAGCATAGCGAATCCCCTCCTTCAGCACGTTCTGATAGAACGGCAGGAAATCCGCATACCGCCGGAACTGTGCCAGTGGCACAACGTGGACAGAAACCGTGATGTCGTGGTCAAGGCTGAGTGCGCTTGCTACTCCAGAAACCGCACGCCGCTGCGACGCGATCTGTTCCTGCGTCAAATCTGCGGTCAGGAGAATGTCAATATCCGACTCCGCGGTAAAATCGCCGCGGGCATAGGATCCGTACAAAATTGCATCGTGGATGCTGTGCCCTAGAATTGGATCACAGGCGTGATAGACGATCTTCAAAATCTCAAACGCTTGATTGCGCGTACACATATTGACACCCCCCTTCTGAACTTCTTATTTGCAGTATACCCCAAAGTGCGCTAGAATGCAAATCTGCTACAAAGCCCGGCTTGCTGGTTTGATTTTATATATTGCCCATTGAATTTTCAATAATCGAATTATTTATTCGATTTTTTTATTTTGCATTGCTATTTTCTGAAAAGGTGGTTATACTGAGCACTGAGGTGGTATCTGTGAATGAAACTCCTGTTATCCGAATCCAACGGGCAAGCATTCGGAATTTTAGAAATGTTGAATCCGGCGAAATTCGTTTTCCATGCAATTATAGCGAGGATATTTTTGCGCCGAAAGCTGATGTCCTCGGCATTTATGGTCAGAACGGCTCCGGCAAAACAACATTTATTGATGCACTGGAAATCTTGAAAACGCTGCTGTCCGGGCAAAAGGTCGGGGCAGAACTGTCAGACTGCATTTCCTACGGACAAGAGAAAGCCGAACTGCAATTTGAGTTCAGCATCCTCAAGCTGAATGAGAGCAATGTAGTATATAAGCGGCGTCTCATCTATTCTGCTGTTTTGAGTAAAGATGCCATTGATGAAACCGTCAAGTGCGCCACAACCAGAACTGATTCAGCAAAAACAGCTTGGATGAAACCGATCTTTGCGTGCACGCACCAGTCAGAGGACGCTGTGTTCTCACCACAAGTTCGGCTGGAATCGTTATTCGGTTCGAAGCAAAATGCAAAAATGGACGAGCTTCGTGTCATAAAATTACTGTGCCAAAAGGAGCATCGATCCTTTCTTTTCTCCCCAGAGTTCCTGAAAATGCTTCATGATGTAGCGCAGGAACATGACGATAAGGTTGAACCGCTGTTCGAACTGTCCAACTTTGCAAACACATCATTCTTTGTCATCTTGAACCGAAATAACGGTCTGATCTCGCTGGATGCAGCAATTCCTGTTAATTTCAGGACAGAAACGGCTGGCGGTACGTTCGCACTGCCGATTGATCAGCCAGTTACAATCCCAAACCGCTTTTTGGAAATCATACAACAGGTCATAGCAACTATCAGCACTGTTCTCTGTGAAATTGTTCCCGGTGCACAACTGTCACTTGTGGAGCTCGGTACGGAGTTGATGGAAAATGGCGAGCAAGGCACAAAAATCCAGTTGGCAAGGGAGCTTTCCTGCGCCAATGGTAAACTGCATCTCCTACCTTTAAAATATGAATCTGAGGGCATTAAAAAAATCATCTCCGTTCTGCATTTGTTGATTGCTGCATATAATAGCCCGTCCATCACACTCGCGATTGACGAGCTGGACTCCGGTATCTACGAGTATCTGCTGGGGGAATTGCTGCGAATCATGCAGAAATCCGGCAAGGGACAGTTGATTTTCACCTCGCATAATCTCTATCCGCTGGAAACGTTGGAAAGCAATTCTATCGTCTTTACAACGACGAACCCAAGCGCTCGATATACTCGCATTAAAAGTGTGCGGGCAACAAATAATCTGCGCTCCATGTACCTGCGTGAAGTCATCCTTGGAAGCGATGATGATGTATCTCTCTACGAAGAAACCAATGTGTCCGAAATCGCGCACGCAATGAGAGTAGTCGGCAAGCGTATGGAGAGCCTTTCTTTGTCGGGGGACGCATCCTCGGAGGTGTCCAATGGCTAAAAAGAAGGTTATGCTCTTTATCGTAGAGGGGCCAACAGATGAAACCAGCCTTTCTACGGTTTTGAACCGTATCTTTTCCTCCTCAACAGTAAAATTTCAGGTCGTTCACGGTGACATCCTGACCCGCGATTTCACTTCTTCGGATAAGATCGTGGCTGCCGTTTGGGAGCAGGTCAAGGAGTTTATGGGCAGTATCTACAGAAAGAGCGATATTTGCCGAATTGTTCATCTCACCGATATGGACGGTGTATTCATCCCTGATGATGCTGTTGTCGAGAATGATACGGTGGAAATTGATACTCCACCATACTATACAGAAACGCAAATTCAAACGCCAAATCGCGCCGGGATTCTTGACCGCAACCAGCGCAAACGGAACAATATCGACCGACTTTCTGCCTGCCCCAAAGTCGCGGGTATTCCATATAGCATGTACTACTTCTCTTTGAATTTGGAGCATATTCTTCACGGGAGAACAAACCTTTCCGACTGGGAAAAGATTCGGTGTGCCGAGGAGTTTGACTTGAAGTACGGCGATGACCCGGACGGATTTACGCTGTTTATGAAGGAATCTTCGTTCTCCGTATGCGATGATTATCGCAGTTCGTGGGCATTTATCAAAACAGAGCTGCATTCCTTGGAGCGGCACAGCAATTTTGGAATCGAGCTGCCGCCCTTAAAAAACACAACGCCCCAAACCAATCGATGATTTGATATAGCAAATACCGTACATTTGAACTGCACTGCTCGAATCCCGTGTTACCTGTGTCATAAGCGGAATGCTTTCCGGGATTTGCGCAGTGCAGTTTCTCTTCATGGGATTGCTGTCAGAACAAAGAAGCAAGGATTCAATGTCCGATTGTTGCCCCAAGCGGAGCTGGAATGCAAGTCGGCGTGAAAGCACTAAATTCCGAAGTATTTTTCAAAAAACTGCGCAAGCCGCTGGATGATCGTTTTCTTCTTTTCCGTGCGGTTGCCGCCGCCAAAGCGGGAGACGGGCGGCAGGATCTGGTCAATATCCGTGCCGGTCGTTTTGAGCGCGCCGTCGCGGAACGCATTGGCAACAAAGCGCTGCGCCTCCGCGGGCTTCAGCTTTTCCTCCGCGATGATTTGCTCCAGCTCCTGCTGCTTTTGCTGCTGCACATAACTCTGCCAATCGCGGTCAACATCCGTTGCGGCGTTGACGGTGTTGATAAAGCCGTGGATTAGATCTTTCTTGCTGCGCAGCTGAATACTCGAATCGATGGCCCGGTCGATGGTTCCCAAGATGCTCTTATCCTTGCAGTTTGACTCGTGGTACTTCATGACCAGCATCAGAATGTAGTCGATGTTGATCTCCACCTGCCGGATGAGTTCAATTTCGAACGTAATATCATCGTTGATGTTTTCTTTGTCCCCATCCGTTTTCGGGCGATACGCCTGATAAAGATCGAGATACACGCTCTGGTAATCCTGAAAATCCCGCTCCGGGAGAAGTTCATGCCCGGCAAACTGGTCAAACGCGCTTAAGATATTTTTGAGCCGCAGGATATTGCCGTAGAGCTTGATGAAATCCTTCTGCTTCTGCTCGCCGATGATCGGCTGCCCGAGCGGAAACTCGCCTGATAGCTTGTCGATCAAATCGCGGTAACCGGGAACAGCCTTGCCATTTTCCTCATAGCCATCATAGTACGCATCATATCCCTTGAGCAGCACAACGCCGCTGGCCTCGCGGTCGCCAAAAAGCGCGATCGCGTCGTCGGTGGCTTTTTGCAGAAGGTGCTTCCCTTATTTTTGTAAGCGATGATTTTGATGATCTAGCTTCTGATAACAGTTTCCTTCCTGATCGAATTCAAAGAGATTATCAGCTCTTGTCAGAATTTCAGACGAAGCAGCTACGACAACCAACACGCTTGTTCCACGGTTTGCAAGATCGTCGATTAGTGTTTGGAATATTCTCGATTCAACACCTGTCGGATTGATATTAGGGAGATGAATAATTAATAGTCGCCAATTATACAACGCATATCGGTTGGCCGCTGCAACGATTCTATTTTCATAGTTTATTTTATAAAATGGATGCTTAGGATCTTCTTTGTATGAGAATGGCTGTTTAGTCAGCAAATAGTTTTGAAATGCTGAGCGGACAACAGTTCCCAAATAAGAAATCCTGCGAAGCGAGAAAATTGTAGTGTTTTCAAAGTAATTTAGATCAGGAAATATCAGTCTGCTAACATCCTGTGGGAAATAACCAATTCCGGCATAGAATAAAGTGCTTATTTTTGCATTAATGAAATCTTTATTACCTAAATTTATCCGGAAACGAGGAACTTCTCCGAAAATCGCATTCAGAAAATCGTATTCATACAAGCCTTTCCCAACTAAATATGTAATTTCCCCTGGCTGTAAGTTCATGGAGAGAGAATGAATATGATTCGTGTGAATATCGCTAATAGTTATTGATGAAAAGTCAATCGAGAGGGGTACATTTTTTTGAGGATAAACACTAGCATATGCGCTTGAATCATATGAACGATAACTGTCGTATATGTACTGATCCTCCTGCCCATTAAGCAGTCTAACAAACATACCCCCTTCAAATCGAAGAATACGACAAGCATCAGAACATATAAAAAGGGGATTTTGATAGCTATCGGTCAACAAAATTGAAATCTGATATTCCAGAAGGGTTCGCACAAGATCGCGAAGTAGGCTAAAATCGGCATCATAATGTAACCGTACAACATCAGATAGAATAAGGTATTCCGCGCCAAGATAAACTGCCTTCACAATACTTAGAATATATTGTTGTAATTTTGTTAAACTGTACACCGGTTTATTAACATCCCAGAATATGCCGTATTTTTCGAGGATCAAACGCGCATTTAGTGAGTTCCTTTTCTGAGAGAAAAAAAACCGATTAGACGAAGGATATGTTAACGATAGGTTTTCTGCAATACTCAAATGTTTATATAGCAGGTGATTTTCATAGGAAATAAGAGAATGAGCTCCCCCTTTTGCATTCCAGCTTATTTTTCCGCTTGTTGGTTCGATTTGCCGAGTTAACAAAAGAACAAGTGCATCTTTAGCTGATGTTGTGTCACTGGAAATTGCAATAAGTTCCCCGCGACCAAACATAAAACTGAAGTTTCGCAGGTAAAATCGCGACGTTTCACAACTTACATTGATAAAACGAAAGAGTTCCTCCATAGAATTACTCCTTGCTTAAAGGCAACATAATTTGAACCTGAGTGCCTTTTCCAACACTACTTGCGACGCTTACTCCATAATCTTCGCCATATAGCAGCCGAATACGTGAATTGATATTAAACAACGCAAGGCCCATCCCACGAACAGAGTCGGCGGCGCAATTACTTTCATTTTTACTAAGCTGAGTATTGATACTATCAAGTTTATCTGCAGGAATCCCTACGCCGTCGTCGTCAACCCGAATACACACAGTTCTTTCTGTATGGGTAATATCAATAAAAATCCTACCCGGTCCGATTTTTGCCTCTAAGCCATGATTAATCGAGTTTTCTACTATCGGTTGTAAAATCATTTTTGGAACTTGCATTCCCAAAATTTCATCTGTCTCATCATCAAACCGCTTATATAAAACAAATTTGTTAGGAAAACGAAATTGCATTATTCGTATATATTTTTCGGTATTGTCAATCTCTGCTTCAAGCGAGATGAGTGGCTCCTTCTGGCTGATACTATAACGAAATAATTCAGACAATGTCTCAACCATTTGTGCCAAATTAGGCATATCGCACATATATAATTCGCCACGTAGGGAGTCAAGGGTATTATAAAGAAAGTGTGGGTTAATCTGACTTTGTAGCGCTTTCAAATTTGTAATATTTCCAAACTGATTTTTGATAATCTCATTGGTCTGCGCCACAATCTGTTCTTCCACCCGCTGCAGAAAAGGATTGTCACTAAGTCTTTTTTTGAATCGGGAGATATTGAATAATGCCATATTTCATAAAGTGGTTGGATAAATGCAGTGGTTATATGGATTATAAATACGATAAAGAGGCTAAATATCAATAAATTAAAAACCACTATTGCCAGTAAAAGCAAATTCGCTTTGGGTGATTGAAAGAACACAAAAAGAATCATAGCAAACTGAGCTAAACCTAAAGAAAAGAGAAGACCAGGTAAAATAATTAACAAAGAATTATTGGTTTCACGTATAAAACGAAAGACAGCACGTAATTTCAATGAAAATTACCCCCATTTATTAAGATAACGGAAATCGGAGGGACGAATACCTAAGTGCTTACGAAAAACCCGACTGAAATATTTTGCGTCAGCGTATCCGACAGCATCAGCCACTTCAGTTACGTTCATCATTGTTGTTAAAAGTAGGTGTTGTGCCATTTCAATTCGTGTTCGCTGAATATAGTTACTGATAGTTTCCCCGGTTTCATTTTTAAAGAGTTCACTTAAATAAGGAGGACTCAGATTAACTTCTTTCGCAAGATCATCAAGTGAAATTGTATTCGCAAAGTTTTTGCTAATAAGTTGTTTAACTGTTCGAACCGGCATGGAATTGGTTGAGTCTACTTCTTTTTGCAAACGAACTAAAATGGAATCTATAAGCTGACAACAGTTTTTCTCTAGATCATGCAAACTAGAAGAACAGGAAACTAAGTATTTCTGCATTATTAACAACGCATCCGGAGTTAACCATGTGTGGTTGGATGCAATAACCCAAATGGCATCAAAGAGCTGACGTAAAAAACTGTTTATTAGTCTAGGATCTGTTAAAAACAAAGTGCTGTGCGTTTCAATTAAATCATGAATCACATAAAAAATTTGTTTTGTCTCTCTTGTTTCAGCTGCTCTTCTGCATTCGGATTTTAATGAGAGTTTTGGTAAAGTAAGTGGTGGGAGAGGAAAGTCATTCCACAAAAAGGGGCCTTCACCAGAAAGCGCACATTTGCAAGGTATAAGCATACGGGCTTCCTGAAAAGCTGTCGGAAAGGCAGTATAATTGGAATGAAAATTACTAACTGTAAGAAGAAAACGATATCGAAAAACATCAATATGTTCTTTTAAAATATCCTTTATGCGCTTCAATGAACGGATAAAAGATTCCCTCGAATTAGGGTCAAGATTGACAATACAGTAAAGGGTGTCATCGATGAACTCAGCTTCAATATCTATCACTTTTGAAATCAAACCTGCAACAAGCAAATCACGTAATTTATCTCCGATGCCAACTGGAAACGCAGGTTGGCTTTGAACTGCACTTGTAGAATAACGAGAAAAATGTCCGTCAAGCGATGAATTAGGCTCGTATAATTGAAGTATAATTGCTACGAAATCACCATTCTGGAATTCCATTCCAGTAGTTTTGTTAAATGTTTCAAGTGGCACATCGCGTAAGCTAGAATTATATAAAAAGGAATGAATGCACTGCCGACGTAAAGAAGTACGAAACTGTTGAACTTCCAATTGAATTGTTGATGTATTAGGAGAGGAGACTGAGCGCTTTTGAACAATCTTTGAAATCGCATTATTTATCTCAGTTTTTTTAATAGGCTTGAGGAGAAAATCGACAACATCCATACGTAATGCGTCGTATGCATAGTCAAATTGTTTATAGCCGCTAATGATTATAACAGAGCATTGATTACAATGATCATTAACCCATTTTGTAAGGTCTAATCCGTTGACACCTGGCATTCGGATGTCAGTAATCAAGATATCTACTTTTTCCTGTTGTAATAACGTAAGAGCTTGAACACCATCGTGTGCTTCACCTACTAAACGTAAATGTAATCCATCCCAATCAATAAGAGCTTTGATCAAGCTGCAAATACGTTTTTCATCCTCTGCAATTACTACATTGAATTCTTCGTTCATAATTAATAATCCCTCTTAAAATTACAAATAAACACGCCAAAAATTAACATTAATTTACATGCTTCAAGAGTTTAATACGACTATAACAAAAACATATTCCTTTTGCAAGTTTTTTTGTATACTGTGTTCTAAGGCAACACCGCGCAATAGCCAAATAAAACATCAAGTATTGCTAGGCGCAGCTCGCATATAAAAAATGCCTGAGAATAACTCTGTTTTCGCATGCAGGGCAACCTAAATTAGACTGCCAGACCGGGTCTGTCAGCCAGAATCAGATTTGCCATTGCAAACATCATATTCAGTTTTGCCGTCTGCTTTTGCCGCCCTCGGTATCGTGTTTTTCGGTATCGAAGCTGGCCCTTGACAACAGCAAAGACGTGCTCAACTTTTGCTCGGATAGATGACTTTTCGCGTTCTCTGCGTTTGAGCTGACCTTGGGAACGAGTAGATTTCTTAGCAATCTGAGAGGGGCGGCGGTTGATCTTATAACGAATGCGTTTTCCGTTCTTGTTCTTCTTCACTGCGTCCTCGCGCTTTTCTGCTCCGAGATAACCGCTGTCTCCATAGACAACGGTTTCCTCGCCGGTCAGCAATTCTGAAGTCATAGAGACGTCGTGCTGATTGGCTGCTGTTACCTTTATCGTATGAACGATACCACTGTCCTTATCTACACCAACATGAGCCTTGTAGCCAAAATGCCAGGTGTTTCCCTTTTTCACCTGATGCGCATCCGGATCACGCTGCTTATCCTTATTCTTTGTGGAACTCGGTGCAGAAATGATCGTGGAATCCACGATGGTCCCTTTTTTCAGGATCAAGCCGCGTTCCATCAGCAGAACTACGACCTGAGAAAAAAGCTTTTCCTGCAATCCGTTCTTCACCAGTAAATTACGAAACCGACCTAAAGTGTCGCCATCCGGCACCTGATTGCTGGAATCCACGCCGCAGAACTCCGAAAATGCGCGGCTGTCTATAACCTCTGCCACGGTTGCCATGTCGGAGAGGTCATACAGATTTTGAATCAGATAAATCCGCAGCATCCGTTCCAGTTCATAGGGCTTGTTGCCGCGCTCTCCTTTATAATAGTGCGGCTTGATGAGTGCTATCCACTCTCCCCACGGAACGATGCGCTCTATCTGCGCAAGAAACTCTTTCTTATGTGTCCGTACATTCGCCAGCTCATCGCTGAACGCGGACATCGTCATCTGTTTATTCATAGGTAAATCTTATCATATTTTCGACGATTCCGCTCAGATTTCTTCTGTGCGGTGTTGCCCTATAACATGTGTAGGCGACTACAAGCAGGCAACATATAGGACAAATAATTCACTGAAGAATAAACAGTATAGAGACGAGAAAGTTCGAGCCTATTTTCTCATGCTTGAAGCACAGGGTTTATGCGTTACTTCATATGCGAATACCACAAGACGATTCAATCAGGAAATATGTGATTTTATCAATACGATCCACGGAGATGCGGATTCGATGGTTGAACCCGATCCAAATAATCAGCAAGAAATGCCAGTAGAAAATAGCGGAGTCTACATGATGAACGTGGATAGTCTGCGTGAATACTGCGAATACTACCATCCAATAATATTGCGATATGCCAAAAAGGCGAAGGTTGGTTTTCAACATGACTGCGATGTCTTCAACTACGGTGGGTCCAAAGGCGCAACATATGAAAGAGTAGTAATCATACCTGTCAGTACAACGTTACCATTTATAGAAAGACAGGTAAAAATCACGTCCAATCAAACGCGAGCTAAATTTTATGTTGCATGTACGCGAGCGAAGCATAGTGTTGTTTTTGCTATGGAGAACCCCTGCGAAAACGGGGTATTCAAAGCAACCGATATTCATTTCTCTGATAAGTCTATTCCAGCATATAAGTTTAGTAAGCCTGACTCAGATATTTGATTAATCGAACCATAGTAAAAACAGAAATCCCAGATTACCACTTGTTGGTGGTTTGGGATTTCTGCTTTTGCAGGAAATATTTTTTGTCGTGTGCTTGACATACGGGTGTCTCATGTCATGAAATCTCACATGTTCTGCGCCGATGGCTTCCAGAATCCGGTCATGCATGGCGCGGAAGGATGCCGGGGCGAGCATTTCTCCGGTTTTCGGGGACGGGAACATATAGGGATTATCCGGGTGCTTTTCGTGTTCTTCTACCAGAATCTGCACGGTGCTCTCCGGGAGTGTCAGCAGGCGCAGGGAGTTTTTCGTTTTTGGCTGGCTGACAACAAGCTGATGGTCGATGCGGCAGACGCTTTTGGTGACGGAAAGTGTTCGCTCCTTCACGTTCAGATCTTTCCAGAGCAGCGCCAGCAGCTCGCCGCGGCGCAGGCCGCTGGTCAGTTCCAGATAGAGCGGTGCAAACACGCCGCGCTGCTTCGCTTCGTGCAGATATGGCCCGATCAGTTCTTCCGGCAGCACTTTCATTTCTTTTCGCACCGTTTTCGGGGCTTTGCAGTTTGCTGCCGGATTGCTCAGAATGAGCTTTTCTGCGACGGCCTGATCGAGACTTTTCCGCAGGATTCCGAGGATACCCTGCACAATGCGTGGGCTGAGCGTCGTTTCTTTCAGCGGAATGTGGCTGTAGTAGTGATTTCTGCCGTGCTCGCTCATCTCGTTGATCGCGCGCTGAATTTGAATGGTGCTCAGCTTTTCCAGCGGGCAGTCACCCAGCGCGGGAAAGAGATGGTTTTCCATGCAGTTGCGGTAGAACTGCTTCGTATTCGGGCGGATCTGCGGCTTGATAAACACCTCGTACCACAACGTCACCCATGTCTGAACGGTGTACTGCCCCGTGCGGGTCGGGTCAAGCTTCTGGCTTTCTTCGATCGCTGCTTTCAGCTTTTCTTTGACTTCTGCCTGCGTTTTTCCGAGAACATTTTTCGTGATGACCTTTCCGTCCTTGTCATACCCGGCGGTATATCGGCCCTCCCAGCGTCCATCTTTCCGTTTGCGGATGCTGCCTTCGCCGTTGGCTCGCTTTTTGCTCATGTAAATTCCTCCTTTTCCGGTAGCTCACACAACTACCACAAGCACAGTGAAATAGCGAGTACTTTTTGCGCTCAGGCACATTTTTGTTCTGTGGACTGCCGGTTCAGCCAGCCGAGGAAGTTTTCCCGCGAGACAACGATGCGTCTGCCGATCTGAAACGCCGGGAAATCTGCACTGTGGGCGAGCTTGTAGGCTCCGGCTTTGGAAATGCCAAGGACGGCAGCAACATCTGTCATGTTCATCATCAGGGGCAATTCTTCCAGCGAGTGATATTGTTTCTGGTTCATATGGCTTCCTTTCTCCCATTCAGGGAATCAAAATTTGTTTTTGCATGGCCGAGAAGAATTGCCCAATCGAAGTTTTTATCCTGTTTTCTTCACGCCGCCACGGTGGGCGAACGCGGCGTTTGTGTGCTACAAACCTGCACGGATGCGCAGTCTGCCTGCAAAACCGCACCCGTCGGCACGACGTGCCCCACGCAGCGGAGCAAATGGCTGC
>ERZ857757.1207-NODE-1207-length-21489-cov-3.705188_pt1 | contig 21489 bp, 20 predicted proteins | sample MGYA00519764_ERZ857757 | MGnify/ENA primary metagenome ERZ857757 (study PRJEB31778, sample SAMEA3449359) | human gut metagenome | biome: human gut; feature: human-associated habitat; material: faeces | place: United Kingdom | collected 2010/2012 ... | reverse complement strand
GCCGTGCACGATTATCTCACGCAGGATCTTGCAAGCCGCACCACGATCGACGAGCTCTCGCGCCGCTTTCTGATGAATCCATCGACGATGAAGGCGCTCTTCAAGTCCGTTTACGGCGCGTCCCTTGCCTCGCATATCCGCGAGCACCGCATGGCGCAGGCGGCAAAGCTCCTCACAGAGGGTGACGAGAGCATCGCGCAGATCGCGCGCGCCGTCGGCTACGAGAGCCAGAGCAAGTTTTCCACCGAATTCCACAAGGCCTTCGGCGTCCTGCCGACGGAGTACCGGAAATCACAGAAAAAGTGAGTTAGAGGAGGTCGAACGTCCCTGCTTCCCACGGTGTTTCGCGGAAGCCGATGCGCCAGTCGACGTGGTCGACTATCTCAAAGTGCAGCGACGAGCACGCGGTGTGGAGCTTCCCCTGCGCCGCTTCGCCCGCGACGATGGCGACCGGCCCGTCCGTGCCGCCGATGATGCCGAAGCAGAAGTCGTTCTGCGCCTCAGGCGCAAAGGAAGCGGTCTCACGTCTGACCTGACGCGGGCGGTCGTTTTCGACGCAGTCCTCGACGAAGATCGAGTGTTCCGGCGGCTCGGGCGTGAGCGTGTAACTGATGGCCGTGAAGTGCGTCGGATAGTCGAACCGCGGATCAAGGCTCATGCGCTCGCACGGCAATTCCTGCGGCTCGACCTCCTGCACCGTGAGAAGATACTTCGTGCCGCGGTAGGAGAAGGCGAACGTGTCGCTCGCCCTGTCCGCGCGGAAGCGCGCCCCGGGGACGCGCACCTCGTCCGCCGTCATCGTGACGGCGAGTGATTTGAGCTTCGGCGCGCGCTTCGTGACGAACGGGAACGCCGCGCGGCGGATGCTCCAGCCATACGCGCGGTCGAGGCCGTAGTGCGCCATGGCGGGCTCTGCGTCGGCGCAGAAGCCGGGCTGCTCCGGCAGGAAAATGACGCCGCAGCCGTGGCTCGTGCGGAGCTTCGCACCGTTCAAGGTGAGGCTGGGGGTAAAACCGAGGCTGAGCGGGTGCTCGCGCTCCATCTGCTCGCGCTCGTCGCGCGTAAAGTTGATAGGCTCGTCGCTTTCTGGGTCGATGCCCCACCTTTCCATGAAATCGCGCAGCGCTTTTGCCTCCGCGCGCAAGCAAAAGTCGACGACGATGCCCTTCGAGCAGACGTAAACGGACGGCACGAACCAGTCGCGCCCCGCCCACGAAAACCACTTTTGCACGCTCACTTCCCTGCCCGCGCGCTCGCGGCCCTCATGTCCCCAGAAGCTGCCACCGAAATAGACCTTCCATTCCTCTTTCCGTTCGGGCGCATCTGGATTCATCTCGGGGTCATAAAAGTCCTCGGTGAAGCGGAGCTTGCTGTCATCGAACTCCGCTTGCAGCGCGTGCAGGTATTGCCACGGCCGCTCCATCGGCGCGAGGCCGAAGGCTGTGGAGATCTGCGAGAGCACCGCCTTCTGCTCGTCCGTCGGCGGATTCTCGGCAAGGAAGGCGTCGAATTGCGCCTCGTCCCACTGCCACGCCTGCTCGAGCGCCGCACTGTCGCCGGTCGCGAGCAGCAGGCGCAGAAAATCGCTGAAATCGCGCGCGATGACGTGCACGCAGTCCTTGCCACCGTTCATCGGGCTCACGGCGAAGACCGTTTCGCCAAAACCGCGGACAAAGCAGAAGTGGATGCCGTCCACGCCCGCCCAGCCGAAGATAGAAGCACCCTTGGGCGTGCAGAAATAGGGATCGTTGTCCTCCCGCCGCATCACGCTGAGAGACGATAAGTCGAGCTGCTTGCGCAGAAATTTTTGATAAAACGCCGCCATGGAAAACCCTCCTTTAGAGTTCAGGTTTTCCATAGCATACCACACGGGTGCGGAAAAGTCACCGGAATTGCAAAAGCTGTGGATTTTTCGCGCCGGAAGCCGCGCTGCGGCCTTGCCACGTTCTTGCGAACATGATATACTATATTGCTAAACTATCGAGATTCGGGAGGAAACATCCCTTGGAACGCAAAGAAGTCATCGTCAGCGAGCAGGAGCTCGCGCGTCAGAAGGAATTTACGCGCAAGATGCGCGAGATGAACGACCGCCGCACCCGCACGCCGCTTGCGCTGGTCGACACCTTCGGCTGCCAGCAGAACGTGGCCGACGGCGAGGTGCTCATGGGCATGCTGCGCGAGATGGGCTACGAGCTCACGCGCGACGAAAATCAGGCCGACGTCATCCTGCTCAACACCTGCGCCATCCGCGAGCACGCGGAAAAGCGCGTTTACGGCCACTTGGGCCGCCTCAGCCACACGAAGGCCGCCAAGCCGGACCAGATCATCTGCCTCTGCGGCTGCATGGCGCAGAGCGAGGAGATCCGCGAGCAGGTGAAAAAGTCGTACCGGATGGTCGATCTCTGCTTCGGCCCGCATGAGCTCTGGCGCTTCCCGGAGCTTTTTGAGCGGACGCTGCAGGTTCACGGTCTCTCCGGCGCGAAGGGCCGCGTGTTCGATGCCGAGAGCACCGAGTCGATCGCCGAAGGTCTCCCCCGCGAGCGGGACGGCAGCGTGAAGGCATGGCTCTCCATCATGAACGGGTGCAACAACTTCTGCTCATACTGCATCGTCCCCTACGTCCGCGGGCGCGAGCGCTCCCGCCGCAGCGAGGACGTCGTGCGCGAGGCCGAAGCGCTCGTCGCCGCCGGGTATAAGGATATTACGCTTCTCGGCCAGAACGTGAACTCCTACGGCCGGGGACTGGACGAGGATGTGGATTTTGCGGAGCTTCTGCGCAAGGTCAACGCCATTCCGGGCGATTTCCGCATCCGGTTTATGACGAGCCACCCCAAGGACGCGACCGAGCGGCTTTTCGCGGCCATGGCCGAGTGCGAAAAGTGCGCCCCGCACATCCATCTGCCCGTGCAGTCCGGCAGCGACCGGATCCTGCGCGCCATGAACCGCGGCTACACGGCGGAAAAGTATCTCGCGCAGGTCGATCTTGCGCGGAAATACATCCCGGACCTCGTCCTCACGACCGACGTGATCGTCGGCTTCCCGGGCGAGACGGAGGAGGATTTTCTCGATACGCTCGCGCTTACGGAAAAGGTGCGCTTTGACTCGATGTTCACGTTCATCTATTCCCGCCGTCCGGGCACCCCGGCGGCAAAGATCGAGGACGATACGCCGCGCTCCGTCATTCAAAACCGGTTCGACCGGCTCGTGGAGAGCGCGGGGCGCGTCTCCGCCGAGCTGCACCGCGCGCAGGAGGGGAAGACCTTCCGCGTGCTCATCGACGGCACGGCGAAAAACGGCGACTATACGCTCTCGGCGCGCACCGCCGGGGGACGGCTCGTGCATCTGCGCGGGGACGAATCGCTCATCGGATCGTGGGCCAACGCGCGCATCGTTTCAAGCAATACGTTCGCGCTCTTCGGCGAGATCACGGAGTAAAGGGGAGAAAGACATTGCCCGCAGAAACCACCCCCATGAAAATGCAGTATAACGCCATCAAGGCCGAGCATCCCGACTGCCTGCTCTTTTACCGGCTGGGCGATTTTTACGAGATGTTCGACGATGACGCCGTTCTCGGCGCGCGCGAGCTGAATCTCGCGCTCACGACGCGCGACCGCGGCAAGCCCGAGGATGAGCGCACGCCGATGTGCGGCGTGCCGTACCACAGCGCGGAGCAGTACATCTCCAAGCTCATCGCCAAAGGCTACAAGGTCGCCGTGTGCGAGCAGATGGAGGATCCGAAGCTCTGCAAGGGGCTCGTATCGCGCGATATCGTGCGCATCATCTCCCCCGGCACGATCATGGAGACCTCCATGCTGCGCGAGGGCGAATCGAACTATCTCGGCGCGGTCATGCTGCGCGGCAAGGCAGGCGGGTGCGCCTTTGCGGACGTGTCCACCGGCGAGGTGTGCGCGGCGTCGTTTGAAACGGACGCGGCGATGCACATCCAGAACGAAATTTCCCGCTTCCGCCCGCGCGAGTGTGTGCTCGCGCCGGAGGCGATGCTCAGCCGCGACATCCGCGACACGCTCGAAAAGCGGCTCGGTAGCCGCGTGGAGCCCGCCGCGGGGCGGTTCGATCCCGAAAACGCGCGCAAGGCCATTGCAGATCAGTACGGCGAAAACGCCCCCGAGCTCGACGAGATGACGACGCTCGCGCTCGGCGCGCTGCTCGCCTATCTCACGGACGCGGCGCGCGGCGACATGTCGCAGCTGCGCGTGCCGGATATCTTCACGCGGGGCCGGTATATGGAGCTTGACGCCGCGGCGCGGCGCAATCTTGAGCTGACGGAAAACCTGCGCACCGGCGAAAAGCGCGGCAGCCTTCTCTGGGTGCTCGATAAGACCAAGACCCCGATGGGCGGGCGAATGCTCCGCAGCTGGGTGGAGCGCCCTCTGCTCTCTCCGGTCGCGATCCGGCGGCGGCTCGCCGCGGTGGAGGAGCTCTTCCGCGATAACGTCGGCCGCGCCGAGCTTGCCGAAAAGCTCAAGACCGTCGGCGATATCCAGCGGCTCACATCCCGCGCCGTGTACGGCGCGGCGAACGGCCGCGACATGCTCGCGCTCGGGAACTATCTCTCCGCCGCGCCGGAGATCTTCGCGCAGCTCGGCAAATACCAGAGCGGGATGCTCCGCTCCATCGCCGCGACGGAGCCGCTGGAAAACCTCTGCGCGCTTTTGCGCCGCGCCATCTGCGACGAGCCGCCGTTCTCCGTGCGCGAGGGCGGCATCCTCCGCTCCGGCTACAGCGAGGAGGTAGACCGTCTGCGCAACATCCGCGACAACGGCGCGAAGTGCGTCGCCGAGCTGGAGGCGCGGGAAAAGGAGCGCACCGGCATCAAGAAGCTCAAGGTCGGCTACAACAAGGTGTTCGGGTATTATATCGACGTGCCGAACTCCGCCGGAGCCGTGGAGCTGCCGGAGGAATACATACGCAAGCAGACGCTCGTCAACGGCGAGCGGTACTTTACCCCGGAGCTCAAAAAGCTGGAGGACGATATCTCGTCCGCCCGCGAGCGGATCGAAACGCTCGAATACGACCTCTTCCGCGACGTGCTCCGGCAGGTGGGCGACCGCGTGGACGAGCTGCAGGCGCTCTCCGCGGCGCTCGCGGAGCTTGATGCACTCTGCTCGCTTGCCGAGGTCGCGGTGCGCAACAACTATGTCTGCCCGGAGATCGAGGTATCGCACACGCTCACGATCGCCGAGGGCCGCCACCCGGTCGTTGAGCAGATGCAGCGCGACACGCTCTTCGTGCCGAACGACACGCACCTGAACGACACCGACGACCGCGTCGCCATCGTGACGGGGCCGAACATGGCCGGTAAAAGCACCTACATGCGCCAGACGGCGATCATCGTGCTCATGGCGCAGATCGGCTCGTTCGTCCCGGCGCGCAGCGCGACGGTCGGCATCTGCGACCGCGTGTTCACGCGCATCGGCGCGAGCGACGACCTCGCGGGCGGCGCATCGACGTTCATGGTCGAGATGAGCGAGGTCGCATCCATATTGAAGAACGCGACCGCCGATTCCCTGCTCATCCTTGACGAGATCGGGCGCGGCACGTCCACCTACGACGGCATGGCCATCGCCCGCGCGGTGCTCGAATACTGCGCCGATCCGAGAAAGCTCGGCGCGAAGACGATGTTCGCCACGCACTACCACGAGCTCTCCGCGCTTGAGGGAACGATCCCCGGTGTGCGCAACTATAATATCAGCGCCAAGCGGCAGAACGGGAAGCTCCTCTTCCTGCGCAAGATCCTGCCCGGCGCCGCCGACGAGAGCTACGGCATCGAGGTCGCAAAGCTCGCCGGCGTGCCGGAGAGCGTCATCCGCGCCGCGGACGCGCATCTCAGGGAGCTCAACGCGCAGGGCGCGGCGGTAAAGGTGACGGCCCCGGCAAAGCCCGAGAGCGATCAGGTGAGTCTCGCCGACGTCGGCGCGGACGCCGTGGCCGAGAGGCTGCGCGCCGTCGATCCCAACACGCTCTCTCCGCTGGAGGCGCTCCGGCTGCTGTTTGAACTCAAAAACGATCTCGGATAAGAAAAGGAGAAACCGTGATGAAAAAAGGTGAAAAGCTTCTTCTTGTTCTCGGCGCGCTGCTCATCGCGGCGGGCGTGTTCGTCGGCGTGACGCTCGGCTGGGACTATTCTCCCGACAATTATGCCTACAACGATATCGAGTTTACCTCTGCCGATACGGAGACCGGCGAGTGCAGCTTCGTGAGCGTGCAGCTCAGCGATCTTGAGGTGAACATCTATTCCACGACGGACAAGACCGTCTCGATCGCCGCGCGCGGCGCGAAAACGCCGGATCGCGTGAGCGTCGTGCTCGACGGCGGTGTGCTTCGCATCACGGAGAAAAAGCCCGGCCTTTTCCAGCGCCTTGCCGTCTCGGACGATGATGCGGTCATCCTCCGCATTCCGGAAAAATGGGTCGGCACGGTGGATGCGGCAACGCAGTCCGGCGATGTATATGTGAGCGGGCTGGTGAGCCCGCAGCTCACGCTCCGCGCATCGAGCGCTTCCGGCGCGGTCAGCGCGTCGGAGCTGAAGGTCGCGGAGACACAGCTCATCACGACGAGCGGAAATATTTTTGTCAGCACGACCCGCGGCGGCACGATAACAGCCGGCACGACCTCGGGATATATGAATATTTCTGATGTGAAGGCGGAGAGCGCGAGCCTTTCGTCCGTGAGCGGAACCATTTCCGTGCGGAACGCGGAGCTCACCGGCGTGCTGACGCTGCACACCACGAGCGGCGATATCGACCTGGACGACATCTCCGCTGCGGGCATTGAGACCGACACGACAAGCGGCGATCTGGAGCTGGACGAGGTCGATACGCAGAGCCTTACGTTCACCTCCACGAGCGGCGACATCTCCGGCGAGCTGCTGCACGCGGACGAATTCGGCGGCACGGTCACCACCGTGAGCGGCGACATCTCCGGCATCCGCAGCGGCAGCGAGGGTACACGGACATTCAAGATCAAAACCGTCAGCGGAGACATAGACCTCGACGACTGAATAAAGCCATGCAAAACTCCCCCGCGGAACGGCCTCATGGAAGAGCCGGCCCGGCGGAGGAAAAAAGAGACGCCCCCGAAGACAGGAAAAGTCCTGTCTTCGGGGGCTTTTTGCGTGTATGGGATGCGGCCATTTTACCGGAGGAACCCGGACGTTTTGCGCCGGAGGTCAGGTAAGCGCAAAACGCCCGGCTGCAAAAGAACTCTCAGGGCGTGAGTTCCGCAACGGCTTCGATCTCACACAGGGCATTTTGGGGAAGCGCTTTCACTGCAACGCAGCTTCTGGCCGGGCAGTTGATAAAATAGCGGGCGTAAACCTCGTTGAACGCCGCAAAGTCGTTCATATCCGCGAGGAAGCAGGTGGTCTTGATCACGCTGCCGAGCCCGGTCTCGCCGGCCGCGAGCACAGCGCCGACATTTTTGCAGCTCTGCTCCGCCTGCGCGGCAATGCCCTCCGGCATCGTTCCCGCGGCGGGATCGACGGGAAGTTGGCCGCTAGTGAAGACCATGCCGTTTGCAATATAGCCCTGCGCATAGGGGCCGATGGCGGCTGGCGCGTTGGGGGTGCTGATAACTTTCATGATTATCCTCCTTGTCAGCGGTCCAGCGGCTGCACGGGTGTTTCAAAGTAGCTGTGGAAGCCGGTGGGCAGCGTGCGGTAATCGATGGTCTCCAGCCCGTCAGGCGACGGACGGGAGTTGAGTGTGTTCCAGAAAAGGAACGTCTTGCCACTCGTTTTCTCCGCCGCGGCGAGCAGCGCCGCGAGTGTTTTGCCGGTGTAGGTCCCCTCCAGCTGGATGCCGAACATGGCGTTCATGCGTCGGAGCGCCGCCACACCTTCCTCGGTGAAGAGCGCGTAGTCGCTGCCGAAGAAGTCATGGAGGAGAGGAATGTCCTCCGCGGGAATGTGCACGGCGGGGAAGGACGGATCGTATCCGCGCAGCAACGCCACGGTGTCATCGATGAGCTGGGAGATGGCGGCGACGTTGACGCGGCTTTCGTCGTTGACGCGGACGGGGATCACCTGCGTTTTGAGACCCAGCGCCTTCAAACCGATCATCAGTCCGGCAACTGTTCCGTTGGTGCCGTCGGCGGCGTAGATGTAATCGGGTTCTGGGAGCTGTCCGGCAGCGATCTGTCCGGCCAGCTCAAAGGCGGCGTTGACAAAGCCCACGGTGCCGAGCGGCGACGAACCGCCAACCGGAACGATGTACGGTGCTTTTTTCCCTTCTGCAAGGCGCTCGGCAACGAGCGTATCGGTCAGCGCGTCCATCTCCTGCTTTGTTTCACAGTGATGGAGCTCAATGCCGTAAAAGGCGCTCTTGAGCAGATTCTTGCGCAGATAGCGGGTGTTGTGCTGTGTGCGCAGGATGGAAATGCTGTGCATGCCGAGCTTGCCGGCGTAAATGCCGGTGGCGAGAGCATGATTGGAACCGTCGCAGCCGAAGGTGATCACATCCGTACAGCCGTTGGCTTTGGCTTCGCCCAAAGCAAACTCCAGCTTGCGCACTTTGTTGCCGCCGTACTCCAGACCGGAGAGGTCGTCACGCTTGATGAGCACGCGGTTGTCGCTCTCGGAGAGACCGTGCAACTCCTGTACGGGCGTCGGGAAGAGACCCAGACGGACATGGGGCAGCCCTGACAGGGCGGGATATTTTTCAAACAGAGGAAGCGTACCAGACATGGCCGTGCGCTCCTTACTTGTTCAGACCTTCCAGATACTCGTAAACTTCGGCGATGGGAAGAACGTCGCAGTACTTGTACTGAATGTCGAACATGTTGGCGCGATGCGCCATTTCCAGACGGTCGAACACGCACTCCTCGATCAGCGCGGTCTTGAAGCTCAGGCTGGTCGCGTCGATAGCGGTGGCGCGGGCGCAGCCGCTCGTGGTGTTGCCAACGATTAGAACGGTGTCAACGCCTTTGCTGCGCAGGGAGTTGTTTACGTTCGTGGAGAAGAACACGCTGGGCCCCTGCTTTTCCACGACGGTGTCGCCGGGGATCACAGGCGTGAGCTCCGGGATGATATCGCAGTTCGGGTTATCGGCGGCGAAGACATCGTTGGCCGGACGGCCGGCGAAGCCGTACTCGGGGCGGTAGCAGTGCTTGGAGTAGACCACAGGGATGCCGTGCTCACGGCAGTAGGGAATGAGCTTCTCAATGTGGCGGATGGCAGCCCAGGCAAAGTTGCCGCAGGCGTAGGGATAGCGATCCTGCTGCTCGTAGATGGGCATGTCGTCGCCGATGACGGCCTTCTGCATGTCGATGACGATGAGCGCAGGCTTGCTGCCCAGACCGCGGCGCGGCTGGAAGGAGGATTGGTTGGCGAGACACTTCTTATCGTGCTCAGTGAGCATGTCTTTCCAGATCTGTTCCATGGATTGATCTCCTTTTATATATTTTTTGTTTGAAATTTCAGACGCTCAGAAACGCGTTGCGCTTGAGATACTGGCCGTGGGGTTCGCCGACGATCTCGCCGTCTTTGGCGACGATGCTGCCGCGGACAAGAGTCATGACCGGCCATCCCTTGAGATTCCAGCCTTCAAACACGCTGAAGTCGGAGTAGGACTTCAGATCGGCGGCATTGACGACTTTTTCCTTATCGAGATCGACGATGACGAGATCGGCGTCCGTACCGGGCTGGAGCTTGCCTTTTTCGGGCATGTTGAAGATCCTGGCAACATTGTAAGAGGTGACCTCCGCGATGCGCTCCAGACTGATCTTGCCCTTATGGTAGCCCTCGCTGAGGAGGACGGGGAGCATCGTGCCAGTTCCGTGGAAGCCGCAGGCGGCATCCCAAATCGTGCCGGCCTTGTCGGCACGGACGTTGGCGCAGTTGTCGGAGCCGACGGTGTCGAGCGTGCCGTCCGCGAGATACTGCCAGAGCTTGTCGTTGTTGTGCGCCTCGCGCAGCGGGGGGTTGACCTTGCCAAGCTCGGCACAGGGGGAGTCGGTGTTCAGCACAAGATAGTGCGGCGTCGTTTCGCCGTAGAGACGCAGGTTCGTCTTCTTTCCCTGCGCAATCTTTTCGGCTGCCTCGGCGCAGCTGATGTGTACGCAGTAGAGCGGGCAGCCGGTCTTTTCGGAGAAGTAGGAGAGACGGGAGACCGTCTCGGCCTCGGCAATCTCGGGACGGACATGATCCCAGGCGGCAAGACCCATCTCACCTGCGGCCTTCACCTTCGGTGCAACGGTCTCGACGAGCTCGATGTTTTCGGGGTGGAAGTTCGCGACGACATTGCCGTCATACTTCGCGAGCTCCTGCATGCTTTCGTACATAAAGCCGTCGGTATAGGGCTCGGGAATGCCGGAATCGCGCAGACCGCGGATGTCCACATCCACATTGCGCTCGGTCGTGAAAAATTTGAAAGAGCTGACGCCCATTTCCTTCACAGCAAGATCGACCGTGTTTTTGTGGTCCTGCTTGGTGATAAAAAGCTGCAGGCCGTAGTCAATGTAGCTATTGGGGGTCATGACATCGAGCAGCTGCTGTATATACTGCGGCTCAAAGTTCGGGCCGGGGGTGCGGCGGTACTGCAGGCAGGTGGTGTAACCGCCGATGGCGGCAGCGGCGCTTTCCATGCGGGTATCAACGCCCATGTCCTGATAGCAGCCCCAATGAACGTGCGGGTCGATGCAGCCGGGGAAGACGTACTTGCCGGAGGCGTCGATGACGGTCTCGGCCTCGCATGCCGCGCCGGGCGACAGAATGGCGGCGATTTTGCCGTTTTCGATGGCGATGTCGCCGTCAACGATGCCCACCTTAGGGATAACGAGTTTGCCGTTGCGAATGATGGTGTCCATGGTGTTCCTCCTTGTGTGTGAATGTGATTATTGGCGGCTGGTTGCTTACTTTGCGTTGTCTTCGGCGGCGAGCTGCTTTTCAAGCATGGGGATCAGACCGCCGGCGCGGAGGATCTGTGCGGGAGGACTGTCGGAGGGCAACGCCTCACCACGGATCGTTCGCCCGGTGTCCAACGAGCGAATCTCTCCGGTCTCCATGTTGACTTCGATCGTCTCGCCCTCTTCAAAGGCATCGTGGACGCCGGGGCAGGAGAGAATCGCCATACCGAGATTGATGCTGTTGCGGAAAAAGATTCGCGCGACCGATTCGGCGACGACGAGCTGAATGCCCAGACCCTTGAGCATTTTGGCGGCGGGACGGCTCGAGCCACAGCCAAAGTTTTTGCCCGCGATGACGATATCGCCGGGGCGAACCTTTCCGGCCCAGTCCGGACGGTTGGCGCGCATGCAGAAGAGCGCCGCCTCGTGCGGGTCCATGTTAGGGCTGCTCATCGCGCCGAAGCTCGGCATGATGAGGTCGGTGCTGATATTGTCACCGAATTTCCAGACGCGACCAGTAAGAATGTTGGATCCACTCATGATTCAGCCCTCCAGATACTCTCTCGGATCGGTGATGACGCCGTTAACGGCGCTCGCCGCGACGGTGGCGGGGCTCGCCAGATATACTTCAGACTGCGGGCTGCCCATACGGCCCTGGAAATTCCGGTTCGTGGTGGACAGGCAGACCTCTCCCGCGGCCAAAACGCCGAGATGCTGCCCCGCGCAGGGGCCGCAGGTCGGATGGCAGACGAGTGCGCCCGCTTCCGTCAGAATGTCGAAATACCCGGCCTTCATGGCATCGCGCCAGACCTCCATGGAGGCGGGGATGATCAGCAGCCGGACATCGGGATGCACCTTGCGTCCCTTCAGGATACGGCATGCCATCGCAAAATCTTCCAGACGGCCGTTCGTGCAGGAACCGATGACGGCCTGATCGAAGCGCGTACCTTTCACTTCTTCCACGGGCTTCACGTTGCTCGGGTCATGAGGACAGGCGACCAGCGGGCTCATGCCGGTCACATCGATATCGTAGACGGCGGCGTAGTTCGCGTCGGGGTCGGCGAACACCGGTGTAAAGGGCTTGTCTGTGCGGCCTTTCAGAAAATCGTAGACCTTTTCATCGGCCTCCATGATGGCAAACTTGCACCCGAGCTCCGCGGCCATGTTGCAGATCGTCCAGCGGCCCGCCAGCGAGAGATCTTTAATGACCGGACCGGTGATCTCTGCGGCTTTGTAAAGGCCAACGTCCGTGCCGTAGTCTCCGGCGATGCGGAGAATGACGTCTTTGCCCATACACCAGGAGGGGAGCTTGCCGGTGATGTTAAATTTGATCGTTTCCGGTACCTTGAACCACAGCTCGCCCTTGATGAGCAGATATACCGCGTCCATATAGATGGCGCAGGAGGCGGCGTTGAACGCGCCGTAGGTCGTGGAATGGGAGTCGATCATGGCGATCAGTTCGCCGGGGCGAACGAAGCCCTTTTCCGGATTCACCTGATGGACGATGCCATGGCGACCGTATTCGTACCAGTTACTGATATGATATTTTTTAATGTATTCGCGCAGCTCCTTGACCGTTTCGGCAGAGCTGATGTTGGCCGGGGGCGCGGAGTGGTCACTCACGCAGTAGACCTTGTCGCAGTCCCAGACGGATTTAACGCCGAGCTTTTCGATGTCCTCAAAGGTATCGTACATGGCGTTCGTCTCGTCAATCTTCGCCCAGACGTATTCGCCGGGGACGACCCTGGCGCGTCCGGCATGCGCGGCGAGGATCTTTTCGACCATTGTCATTCCCATGATGGCAGCACCTCTCTTATTTTCTCTGTACTTGCAAACGGGTGTTTCGAGTCATTTCGCATCGGGGTTGTAAACGCCGGAGGAGGCTGCGTATTTGGCCATGGCCTCCGCGGAAAGGTATTTGCCCTCCAGCTCGCGGATCTGACCGAAGCCGAGGAATTTGAAAAGCTCAAACTCGAAGATGGGGTGGTTTTTGCGCTTTTCCAGAATGTCGTTATAGGCGTCCATACCGCGGTCCATGAATTCCTTCGCAAAATCCCAGCTCTCGTAGTATCCCGCGCGGGACACGAGCGAGGGGACAATCACGCAGCTCATGCCGAGATCGATGTGCTCCTGCAGCGAGGGGATCGGACGCAGCTCGATCGTCGTGGCGGTGAAAGGTCCGTCTACGGCGGCACGAACCTGCCGGATCTCTTCTACGGAAAGGGGGCCTTCCATATACAGCATGTCTACGCCGGCTTCCTTGTAGGCGCGCAGGCGGCGGACGACCTCGTCGAGACCGCCGTTGGCGGCAGTGCGTGCGTCGCAGCGGGCGATGATGACAAAGTCGGGGTCAAGCTCATTTTTGGCATCTACGGCAGCGCGGTACTTCCCGGCGGCCTCCTCGATGGATACGAGCTGCTTTCCCTGCACAAAGCCGCAGCGCTTGGGTGCGACCTGATCTTCAATATGGATGCCCGCGACGCCTGCGCGGATATACTCCTGCACTGTGCGGCGGACGTTGATGGCGTTGCCGAAGCCCTGGTCAGCGTCGGCGATCAGGGGAATGTTCACGGCGTTCGCCATGCGGCCGGCATTTTCCACCATCTCCGTGAGCGTGAGCAGGCCGGCGTCCGGCACGCCGAAAACCGTGGCGCAGGCGTTCATGCCGGACATGTACGCGACCTTGAAGCCGACGGCCTCCGCGATCTTTGCGTGCAGTGCGCAGCCGCCGCCGGGCAGAACAAAGAACTCGTTGTTTTCGATCATTCGTTTCAAAACGGTTGTTTTTTTCATTATGACCTCCTGTGTCGGGCTGGATTTCCGTGTCCGGCAGCCGCCGGACGCCTCGCGGGGGTTTACGGCATCATTTTATCGCGACTTTTGAAATAGTCAATAGGTTTTACAAAAAAAGTTGAATAATTCTGCAAATTATTGTTGACAAGAAGAGCAAAAGATGGTATTTATGGTGCATAAAGCGGAAGCTGTCACCCGCGCTTTGTGATATTTTCACCAAATATGTTGAACAAAATGTTGAAATTGACGAAGTTAGGCGCTTTTGCAAACCCTCCGCACTCAACGGTATTTCCTCCTCAAAACAGAGGCCGAAATAAAACTCTTTTAAAAACAGAAGGGAGAACCACCGAATGAAGAAAATCCTTGCACTGATCCTCGCTCTTACAATGGTTTTTGCTCTGACCGCTTGCGGACAGACCGAAGCCCCTGCAGCGAACCCCGGCACGGAGAGTGGTGAAACGGCTCCGACCACCGGCGGCAAGAAAATCGTTTTGACCCCCGCCAGCTGGCAGGAAAACGGTTTCTGGGCCAAGCACATCGAGATTTTCGCTGAATATGTCAATGAGCATGCCGCGAACGTCACCGTCAACCCCGTGACGCCCGGCTCCATTGTTCCGACCGGCGAGGCCCTCCAGTCCGTCAGCGACGGTGTTGTTCCCGCAATGGCGATCGCCTCTGCGTATGCAGCCGGCACGATCGACGTTGGCTACGTTTTCTGCACGCCTCCGGTCGTCCAGAACATTCAGGACATGCGCGAGCTCAACGAAGTCTATGGTGCCGGAAAGGTATGGGAAGACCTTCTTCAGTCCAAGTATAACGTCCATGTTGTCGGCGAAATGTACGGTCCTGCGGACGTTCCCATCGTTTCTACGGTTTCCATCAAGGGTGTTTCCGATCTGAAAGGCGTCACCATCCGCGTTGGTGCCGGCTCGATCGCCGATTCTCTCGTTGCGCTTGGCGCGGCCACAGATAACGCCGCTGCCACGGAAGTCTACACCATGCTCTCTACCAAGGCTATCGACGCCGCGATTATGGGATCCCCCTCGGACGACCTTGCCTCCAGCTACAACGAAGTCACCTCCTACTGGATCCGCTACCCCTATGTCAACACCACACACTGCACCACATTCATCGTCAACAACGACACATGGAACGAAATGACTGCCGAGGATCAGCAGGTGCTGATCGACGCTATTGAGTATTCCAACAAGAAGATCGAAGAGGACGGCTATGCCACCATTCAGGCGGCCTGGGATGCCGTTGAAGCGCAGGGCATTGAGCTCATCCGCTGGAGCGAAGAAGATGCACGCACTTGGGCGCAGACCTTCTACGATACCTGTGCGGCTTACAGCAGCAGCCCCGAGTATACCGAGTACATCAACATTCTCCACCAGTGGGCGGTCGACCGCGGCTATCTGGCCGAGTGATCTCCCCGGCGGTCTCCACTGAAATTCACAAATCCTGAATAGAAAGAGATGCACTGAAAATGAAAAAGTTCCCCCGTATCAATAACGAAGACGGTATCAATACTCTTTGCCGGATGACGACCGAGCTGGAATACGACGATATTCCCGCGGAAGTCATTGAGCTGGCGAAAGAACTCATTCTCGACACGGTCGGCTGCATGATTGGCGGCCACGGCCAGCACCCGCTGCCGGAGCTTGCCCATCACCTGCAGAAGAAGGGCGGCGTTGAGGAAGCCTACATCATGTTCCACGGCGGCAAAAAGATCCCCGCCGAGGAAGCCGCTATGGCAATGGGACCCATGCCTCGCGCGCTGGATTGGGCGGCGATCCACCCCGAAGCGATGCACTCCGTGGAGCACACCCTGCCTCCCATGCTCTGCACGCTTGGCTATCTTGACTCGACCGAGGGACGCCGCGTTTCCGGCAAGGAGTTCCTGACGGCCTTTGTCGCAGCGCAGGAGACGCTCATCCGCATCGGCATCGGCTATCGCGGAAACATCGGCGTGCAGCGCGGCCGGAGCAATGGACATTACATTTTCGGCTCCGTTGCCGGCGTTGGCAAGCTGATGCGTCTCGATCAGGAGCATCTGGAAAACGCCGAAGGCATCGGCCGCAACATGACCCAGCCGCACGACATGGCCACCTATCACCCGATCACCCACATGGTCAAGGTGCATCAGGGCTTTATTGCGCAGGATGCGATCCAGGACTGCAAGTTTGCCAAGCTCGGTGTGACCGGCCCACGCAACAACGTCATCTGCGGTCCCATGGGCTACTTCGGCATGGCCAACTGGGAGACCAATACGGACATCCTCTTCGACAAGCTCGGCGAGAAGTGGGAACAGATGGGCGTGGAAATGAAGGCTTATGCCGGGTGCAAGTGCCTGCACTGCGCCGTCGGCGCAGCGGAGTACATCGTCAAGCAGAACGGCCTGACTCCGGATGACATCGAACACATCCATGTAGAAGACAGCACGCTGAACGTCAACGTCAGCGGCGGCACGATGGAAGAGAAGCTGAACCCGAAGGACATTTTCCAGCGTCAATTCAGCGTCCCCTATATGGTCGCGACCATGCTTTACGACGGCGAGCTGATCCCGCAGTCCTTCTTCGATGAGCCGGCAAGCCGCCAGTACATCAAGGACTTCATGCAGAAGGTCGACATCGTGGAGAATCCCGATCTCATTCCTTGGCGCTCCAAGGTCACGCTCACCACAAAGGACGGCCGTACTTTTGTCAAGGAAATGGATCCCATCGAGCTGAAGGGCAGCGTTGAGCACCGTTACACCCGCGAGGAGCTCATCCACAAGTTCAAGACCCTCTCCAAGATGTCCATCACGGAGTTCCCGGAAGGTACGCTTGATACGCTGATTGATAATATTCTCAATCTGGAAAAGAGCGACGACGTCCTGCGCGACATCGTGTTTACTCTGACGCCCAACAGAGAGTAAGTGTTCGGAGAATCCATCCGAAGCATAAATCCGAAAGGGCCGGAGGATCGCAGCCCCGCTACGGCAGCCCGGCCCTTTTGTCTGCAAGGAGAGAAAGATGCTAAAACGATTTGTCAACGCCTGCGACGCCATAGCAGAGTGGTCCGGCAGAATCCTGTCGATCGGCGAATACGTCATTATGATCGTCATGCTCTGGCAGGTCAGCGCACGTTATATTTTTAAAAATCCGGCGGTCTGGACAAGCGATATCAGTTTGTACGTTTTCGGAGCGCTGGGCGTTTTGTCCGGCGCTTATCTTCTGAAGCATCACGAGCACATCAAGGTCGACCTGTTTTATGCGCAGTATCCGCCGCGCGTGAAGGCAGTTGTGGATATCGTGATCTATCTTATCGTCATCGCGTGGTGCGTGATCCTCTGCTACTTCAGCATCCCGTATGTGATCCAGACGATCCAGACCGGTGAACGGGGCATTTCCTCGCTTCACGCGCCGCTCTGGCCCATTCGTATGACGATCCCAATCGCGGGCATCCTGCAGGGCTTGGAAGCTTTGGCTCTGCTGATCCGCTCGGCCTATTTTGCGATTAAAGGGGAGGAACTGTAAATGGCTTCGTGGGTTGGTCCTCTTTTGATACTTCTGGGAGCGTTTCTCTGCGGTCTTGCGCTGGGAATCCCCATGGCCTTTGTTCTCGGCGGCGGCGCACTGCTGACGGGATACGTTTTCTACAGCCCGTCCATTCTGCGCATCGCCATGACGAACACTATGTCCGTCATGAGCAGCTACACGATGCAGGCTGTTCCTATGTTCGTCCTGATGGCGTGTATATTGGAAAAATCCGGTATAGCAAACGCGTTGTTTGAAGCGTTGTATCAATGGCTAGGCGGCCTGCGAGGCGGTCTTGCCGTATCGGTTGTCCTGATCTCTGCGGTCCTCGGCGCCATGTCGGGCGTCGCTGCGGCGGCTATCGTGACGATGGGTTTGATTGCTCTGCCGATCATGCTCGGCAAGGGATACGATAAGCATATCGCCATGGGCTCCATCCTTGTCGGCGGCCCGCTGGGCATCCTCATCCCGCCGAGCGTCGGCTTCATCATCTACGGCACGCTGACATCCACGTCTGTCGGCAAGCTTTTCGCCGGCGGCATCGGCCCCGGCATCCTGCTCGTCGTGCTCTACTCGGCTTATATCCTGATCCGCTGCTATATCAAGAAAGATCTCTGCCCAAACATCCCCAAAGCGGAGCGCCTACCGATCAAAGAGCAGCTGAAACTGGCCAAGGGCCTGATCCTTCCGATACTGATCGTGCTCGCGGTCCTCGGCAGCATTTTCCTCGGTATCGCGTCCCCTACGGAATCCGCCGCTGTCGGCGCGTTGGGAGCGATCATCGCCTCGCTCGTGTATAAGCGTTTCAGCTGGAAAATGCTGGCGGAAGCGGCGAGCCGTACATTTACCACTACCGGCATGGTCATGTGGATCCTGTTCGGTGCCAACTGCTTCTCCGCGGTTTTGATCATGACCGGCATCCCGAGCATGCTGAAGGTGTTTATCACCAGCCTTTCGCTGCCGCCGATGCTCATCGTATTCTTCATGATGCTGACCTACTTCATACTGGGCTGCTTCCTTGAAGAGACCACGATGCTGTTCATCACGATCCCCATTTACATGCCGATCCTTTCCTCCTTCGGCATGGATCCAATCTGGTTCGGCGTTCTCTTCATGATTGCCATGCAGATGGCGTACATCACTCCGCCGTTCGGCTTCAGTCTGTTCTTTATGAAGTCGATCGCACCAAAAGACATTACAACAGTAGACATTTACAAGTCGGTTCCACCGTTCATTGTGATCCAGTTAATCGCGGTGCTGATTTGTATGTTCGTCCCGCAGATCGTCACATTCCTGCCGAACCTCCTTTATGGCTGATCCACACCTTTGTTAATGGGGATATACAAGGGGAAAAACGGCGCTGTCCAATGGACAGCGCCGCGATTTTAACAAGGTATTTATGCGCAATAGCACTTGTCAACAAAGGGAAATATGATAAAATATGGTAAAACTATACGATAAAGGAGAGCAACGTTATGAATCTCTATGCCGCGGAAAAAACAGAATCAGGAAGCTCTCTTTCTGAAACAGACAGAGCGATCCTCGACAGCTATGCGAAGCTCCTTCCCGCGTTTTCTGCTGTGCTGGGCGGGTGCTGTCTGGTCGTGCTGCGTTCTGCGGCGGAGAAGACGTATCCCTGTATCGCGGTGGAAAACGGCGCGATCAACCAAACCAACATCGGCGATCCCGCTCCCAATTTTATCATTGACGCCATCGGCGACGAAGATCGGTCTGGCCAGCGGAATATTATCGGCCCATATATTACCAAAAGTCAGGACGAGCACGCAATCAAGTGCGTCGTTTATATGATCCGCAACTCTGAAAAACAAGTGATCGGATGTCTGTGCATCGGCATTGATCTCTCTATGCCGGTCAATGTGTTCTTTGAAAGCCTGATGCTGAAGGTGGACGAGGGCCTGGCCGAGGGCATTTCCGAACCGAAGCGTTCCGCCGTTCCCGACATCGACCAGGTCGTCAGAAAGAGTATGGCGCGCGCGCAGGAAAAAGCGGGCAACGTCAAGGGCTTGTCCGCCACAGAGAGAAATCGTATGATCGTTCAGCAGCTCAAGGATGAGAATATCTTCAGCGTCCGCGGCGCGGTAAGCATCGTCGCAAACGAGCTGGGGGTGTCCCGCTACACGATATACAATTATCTCAAGGACATTGCAGGGACCGAAAAGAGCTGACGCGCCGGAAGACATCGGCGGCTCCGCGAATCCCTGCTGCGGGGAATTGTGATATGAAAGTAAGGAAAAAACAACTGACACGGCAGCAGCGTCTGGCTCTGCTGCCGGTCATATCTCTGATTGGCATCGCTCTGATTGCTCTCGGCATCGTTCAAAACCGGCGGATGAATGAGTCCATGCCGGTGGAGGCTGAGATCACCGGTTATCGTGAAGTTTCCTCGGAAAATATCATGGGAGAAGACGGCAAGACGACGGCGTATTACGCCGAGTACCGGTATATTGTGGACGGGGAAGAATACACCGCCGTTTCCGACAGAGCCAGCGCGACTGCACCGGTCATCGGAGAGCGGGAGACGATCTATGTTTCGTCGCTGGACGAAGGCTCTGTTGTGCTGTCCGGCAGCACTTACGTCATTGTCGGTGGCGTATTTACCGTTTTCGCACTGGTTTTTTTCATGATAGAACGGTTCGTACCAAAAACGACACAGAAGACAGCACTGCCGTCGAAAAAAGCGAAATGACCGGCGCAAAGAGCATAAAATGCTGGTTCGGAATGGATTGGACCGCGAAAGCCGGTGGCCGTGGCGTAACAAAAAGATGTTCCCCGCTTTCCAAAAGGAACGTGGGGAACATCTTTATTATCGCATATTATCGCAGCTTTTTGAGCTCCTCAAGCACCGAATACGGTATCGCGAGATTGCCGCAGCCCGTGCCCATGGAGATGTGCGTTTTGCGTGTGCCGTGGTAGTCGCTGCCGCCGGAAACGCCCATGCCGTATTTCTCCGCGGCGCGCAGCAGCCACGCGGTCTGCTCGGCGGAGAACTCGGAGTAATACGCCTCCAGCGCCCGGATGCCGAGGGCCTTTGCCGTTTCGATCAGCTCGATGAGCTCCGGCTCGGGATAGTGGTACTGCATCGGGTGCGCCAGCACCGGCACGCCGCCCGCGGCGACGATCGTTTCCACGGCCTTCGCAATGGAGATGCGGCGCTTCGGCAGATAGTACGGCTTGCCCTCGCCGAGGTACTTTTCAAACCCCTCCTTCACGGAGGAGATGTAGCCCTTGCGCATCAGATGCTCGCAGAAGTGCGGGCGGCCAAGCACGGAATCCGGGTATTCCTCGCGCAGCTGCGCGATGGAGATATCAAACCCGTCGCGCTCGAACATGGCGGCGATCTTCTCGTTGCGCTCGTCCCGCTCGGTCTTCACCCAGTCGAGCACCGGGCGCAGCTCGGGCGCGGCGGGGTCGATGAAGTAGCCGAGGATGTGGACGTTGTTGTCGCGGTAGTCCGAGGATACCTCGATCCCCGGCACGACCTCCACGCCGAGCTCCGCTCCGGTGCGCATCGCCTCCGGCACGCCGGAGACGCTGTCGTGGTCGGTGATGCTCACGGCGGCAAGGCCGAGAGAAGCCGCCTTTTCCACGGCGGCGCGCGGCGGATCCGTGCCGTCCGAGGCGGTGGTGTGGATATGCAGGTCAATGCAGTTCATGGATGGGTGCGCTTCCTTTTCGCGAAAATATCGGGCTCGTCAGGGCTTCCAGTTGTAGCCGCCGTTATTCTGGCCGTTGTTCTGGCCATACGGGTTCTGTCCGCCGTACGGATTCTGACCGCAGCCGCCCTGTCCGTAGCCGCCGTATCCGCCGCCGTTGGTGGGGTACTTGGGGCTGTCGCCGTACTGGTTCCAGCCGGGCTGGCTGTCCTTGCAGAGCCAGATGAGCAGAATGATCTGTCCGACAAGGGGGATGAGGTTCAGGAAATACCACGCGCCGCTGCGGCCGATGTCGTGCAGACGCCGCCAGCAGACGCCGAGTCCCGGCAGGAACACGCCGATGTTCCAGAGCGTGAGAAACAGCGAAGCAAGGCTGCTGTCAAAGTTGCGGGCTATCGCCGTGAGTACCGCGCTCACGGCCCAGTTGAGCAGCGCGAAGTACCAGTACTCGCTGCGCCGCGCGCGGCCGGAAAAGCAGATGTACTTCTGGAATACGGATTGGATCGCTTCCTGAAAACTCATAAATGATTCTCCTTTATATGATTTGTAAGGATATAGTAGCGTACTTCGCACCGGATTGCAAGAAAGAACCGCGCCCCGGCAGGGTTTTCTGCCGGGGCGCGGGTAATTCTCTTTACTTT
>ERZ857757.1190-NODE-1190-length-21747-cov-14.145538_pt1 | contig 21747 bp, 19 predicted proteins | sample MGYA00519764_ERZ857757 | MGnify/ENA primary metagenome ERZ857757 (study PRJEB31778, sample SAMEA3449359) | human gut metagenome | biome: human gut; feature: human-associated habitat; material: faeces | place: United Kingdom | collected 2010/2012 ... | reverse complement strand
ATTCTGTATTTTTTGATAGAATGAGAATATCGCAGGACAGCTGTAAAACGGATATGGGACAGGGGGGCGATGCTATGCCGCTGGGAATACAGCAGAACAACGATTTCACGCAGTTCACAATGGATGTCTGGAATGACAAGATCTTTTATCAGGAGAAGGAGTTCCCGGCGGGATTCATGGCGATGTCCATTCTGAACATTCCCGAAGAAGAACTGCCGGAGCTGATACAGGCCGGCGGCGCACCGACCTTCCTGTTCCCTGTGGTGGTACAGGGCAGCGATGAGGAGGCTGCGGCGGTATTCCCGCAGCTGCGGGAACGGATATTGTATCTGACCGAACTGCTTTGGAAGTATCTGCCCTTTTGCTACAATGACTATGAGAAGGAAATGCGCCGGATCAACACCCTGTTTGACGAGAGCGCACTTCCCCAAATACGGACGCCCGATTCGGAGTTCCAGACAGAGTTTCTGAGATTCTGCGTCGGGATCATACGCATTCCTATGACCGCATGATGCGTCGGACGCTGCTGATGCAGCGGATGGAGGAGGTGCTGACGCCCAGAGAACTGAATCTGGTGCGAAGCTACCTTGGCATCGGTCAGCCGGACGAGGTTGGCATGACCTTTCAGGAGCTGGCGATCCGGCTCAACTACAATGGCCCCAGCGGAGCGGAGAAGGCGTACAAGGCCGCACTGCGGAAACTGAAAAGGGACTTGTACAGTGGGGCCTACAGCCGGTGGCTCTCCGCACAGAAAGCCATCCGCGCCGCCAAAGCGGAAGCGGAGCAGGAGACGGGGCAGCGCACAACGCCGCAGAGAACATGGTGGGAGGAGAAGGCGCTGGCAAATCGGTTTGCCTGCGAGATCGCAGCACTGATCCGTGTTTACGAGGTGCTCAGCGGAGCTTGATTAAAAAAGTTTTTAAGTCCAAATGCAATAAAACGCCCTTTCCGTGCATTACACGGATGACAGGAGAAAAAAGCCCATGCTCAGTATGCTGATGACAACCGAATATGTGCCGGCAGAGGATCGACACGAGCTGCAGCAGTTGTTGCTCCACATTGCCGGCGGGGAGCGTGACGCGCTGGCGGAGCTGTATCAGCGCACGCGCACAGCGGTTTACGGTCTTGCGCTTTCCTATCTCAAAAACGCGCAGGACGCGCAGGATCTCACGCAGGATGTCTATGTGCAGGTGTGGTACTGCGCGGCGCAGTACCGCCCCACCGGCTCACCCATGGGCTGGCTGCTGACCGTGTGCCGCAACCTGTGCCTGATGCGCATGCGGCGGGAGGAACGCCATGCCGCCCTCAGCGAGGAGGAATGGGACGCCATTCCCGCGCAGGAGTGCGGACTGGATGTGGACGAGCGCGTCCTCTTGCAGCACGCGCTGGCAAGCCTTGGCGATGAGGAGCGGCGCGTTGTGCTGCTCCACGCGGTCACAGGCATGAAGCACCGGGAGATCGCGGCGCTGCTGGAGTTGCCGCTTCCCACCGTCCTGTCGAAATATCACAGAGCGTTGAAAAAGATGCGCAGCTTTCTGGAAGGAGATGACGCCTGATGACCAATGAAAAAATGGAGCAGAGGCTGGCCTCGGCGGTGGAAAAGACCGCGCCAAACGACGTGAACGGCGTTCTCTCCCGCTGTGATGAGCGGAAAGGAACGGTGATCCCCATGACGACGAAGAAAACGACAAAGAAACGGTGGACGACGCTGGCGGCGGCCTGCCTTGCGCTGGTGCTGCTGGGCGGCGGAGGGATATTCTATCAGCAGGCACACGCGGTGGCGTCCGTGGTGTCGCTGGATGTGAACCCCAGCATTGAGCTGAAGGTCAGCAGGAACGAAAAGGTGCTCGTCTGTACGCCGCTCAACGAGGATGCCAAGGCCATCCTTGCGGATATGAGCAATGGTGCCGACCTCAAGGGTGCAAAGCTGGATGTGGCGGTAAATGCCATCGTGGGCAGCCTCGTGCGAAACGGCTATCTCGACAGCATTTCCTCCGCCATCATGATCTCGGTGGAGGACAAGGATACCGCTCGTGCGGAAAAGCTCCAGCGTGAGCTGACCAGCACCGTGGACGGCGTTTTGCAGACCAGCGAAGCAAAGGCGTCCGTTCTGACGCAGACGCTTACACAGGACGCAGGGCTGGAGCAGCAGGCGCGGGAAAACAGCATTTCCACCGGTAAGGCGGCGCTGGTGAACCGTGTGCTTGCGCTGAACCCCGCTTTGAAATTTGACGCGCTGGCGAAGCTCTCGGTAGAGGAACTGAAGGATCTGGCGGAAGCGGGCGCGCCCGCCATGCCCATCGGCAAGGATGCCGCCGCTTACGCCGCGGAGCAGTATGCCGGGACAACGGCGCTTGATTCCGTCACGGCTGAGGTCGATTCCGAGCTGGACGAATTCCCCGCGCACTACGAGGTGGAGCTGCACACGGCATGGGGTGAGTTTGAGTATCTGGTGGACGCCTACACGGGGAAGGTGCTCAGCGGGCAGAAGGACTTGCTGACCACGGCCCCTGTAGGGGACGAGACGGCAAAGCCTACTGTGCCCACCGGCGACATCGGCCATGCCAAGGCGAAGTCCATCGCCCTGAACCACGCGGGCGTGAGCGAGAACAAGGCGTATGACATGGAGATCGAGCTGGACGACGAGGACGGCACGCTTGTCTACGAGGTCGAGTTCAAATTCGGCGGCATGGAGTACAGCTACGAGATCAACGCCGCCACCGGCGCGATCCTCAAGCATGAGACAGAACTGGATGACTGACGCAGGAACGGCAGTCACTACGGTGTGGTAAAACAGGAGGCACACGTTTGTGTGCCTCCTGTTTTACCTTTGTCCGCAGATACAGTTTTTGAAATAATTGAAAAAATATTTTATCTCACATTCTTTGTATGACCGCGCCCAGCCAGCGGCACATGGTATCCCCGGCCTGATTGGCGATTGCCAATACGCGGGCATGACTATGCTTTACCGTCTGGATGCCGGTTGCCATATTGGTGATGCAGCTGACAGCCAGCACCTTCATTCCCATATAGTTGCAGACCATGGTCTCCGGCACGGTGCTCATGCCGATTGCATCCGCCCCCATACCGGCAAAGGCGCGGATCTCGGCGGCTGTCTCATAGCAGGGCCCCATAAATCCCATATAGACGCCCTCCTGATAGGCGATGCCCATTTCATCGGCAGTCTGCTTGGCAAGGCTTCGCAGCTCCACGCTGTACGGTTCGGTCATGTCCGGGAAACGGGGGCCAAACCGTTCATCGTTGAGGCCGATCAACGGATTGGTACCCATCATGTTGATAAAATCGGTGACGAGCATCAGTGTTCCCGGTGCAAAGCTGCGGTTGATGCCGCCGCAGGCGTTGGTCAGCACCACCTGCTCCACGCCCAGCAGCTTCAGAACATAAAAGGGGTAACAGACCTCTTTCATGGAGTAGCCCTCGTAAAAGTGGAAGCGGCCCTCCAGCGCATAGACCTCCTTTTCGCCCAGCTTACCCACCAGCAAAGCACCCTTATGCCCCTCCACCGTGGACACGGGAAAATTTGGAATATCCCGGTAGGGGAGTTCTTCTGTTTCCGTAAAATCAGCGGTCAGGTTGCCAAGGCCGGAGCCCAGCACCACGGCGACCTTCGGACGCTTGGTAGTGCGTGAACAAATATATTCCGCGCTTTGCTGTGCTTTTTCATAGAGATGTTCCATGTGCGTCATTCCTTTGCAAACTGAAAATTGTTAGTTTCTCATATATTTCTGATCATTGGCAGGAGAGGTGCAGCAGGTACATGAAGCCCGCTTTGGATATTATATCTGAGATTAGTAAGAAAGTAAACGGCGGTTTTAGAAACGCAAGCTGAGGCGAATGCACAGCGTTGGGCCTGCACCATTGAGCAGCTCATAAATACCTCACACAGCCCCGCGAGAGGGCAAAATTTCAACGGCGGTTGCGATAGCACAATCTCTCTGAAATTGCAAGTACGCGCTGCACATTGCATTCTCTGTTTCCATGCATAATGAAAAATCGCCGCAATGCACATCGTATCGTATCGCTTTGCAGCCTATGACCAAATTCGGAAGCAAAGCGACCAAATCCGGAAGGTTCGCCCATTCTTGAGGCTGATTTGCTATTATTGTATTAGTCATCGAGAAGGAAGTTCGCTTGATAAAGACGAGGCATGTCGGCTGTCTCGGTATTTTGGCAGAAGGAGGGCGAAACGGATTGCGCATAGATGAGATCATTTATAAAACATTGATCGCTGGCGATTCATACAGAACATTGCTGAAGGGCTTGTGGGTGACATTTCAGATCTCCCTGCTTTCATTGCTGCTTGGAACGCTCCTCGGAGTTGCTGTCTGCGCCATGCGAAGAAGCAGACTCAGGCTTGTCCGCAGTATCGCCGCAGTGTACATGGCAGTTGTCAGAGGAAGCCCGGTCTTACTGCTTTTGATGCTGATGTATTATGTGGTGTTTGCCGGCAGCAACGTGTCGCCGGTCATGGTGGCCGTTGCGGCATTTTCCCTCCACATGAGTGCCTATACAGCAGCCTGCTTCTATTCCGCCATCAACGCGACGGACGCCATGCAGGTCGAAGCGGCGAGGACTCTCGGATTTTCCAGATGGCAGGCGTTTACCCTGATTACACTGCCGCAGACAGCAAAAATCGCGAAGGAAACCTACCAGTCCACCATCGTTACCCTGATCCAATGGACCAGTGTTGTGGGCTATGTTACCATCACAGATCTGACGAGAGTCATAAACAATATTGGCAGCCGTACGATGCAGCCGCTCTTTATGATCCTGGTGGGACTGCTGCTGTATCTCGGAATGGCCTACCTTAGCTATGGCGCATTTGCCCTTGCGGGCAGACTGTCTGCGTGGGGAAGGAACAGGAGGTTGAGGACGTGAGCATGATCCGGGTAGAAAAATTGTCCAAAGCCTTTGGCTCATTGCAGGTCCTGAAAGATGTGGATCTGACGGTGGAAAAAGGAGAACGGATCGTCATCATCGGCGGCTCTGGCTGCGGCAAGAGCGTTTTCCTGCGCTGTATGGATTTTCTGGAAATACCGGACGAGGGAGCCGTATTCCTCGGAGATGATGAATTGACCACCAATCAAAAGGATCTGAACCGTATCCGGCGCAAAGTAGGGATGGTCTTTCAAGGATTTCACTTGTTTTCCCACATGAACGTGCTGGATAATATTACTCTGGCGCCGATCAAGCTGTTGGGGCTGTCACGGGAGGAGGCGGAAAAAAAGGCGGAAGCACTGCTTAAAATGGTGGGTCTGGAGAGCAAGAAATACACGATGCCGGATGTCCTGTCAGGCGGTCAGAAGCAGCGGATCGCCATCGTTCGCTGTCTCGCCATGGAACCGGAGGTCATGCTTTTTGACGAGCCGACTTCGGCGCTGGATCCCACCATGGTCGGCGAGGTGCTTGCGACCTTGCGGCTTCTTGCAAAGCAGGGCATGACAATGGTCATCGTTACCCATGAAATGGAGTTTGCGAAAGAGATCGCCAGCAGGATCCTCTACATGGATGAACAGGGAATTTACGAGGAAGGATCACCACAGGAGATTTTTGAAGCTCCAAAAAAGAAGAAAACCAGGGACTTTGTCCACAAGATGAAGTACCTTTCGTGGAGGATCGAAGAGCGCGACTTTGATTTGATGCAGCTTCAGGGCAGCATCCGCAGCTTTGCCAGCCGGTACGGGCTGGACGCGAAAAAAACCAACCGGCTTCAGCTCTGCACGGAGGAACTGATCTATGAAATGCTGAACTGCAGGCAGGCTGATGACGTTCCGGGTATACAGATACAAATTTCCTTTGATGAGCGGGACAAATGCACGATTATCGAATTACGCAGCAGGGGAAAGAAATACGACCCCTTTGAGGCGGAGTCTGACGACGAGATCCACCTGGGCGTTACGATCCTGAAAAACACAGCAAAGCGGATAGATTATCGTTTTGACGGTGAAAATAATTGTTTTGAGATCGAATTATAAGGAGGAAAATCAACATGAAAAAAGCGCGTGTACTTGTGGGCCTCATCCTGTGCTTTGCGATGATTTTTGCAATGGCGGGATGCGGCGAAAAGAAGACCCCTGCGGAGGAGGAAAACATTCTATGTGGTATCATGAACTGGCAGGAGCCTAACGATCTGGACATATTCCCCACACCGGCGCTGGGCGAGTGGAAGCAATACAGCAGCCTGACCTCAATGGTCTTGGACCTGAATGCCGGAAATGTTGAATATCTGCTTGTGCCGGCTTCGGTTGCAAGCTATTTGAAAGCGCAGGATGATTCGCTGACCATTGCTCCCGGCGGCGCCGGCGTTCCTACAGAAATACGCATGGCGGTCCGCGCGGAGGATACGGAGCTTCATCAGATTTTGCAGGACGGCATTCAGACACTCCGGGAGGACGGCACGCTGGATGATCTGATCGATACTTATATAACCAATATTTCGACAAGCGGTTCTGAAAGCAACTTGCAGGGAGATAAAGAGAATGCCTACGTGGTGGGCGTAACGGGTGATCTGCCCCCGCTGGATTATGTGGCCGCAGATGGCGTGCCCGCCGGTTTTAATGTGGCGCTGATGAATGCGATCTCAGATAAAATGGGGGCTGCATTTACCTTTGTGCAGGTTGAAGCGGACGCCAGATTGTCTGCCTTGAGCAGCGGGAAAATTGATGTGATCTTTTGGTACGGCAATGTGCAGGGCTATACCTCCGAGAGAGATGAACTGCTGATCACGGATGGATATTATGAGGACAATGTTTACTATGTGACGAAATCCTTCGATATGAACAGGATTTTGGAAGCAATGAAGGCTCAATGAGAATAGGAATAAGAAGAAATGCGTAAGATTATTGTTTTGCTTTTATCGGCGGCCCTGCTTGTTTCCTGTGCGGCGGGCTGTTCTTCGGAGAGAAAAAGTCCTGTAGAAGGGAGGAAAGTGGCGTATATCATGTATATGTCTTCCTCGCCCATCTTTGAAATGTGGTCGGAAGCCTTTAAGGAAACGGCGGAAGCCTTTGGCATGACGGCGGATACTTTCTTCTGTGACGACAGCGACGAGGCGTGGAGAAACAGGATCCAGCAGTGTGCGCAGGACGGCTATGACGGACTTCTGGTGTCTCACGGCGGAGTGGATTATGCATGGGAATTTCTTTCGGGTATTACAGCGGCTTATCCGGATCTGAAAATAGCGACCTTTGACACCTCTTTCCGTGATAAAAACGGTGATACACAAAAGATCGATGGCGTGGTTCAGCTGTTTCAGAGGGATTCTGGGCTTGCGGCGGCTTTGGTGGAGGAGCTTCTGAGTATGTACCCCGATAAGGCGGAAAAGGAAGGGCCGGTCAATATTCTGCAGGTGCAGGAGGAGAACTATATTATCGCCTTTGACCGTCGTCAGGTCGGCTATGAGCTGTACGAGACAGTGGGAAAGATCAAGACGCTGGAGCAAATAGCGCCGGAGGATCATCTGAACCCTGTATCCTCGATGCAGGAAGTCGCGGAAAGAACCATCCGTCAGTACGAAGAAGGTGAGATAGATGCTATTTGGTGCTGCTATGACGCCTATGCGCAGGGGGTATATCAGGCGCTGAGAGAATTGGACAGTGACATTCCAATGGTATCCGTGGATATTTGTGACGAGGATATCCAGTTCATGGCAGAGGGGCTGAACTGGAAGGCCTGCGCCACCACCAACTGGACACTGAACGGAGAATTTGCCTGCAGAGTACTGGCATTGGAGATGGCCGGACAGTATGATGATATTGAGGCGGCTTCCTGCTACTACAAAAGCCTCGGGATGTGGATGGAGATCCCGTCCGTGGTGATAACGCAGGAACAGATCATGTCCGGGCAAGACATCACAATAAAGAATCTTTCCGCCGTAGCGGATGCGTCTTATACGGATAAGAGCTGGATGCCGTCCTGTGACTGGATGACGGCTGCCCTCGGAAGCTGACCGCAGAGATCACTTTAGAGTCAGGTCATGGCCCAGGTGGTGTAAGCCGATCCAAGCATAGAGGAGCGGGCGGATATTCTGTCCGCTCCTCTAAAATGCAGGGAGGGGATGTTCCACGCTGTGCACGTATAAAGCAGACACTCGCTTTGAGTGTCTGCTTTTATCTTATCAGGTGCGCTGCTTCATCGGGAAGGCCGCGCAGCTTCTCACTGAGCCGGCTGCCGCAGGAACAGGACGCCCAGCGTACCCGGGCCGCAGTGAGAGGACACGGTGCAGCCCGCCTGGGTGATGAACACCTCCTGGAAGGGTGCAAGCTCCCGCACCAGCTCCGTCAGCTCCCGCAGGGTGTCCTCTGATACCTCGCCGGAATGGGTGATAAAGGCATGGTCCTCCACCACTGTTTTGCCTGCCAGCCGTTCGGTGATATACTGGCGGTACACTTTCCCCATAGCGCCCCGGTACTTCTTGCACACCACCAGCTTTCCCTCCCGCATTTCCAGGCAGGGCTTCAGCTTCAGCACATTGGCGCCAAGGGCCGCCACACCGCTGCACCGGCCGCCCTTCCACATATATTCCAGTGTATCCAGCACAAAGCTGGTGTCGCCACAGGATGCCAGGCCGCGCAATTCCTCGGCGACGTCCGCGGCGTCCATGCCGCTATCTCTGAGCTTTGCCCCCTGAAGCGCCAGCAGTCCGCCGCCGGTGGAGAGCTGGCGGCTGTCCACCACATAGACCCGCCCCTGTTCCGCCAGCTCCTGCGCCGCCAGCACCGCATTCTGGCAGGTGCAGGACAGCTCCGAACTGATGTCGATGTGGACGATGTCGTATCCCTCCTCCAAGATCGGCGAGAAAAAGCTCTTGAATTCCTCCGGGCTGACGGCGGCGGTCTTGGGCAGCGTGCCGTTACGGCGGTAGTCGGCGTACAGATCCGCCGAGGTGTACTGCCCGTCATCGGCGAAAACCCTCTCCCCGCTCTGGATGGTCAGCGGCACGGTGCGGATCTGGAAACGCTCCAGAAGCTGGGGCGTCAGGTCGCAGGTGCTGTCATAGGTGATGCAGACAGGTCTGGGCATAAGGGGTATTCCTCCTATTTGTTATGTATGGTACAGGAACAGTATACAGGAGAAACCTCAACACAAGCTCAAAAAGTCTCGATTTTTGAGAGCTGATATGATAAAATCAAGAAAAACACGAAGGAGGGCTGCTATGTTTCGGATTTTGGTGGCTGAGGATGACGACAGCGCCCGGTTTCTGATGTGCGAAGTGCTGCGGAGGGCTGGGTATGATCCCTGTCCCGCCCGGGATGGCCTGGAGGCGCTGGAGGTAATGGAGCACTACCAGTGCGACCTGGCGGTGGTGGACATCACCATGCCGCGGATGGACGGCATCACCTTCACCCAGACGCTGCGGGAGGGGAACTGCGACCTGCCGGTGCTGATGGTGACGGCCCGTGTGACCCAGGACGACAAGCGCCGGGGTTTCCGGGCGGGAACGGATGACTATATGGTCAAGCCGGTGGACGAGGAGGAGATGCTCTGGCGCATCGAGGCCCTGCTGCGGCGGTACTGCAGTCGTGCGGATCGGCGGCTGACCGTCGGTTCTACCGTCCTGGACCGCGGTTCTCTGCAGGTCATCACTCCACAGAGCACATGGCAGCTCACCGCCAAGGAGTTCCTGCTGCTGTACAAGCTGCTGTCCTACCCACGGACGCTTTTTACCAAGCGGCAGCTCATCGACGATATATGGGATCTGGACAGTGATGTGGACGAACACACCGTGGAGGTCTACATCTCCCGTCTGCGGGATAAATTCCGGGATGATCCGGATTTCGAGCTGCGGACCATCCGCGGCTTCGGCTATATGGGAATACCCCGGGAGGACGGAAATGCGGAAAACTGACGTAAAGAAAGAGAAGCCGCCTGTCCGTTTGCTGGGCACGATGTTCCTTCTGGTGCTGGGACTGGTGGCGGTGTACGTTGTATTGGCTTTGGGTATATTTGCCCTGGTACAGAAGCTGGTGCATCTGGATGAAACAAACTATACGCTGCTGTGGCCCATCCTTATCCTGTCGGTCAGCGCCATTCTGGGCGTTCTGTTGGCCGTGTTCATTTTCCGGGGGTATCTGGCGCCGCTGTCGCGGCTGATGCAGGCTACGCAGTCGGTGGCCGCCGGCGATTACTCCGTGCGGGTAGAAATGCGGGGTGCTCGGGGCGAGGTGGCGGAGTACATCCGCAGCTTCAACAAGATGGCGGAGGAGCTGTCCAGCGTGGCGCTGCTGCGGATGGACTTTGTGAACACCTTCTCCCACGAATTCAAAACGCCCCTTATCTCCATCCGAGGGTTTGCCAAGCTGCTGCAGAACGATGATCTGACGTCCCAGCAGCGGCAGACCTACACGGACACCGTCGTACAGCAGTCCGAAAGGCTCGCTGCCATGAGCACCCACATTCTGGAGCTGGCGCAGTATGAAAACACAGAGATCGTGTCCGGCAAGGCCGTATACAGTCTGGATGAACAGCTGCGCCGGTGCGTCCGCCAGCAGGAGAGGGACTGGCTGAAAAAGGGGCTGACGGTGGAGGGTGATCTGGACCGGGTGGATTACTACGGCAATGAGGAACTGGCAGAACACATCTGGTCTAATCTTCTCTCCAACGCCATCCGGTTCACGCCTGCCGGTGGGCAGATTACCATAGTTCTGCGCCAGGGCGAGGGAGAAGTCACCGTGTCCGTATCCGATACCGGTATCGGCATGGACGAGGATACCCAGCAGCACATCTTCGACAAATTCTACCGCGCCGCACCTTATTCGGATACCCGGGGCAACGGTCTGGGTCTGTCCATCGTCCGCCGGGCGGTGGCGCTGTGCGGCGGACGGATCGCGGTATTCTCCCGCCCCGGGAAGGGCTCGACCTTCACCGTCACGCTGCCTGCGGCGCAGGAATGATCCTCCGGGTATGGCACGATCGCACGGCACGGTTTTACGGATCTCAAGCATAAGAACCCCTGCTTTCAAGTGACGGAAGCAGGGGTTCTTATGCAATTCAGGCAGCAATGAACCTGCTAAAAAGTCAAGCCCAAATTAAAAGAAAAGTTATAGGCAGGAAAAGAGTATAGCAAAGCAGACGAGGGCGTTGCGATGCGAAATAAGCGACCTGCGGGGGTAGCTTATATATAGAAGAATACCCAACAGGAACGGCAGTCGCCGTTCCTGTTGGGTATTCTCTGTTTATGCCGTGTATCGGGCATAACGTTCAAAATATTACCAAGTGATAAAAGCCTTCCAGTCATTGGCTTAACAGTGATAAGGAAGTAATTCCAATTTTTACTGTTGGCTGACAGATTCGGGTGTGCAGGGCAACCGTAAGGCTGCAAAAGCTGTCTGTTTCCAACAGAAACAGACAGCTTTTAATTTGCGTTGAAAGCATCTCGCTGTTTTCTCTCGAGCGGGGCGGTCTTCCCACGGACCGCCCCGCGAAGCCGTTACGGCTCGATGATGTTGAAGGGGTTGGCTCCGGTGATCGGGAACTGGTTCATATTCTCCATCATCAGCGTCAGCAGCTCTGCGCTGCCCTCGACGTTGACGGCCTTTGCAACTGTTTCCTGATTGTTGGTCAGGATCGCAAACAGCGCATTCTTCGGGCAGGTAATAGACACGTCTGCATCATCAGACAATGTATCCGCATAGACCAGCAGCACACCATTCTTCACGCGGAGCATGTGCTGTTCGCCCACGTCAGGCAGGATCACGTTCATGGTGAAGTCGCGGTCAGCCAGCGCCTGCTTGTCCATGACAATGGCCATATAGTCAAACAGCATGGGCGCGGAGAGGGCCTTGACCATGTCGCCGGTAGATTTGGTGGAAGCGGTGAAATTGGCGTTTCCATGGCGTAGCTCCTGCGCGGCGGTCAGATATTCGTTGCGCCACGGACCGGACTCCGCCTGATACCCCAGCTGCTCCAGTGCATCGGCACACAGAAGCCGCGCATCGGTGTTCGTCGGGTCGGCAAAGACGATGGTATTTGTGACCTCGGCGACCCACTGATATTCACCCTTGTCAAAATCCGCCTTTGCCATTTGCAGGACCTTGTCAACATCCCCCAGGTACTCCACCCATTTTTTTGCGCTGTCGCTTGGCATGAGGGGGTTCAGGTTGACAGGGTTGCTGTCATACCAGCCCATGAACTTCTGGTAGACCGCCTTGGCGTTGTGGGCGACCGTCCCGTAGTACTGGCGGGTGTACCAGATTTTATTGAGCGCCTCCGGCAGCTCGATCATGTTGGAGATCTCATCGCTGGTGTAGCCCTGATTGATATAGGTCAGAGTCTGGTCGTTGATGAACTTATACACGGCAGCCGTGTTGACCATGTAGTCGTTCACCACGTTGTTTCCCCAGTGCGGCCAGTTGTGGGACTGGAAGGTGACCTCCGCATCCTTGCCGTAAAGGGAAATGGCCTCGGTGATATAGCTTGCCCAGGCCGCGCCGTCGCGCACCTCCGCGCCGCGCAGCGTGTAGAGATTGTGGAGCGTGCCGGTGCAGTTTTCCGCCATCCAAAGCGCCTTGTACTGGGGCAGCCACGTGTTCATTTCGGCGGGCGCTTCCGTACCCGGCGTGAGCTGGAACTCCAGCTCCACACCGTCGATCGTCAGCTTTTCGCCGGACTGCGTGATTTCATAGCTGGGCGTCATGAACGAGACCGTTCCGGTGGACTGTCCCATGCCGATGCCCTGCGCCAGTTTGCCGGTCACGCCGGGGGTCAGCAGGATACCGTACTGATAATTGCTGCGGCGGCCCATACCCTTACCGGCGTAGACATTTTCCTTCACAGAGTGCTCCGTGAAGCCCACAGGCGTGATCACGGGAATCTTGCCGCTGGCAAGCTGATCTTCAATAGAAAGCGTCTCGTCTGCCTTATCCTCTTTCGTCATCACGCCGGCGATGCCGCCAAAATGGTCGGCGTGGGAATGAGAGATGATGACGGCCTTGACCGGGAACTTACCAAGATTCTTTTCGATCAGCTGCATGGCAGCCTGGCTGCACTCCACGCTCATCAGCGTATCAAAGACGATCCAGCCGGTATCGCCCTTGACAACGGTGAGGTTTGCCATGTCATAGCCGCGGACCTGATAGATGCCATCCGTCACTTCAAAAAGACCATAGGCGTGGTTGTTCTTCGTGTTCTCCCAGAGACTGGGATTTACGCTGTCAGGCGCTTTTTCGTAATCATCCAGGAACGCATAGGCTTCCTGACTCCAGAGGATCGTCCCATCCTCGTCCTTTAGTTCCAGTGTTTCCGGCGCGTCGATCAGTCCACGGGTGGCGAATTCATATTCCTGCTTATCATCGAAGTCAAGTTCATCGTAGACGGCGGCATTTGCCTTTGCCGTAAAGTCTGTGGCGGGCTTGACCTCGGCGGTCAGACCCAGGTCTGCCTTTTCCGCGCCCGGCTCTTTGCGCCCATCCTGCGCACAGCCGACGCAGGACAGCAATAGTACCGATGTAAGAAGCATTGCTGCAATACGTTTCATAGCCATTCTTTTTCCCTCTCCTTATTGTTCGCGGATAACAGGTGGCTGCCAGCTATCCAGTGCTGTCATATCCGGTACATAGATCCGCATGAACAGATGAAATTCCCCGTCGGAAACAGGCAGCCAGTTAGAGGTGTCTTCCGGTGCATCCTTGGACAGGATAATATCCAATGTGCCGTCCGCATTCAGCTTGAAGTCGGAGCGGTCGTTGATGCAGTAGCGGTCGATGGAATTGTCAATGAGGAAATCATCCTCTCCGTAGGCGGTCACGGACCAGAAGCCGCCCTCCAGCGTGGGAGGAAGGGTTTCAAAGTGGAGCGTATACTTCTTTTCTCCGGTCAGCGCTGTGCCGGTCTCATCCACCGCTGTCTTGGGATAGATCGCCACGTCCACGGTGTTGGCGCCAAGCCCCACCAGCGCTACCATCGCGCGGTAGGTATACTCCGTGCCGAAGTCGCCGATGGGCTTGCCGTAATAGATCCACTGACCGAGTTTCTGCGCATACTTCGCGCCGTCGGCGGCAAGCGTGGCGCGAAGCCCCTGAAGCATCTGCGTCCAGCGCTCGGCAGCTCCTTCGCCCAGGAGGGCGGCGTCGAAGGTCTTGCCCGCGCCCACGTTGATGGCGGAAAGTTTCTTCAGCAGTTCCTCATCCGCATCGGCGGGCGGGTTGACCTGCATCAGAGCGTTCGCCGTATTGAAAAACTCTGCTGGCGTCATGGAAAGCACCTTGCTCACGGGAACAAAGTCATTTTCCTCTTTATAAGCTCCCTGCGGTGCGGCATACTCGCCTCCCTGTACATAAGCCGAAAGCGGCAGGAGCTGCATCTGCTCCTGAATGGCATAGACATTGGGCAGATCCTCGTTCCCGGACAGCACCGTGCGGGTGATCGACCACATCGTTGCGGTGGGCACGTCCACGCGCGTCACACCGTCGGGCAGCTCGCCCTCCCAGCCGGGAAGCGCGATGGCATAAGCGCCCGCCTTGTCCAGCACGGCGGCGGTGTTCGTCCACGCATCCAGAAGCTGCACATTGCAGAAGCGATCCGTTTCCGGCAGGACGTAGACCATAGGCTCTGTGCTGATGTCAAGCCATGCCTGCGAATAGACGGTATCGACGTTCGGCGTCACGACGGTGCGGAAAGAGGCGTCCGCCAGCTTTTTTGCATGGTTGAACTGATTGATGGGCGCACGGCCAGTCATGGTCCCGTCCGTATTGATCGATAAGGTTTTGGTTGCGTCGGTCAGCACCAGCGGGAACGCATAGATGTATGCCTCGCTGACCGTTTCCCACACGGTTTCAGTATCCGGTGTATCCGGCTGCGTTTTTTCGGCAGAGCAGGCGGAAAGAAGCCCGCAGGAAAGCAGCGTAAGCAGCGATAGTAAAACTGCAAGTATCTTTTTCATGTTATCCTCCTATGATTCTTTTCTGCTTTGGTCATCTCCACGGAACGGTTTGTGCGTATGGATTTACTATGAAGTCGTTTGTGATTTTCTCTTTATGGTAAACTATCGATTATTCCGCCCCTTTCTCTCTGCAAGCCTTGAAAGCTCTTTTTTGACCGCTTCGATTTGTGGGTCAAACAGCGCTCGCTCGGCAAAGATCATATAATTGTTGATGGCAAGGATCGACAGATGAACGAACGGCTCAACCTCTTTGTCGGTGCAGCCGAGGATTTCCGCAATCCTGCCCGTGTAATAAGGGTATCTTGCGGCAAGCCGCACAAGGGAAGGTTTTACCTTTTCTCCGTATTCGCGCGACACACATACGCTGACCAAAAAGCGCATGGTAGGCGACATTTTATCCGCCAGCTCACCGAGATGATCCATCATGCTTTTGATGTCACTAATATCTTCAAACACGATGCCAAACGCAGCTTTTTCAATTCGACTGATCGCTTCCTCGGCACAGGCAAGAACGATTTCCTCTTTGGTGGAGAAGTAATAGTAGATGCCGCCGTTTTGCAGCTTTGCCGCCCTACAGAGATCCTTTGTGGTGGTAACGGTCAGCCCCTTTTCGACAAAGCAGTCAAGGCAGACGCCTACAAGCTCCTGTCTCTTTTCGGCTTTCTTTTCTTCCCGCAAAACACAATCCCCCCATTTCTGTGCATTATCCAGTGTTTCTTATAATAGCATAGCATATCAGACTCCACAAAATAAATCAAGCGATTGCTTGAATAATGATTATAAATTTTTAGGATCACATTGCTTGACCAAACATCACAACAGCCTTTTTCAGCAGCCGCCCCTCCGGCAGGCTCTGGATGTACCGAATCGCCGTCCTTGCAAAGACATTGGACTTTATCGTGTCCCACTCCGCCAGCCGGACGATCTCCGCTGTGCCATTCTCAAAATCAAACCGCAGCTCATCCCATTCGCCGTCGTTGTCTACCTGATACAGGTAGACAGCGGCGGCTATTTTTGTTCCTTTTGCGGCACTCGGTCTGCTTCAGCGTCGCGGTATGGACAAGCCCGCTTTCCAGCAGCTTCAGGCGCAGCTTGTCAAGCGTCCGCCGGGAGAATCGCTCCGCGCCACTGGCGGTTGTACCCTCGGAATCCACCGCCAAGTCCTCAAAGGTAGACTGCGTGGACAAAGGGCTGACGCGTCCACAGGTCATGCAGAGGCTTTCGCCGCCGACAGTTGCTCTGATCTGCTGGTTTTCCTTCTTGACATGAACAATGCTCCCTTCGTGATTGACAGTGTTTTAATTCCACTGTCTCTCATAAAGGGAGCATATCAATCAGAAACGGGGGTGATTTTGTAGTTTTTTGACAGCCTTCCTTGAGTCTTACTTTGCAAGTACAACGGAAATTTTGATTTCCTTTTCCGTCTCGCTCAGGTCGAACGCGCCGCCGTCCGCGACGCTCACACGCAGCTCATACAGTGTGCCGTCAGAAAGCGTATCCACGGCGCTGTCTTCTTCATCCGTGATCGTCCACAGCTCTTTGCTGACCTCCGCCAGCTTTCTGTCTGCACCGTAGGCATAGAGCTTCAAATCAGCGGCGCTTCCGGAAAGATTGTTCACCCGGACCGAGACCGTCGTGTTGGGATGAACATTTTCGACCGTCACAGTATTGCGCCAGCTCGCGACCGTACCTTCGCCGCCATCCTGTTCAAACTGCGCCTGCGACAGCATGTTTCGCGCGGACTTGTCGAGATCGACCTTACGGTAGGGCATTTCGGGAAGATACACAAAGCGGTCCTGCAAGCACAACAGCTCCAGATAGCCCGTCGGGCAGTAGAGCGCGTTGCCGCTGTTTCCGGCATACATACCGATACGGCTACCGCTGCGACCCAAACGACAAGGACAAGTGGATTCTGGACGAGGATGCCGCCCCAGTAGTCAAGCGCATCTTTGACCTCTGCATCGACGGCAAAGGCCCGGAGCAGATTTCGCGGATTCTTGAACGCAATCAGGTTCTCACGACCAAGGCTCTGTATGCCAGCCGCAAGGGAAAGCCGCTGCCCAAGAATCCGTATGGATGGAAGGATCAATCCATTGTCGGGATTCTGGAACGGCAGGAATACACCGGCTGCACCTGTAACTTCAAGACCTACTCCAAGTCCTACAAGCTGAAAAAGCGGATTCCCAACAATCCGGAGGATATGTTCATCGTACCGGATACACAGGAGGCAATCGTGTCTCAGGCACAATGGGACAGAGTGCAGGAGCTGCGCAAAAACAAGCACCGCCCCGCAAAAGCGGAACGGCAGGGATTGTTCTCCGGGCTGCTGTATTGCGCGGACTGCGGCGGCAAGCTCCACTTTGCCACCTGCAAGAGCTTTGAGGGCAAGCAGGATCACTACGTCTGCTCCAAATATAAGAGTGGGCGCGGCGATTGCTCGGCGCATTATATCCGCGAGGATGTGCTGCGGGAACTGGTACTGGAACGGATTCAGGCGGTCAATGCGTATATCCGCAGCGATGTGGAGGGCTTTCAGGAGGAGTGGCTGCATTACCGCCGCGCCGATCAGGAACGAGACATCCGGGAAGATCAGAAGCGCATGGAGCAGGCAAAAAAGCGCCTTGCCACCCTCGATGTGGTCATGTCCCGGCTCTATGAGGACTACGCCCTCGGTGAGATCAGCAAGGAAAAGTACAAGAAGATGACTTCTGATTATGAAGCGGAGCAGGAACGGTTAAAGCTCGAAATTGAAACAACGGAAGAATGGGTTGAACAGCGGCAGGCGATGGGCGACGATCTGGACACTTTCATTGCGCTGACGAAAAAGTATGTGGATGTCACGGAGCTGACGCAGACGATTGTCAACGAGTATATCAAGAAGATCATCATTCACGCACCGGATAAGTCTGGCGGCAAGCGCAGACAGAAGGTGGAGATCATCTTTAATTTTGTTGACGAGGTGGAGATCCCCGTGCTGGCAGAACCCATGATTGCAGAATCTACCCTTGGACGCAGAAAAACGGCGTGACCTTCACGGTCACACCGTTCTCTGCCCCAACCGCAAGACTTATAGTTCCTTGCGACTGTTAAGCCTTGGAATATAAGGCTTTGCTGGCATTTTTGCCGCAAAAAGACGAGGTTGAAGACTCTTTGCTCCTTGTATTCCGTCCGTGCGTCTTCCGGTGTGGGTCAAGCGGAGAATGCAGGGCGGATATTCTGCGGGATACCGGATTTCTCCTCCTGTTGTTTGGCCCAAGTGACACGGGTTACTTCTTCTACGAAATAGCGCTCCTTCTTTGTCGCTGTATAGTAGTGGATGCCAAATTGCTGGCAAATATCAAACAGCAACTCCGTGTAAGCCATACTGTCTTCGGGGGGCAGCGAGAAATACCCTCCAGCCTGTCCAGCCAAATCATCAATTTTCTTGCGTTCGGGTGACATATTCAAGCATCCTCCTCTTTCAAAGGTATGAAGAATGTCTGTTTCGCAGCTTCATCCGCTATTAGATACCTTAGATCGGCAGGGTGAAATACAAAAACAATATACCACAGCCACAGACATTTCACAAGTATTTGTGCCTGCCATATTTTGCAGTAAGAACGGCTTTCAGATAATAGCGATCCAGGGTGCTATGCTTTCCTCAAGGTGCAAGTGACGTCGGTGATTGGCGTAAGAACAAAATAGCAGGGTTGCTTTTACTTGAAATGTCGGGTATGCTGTTTTTAAGGGCAACAGCGGAGCGATTCATCCAGCGGAAGCTGCATCCATGAAGGGAGGCTCTATATGGACAAAGTATCCCGGATAGACGGAAGGGAATATACCCTAATAGAGCAGCTGCCTGCGCTGGTGGGAGAAGCTGGTTATGTCATCTGCGAGGATGCGGAGGGCAAACGGTTTGTGTGTCCGGAGGATCTGTGGCTGGAGAATGTCCCGCAGACGGAGCAGGCTGCGCCTGTCTGCACCCACAGCTCTACGCGGGAGAAAATAGAGTGCTTTCTTTCCGTGTTCCGTGGCAGGGAGGAACTGTATGCGAGGAAGTATTACAGCACCAAAACCGGGAAAAGCGGCTATACACCTGTATGCAAAAACGAGTGGGCACAGGGGCTGTGCGATAAGCGGCGGTACAAATGCGCGGATTGTCCAAGTCGGGCGTTTCTCTCGCTGAATTTTGAGGCAGTCAAGGCACACCTGCGGTGGAACGTTCCCGTTCCGGGAACGGTGCTCATGTGTGGTTTTTCTTTTCCGAGCCAGTTTCCGCGGCGGATGCGCGGCGGCTGGGCAGTGGTCTGCTGACCCGGACGATGGCGTGTCGCCATGAGTTGTCCTTCGCGTCGTATGACCGACTGTTCCCCACCCAGGACACCGTGCCGAAGGGAGGCTTCGGCAATCTGATTGCACTGCCCTTTCAGGGGCAGGCACAGAAGGCGGGGAACACACTCTTTGTGGACGAGCAGTTTGTGCCGTACCCGGATCAGTGGGCATTCCTCTCCACGCTGCCCAAGGTCACGCCGGAGCAGCTGACAGGACTGCTGACAACGCTGTGTCAGGACGGTGACGTCGGGGCGTTGGTGGAACCGGAGGAAAAGCCTGCCCCCTGGCAGCGCAAGCGGGCACAGCGGCTGGACAGGTCAGATTTTCCACTTCAAGTAACGATGACGCTGTCAAACCTGATCTATCTGGACAAAGCGGGATTCTCTCAAGCGGCATTAAATATGCTGAAGCGGCTGGCGGCATTCCCCAACCCGGAATTCCGCGCCAAGCAGGCCATGCGCCTGCCGGTTTATGGAACACCGCGTATCCTGGACTGCGGTTATGAGGACGAGACTTACATCGGTTTGCCTCGCGGCTGTCAGGATACGTTGATGGAACTGCTGGAGCAGTATGACATCCCCATGTCCATAGAGGACAAACGCTACAACGGCAAAGCGATCGATGTAGCTTTCAACGGAACACTGCGTTCAGAGCAGGAACCTGCGGCACAGGCACTGCTTGCGGAGGATATGGGGGTGCTGTCAGCTACCACAGCCTTTGGTAAGACGGTGATCGGGGCGTATCTGATCGGAGAGCGAAAGGTCAACACGCTGATTTTAGTCCAGTCCAGCGCGCTGCTGGAACAGTGGCGGGCATCTTTGGAGCAATTCCTTACTATCCATGAGGTTTTACCGGAGCCACCTAAAAAGCGCGGCAGGAAAAAGAAACGCTGTCTGATCGGTCAGGTCGGCGCGGGAAAGGACACACGGGGCGGGATCATTGACATCGCCATCATGCAGTCGCTTTTCGAGGGTGAGGAAAAAGAGGTCAAATCTTTTGTAGAGGACTATGGAGTGGTCATTGTGGACGAATGTCACCACGTGGCGGCGTTTACATTTGAAAAAGTCCTGAAGGCCGCAAAGGCGAAATATGTGTATGGCCTGTCCGCGACGCCGGTGCGGAAGGATGGACACCACCCCATTATCTTCATGCAGTGCGGGTCGATCCGTTATTTGGTAGACGCCAAAAGTCAGGCGGATAAGCGGACGTTCTCCCATTTCATCATTCCCCGGTTCACGCGGACGAGAGCCCCGGCCGGCAGCGGCATTCAGGAGCTATACGCCGCCATCGTCAAAAACGAAACCCGGAACGCATCGCTGGTAGAGGATACGGTGCAGCTCGTACGTGAAGGACGCTCACCGATCCTGCTGACGGAACGAAAGGAACACGCGGCACAGCTGGCCACACTTTTACAGGGAAAAATCCAGAATGTCTTCTTACTGGTGGGAAGCGATAAGCCAAAGGAAAAACGGGAGAAATTGGCCGCGTTGCAGGCAATACCAGCCAGTGAAGAGGTTGTCGTGGCGGCAACGGGAAAGTACATCGGAGAGGGCTTTGATGCTCCGCGACTGGACACCCTGCTTCTGGCGATGCCGATTTCATGGCGCGGAACGCTGGCGCAGTATGCCGGACGGCTTCATCGAAATTATGAGGGCAAGCACGAGGTTCGTATCTACGACTATGTGGACGTTCATATTCCCATGCTGGAGAGGATGTACCACAAGCGGCTGAAGGGCTACGCGGAGCTGGGGTATCAGGTGAGGTTCGGCACATCGGATGAGCCCGTCAGCATGATCTATGATGGGCATAATGCCATGGCGGCGTTTGAACAGGATCTATCCGACGCGGCGCAGAGCATTGTGATCGTCAGCCCCTATCTGCAAAAGGGGCGTGTCGGGAGGTTGCTGCCGCTTCTGCAAAGCGCCGTATCCCGTGGCGCAACGATCACGATACACACCAGTGACGACGATGCACGTGCGGCAGAGATTGCCGCAGTCGTCGTCACGCTGCAATCGGCCGGTGCGGAGGTAATTCTGCACAAGGACTTGCAGCAAAGATACGCCGTTTTGGATGAGCGTATCGTCTGGTATGGCAATGTAGATCTTCTGGCCTTCGGTCGAAGGGATATGGATGTGCTCCGCTTCGAGAACGCGGACATCGGCGGGGAGCTGCTGTCGCTGACAGATGAAACGGAGTGTGAGCAGCTGATGATCGCGGATTGACGGAGGTATTCACCGGCAAGAGGGCGTCGCTTATGGCAACGCCCTCTTGTTGGATATTGCACTTACATGGTAGAAGATACCTTTGTTTCCTCGGATTACCGATGCCGCGGCCTACTTCAAATAAGTCAAAAGTGATCTGACAAAGACGGCACAGAAAACTCCGTGCCGTCTTTCGTATCACTGCCTATTCCAAAACGCTATCTGCATATATTTCAGAAAAGTATATGCAGATAATTCGGATAATAGGTAAGCCTCACCCTACTGCCACTTCGACCTTTTTACCGCTGAAGGCCACGCCGTATTTATAAATCGTCC
>ERZ857757.1187-NODE-1187-length-21760-cov-12.628841_pt1 | contig 21760 bp, 12 predicted proteins | sample MGYA00519764_ERZ857757 | MGnify/ENA primary metagenome ERZ857757 (study PRJEB31778, sample SAMEA3449359) | human gut metagenome | biome: human gut; feature: human-associated habitat; material: faeces | place: United Kingdom | collected 2010/2012 ... | reverse complement strand
TAAAAAACATATTGTCAACGCAAAAATTTTCGCAAAGTAACATACTTTGCGAAAACTTTCCAATTTCAACCAAATAACAGTATATACCAGTCGTTTTTCCGTGTCAACAACGAGTTCTAATTTTCGACTTTTTTCTGGCATAAATCTGGAATGCCTTGCAGCACAAGGCGTTCCGCGCTTTTTCGCAAAGTATGTTACTTTGCGAAAAAACTGTTCAAAAGAACCGAGAATTTCATACAGCTGAGTTCTGTGACGTCGTGTGGCTGTGCGTTGTAAAGACGATTTTTCGTCAGGGTACAGCCTTAAAGGAACATGGGTAACCAAACCCACCGCGGACGGCACTGTGAGCGCAAGGAAACGACCAAAACGGCTTTGAGCCGCTGGGCAATACCCGCCATTGGGACGCGAGTCCTGAGAAGGTAGGTCGTGTACGGGGAAACCGCTGGAACACAACGGTTTTGTGGCGCGAGGGCAGTAGAATTACACGAGGGAGAACTTGTTTGCAGCGGCGCTTCTTCGTTGTGACGAGGGTAGGAGTGTACGCTGACGAGATTCGTCAGCGTTTTTTCTTACCGCCACATCACCATAGGGAGGAGTATGTCCATGAGCCATTTCAACCCCAACCGGCATTTTGATGTTGAGAACTGGCGCGAACAGAAGATCGCCCAGCGCACCAAGGACGCGCTGGCGGCGCGGGACGCGGCGTTTGCCGAAAAGCACGCTGAGACACCCTTGCGGGAGTTGGCCCAGTATCTGGTCCGGTGTGCCCGTATCCTGCGCCACAGTCCCGCCCCCTGCGAGGTAGACGGCGGCGCGTTTATCGAACAACGCTTCGGAAGCTGGGACGCAGCCCTGCGGGCAGCGTGTCTGCCGCCTACGCGGACGAAGGCGAAGCTGAACGGCACGGCCCGCTACCGCAAGGAGCGGGCGATACAGGAGCCGCTGTTTCTGGCGGAGCGTAAGGAGAAGAAGCGCCAGAAGCAGATCGAGAAGAACCTGCGGCAGGGCCAGTTGGCCCACGAAAAGGCCGTGAAGCGCCGCGCCCAGCGGGAGGCAGCCGAGGCCGAGAAAGCCGCCGCCGAAAAAGACACCAACCCTTGTCAAGCCGAGACAGTCTGAACGGAGACTGTCAGCTTTCCATAAGGGTGGGAGGGGAAAAGCCGCCCCTCCCGCCTCCTCTCTTATCGCACACCCATCGGCTCGATACCGGCGGCGGGGCCGCTCTGATCCTTTTGACACGCCCACGGCGTTTGAGATAGATAAAACAAAAAAAGAAGGAGGAAACGCGCCCGCCGCCGCGGCGGAGCGCGAAACGACGATCTATGAGAGCTATAAAGAAGATCACCGCATTTCTGCTGGCGATGGTCATGGTGCTGAGCCTTGTTACAACGGCTTTTGCCGCTGAACCTGAAATTGGCCAAATTTTTACTTTAACTTTTGATAATAAAGCTCCCCATGCGGGGGATATAATAACCGCGACTATCTATTTGGAACAAGCTCCATCTGACTACTATAAGGTCACAAGTAGTATTGAATATAATATGGACACCCTTACATATGTGGACTATACCTGTTCTTGGGATAGCATGAGATGTTCCGTCACACAAAAACGATCCGGCGATTTTAGGTCCTATGTTGATTTCAGAATTGACAGCAAAAGAGGCACTGATTCAGTTATTCTTAATAAAATTCAAACGCGACAGACCGGCCCATTTGCCACAGTTCGTTTCAAAGTAAATGAATCGTGTGAGGTTGGACAGGCTATCAAATATAAAATTAGAGGCACATTTTACAATGCAAACGGAATGGCCGTTATCAACAATCCCAATGTCGCAGCCACACTTACCGTTAATGAACAGGGTGGCAGTATAATCACCGTTCCAAAAACTGAAACCGGCTACTCTGTTTCCATGGGTGCTGACCAGCAGCTTGTTTCGGGTCAGCGGGTTCGCATTCCCGTGACCGTCGCCTCCTCCGAGAAAAACATCACCGGCTTCAACGCCTATGACATGACCTTCACCTACGACCCGACGGCACTGACCCTGAACACCAAGACCGGTGACGCCGCCAACCTGACGGTGGAGGACAACAACGGTACCGTTCGGGTCCGCCGCTACGGCGATGCCGTGTCCTTGGGCGAGGCACTGGCTCTGGACTTCACCGCCAAGGCGACTGCCACCTCCACCGTGAAGCTGACCAACGCCAAATTTGATCTGGATGCCAACTCCATCAACTTCGACGCCCCGGATGCCGCCATTTCCGACGCCGACACCGTGGTGAAGGGCCTGTGGAAGGTGACGCTGCCGGACGGCTTCCTCAGCACCGCGGCCAACGGCTCTACGCTGGTGGAGAACGGTGGGGACTTCACCTTCAAGACCACGGATACCCACTATGAGTACTACCTGAACATCACCACCAACGGGGCTACCAACATCGTGAAGATGGATAACGCCACCTATACCATCAAGAATGTCACCGACAACGTGACGGTGACGGTGGACAATAAGATCGGCAAGACCTATACCATCAACTATGTGGTGGTGGACAACACCACAACAGAGAACAAGGCCACGGTGGCCGATCTGGTGGAATACACCGGCACGACCGTGCAGTACCCCAACGATTATAAGTTCACCGTGAAGTTCCCCGGCACGGGCTATGTGGTGTGGGTCGGTATCGAGCCCAATAAGAACAAAAGGGACTATGTGCGGCAGGAGAACGGCGACTATGTCTATACGCTGCTGGGCAGTTCCCTGACCGGCGACGAGAACAACGAGATCACCATCACGCTGACCAAGCGAGAGAACACCTCGCAGCACAAGATTGAGGTGGTCGGCTCCGGCTCGGACGCTTTCAGTGAGAACAACGCACTGACATTCTATTCCGGCGAGAACTACACCTTCACGCTGAACAAGAACGACACGTACTATGACTACTCCGTGCTCGTGTACTATTGGCAGCAGAACATCGGCGGCAACGGCGGCAAGAATATCCGCATGGAGTACAAGGACAACGGGGACGGTACATATACCATCATCGATATGCCCTACGCAGATGTGACCATCAGCATCAATAAGATGGCCAAGGCCATCGACCCCGACGCGGTGGAGGTGTCCACGTATGTGGAGCTGGACAACAAGACCGTGTTCAAGGTGGTGGTGCAGGGTTCGCATGAGCTGCTCAACAGAGATCAGACAACATACAGCTATACCTGGTTCACCTATGACGGGCAGAAGATGTACTGCAACCCCCGCTATACAAAATTTGCAGGTAATGGCAGCAGCAGCAGCGTCTATCTGGTGATGGTGGACAAGGGCGAGACGCTGACCAAGGAGGACGCAATGGCGAAGCTGGGCATCGTGACCAGCACCAAGCAGGAGAACCTGGATCAACTGCTGAAGGTCGGCAGTGACGTGAACGAGGATGGCATCGGAGGCGTTGGCATCAACCGCCGTGACGTCAACGATGTGCAGCTGATCTACGACCTGTATAACGGCCTGTATGACAGCTTTGAGACGGTGAGTATGCGTAAGTTCCTGAAGGCGGATGTGAACTACGACGGCGTATTGGACTCTCAGGACGCCGTGAAGCTGGCCGGCGAGCTTCTTACGGACTGATCGCGCCATGAAGCAGCGAATCTTCACACGACTGCTGTGCCTCGTGCTGGTGCTGGTGTGCGCCCTGCCCGCGCTGGCGTGGGCGGAGGATACCAGCCGCAGCTACGATTTTGACCTGTCCGTGGGCGGACAGCAGGAGGTGCGTGCCGCCGCCGGCGAGACGGTGACGGTGACGCTGGTGCTCAAGCGCACGGACAGGGCCGAGAGCGCCGAGATGTACGGTATGCAGACGGAGATCCTCTACGACGACAGCTTTTTCAAGCTGGTGGAGGGCAGCATCATGACCGCCCCGGGCGTCCGCTGGTCGGACATGGGTCGCCGCACCGGCGGCAGGGCGTTCTACCTGAACTTCGTGTCCTTCTCCGGCGGTGAGCCGTGGGCGAGCGAGGTGACGGTGGGCAGCTTCCAGATGGAGGTCATCGGCACGAAGGGCGTTTCCAGCCTGACGCCGGAAAACAGCATCGTCTCCGTCCAGAGCGGTACGGACCACTACACCATGACCGACAATCCGGTGACGGTGATCGTCACCACCGACTGCACGGTGACGTTCGAGTCGGCGGGCGGCAGCGAGATACCGGCCCAGTCCGTGCAGTACGGCGAAAAGGTGAAGCGGCCCGCCGACCCCGTGCGGGAGGGGTATCATCTGACGGGATGGTACACCGACCTTGACCACACACGGGAGTGGGATTTCAAGAACGATGTGGTCAAAGGGAACATGACGCTGTACGCCGGATGGGCGGAGGGCGCTGCGCCTACGGGCGGCGGCAGCCCCACGCTGTGGATCTGCCTTGCGGCGGCAGCGGTGGTGCTGGCGGTGCTGGTGCTGCTGCTGACCGGCAAGCGGCGGGTGACGTTCCAGACAAACGGCGGCACGGCGTTGGAGACGGTGTATGTCAAGCGCGGCGGCGTGGTGGGACAGGTGCTGACGCCTGTGAAGCCCGGCGCGATGTTTGACGGCTGGTTCAGCGATGCGGCCTGCACAAAGCCGTGGGACGTGGAACATGACGAGGTGCGCGGCAGCATGACGCTGTATGCGCGCTGGAGGTGAACGAATGAAGAAAAGACTATGCACGCTCCTGCTTGCACTGACGGTGCTGCTGTCCGCGCTGCCGATGACGGTATGGGCGGCTGATCCGTGCGTGGCAGTGAAGGAGGGCGCAGTCACCACCGGCGAGGTGGTGGCCGGCAACCTGCTGGAGATCAAGCTGGGAGACATTTTCCGGGACACGGACGGCCATACGCTGACCTACACGCTGACCAACGCAGCGCAATTCAGCAGCCAGACCAAGGTCAAGAATGGTTCGCTCTATGTATCAGAGAAGGATCCCGGCACCTATATGCCGAAGGTCAAGGCGACCTGCTCGGACGGCAAAACCATCACCGTGACCTTTACCATCACGGTCAAGGAAGCCCCTCACGGTCTGGACGCGCAGTACAACTACGATGAGACGCCCGCCAAGGAGGTCACGGTGTATGTGACCATCTCCAACGACGGCGTGCCCCTCAAGGGCCGTGACGGCACGGTGCTGTGCCACAAGGCTATCACAGTGCCTTACTTCGATTTGGCGAACTACGGCTTGGAGGAGTTCTACCGCTATCACACCGAAAACGGTGAAGGCAAATACATCGACGAGAACATCGTGCAGCGGCCCACCGGCCTGCACCTGTACCTGTACCTGCTGGAGCGCTACTTCATCGGCCTGCCCGATGAGGAGTGCTGCAAGGGCAAGTACGACCGCGACAAGCTGGCGAGCTTTAAGCTGGAGGACGATGTTCTTTACATGGATGACGAACCGGCCTATACGGCGGACAGCTTTGCCGCTCTGACTATCACCGGCTCGCCCACCAGCCTGTATATGGCCAACTTCTGGGGTCATGACGAGAACCTGATGTACTACCGCAACCACTGCTATCCCTACATGAGTCCCGGCTGGGGCTCCACCTCCGACTACATCGTGCTGTCGGACGGCGATACTTGGGATGTATCCATGTACTCCAACTGGAGCTTCTGGTCCAGCGGCGGCGCGTTCACCTGCTTCGACAAGGACGCGTACAACGCCCGCCCCGGCATGGAGCTGACGGTGAACACGCAGGCCTACGGTACCACCTTCGAGGGCAGCGACTTCTATCCCTTCTCGAACCTGGATGTGTTCCTGTATAACGACAAGTGGGAGCAAATCGAGCAGTACAAGGAAGCGGCTGACGGAAAGAGCACTTTCTCCTTCACCGCCCCCACAGAGGAGGGCACCTACTACCTCGTGGGCATGGACCCCAACCGGACGATCCCCAAGGACGACAGCGGCGGCACGAACTATGCCAAGATCGCACCGGCCACAGCCATCCTGAACGTGGCGGCGGACGCCGAGCTGGAGCGCCCCTTCCAGGACGCTGCCGTGAATGATGAAAAGCTGGCAGCAAAGAATACCAGCTACGAGGGCATCACCACGCTGACCAGCGCGGACGGCCAGACGACCTATAAGGAAGTGCCCAAGTACCGTGTGACCGTGCCCGAGGGCGCGGAAACGGTGACCGTGACCTACAACAAGGACGTGGACATCCGTCACGACGGCACCACGGTCTACGCCTATGAGGTGGAGTTCGCGGCGACTGCCGTGAACCGTGCGGCGGCGCAGGCAAGCGGCTATACCCTCAAGCCCATCACGCTGGAGAACAGCTATACCCTCAATGCGGACGGCACGCAGACCGTGCTCATGCCGGTGACAGGGTATGTCCGCAACGCGGACGGCAGCGGCAAGGCGATCACGCTGAGTGCCCCCGCTGACAAGAACTCCGTGCCCATCGCGCTGTTCACCTTCGAGTATGCCAAGACGGAGCCGGATGTGAAGTACGGCGATGTGGACGGGGATGGCTATGTTAAAGTGGCGGATGCACAACTGATCTGCCAGTTCATCCTGCACAACATTACTCTGACAGAGGCACAGCAGAAGGCGGCAGATGTCAGCGGCGACGGCAACATCACCGTAGCGGATGCACAGATTATCTGCCAGTATATCCTGCATAATATCACGGAATTCCCCGTTGAGAAAAATTCTTGAAATAGGAGGAATTGAGAGCAAATGAAAAAAATCATTTCTGTTCTGCTGACACTGGCGCTGGTACTGAGCCTTGTACCCGCTGTCTTTGCCGCGGACGAACCCACGTTCAGCCTGAGCGCTGATAAAGAAACTGCCGGTGCGGGTGACACCGTGACTTTGACTGTCAGCTTCAGCAACAATGGGGCGATGCTGGAGATTGGCGGCCTGAATTTTGAAATCATCTACGATGAAGAAGCGTACACGTTTGTGTCCGCAACCCCCGCGAAAGCCTACAGGCCCTATTTTGCCTCCAGTAACAAAGGTACTTCCGTCGGTAATGGAAAACTCGCTGTCGGCGGTATTATTACGACGACTTCTGCCTATCCCATTGGGCTGGAAGATGGTGAGTTAGCGACCTACACATTCAAGGCAAATGATGTTGCCGCTGGCTCCGCTTCCTTCAAACTGGATGTCAAAGAGCTGAATACCCATGGTACTACACCGACACCCATTTCCAACAAGACGGAGAACAGTGAGCTGACCATCCCCGTGACGGGCGGCAGCGTGACACCGGAGGGCTACAGCGTGTCCATCCCTGAGACGAAGTCGGTAACCACCGGTGAAACGGTGGAGATCCCCATCACCATCAGCGGCAAGGACTACAATGCCTATTCCGTGTGCATCAGGTATTACACCGACGTCCTGGAGCTCCAGAATAATGCCGTGAACAACGAGGGTTTCCGCCTGTCGGAAGAGAAGTATACGGATGCTGACTATAGACCGGGTTCGAAGATCACCCTAGTACGCTACGGTGATACGGCACAGCCTGGCAAGGCACTGAGCTTGACGTTTACCGCCAAGGCACAGGGCACGACAGCCGTGACCATCCTCAGGGCCCGTGTGGATGAGCGCGCCAACTCCATCAGCTTCAACGCGCCGGACGCCACTATTACCAACGGAACAACTGCCGTTACTGTCAGCGGCTACACCGTGAGCCTGCCTGACGACTTCACCCGTACCGATACAGCGGGCACGGTGATCATGGAAGGCAAGGACCTGACCTTCAAGCCCAAGGACCCCAACTATGACTACACTGTCACCGTCACCGTCGGCGGCGGCGAGGCAACGACAGTTAGCCCGGACGAGAATGGCATCTACACTGTGGCGAATGTCAACGGCAATGTTATTGTCACCAGCACCAAGACCGCCAAGAGCTTCAACGTCACTCTGGGCGAGGATATCACCGGTGAGGCGAAGGCCACCTACATGACTGCCTATACCTTCAAGCTGACCCCGGTAAAGGACTTTGTCTACAATGTGAAGGTGACCATCGGCGACACGGACTACACCGGCTTTACGGCTCAGAAGAATGACGACGGTACGACCACCTACACCATCCCCGGTGCGGCTATCACCGGCGACATCGTCATCAACAGCAATAAGAAGGAGCGAGATCCGTACACCTTCCAGGTGACCTTCGAGGGCACCGGCATCGGAGATGTCTCCAATAACGCGACTACCGTCACGGAGAACGACCCCTACTCCTTCACCCTGACGAAGAAGGACGGCTTTGACTACACCGTCTCCGCTACTATGGACGGTGCGGCTGTGGAACTGATGGAGACTGTGGATACCGGAAACGCGAATGTTGTTACCTACAGCATTGCTAAGGTCACCGGCGATCTGGTCGTCACCGTCAACAAGGTGTCCACCCTGAACATGGATGTCGCCGTCTCCGAGTACGTGCAGATGGATGACAAGACCGTGTTCCTGGTGACCGTGACCGGCACGCCCACAGAGGGTATGGCCTATGCCTACGGTGAGAACACCATGTATAAGACCACCGCCTACGGTGTGAATGTCTATAGCTGGCTGGTCATCGTGGCCAAGGGGCAGGAATTTACCGCTGATACTGCTAAGGCCAACATCACGGAAGCCAGTGCCACCGCTGAGGAAATGGCCCCGAGCTACGACGTCAACGAGACTAAGACGGTGGATATCAACGACGCCCAGCTGGTCTATGACATCTACAGCGGCAAGTACGGTGACTTCGAGAAGGTCACTGTGAAGAAGTTCCTGTGCGCGGATGTGAACAGCGATAAGATCGTGAACTCCACAGACGCTGTGGCCGTTGTAAAAGCCTCCAAGTAACACTGCGCAGAGCAGAAAAGGCGAATACGTATAAAAATCAGCTTCCCCTCCCGCAAGGGAGGGGGAGCGATTCGCCGTATTTTGGGGATGCAGCGATGCTACCGGTTTTCGGCGGCGGCGCTGTGTATCTAAAACGACATTTGGAGCATTTACAAGGAGATATATGAAAAGACGAGAGAAAATATTGAGCATCACGGGCCTGTTTCTGGCGCTGGTGATGATCGCGGGGCTGGGCGCGACGCTGCTGAGCTCCACCCGCGCCGTGCCGGGCGACCCCATAGCGGGGCAGGCGTCACGGCTGTATCCGGAATCGCTGGAGGACTCCGACAGCACCCTGATGGGGCAGATGAGCCAGACCGGCGGCACGCCTCTGTCCGCTGAGGTGGACGCGCAGCAGCCGGATCAACCGCAAGAGCCTGACCAGCCGCAGCAGCCTGATGAACCGCAGCAGCCGGACGACCCGCAAGAGCCGGACAAACCCCAAGAGCCGGACAAACCCCAAGAACCGGACAATCCACAGCAGCCAGATAAACCGCAAGAGCCGGACAAGCCCCAAGAGCCTGACCAGCCGCAAGAGCCAGATAAGCCGCAAGAACCGGACAAATCGCAAGAGCCGGACAAGCCCCAGCAGCCGGACCAGCCCCAAGAACCGGACAATCCACAGCAGCCAGATAAACCGCAAGAGCCGGATAATCCCCAACAGCCGGATACGCCCCAAGAACCGGATCAACCGCAGAACCCGGATGACCCGGGCGGCGGGAAAGACCCCTCCGACGATAATGGCGGCAAGGACGACTCCGGCAACACCGGCGGCAATACCGGCGGCGACGACGGAAACGGCGGGCAGACCGGCGGCGATGGCGAGGACGGCAAGGACGATGATACGCCCCGCATCTATACCGATCTGCGGACGCAGACCATCCGTAAAAAGGACCTGCCGGACGGCAAGCTGTCCTTCGTGGCCTATCCGCTGGGCAAGGGCGAGAACCTGTATGTTCGTGTCCGTCTGATGAACAAGACGTATACGGGCAACGGACACCTGCTGACCTCCAGTGACGGGCAGAACTATCAGGCGCAGCTGAATCTGAACACAGAGAACACCTTCGTCCTGTCGCTGTACGACGGCAGCACATTCCTGGGCAGCGTCCAGTACCGCGTCAGCTATTACGCGGATCTGGCCAGCGAGGATGAGCCGGATGTGGGCGAAGGTCCACCATCCATCATGGCATGGCTGAACAGCACGCAGCTGGGCAGCTCTCCCATCGAGGTAAAGGGCGACGGCGAGCTGACGATCCGCGTTACCAGCCATCCCGACCTGGGCGCAAAGCCCATCTACTCCGACCAGATCGAGGTCACGCTGGACGGCAAGACCGTGGAGAAATTCAGCGGCGACCGTGAGCCGGAGTACAAGCTGTACTTCGCGCCGCCGCAGCGCGGCGACGTGGCCACGCATATCATCCGTGTGCGGGCATGGGACGGACAGGGCAACTCCGCCATGCGCACCTACACCGTTACATACCACCAGATCAGCGAGGGTGACGACGCCGGTACGGTCACGGTAGTGCTGGATGCCACCACAGTGGGTATCGGCATTCTGGACAGCGGCGAGGTGGACATCAAAGAAGGCGACACGGTAGCCACGGCGGTGCTGCAGTTCCTGCGGGACTACGGTTATGAAGCCGATTATGCAGGTAATGCGGAGAGCAACTTCTATCTGCGCCGCATCATCAGCGGCGACATGGCCTACAACGCGGAGGTGCCGGAGCATCTCTGGACACTGATCCAGCGGGACGGCATCACCACCAACAGCAACTATGACCGCGACAGTCTGGGCGAGTTTGACTTCACCCAGGGCGCGGGCTGGATGTACTCCATCGGCGGTACGCTGTTCCCCGGACGCGGCATGAGCGACTATAAGGCAAGCGACGGCCTGACCATCTATCTCCGATTCACACTGGCCTATGGCAAGGATGTGGGCGGATATGAGTCGGCGGGCGGCAGCTACGGTAGCCTCAGCAGCTACTGCGGCCTGTGGGTAAATGGCTCGTATCAGCCGCTGAGCCACGATATGGAGGAAGTGGAGCGCGTAGAGCCCACGGAGACAGAGAACGGATATGTCCGCTATGTCTGCTCCAAGTGCCACGAGGAGAGCGAAGAAGTCTTGCCTGCCACCGGTGAAACAGAACCGGAACAGCCCGATCCGGAGCAGCCCGAACAGCCTGATCCCGGAAACACGGATAACCCCGATACTCCCACCCCGGGCGGCGGGGATAAGCCGAACCCTGGCGGTACGGATGATAAAGACCCCAGTGACCCCGGCACGACCGAACCGGATGACAAAGATCCGGATAAGCCGGACACAGGCAACTCGGGGACAGGTACAGAAAAAGATACCACTGCGTAAATAACAGACCGCCGCTATGCGGCGGAGAGAGGTAGAGAAATGGAAAGAGTAACAGAGCAGCTCCAGCAGGAGATCAACAGAGTCGTTCTGGGCAAGGAGCAGATCGTCCGCAAGGTGCTGCTGGCCATCCTGGCACAGGGCCATGTGCTGCTGGAGGACGTGCCCGGTGTGGGCAAGACCACGCTGGCCAAGGCATTCTCCAAGACCCTGGGCCTGACGTCTCGGCGCATACAGTTCACGCCGGACACCATGCCCTCCGACATCATCGGCTTTTCCGTGTTTGACAAGAGCACCGGTGCGCTGAAATATCAGCCCGGCGCGATCATGACCAACCTGGTGCTGGCGGATGAGATCAACCGCACCTCCAGCAAGACCCAGTCTGCGCTGCTGGAGGCCATGGAGGAGATGCAGGTCACAGTGGACGGCGTGACCCATCCGCTGCCCGCGCCCTTTGTGGTGCTGGCGACCCAGAACCCCGTGGGCTCTGCGGGCACGCAGATGCTGCCGCCCTCGCAGATGGACCGTTTCCTCATCAAGCTGAGCATGGGCTATCCCGACCGCGCCAGTACGGCGGCACTGCTGAAGGACCGGCATCACGCCGATCCGCTGGATGTCTGCCGCACGGTGACGGATCCCGCGTCTCTGGAAAAGAGCATCGGGGAGGCTATGTCCGTATTCGTGGCAGACCGTATCTATGACTATATCGCGGAGCTGGTGGAGGCTACCCGCAACAACGCCTATGTGACACTGGGCGTCAGCCCCCGCGGCGCACTGGCAGTCTCCCGCGCCGCCAAGGCCAACGCCTATCTGGAGGGCCGCGACTATGTGACGCCGGACGACGTTTGCGCTGTGTTTCCGGATGTCTGCGCCCACCGTCTGGTGCTGGACGCCAAGGCGCGTCTGCATGAGTATACGGCGGAGCAGATCATCACGAACCTGCTGCAGACGGTGAAGAAGCCGGATGTGCGGGAGTTCTCTGCCAAATGAAGCACAGGATCATAGGCGGTGCGGCAACACTGGCGCTGCTGCTCGTGCTGTTGCTGCTCCTGCTGGCGGTGACAGGCTCTCCGTGGCCGCTGATGGGCATCATACTGCTGGTGCTGCTGCCTCTGGCCTCGTGGAGCATGAACCGCTATGTCCGCAAATATCTGCGGGTCGATATGACACTGCCCACCACTACGTCCAAGAACGCGGCGGCGGAATGTGTCTTGCAGGTACATAACGATGCGCGTCTGCCGGTGCTGCGGTACTTCTGTATCGTGACGGTACACAATGACCTGACCGGTGAGCGGGAGCATATCACCCTCACCGGCGGCGTGCGCGCACACGGCAACGGCACACACCGCTTCCTCTTACAGAGCCGCTATTGCGGGCGGCTCACCGCCTCCGTGGATGCCATCACCCTGATGGATTATTTCGGCATCCTGCCCACAAGGGCGGAGGCGGCGGCACTGGCGCGCACCACGGTGCTGCCGGAGCTGTTCCCCATGGAGGTCACGCTGCTGGCCTGCCCCTGCTATGCGGAGGACGGCACGGTGGCCAGGCGCGGTGAGGACCGCAGCGAGATGTTCCAGCTGCGGGAGTATCGTGCCGGTGACGACATCCGGCAGATCCATTGGAAGCTGTCGGCCAAGACAGACGAGCTGATCCTGCGTGAGGCCAGCCAGCCGGAGAGCCGTGAGCTGCTGCTGTTCTGGGATAAGCACATCACTGGCACACCAGCGCAGATGGACGCACTGGCGGAGGCTGCCTCTTCCGTGGCCGGCGCACTGGTGCGCGGCGGCGTGTCCTTTACGCTCTGCTGGACAGAGCCGGATGATCTGCCTCTGCGGGACATCTCGGACGAGGCATCGCTGCTGCAGGCCGTGCCGGAGCTGGTACGGATGAGCGGCGGTATGGAGGGACGTATGCCGGAGCTGACATCGTTCAGCCGCGTGCTGTATTTCGGCACACAGCCGGACGCGCAGCTCCAGACAGACCCGCGTGTGCATTTCTTGCTCTGTATGGACGCGGAGCAGGGCGGCAGTCCTGCTATGACTGTGTTCACGGCGGAGACCATGCACGAGCGGCTGCAGCGATGGGAGGTTTGACAGATGCGGAGAGAACAAAGCGGACTGTACCTGACAGCCAGCAGCGCTCCGCGGACGGCGGGCCTCCGGTTCCCATGGGGAGATATGGCTGTGGCCGTGGTACTGGCGGCGGGGATGTGCCTGCTGCTGCGGGAGCTGTTTCCCTCTGTCACCGAGCCGTGGTGGCTGCTGACACTGTTGATGCTGCCGCTGTGCGCAGCGCTTCTGCTGCTGTATGAGACGAAATGCGGGCCGTGGCTTCTGCCCTCCGGTGCGCTGCTGCTGTTGCTTCTGTTTCTTGCGGGCAGGACGCCGGTGTTGTCCGGCTTCGGCTGCCTGGGCAATGATCTTCTGTCGCTGCTGACGGCCCGCACGGGACGTATTTATCTGGACTTTGCGGCGGCAGATCCCGACAGGGTCTACTGGGCGCTGATCCCGCTGCTGGTGCTCTGCGCCCTGCTGCTGAGCCGCGCCGTGTGGAGCGGACGGCTCTGGCTGGCGCTGCCCCTGCTTCTGCCTGCCTACGCCGCCATGCTGACGGGCCTTGCTCCCTGCGGCATCTCCTGCGGCCTGCTGACGGCAGGTACGGTGCTGCTGATGATGCAGCATACCGCAAAGGCCGGAGATGATACGGCGGGACTTGCGGGGCGGCCTGTTCAGCTGCTTCTGCCGCTGCTGTGCGCCGCACTCTGCCTGCTGGCGGGGCTGGCAGTAAAGGATGGCCTGTCCACGGAACTGGCGGAGACAGTGGCACAGCGTATCCATGAGCAGCGCTATGATCAGACCACCAATTCCATGCCGGAGGGCGAACTGAAAAACCTGCCCGCATGGAATAGAAATGATACGCCGGCGCTGGAGCTCACCATGGAGAAGCCCGGAAAGGTCTACCTGCGCGGGCAGATCTATGAGGTCTATACCGGCAGCCGCTGGGAAGCGGCGGATACGAAAGACACGGCGGCATACGAGGAACTGTTTTACTGGCTGCACAAGGATGGCTTTTACGGCCAGAGCCAGATCGGAACGGCCTCAAGATGGGCGCTGACGGCGGCAGAGCCGCTGGACATGACGGTGAAGAACCTGACCGCCTGCGCGGCGCATGGCTACTATCCCTATGCGCTGTATGGCAGCGGCCTGCTGGACGCGGCACAGATCGGTGATACCGGCCTGCCCGCAGCAGAGGAGCTGCGCTACCTCACCGGCAGCGTTCCGGAATGGTATCAGCTCCAGCGGGAGCTGGCCTCCGGCCAGGGCCGGCAGGAGATACAGAGCTATCTGGAGCTGGAGCAGGCTTACGCGGCCTATGTGAAGGCCATGGATCTGCAGCTGACGCAGGAAAGCTGGTCGGTGGTAAAGCGCCAGCTGTCTCTGCCGGAGGGATCTCGCACCATCTCCGAGATACGCAACATCATCTATGCCTATCTGGGAGAAAACCTGACCTACGACGAGACGGTGCGGACTGGTAACGGAAACGGAGATTTCCTGCAATACACGCTGGAAAAGAGCGGACGCGGCTACAGTGTCCACTACGCCACCGCTGCCGTGCTGATGCTGCGCTACATGGGTGTGCCCGCCCGCTATGTGGAGGGCTACTACCTCTCGGCAGAGCAGGCGGCGCGGTACGCAGCCGGTGAGCCTATTACCCTGACGGAGCAGAATGCCCACGCCTGGGCGGAGTATTACGTCAGCGGTGTCGGCTTCGTGCCCTTTGAGGTGACGCCCGGCTACATCGACAACGAGGATGTGGACATCGGCGCCTCCATTGGGGACGGCGATACGGAGAACACCTATGTCAGCGAACAGCAGAAGTTCGTGGAGGTGGAGCAGCCGGAGGAACAGACGGAGCAGGAGCAGGACCGGGCCGTCTTCTCGCTGGAGGTCAAATACCTGCTGTGGCTGCTGCTTCTGCCGGTGCTGGCGCTTCTAATACTGATCATTGTGCGGCGAAAGCGTCTGCATAGAGCACTGCGTGCCATTGACGAGGCGGGCGATAAGGCTGCCATCGCCATGCGGTACGGCTATGCGGACTGTCTGCTGCACCACAGCACGGTGCAGCCCCCGGAGGGTGCGGCGGAAGCCGCCGCACTGAACCGCGAGGCACTGTTCAGCCCCCATGCCATGAACGCGGAACAGCGCCGCTGTGTGGATGATTATGCCGCCCGTGTCCTGACGGACTGCAAGGCAAGCTGGACGCTGTGGCAGAAAATACGATACAGGCTTTGGAACTGCCTGTACTGATAGGAGGAAAACGTATGAGAAAACGGATCACATCGCTCCTGCTGGGCGTGCTGCTGTTGTTGACCATGACGGTGACAGCCTTCGCCGCAGAGGGGCAGGCCGGTTCCTTCGTGTTCACGGCTATGAACGCCAACAGCACCATCGTGGAGCCGACCCGCGTTCCCTACAAGGCGGGACAGACCATAAAGGAAGCACTGGCCGATTCGGACATTGCGTTCGTGGGTCTGGAGCAGGGCTTCATCTATGAGATCAACGGTGTATCCGCCAACTATCTGCTTTATTACGATAAGGGCGGATATGAACTGGGTGCCCAGGCTTCTTCCATCACTGCGCTTTGCTTCCATGTCAGCAGCACCTACTCTGCCGATGCCATCAGGCTCATCACCAGCATGGCGGACTATCTGGATATGACGAACCATGTCCAGAACTACCCCGCGGCGGCCAACGCCTATGCGGCGGCACTGAAGGGCCTGCGTACCGCCACCGCGGAGTCGGCCACCACGCTGCTGGACGGACTCAACAACGCCATTGCAGACTACGGAAAGCTGCTGGACGGCACGAAGTACACCGTTTCCGCCGCAGCCACGCAGAACGGTGCGTCTGTGTCCGCACCGGTGGTCACGCTGACGGATGCCTACGGCAATGTTACCACAGGCACAAACAGCGTACAGGTCATTGCGGGCGACTACAAATTCAGTGTGTCCGACGGCGGCTATAACCGCACGGATGGAACGCTGACGGTATCCGCTGACGCGCAGATCTCCGTGACGCTGCCCTATGGCCAGTGGTTCGGCAATATCCGCCTGCTGGACTACAGAAAAGTGCCGTTCCGCTATACGCAGGATAAGACGGCACACACCGCCCAGTACTGGATCAAGGATACGGCAGAGCCGCTGGGCAGCATCTATCTGAATGCAGCGATGGGGGATGTCCCTGACGCCGATACCACCTACCTGCGTACCATCTATGTCGGTACAAACGGCAAGGATATGTCCAGCACCGCCAGATCGTGGGACAGCACGGCCACCGGCCTGACCTATCTGGTGAAGCAGGGCATGGAGGGCCGCACCTTCACGCTGGAGGCGAGGTACAAGACTGCGGACGGCTATACACAGGTGCAGTCCTACACAGTCACCTTGACCCGCGTTCCCACGCTGGCATCTCTGTCCGTGACGGCGGAGGGCACAAAGCTGCCTCTTACCTTCGAGCCCACCACGACGTCGTACAGCCTGACGACGGTCTCCTCTACGCTGGACATCGCGGCCGCGCCCTTCGGTGAGGACTATACGGTGACGGGTACAGGCGCGGCGTCTCTTGAAGGCGATACGCTGACCCACAGCATACAGGTCACCGCACCCAACGGGGAGCAGAACACCTACACCCTGCGCGTGCAGAAGGTGGCCTCTGTACCGGTAACACTGACGATCCCCACCGGCACGACCGTGCAGGTGCTCAACGGTGCAGGCTCAGAGATCGCACCGGTCAGCGGCGTGTACCACCTTGTGCCCGGGGAGACATATACCTGCATCGCCACTAAGAATACATGGTATCACACGCAAACCGCATTCACGGCCTCCAGCGGCCTGAAGGTATCTGTACCCGAGCCCGACACCACAGACGGTCTGAAAGCCCTGGCACTGTACAGCGGCACCTCTGCCAGTAACCGCAAGCCATATACGGCTGATAAGACTTTTGCTGCCGCCGCGCACAGCTACAGCTATACTGTCACCGATTTCAACAGCAAGGCGGCTATACAGGCCACCGCCGCGGATGCGGATGCCGTGATCACGGCGCTGTACCGTTCCCAGAGCACCACGCCGCAGATCCACGATGTAGAGACATCGGTCACGGTCACCCAGCCGGTGAATACCGCTAAGATGGCTGACAACCTGAGCAGCCTTGTGGCCAAGGCGGGCTACGGACAGGATCTGACCATCCGCGTCAGCAAGACGGTGGGCGATGTCACCTATTATCAGGACTACGAGATGCGGCTGGTCCGCCAACTTCATCTGGCGGGATTGGCCGCAGCGACCAGGGATGAGACGCTCCCCTTCGTGACGACCAGCGGCGGCACGACAAAGTTTGACCGCGACAAGACCGATTACTATGTCAAGGTCGACAGAGAGACCACCGCGCTCTATATCTCCGGCACTTATCCCAACAGCAGTGCAGACACCGCCTGCTGCGGCGGGTATTATGCCAAGGTCAACGGTGTGCGCTATGATACGCTGGAGAGTGTGAAAGCGGCGCTGAATACAGAACTCTACAACGAGGACATTCCTGTGCAGGTCTGCCATGCGGACACCGACAGCATCGAGCTGACCTACACCGTCCATGTTCAGAAGAGCGACCCCATCCAGCTGACCGTCCAAACGACCCCAGCGGATGCCACGGTGTTCCTGACAAATAATCTCAATGGCAAACGTATCGTGGAGAAGAACGGCACCTACAGCCTGACACCCGGCGGCAGCTACAGCTACATCGTGACCTGCACCGGCTATGTCGGCCAGAAGGTGACGGACTACACCGCTCCCAACAAGGACGGTACGCTGACCATTACGCTAAAGAAGGCACCGGCCAATGACACGCTTGTCAACTTCGACTCCGCATGGCCGCATCTGCGTCAGAACAATGAGAATAACGGCGTGGTGGACTACAAGACGCCGGTCTACGCCAAGGATGCCGAGCTGTACTGGGCCACCTCCATCGGCTCCGGCTACGACGTCAACGCCTGCGGCTGCCCCATTCTGGTGGACGGTGCCGTCTACACCTACTCCGGCTCTCGCATTTACAAGGTGGATGCTATCTCCGGCGAAATTCTCATTGATAAGCCCATGGATCACAACTCCAGCTTCGCCATCAACCCGCCCACCTACGCCAACGGCATGATTTTCGTGGGCCTGTCTGACGGCACGATCCAGGCGTTCGACGCCAATACCCTGGACTCCCTGTGGATCTATCGGGACTCCATCGGCGGTCAGCCCAACAGCTCCATCGTCTATCATGACGGCTATATCTACACCGGCTTCTGGGTAGGCGAGATCAACGAGGCCCACTATGTGTGCCTGAGCGCCACCGACGAGGACCCCGCGCAGACGATGGAAGAAAAGCTACCCACATGGTACTACACCAGCAAGGGCGGCTTCTATTGGGCCGGCGCGTATGTGTGCGACGACTTCCTGCTGATCGGCACGGATGACGGCGCTTCCGGCTACACCACCGGCAAGCCCAGCCTGCTGTCCTTTGATCCCAAGACCGGCGAGCTGCTGTCCTCCTACAAGATGAATGTGACCGGCGACATCCGCAGCTCTATCACCCATTACAACGGCAAGTATTACTTCACCAGCAAGGGCGGATACTTCTTCGAGGCCAGCGTGGATGCAAAGGGCAAAATCGAGTCTGTCCGCACGCTGAAGCTCTACAACTACGCGGACGACCCCACCAACCCGGCCATGTCCACCTGCACGCCTACCATCTATAATGGGCGGGCCTATATCGGTATCTCCGGCACGGCGCAGTTCGGCGCGTACAGCGGCCATAACCTGACGGTCATCGATATTCCCCACTGGGAGATCGCCTACACGGTGCGTACCCACGGCTATCCCCAGACCAGCGGTGTCCTGACCACAGCCTATGAGGAGGAGACCGGATGCGTCTATGTGTACTTCTTCGATAACTTCACCCCCGGCAAGCTCCGGGTGCTGGAGGACAAGCCCGGCCAAACCGAGGTGTCTCTGAAGACCATGGAGACCTACACGGCCAGCGGCCAGACGGAGACCTATACGACACCCTATAACATCTTCACGCCCAGCGGCGCACAGGCCCAGTATGCCATTTGCAGCCCCATCATGGATGAGTACGGCACGATCTACTTCAAAAACGACTCCGCCTACCTGATGGCCGTGGGCAGCACCATTGAACGCATCGAGGTCACGAAGCTGCCGGACAAGACGGAATACAAAGAGAAAGAAACCTTCGACCCCATCGGCATGGAGGTGACAGCCTACTACGCCAACGGCAAGACCCGTGACGTAACGGAGTACGTCACATGGTCTGAGCAGCCGCTGACTGCCAATGACACCGATTTTCAGATCACCTTCCCCTACGCGATGTACCGGAACGAGGAGAACAGCGACACGTTGGAGATGACATACGGTGTCCAGTGCGATAAGCCTATGACCACTGTGACCTTGACCATTACCGGCGGGGAAGAAGTGAACTACGGTGACGTTGATGGTGATGGCGACATCAAGGTCGCGGACGCTCAACTGATTTGCCAGTTCATCCTGCACAACATTACTCTAACAGAGACACAGCAGAAAGCAGCAGATGTCAATGGTGACGGCGACATCACCGTAGCGGATGCACAGATAATCTGCCAGTTTATCCTGCACAATATCGCGGAGTTCCCAGCTGCATCTGCTGCACCCAAGTCATAATCAAGACCGCTTACCCACCGTGCATACCGCGCGGTGGGTAAGCCGCACTGACGGCAAAAAAACATTTCTGCAAGGAGAAGATACCTATGAAGAAACATTCCATTGCGCTGCTGCTCCTGCTGGTGTTGCTGACCGGCTGCGGCGCAAAGACAGAGGAAGCACCATGGCAGACTGCCTACCGTGAAACGGGTAAATATCTACAAGAGCAGGATGCGCTTTCCGCAGGTTCTGTTGGCGGCGAGTGGGCGGTGATCGGACTGAGCCGCGCAGGGCTGCTCACGGACAAGACGGCTGTGGCGTATGAGCAGACTGCCGCGGACTACGCCGCGGGCGCGGTGTCCGGTCGGCTCGACCGCGCGAAGTCCACGGAAAACTCCCGCACCATCCTCGGCCTGACAGCGGCCGGATACAATGCCGCCGCTGTGGCGGGTGTTGATTTGACATCTGGACTGTCCGATATGAACTATCTCCGCATTCAGGGACTCAACGGTCCTATCTGGGCGTTGATCGCGCTGGACTGCCACGGCTATGATATTCCGCAATGTGCAGAGGGCGGGGAGCAGACCACCCGCGCGGGCCTCGTGGCGGAAATACTGACCTCCCAGTGCAGTGACGGAGGCTGGACGCTGGCGGGTGATACCGCCGATGTGGACATGAGCGCCATGGCTCTGACGGCGCTGGCGGCCTATAAAGAAGATGATGAAGTCAAGGCCGCAGTCGACGCGGCGCTGGTATATCTGTCCGATGCCCAACAGGAGGACGGAGGTTTCATCAGTTGGGGAGAGCCCAACAGTGAGTCCTGTTCTCAGGTGATCGTGGCGCTGACGGCCTTGGGGATTGACCCCACCTCAGATGAACGTTTCATCAAGGAGGGCGGCACGGTGTTGGATGCGCTGTGTGCTTTTGCCTGCGAGGGCGGCGGTTTCCGTCACAGCAGCGATCAGGCTGAGCCGGACGGCATGGCCACTGAGCAGGGCTTCTACGCACTGGCCGCCTATGATCGCTTCCGGCAGGGGAAGACACGCCTATTTGACATGACGGATATTGAGGTGAAGTGATATGCGGCGCTTCAAACCCCTGTGTGCATTGCTTCTGACACTGCTCCTGCTGTCCTGCACCGCCTGCGGCCAGACGCAGACGGTGCAGCCGGAGGGCACCGGTGATAAGGACCAATACATGACCAATCCTGTGCCGGAGGGAAAACCGGCACCTGTAGAGCCACAGGACAGCGATGTGGATACGAACAAGAAGTATACCTGCACCATATCCATCTCCTGCGAGACGATCCTGGGCAATATGGATAAGTGTGCTGAGAGCAAGAAAGCCCTCGTACCGGAGGACGGTATCATTCTCCCCGCCACAGAGGTAACGTTCAGCGATGGCGAAAGCGTCTACGACGTGCTGCAGCGTGTCTGCAAGGAGAATAAGATACACATGGAGTCCAGCTTCACGCCGGTGTATAACAGCGCCTATATCGAGGGTATTCACAATCTGTACGAGTTCGATGTAGGGAAGCTCTCCGGCTGGATGTACAACGTCAACGGCTGGTATCCCAACTACGGCTGCTCCCGCTACCAGGTGAAGGACGGCGACGTCGTGGAGTGGCGCTATACCTGTGACCTGGGAGAAGATCTCGGCAGCGGTATGGGTGGATAATGGAGACACCATGATATAGAGAACGCTGGTATAGGAAGCGGAGTTCCCGGAACGCATTGGCCTCTGGAGATATTCGAGAGGCCGCCTAACCATGCGACCAGACAACACAACAAAGCGGACAAAAAGCCAAGGATGGCCCTTTGCGGCCATCCTT
>ERZ857757.1185-NODE-1185-length-21765-cov-8.590880_pt1 | contig 21765 bp, 10 predicted proteins | sample MGYA00519764_ERZ857757 | MGnify/ENA primary metagenome ERZ857757 (study PRJEB31778, sample SAMEA3449359) | human gut metagenome | biome: human gut; feature: human-associated habitat; material: faeces | place: United Kingdom | collected 2010/2012 ... | reverse complement strand
TAAAATTTTGATAACTGAGATTTAAGTGGAAATTACCGACCCACTGCATGCTTACTTACCATTTCTGCCCGCTGTCAAATCCAGTCAAGCCCAAATTCTTATTCGTACAAAACAGCATTTGTTTATAACGCTTTTCAAGGGTACAAAGATAGGAAATGTTTTCGAAATTACGAGAAGACGTTAGCAAATATTATATCAAAGCAGTATCTTTACAGGGCAAATTTATTCTTAACACAAAAAGATATCATGAAAAAACTTTTAATTACCAGCTTATTTCTAGGAAGTTGTGTACTCCTCCTAGCACAAAAAACGACTAAAATACCTAATGTTTATAAACCCGTCCGTTCGGAAATGTATAAGAAAGGATGGATAGACTTCAATAAAAATGGTGCTAAAGATACCTACGAAGATCCGACAGCACCTATCGATGCACGTATAGAAGACCTGCTCAGTCAGATGACACTGGAAGAAAAAACTTGCCAAATGGTGACTCTTTACGGTTACAAACGGGTTTTGAAAGATGATTTGCCTACTTCTGAATGGAAAAACCAACTATGGAAGGACGGTATCGGAGCCATTGACGAACACTTGAACGGTTTCCAACAATGGGGGCTTCCACCGTCGGACAATGAATATGTATGGCCGGCATCCAAACATGCCTGGGCGCTGAATGAAGTGCAACGTTTCTTTATTGAAGAGACACGACTCGGCATTCCTACCGATTTTACAAACGAAGGGATTCGCGGAGTGGAAAGTTACAAGGCTACCAACTTCCCTACTCAACTGGGACTGGGACATACGTGGAACCGTCAACTAATTCACCAGGTAGGACTGATAACCGGACGGGAAGCGCGTATGTTGGGATACACCAATGTATATGCCCCGATACTCGACGTCGGACGTGACCAACGCTGGGGACGCTATGAAGAAGTGTATGGAGAATCACCATATCTGGTAGCAGAATTAGGTATTGAAATGGTGCGGGGTATGCAACACAATCATCAGGTTGCAGCTACCGGAAAACACTTTATCGCTTATAGCAACAACAAAGGTGCACGCGAAGGAATGGCTCGTGTCGACCCGCAGATGTCACCGCGTGAAGTGGAGATGCTTCATGCCTATCCTTTTAAAAGAGTTATCCGCGAAGCGGGATTACTCGGCGTAATGAGTTCTTATAATGACTATGACGGTTTTCCTATTCAAAGCAGCTATTACTGGCTGACTACCCGCCTGCGCGGAGAAATGGGATTCCGTGGATATGTCGTTTCGGACAGTGATGCCGTAGAATATCTTTATACCAAACACGGGACCGCCAAAGATATGAAAGAAGCCGTTCGCCAAAGCGTGGAAGCCGGATTGAACGTGCGTTGTACATTCCGTTCACCGGATTCGTACGTATTGCCTTTAAGAGAGTTGGTAAAAGAAGGAGGACTAAGCGAAGAAGTAATCAATGACCGTGTACGTGATATTCTGAGAGTGAAGTTCCTTGTCGGCTTATTCGATACTCCTTACCAGACAGATTTGAAAGGAGCGGATGAGGAAGTAGAAAAGAAAGAGAACGAGGAAGTCGCTTTGCAAGCCTCTCGTGAATCCATCGTACTCTTGAAAAATGAAAAGAATGTGTTGCCTCTGGATCCTTCAAAGATCCGAAAAATAGCAGTCTGCGGTCCGAATGCAGATGAGCATTCGTATGCGCTAACTCATTACGGACCTTTGGCAGTAGAGGTTACTTCTGTTCTAAAAGGCATTCAGGAAAAAATGAAAGATAAAGCAGATGTACTTTATACTAAAGGCTGCGACTTGGTAGATGCCAACTGGCCGGAATCAGAATTGATTGACTATCCTCTGACAGATGAAGAACAAAAAGAAATAGACAAAGCTGTCAGTCAGGCCAAACAGGCAGATGTAGCTATTGTCGTGCTAGGTGGCGGACAGCGCACGTGCGGAGAAAACAAATCCCGCAGCAGTCTCGACTTACCCGGTCGTCAACTCGATTTACTAAAAGCAGTAGTGGCTACGGGAAAGCCTGTCGTGTTGGTTCTTATCAACGGACGTCCATTATCTATCAACTGGGCAGACAAGTTTGTCCCTGCTATTCTCGAGGCATGGTATCCGGGATCTAAAGGTGGAATAGCTGTAGCAGATATACTCTTTGGAGATTATAATCCCGGAGGAAAACTGACTGTAACTTTCCCCAAAACCGTAGGCCAAATACCTTTCAACTTCCCTTGCAAACCTTCTTCTCAGATTGACGGCGGCAAGAATCCGGGACCGGACGGCAATATGTCTCGTGCCAACGGCGCATTATATCCTTTCGGATACGGGTTAAGTTATACCACTTTCGAATACTCCGACTTGAAAATCTCTCCGGCTATTATCACTCCCAACCAAAAGGCTTATGTCACCTGTAAAGTGACCAATACCGGAAAACGATCAGGAGACGAAGTGATACAACTGTATGTACGTGATGTACTGAGCAGCGTCACTACTTATGAGAAGAACCTTGCCGGATTCGAACGGGTACACCTGAAACCGGGTGAAACGAAAGAAATCACTTTCCCTATCGACCGCAAAGCACTGGAACTGCTGAATGCAGATATGCATTGGGTAGTAGAGCCGGGTGACTTCACATTGATGCTGGGAGCTTCTTCTACGGATATTCGTCTGAACGGAACACTGACTGTTGTAGAGCCGGGGCAAGCTCCTGCCACAAATACACACAAGGACAGTACTCCTGTCAGTGCCAGTACCAATGCAGACACAGTAGATAATGTAATTGATAATAATTTAACTACGTTCTGGGAAGGCAATAAAGGGGACTACATTACCTTTACCTTACAGAATGGAGCTAAAATAGACGGAGTATCCATTGCCTTCTCCCGTGAGAACGGACTGGAAACTGACTTCGAGATACAACTATCGAGTGGCGGCGGACAATTCCTCACTGTATATTCCGGTACTGTGAAAGAGTACAATAAACTGTTGGACTTCCGTTTCAAAGGAACTACTGCCAGCGATTTACGCATTGTACTAGGTAGTGACCGAGTAGGAGTAGCAGAGATAAAACTTCCCCAACTGCAAAAATAGGAAAAGGCGTGTTTAAAAAGTCGGTAGTATCTTCAATTCCCCTTCTTTCCGAAAGAAGAAACTTTTCGATACTACCGACTTTTCTATCAGTCTTTTCCTCTAAATTATTTTATATGTTCATCTCCATCAATCTCCCCAGCCCGGATTATTTGGCTTCAACTTAGGATTCAGAGCCATTTCGTTTAACGGCAAAGAAAATAAGTAATGTTTGGGAGATTCAAATATAGCCGGGGTAGTCACACGTTTTCCATATACATCCAAACTTCCATCTGCATAAGTTCCCACTTCTGTTTTCAATACAGCGATTTCCTCAGGTGTGTAAACATCTGTATATAGCATCATTCCCGCTTTGGGGGCTACCAGTCTTTCACCACATCCCCAACGCATCAAATCAGCGTAACGTAATCCTTCTCCGAACAATTCCACGCGGCGCTCACGACGGATCTCACGAATCAAATCCGCATTAGTTCCTTTAATAATCGGATGCTTGGCTACCAGTTTAGAGTCAGTTGCCGGCGAACTGGTTAGCTTTACATTAAATCCGACACGTTTTCTTAAAGCATTTACAGTCAAATCCAATTCAGGATCTTTTCCTAATTCTGCTCCGGCTTCAGCGCGAATCAGTAACACCTCAGCATAACGGAATATGATAGCATCCAGAGTACCTACGCCATGAGTATCGGAAAACTCTTTTTCGTTATAAAACTTAGCAATTGCGTATCCCGTACTGGAATGTGTCCCTCCTTCAAGGAAAGAAGATATTGAACTTCTTTTCCCTTCCAAATAATAAGTATAAGGTCCTGCATACGGGGTCGCGATTGTCTGCAACAGACGTGGGTCACGATTCTCCAATTCATCTTTAACCGACGTTACCCCCGTCTGGTCATACGGTTGCCCTGTTATTGTCAAATAATCATCCGCACAATCTTTGCTCATACCCATCATTTGAGCCATTTCACCCAAACGTAGTTGCCGGGTTACATTATTACCTTTATCAACTTTGGGGTCATATTCTTTTGATAGAATAACCTCTGTGTTAGTATTATAATTATCCTGAATAAATAATTCGTGATATGCCGTAGCGGGAGAAGTTCCTTCATACAATTTATATCCATATTCCGATTTCATTAATTCACCAGCAGCATCATAAGCAGCTTGTAGGAATTTGGTGTCATTTTCTATATTATGGTAACGACGATAAGTACCCTCAAACAAACAGATTCGTGCTTTTAAAGCTAAAGCCGCATCTTTACTCACCCTATATACCTTTGTCTTTTTAGGCAACCATGCAATAGCCTGGTTAATGTCTCTCAATACATTATCCATGACAAGAATCCGGGAATCACGCCCTTTATATAATTCTTCCGTATCAGAAGGTGTCAGTGCTGTGTCATACCAAGGAAGATCACCGTATTTTCTTACTTTATTAAAATAATCCATGCACTTGAAGAACAAGATTTCTCCGGCGTATTGTTGCTTCACAATTTCTGTTTCCGGTGATTTCTCATAATTCATTAGAAACTCGTTGCATGCACGAATATTCTCCCACTTCCAATCAGACCCTTCATCAGAAGCATTTTTTACAGCTATCTGATGTCCGAAGCTTACATCATTCTTTTCCCAAGGAAGAATATTGTCCGAGTTCCAGTCGTCTTCCAACATCGAATTGTACCCTTTAGGGGCACCATGACCGTTAATCAACTTTGGATAAAAGTCATTGCAATATTGTTCTAAAGCATTGGCATTGGCAGATTCAAAGAATTTTCCGGTTTCAATGATATCTTCCGGGGTCCTGTCCAGAAAATCGCATCCCTGCATAAAGAATGCCGCTACCCCTAGTCCTAGTATAATTATTTTTTTCATAATAAACAGATTTTAAAAAGTTAAGTTAATACCAAATGAGAAGGTCCGACTAAACGGATAAGCCTTACCATCGGAAGTAAGATTACCCACCAATTTATTGTCTTTGGAGTTGGACTGACGTGTACTGACAATATCCGGATCCAGATACTTAAATAGCTTAGTCCCTACCCATAAATTCTGACCACTTGCAAATACTTTCAATTGCTCGATTCCAACTGTAGATATCCACGCTTTAGGTATTGTGTAACTGATTGTTAAATCCTTCAAACGAATATATGCACCATTCTGCAAGTATTTTGTTTGGGTTTGCTTACTCCTGCCACTATAACTTGGAAGCGGGTAATAGGCATTGGTATTATTCTCACTCCAAGAATTATCAACATGGTAATCATTAACAGCAGATTGCCATACGTTGCTATTACTCGGAAATCCCCAAAACACCGGGCTGTCAATCCATAAATCTCTTTTAGCTATCCCTTCAAAAAAGACACGCACATCGAATCCCTTCCAGGAAGCACTGGCATTGATATTGAAAGAATAACGGGGAGTGGTGTTACCTATCACTTTCTGGTCACCTGTATTATAGATAGTCTTGGCAGATGTAATACCTTCCACTCCATCCAAATCTTTATAACGTATGTCACCTACTTTCCAAGTCTTTGATATATCTCCCTGAATAGTAGCCATTCTCTGAGCTTCTGCTTCGTCCTGAATGAATCCATCAGTTACATACCCCCATATTTCTCCGATTCGCTTACCTTCATAGTAATTATTCAAAGCTCCTTCCGGATTATCGAATTTTGTAATAGTTGAATAACTGTCTGCAAGTCCTACACCGATAGAATACATTAACGGACTGCCTCCGACATTATTAATCTTATCATTCCAAGAAACAGATAATTCCCAACCATTCGTCCGCATATTCGCCAAATTTTCTTTACCACCGGAACTTCCCAATACGGCCGGATAGGTTTTAGAAATCACCATATCGTTTGTATTACGGATATAGTAATCGAATGAAGCATTTAAACGGTTATTCAACATAGCGATATCCAGACCGAAATTGGTAGTTGTTACCTTTTCCCAAGTAATATTGGTACTTGCCAATGTCGGTGCTTTCAATCCGGATATAACTTTTCCACCCATTACATAAGATAAAGTTTCATTATCCAGATAACCTAAATAGTCAAAATTTCCGTTTGTTACCTGATTGCCTAGTGTTCCGATAGAAGCGCGAAGCTTTACATTATCAAAAAGGTTGCGTGCAGGTTCAAAAAACTTTTCTTCCGACAGTCTCCAACCAACAGACACAGAAGGGAAAAATCCCCATTGTGAACCGCTTTTATATTTGGAAGAACCATCATAACGTCCATTCACTTCCAACAGATATCGGCCTAAATAGTCATAATTCAAGCGGAAGAACATGCCTTGTACAGCCCAGACCGTTGCATCTTCTCCTATAGACTGCAAAGTAGTAGCAAGGTCACTGACCGGAGTATTGTTGTCGTACAGTCCTGAAACTTTTGTCTTCAAAGCTGTTATTTTTTTACTTTCCTGATTATATCCGGCCATGACACCGAAAGAGTGCTGCTTGATAGTTTTCTTATATTCAGCCCAGAGGTTTAAAGCTTGATAAGTGTCATTGTACTTATCATTATTTACCCCATTTGAACTTCCTTGCGGAATACTTGTACCATCCGGTTGTGATTGATACAAAATATTTTGATGCTTTTTCTGTTGCTTAAAAAACTTATTTCCTGTATAATCCCCTTTAATGGACAAACCTTTTATCGGAGTAATATTGAATGCTCCCGTATACCAAAAGTCATCGGAAGAAGTAATATCACGTCCTGCTTGAGCCATGATTCCTGCAATATTATAGTTGAAGTTAGAACCGGCCACAGCTGCAAAATTTCCATCCGGCAGATAAACCGGAATAAAAGGAAAAGCACGATAAACTTCATGATAAGGACTACTTCCCATATAATCGTATGTATTCGGAATGTCCGACTCGTTACGGTTATACTTAGTCCGGAAGGTGATTTCCAACCAGTTTGTCAATTGAGAAGTAAAATTGAAAGACATATTGATACGTTTATAAGTATCATCTCCAAATGCAAATAATCCATCTTGTCCTTTGTATCCGATAGAAGCATAATATGAATTTTTCTCAGTTCCTCCGCTGATACTGGCATTATGTTGCTGCATGAAAGCAGATTTCTTATAGAACTCCTCGAACCAGTTTGTATTAGCAGCATACGCCCACTGACCTATACCTGTATACTTGCCTGTTTGGTCTATAAATACAGAAGGGTTATTGACCGGGTCACTATTATACCTGTCAATGGCTTCTACTAATTCAGTGGAAAAGTCTCCGTTACCACCGGAATTAACACTAGCCTGATTAATTGCATGAATCCATTTGCTGGAATTTATGCCTTCGGGCAATCTGGAAGGAGACGACCAGGAGAAATTGTTGTTGTAATTCACACGCACTTTCTCACCTTTAGTACCCTTCTTTGTAGTGATCAAGACCACTCCAAATGCAGCTCTAGCTCCATAAACAGCAGCTGAAGAAGCATCTTTTAACACCGAAATGCTTGCAATATCCTGTGGATTGAGCAAAGAAATATCATTAGTTTCCACTCCATCCACCAATATAAGAGCCGAGCCACCGTTCAATGATGTTGTTCCACGGACATTGATTTGCGCAGTTGCGTTAGGACTACCTCCATCAAATGTTATATTCAAGTTGGGAATAGCTCCTTGTAATCCTTGGGTTACGTTAGCTATCGGCCGATCCTCCAACACATCGCCATCAGCCATAGTAACGGCTCCCGTCAAATTTACCTTCTTTTGGGTTCCATATCCCACTACTACTACTTCATCCAGCACTTCAGAGTCCTCTTTCAAAACTATTTTAAAAGAAGTCTTACCATTAACGCTCAATGTCTGACTTTTCATTCCAATATAAGAAATTGTAATTTGAGCATTGGATGCTACATTGTTGAGAGTAAAAATACCGTCAAAGTTGGTAATACTACCATTGGTAGTTCCTATTACCAATACACTGGCACCAATAATCGGTTCGCCTTTTTCGTCCGTAACGGTACCGCTAACTGTCAGTGATTGCCCCAAAGTATTCACGGACAAACAAGAAAGAAATAACACAAACATGCTTCGAAGAAACATGAATGGCAGTGTTTTACATTGTTTCATAGAATAAATTGTTAGTTAGTAATTAGATTTATATCAAGGTCACATTAATAATAAGGAAGTAAACAAAATCCCTATGCGTGAAATCGGACAAGGAACTGTTTACAATAATTAATGGTTAACTTGCTCTTTTATTTATTAAAGTAAGAGGATGTGCCTCACGGCACTATTTATTTTTGCTTATGTGTATTATTTCATTGTGGTATTGCAAATATACCATAAAATTCCTAATAATCAAAAAAAATAGTCTTTTTTTGAAAAGATTAGTTAGCGCTTTTTCGAATATCGAAAAAATACATAATTCCACTCCTCTATCCCAAATATTCTCTTAAAATAAAAACAATCCTAAAGAAGAATTCCAGCAAATTATTGACTTTATTCCAAGTCAATCACTTACCTTTGTCATACTGATACAATTTATGCAATATTCCGTACAACATAAAATATCAATATCATGAAACAATTATTGATTACAACTCATTTGTATACATTCGCTGTTATCTGTGTAATTGCAACTACCATTAGTAGTTGTACCTTTAAAAAAAAGACTGATATGGAAACACCAACCGGAACAAAGGAAAATGAACTAACCATGCTAGTAGGAACTTACACGTCAGGAGACAGTAAGGGAATTTACAGTTTCCGTTTCAACGAAGAAACCGGAACAGCAACCGCACTTAGTGAAACGGAAGTAGAAAATCCCTCTTATCTCGCAGTTTCTGCTGACGGGAAATTTATTTATACAGTCAGTGAATTCAATAATGAACAGGCGGCCGCCAATGCATTTGCCTTCAATCAGGAAAAAGGAACTCTTAAATTATTGAATTCACAGAAAACCGGTGGTGAAGATCCTTGCTATATCATTACAAATGGAAATAATGTGATAACCGCCAATTACAGCGGCGGCAGTATCTCTGTTTTTCCTATCGCAAAAGACGGTTCACTCCTGCCTGCTTCCGATATTATAAAGTTCGAAGGTTCGGGAACCGATAAGGAACGACAGGAGAAATCCCATTTACATTGTGTCCGTATCACTCCGGACGGTAAATATATGTTTGCCGATAATTTGGGAACAGACCAAATACATAAGTTTATCATTAACCCGGACGCGAATGCAGAGAATAAGGAAAGTTTTCTTAAAGAAGGTTCTCCTTCCGCCTTTAAAGTGAAAGCCGGTTCAGGTCCCCGGCATCTGACATTCTCACCCAACGGTAATTATGCCTATCTGATTAATGAACTGTCGGGTACAGTAATAGCCTTCGAGTATAAAGACGGAGATTTAAAAGAAATCCAAACCATAGTTGCCGATACAGTCTGTGCAAAAGGCAGTGGTGATATTCATATCAGTCCGGACGGCAAATTCCTGTATGCCAGTAATCGCCTGAAAGCAGACGGCATCGCCATTTTCAGTATCCAACCGGATAACGGAATACTGACAAAAGTAGGTTATCAACTTACAGGGATTCATCCGCGTAATTTCATTATTACGCCTAATGGCAAATACATGCTGGTTGCTTGCAGAGACAGCAATGTCATTCAGATATACGAAAGAGATGCAGACACAGGCCTGTTAACAGACATACACGGAGACATAAAAGTAGATAAACCTGTTTGCGTGAAATTTATACCCAATCCCAAACAGAGCTAATATTCACAAGACCTAAAATTATATATAGCCTGATACTTATATTCTCTTTCAAGTGTGAAACAATTTAAATGTGAAAGAGCTAAGCTGATTAACAAATCAGCCTAGCTCTTCATTCAGGAATAAAAAAGCATCCACTATCTCATTTGATCAAACTACGAAAGGCCTGAATCCCCTGATGATTAATATCCAATTTTTCTACCTCTTTCAATAACCTGGCAGATTTCTCTTTCTGATTCAATCCCCAATATCCCAATGCCATCATATATTTGCAATGAATTATATTCCTTACAGTCAAGTTATCCTCCCAAATCAAAAGATCAGGCAATGACACAGCGAAATAATCCATTTTAATCTTGTCAAACAAATGCTTCTCTCCGTAAGAAATCAACTTATGAAAACGTCCATTCGCCTCATCTATGCGTCCTAGTTTTAGTAATGCCAACCCCTGATAAAATATTTTATCGGGTTTCGCATCATTATAATACATGGCGGCGGCAGGTTCTGTCGGCCCAACAGTGGCCTGTTCCCAATATCTGACAGCTTCATCTTTACGGTTCAGATTTTCATAAGCGCAACCCAAGAAATAATAGAAATCATTCTCTTGTGCACCGTACAATTTGCCTTCACCTAAATGATGCGGATATTCCAAGCATTCTTCCAGTAATGCAATTGCTTCTTGATTATTGCCAGCAGTCAATGCTTGCTTAGCCAGTTCCACACGGGCTAGTTGATATTGGGCAGGTACTTTTCCCTCACCACCTTCCCAAGGGTGGAAGCTATGTGCATCAAGCAATGCTTTGGCTTTTTCATATTCACCAGTCTGGTTCAACAGAGTTATTTCTTCCAATACAAGATCGTCACGTTGCTCAATCAAATCAGGATATTGCCGTAAGAAAGCCAGACGTTCCTTATGCGGACGACGAACACGTTTATAAAGCTGGTCCAATTCCATTAGAATACGTGCATCTGTTGTATCAAGCCGAAAAGCACGTTCCATGTATTCGATAGCCTTTGTTTCTTCATTCTTTTTATTGAAATAAGCCAGAGCCAGATTACGCCATACAGTCGGGAAGTTATCATCTAGCCGGGCAGAAGTTTCCCATGCTTCCATAGCCAAGTCGTACTGACGTTTGTCATAGTATAGATTACCCAGATAATAAGGAGCTTTAGCATCATGCGGATTTTGCTCCATGGCACATTGTAATGCAAGGATTGCTTCCAGACGGTTAGGAAAACAATAATCAGGACACATCTCAGCCGCTTGGGCAAACACCTGTCCTGTTCCCGGCAATTCCCCTTGAACCAGACACCAGCCTAAATAATAATAAGTCATAGGAGTAACGGCACTTTCAGTTATAGCTATATTCCATAAAGAAGCAGCCTCTTGCCAACAACCTGCCGCACAATAATCAAGCGCTATTTCATCATAGTTATGAGGTTCGCCACGCATCATTTCCTTCAAAGTAGCCAACTCGTCAGAAACATTGGTTATCAAATATTTTTCATAACGACAGCCAAAGTTGAATTTATCAATGGCCAATGAATCCTCAATCAGTTGCAGAGCTTCTTCTGATTGTCCCATTCGGCGGAGGATAGCAACTTTTAAAGCACGGGCTTTATGATTGTGCCAGTTGCGGATTAGCGAGTGATTAATTTCATCCAATGCATCTGCCAAGCGGTTTTGCATAGTAGAAATCTGTGCACAAGCAAAATATCCGGCATCCTGCCAAGCAGCATTCCAGCAAGCTTTATAGAAACGGTCGTAAGCCTCATTGTAATGTCCCTGATATTTCAAGGCAAGGCCAAGATTATAAATCGGTTCTCCGTCATAAGGATTCGGATTACGTTTTTGTAGGGTCTTCACGGCAGTAAGCAGATATTGTTCTGCTTTATGGAAACGCCCTTTACGTATATACCACAGACCAAGCGCGTTATTATTACGTACATCAATCGGATCACGCCGCAATGCTTCTTCGTAGTATTCTACGGGATTATAAGTAGCATGCCTGTATTGCTCCAAATGCATACCTGTTAAATAAAGCTGTTCAGTTGTCTTTATTTCTTGTGGAAATAGCGCAGCTTCGGCAGCATCAGGAATAGGTTTCACTTCTTCCGGTTCCGCATGCCAATAAAGCAATTCCCTTCCGTTTGCCGTGATTTCAAGAATCAGTTTATTAAGTTTCTCACCATTCACATTTACCACTTCATTCAGCAATTCTTCCGGGGTGATAGTCACTTCCTTGCTATAATACACTTTACCGTCTTCTCCTTTCAAAATAACGTTTACCGTCTGACGAGAAGTAGCAAATATCTTACAACGTACACAGTCTTCTCCTTCCTGTTCAATGTTCATCAGCAAATCCCTGCTGGCATTCTTCACCACTCCCAATTCCCGGTAAGGCAGGAAATATTGAACGAAACTCTTTTCTTCATAAGGTTGCAGCCAAGTAAAGTCCGGTTGATTTTCAGTATATACACCTGCCATTAATTCAATATACGGTCCATCCTCATCGGTCAGATTACGGTCCCATGCACGACCGAAATCACCGTTCCCCCAAGTCCATTGTTTCTTACCCGGAGAAATATGGTGATTGGCTACATGCAGCATACCGGCACGGGTATCATTCTCATATCCACCCTCGAAGTCAAAGCGGGAATTTACAGCCATATAGGAAGTAGGAACCTTGATATTCTTATAGTTCGAGATGTCCACTCCGGCGGAATAGTCCATCTTATAATAAGTACCCGTTGCAATAGGAAAACTGGATACGGCACGTTTTCCATGGTCGAACACGGCATTGATATCCGGCGGGAATACGCTCTGATAGTAATCATTCACCGCTACGGCAGGATTCGCCCACCACAGAAAGGTCTGCGGTACTTCGGTACGGTTGTAAAGTACTCCTTTGATTTCAAGAAAAGCATGTCCGGGACGAAGTGTAAAACCTGCCATTCCCTTCTGATGAAACATACGTTCCATTTCATTTACCCATACCGTGACGCTTCCGTCGGCATTTTCCTCAATAGTCGTATCCACGGGCATATAAGTACTGGGGCGATGATGTTGAGGCCAGTTAAATTCGATACCACCAGAAATCCACGGTCCTGCAAGTCCCACCAGAGCCGGCTTTATCACATGATTATAATAAATAAAATGACGCTCTCTGATTTTATCATAGGCCATCTGCACACGTCCACCCAGTTCAGGCAGAATCATCACTTTGATATATTCGTTTTCGATAAAAATAGCATTGTATTCCTTATCCACCTTTTCATCGGACATTGATTCAATCACAGGATAAGGATAAACTACCCCACTACTGCCTTGATACACCCGTTTCTCCAGGAAAATCGGATTCTTCTCCGGTTTACCTACTTCATAGGTAGGGATAACCACCTTTTCTTTCCATGCTTTTACCATCGTATTATTGATTATAAATTTATTTTTTATTCGTTGACAAAAAAACAAAAGACAAAGAAGATCGGAGACAGGGAGGTTTTATATCCTCCCAGCCTGATTAATGATGTTATGCCTATTTACTTGCTAATTTGACAATCCGTTATCGTTTATTTAATTAAGTCCTTTTCTAATGCTTCCAGCGATTTGCCTTTCGTTTCGGGCAATGCACGGAAGAAGAACAGGTAGCCGACAGCACAAATGGCTGCATAAATCCAAAATGTACCACTGCTTCCCAAGAAATTATTCAGTAGCGGGAAAGTGTATGTCAGTGTGAAACTACCGACCCATAAAGCAAATGTACAGGTAGCCATCGCAACGGCACGTACTCGGTTCGGGAAAATCTCGGCGAGCAGTACCCAGGTGATTGGCCCCAACGACATCGCATAGCAAGCAATAGCCAAAACGACCAGCACCACCATAAAGAATCCACTGACTTCGAAGAAATAACAAGTACCCAGAATAAGATAAATGCCTGCCAGTCCCCCGGCTCCCAACAGCATAAGAATACGGCGTCCTAAACGTTCGACTGTATAGATTGCCACAAAAGTAAAAATTACATTTGCCACACCTGTCACCACAATATTAAAGAGAACATCTCCCAATGAATATCCTGCGGACTGAAATATCTCCTGCGCATAATTGAAGATAACATTCGTACCGCACCATTGCTGGAACACAGCTACGATAATACCTAAAACAAGCACTTTACGGAACGGACGGCTAAACAACAACCGCAATCCTCCTTCCGACTTCGAAGAACCGGTTTCTTCCACCAGGCGAAGTTCCTGACCGGCATAGTCGTCACCGCCTATTTTGCTGAGTACATTCCATGCCTTCCCTTCTTTTCCTTTCATCGCCAGCCAACGGGGACTTTCGGGAATGAAACATGCCAGCAACAAGAATATCGCAGCAGGGAAGGCAGCCGCCCAAAACATCCATCGCCATCCCATTTGGCCATTCCACGAAGCGCAGATATCCGCGAGAGAGAAGTCTGCAGGAATAGGCTCCGCAATCAGCCAGTTTGTGATTTGAGCGCCAAGAATACCGAGCACAATTGTCAATTGGTTTAGCGAGACGAGCTTTCCCCTGATTGAGGCAGGAGCTACTTCGGCAATATACATAGGAGAAAGTCCCGAAGCGATTCCGATGCCGATACCTCCCAGAAAGCGGGCGGCCAGGAACCAGCTAAATACTGAAAATGCCCCGGTAGCATAGGCAGAAGACAAGAATATGAAAGCAGAAATTATCAGGAGAGGTTTACGCCCATAACGGTCTGCCATCATCCCTGCCACCATAGCGCCAATCAGACAGCCGAGTAAAGCCACGCTCATGGCAAGTCCCTGCATGGCAGGCACATCGGCTATATCGAAATAGAGTTCGTAGAAAGGTTTCGCTCCCCCTATCACTACCCAATCATAGCCGAATAGAAGTCCGCCCATTGCGGATACTAAACAGATAAAATAGACAAACTTTTTATTATAACTTCTCATACCATTAGAAGATTGATTGATTAATTGATTTTGCAAACTTATTTTTTAGACTTTCAACCGAACACCCGGTACTCCTTTTTTTCTAGTCCAAGCCCCTATAAATAGATGTCGCTTTTGTTTCTATCACTTTACCTTCATTCTTTAGTATCAGGCTTCTGATATCCTCTTCGCCAAGCATCGTCCGGGGAGCAAAACTTTCAGAATTCATATACGTAACCAGGCTGTAAAGCATCTGTTGTATTTCAGGCTTGTCGCTTCCCTCGGAAAGAATATCCATAGCACTCATTATCAGTTTTCCCTTTCCACATTTTGTTTCAAAGACAGATACCAACTTTCTGTTATTTGTAAAATTGTCAATAGATTCCACAATCGGTTCAACCGGCGGTAACGAATCGACAACCAGTACTTTCGACCTCTTCACCAGATTCCACCATTGCCAGTTGCTATGCATTTCTGTAGGGAAGTGCCGCAAAGCCGCATGTTGAGTATTGCACAGAAGTCCCATTGTTCCTGCCTGTCTGGGGAAATGGACAGGACTCCAGAAGACCGGAAGAAACTTCCCTTCCAATCCTTTCAGATAACTCATTTTCGGAGAAAACAAAACTTTTCTTCCTTGCTTCAACGCAGCCAAAGCTTCTTCTACATCTTGAGTCAGCAGGACATCTCCGACATTCAATGATTCGATACGAGGATATACCCAAACAGGCCACGTATTTTTCCATTCAGTTCCTTCTACAGATACCGTGAGATACAACTTTGAAGCCTTCCGTACACTTTTAAGTTCTGCACGGATATCTCCACATTGTGTCACTGTTCCTTTGGATATACTTTCCACATTCAGTCTGCCGTTCGAGATTTGCGTTCCCGCCTCATCAGCCAGCTGCCACATTATCTGTTTATTATCAATAGCCGCATTCGAATAGTTGACAACTTCAATTGATGCAGAGAACATCTCATCACCGGAATAAACCGCTTTAGCAAAACGAGCCAACGGAACAACAGGCGCACAAAACTGCCTGAAAGCAGAAGCCTCAATCAATCCTTTCGAATCCCAAAAAGCATCCAAAAGTCCGACCAGTGCAGTTCCCTGTCCCGGGAAATCATGCAAATCCAACAACTGAAAACCGCTGAACTGCTTTGTTTTCATCGCTCTTTCTATCTCCTCCTTATATAACAAGACCGCCAATTTTCCCGATGCTTCCAGAAAATCCTCCGCTTTCGAATATAATCCTTTCTTCTGTAAATCCTGTTTAACAGCCTTAAAATTCAGAGGTTCCAGTACTCCTGTGTATTTCTCTATTTCTTTTAGATTCGGAAATACGGCATACTGCCCAATCTCATGAGAGATAAGAGGGACATTCATGTCCTGCATGGCGGCACTGTAATCTTTATAGAAACAAGGTGGTTCCTGATCGAAAATACCTTGTCCCCTCACCCAACCTTTATCTGTCCATTGCGTGACAAAAAAGTCATCTTCCGGCTCCGGTTTCGCTCCATGTCCTTTTTCGAAAGTAAAAGTCGAAGTTGTATATAAACGCCTGCTATCTTTCCCTTTCATATATCTGACCATGTCATTCAACAGTTTAAAATCATACTGGAGTTCATTACCAACACTCATCATGCAGAATGACGGGTGATTTCCATACGCTTCGACAATCCGGTCAAATTCGTTATAAAGAAATTGGGTCATTGCCTCATCCTTGCCGATAGTATAAGACCAGTTCGGCAGTTCCACCTGTAAATAGAAACCTAACTTATCCGCAACGCAAAATGCCGCTTCCGGCGGGCACCAGGAATGAAACCTCAAATGGTTCAGCCCCCACTCCTTGGCTGTGGCAAAGACTTTCATCCAACCTTCTTCCGTCATCGGCGGAGTACCTGTCAGAGGAAAAATACAACACTCTAATGTTCCGCGCAGGAAAATTCTATTACCGTTGACCGTCAGAATGCCTTGACCATTATCTATCTCGCGCATCCCGAAAGAAACATCTTTCCGTTCAGTTTTCTTCCTGTCAAACCGGCAAACTACAGACAAATTATATAATTCAGGAGTAAATTCATCCCATTTCTTCATATCTGTACCCAGCGAATAATCATATTCGAGCTTCTGCCTGCCTTCTTGCAAAGTAATCTGAAATTCTTTTTCTACAAACTTCTGTCCACCTTCAGGCTGTCCGACCTGCAAGGCTAGTTTCACTTTCTCCGGTTTATGCCCGCTATTCTCCAAAGTAACCGCCACCCGTATCTTCCCATTTCTGACATCAGGATAAACATTCACATGCTGAATACTGACTTTCTGCCGGGCAGTCAGTTTCATCTTACCCAACACTCCATTCCACATAATCTGAGTGTCATTGGTATAAGCATGTGCCAGGTCGTTTGCAGAAATATCATATCGCTTTCTATTGTCAATACGTAAAGCTATTATATGTTTACCTGCCGACAGACCTTTCGGCATGACAAACCGATGAGGAGCGATCAAGCTTTCCTGTGCACCCGCCACTTCTTCTCCGTCAATCCATAAACGGCTCTGCCACAGGACTCTTTCAAAAGAGAACTCCAACGGCTGTCCTGCCATACTTTTGGGAATATTAATCTCACGCTTGTACCATGCGACCCCTACATAAGCGTTCTTACGGGTCAGACGAAGTAACTGCGTTTTTTCCAGTTTGGGAACGAGTCTGTTGGAAGTCCCTTTCCGGGCCAAATCTGTGGTTCCAGGCAAACTTATATTATCGGAGAAAGATTTCAGATACCATCCCTCTTTCTCCCCTACATCTGTACTATCTAAAGCCAATTCCCAATTTCCACTCAAATCCAACAGATTTTGGGCGGCAGAAATACTGGAGATTCCCAATAATACTATTAATAAGAAAGATTTCATATTATAACTTTTCATACCATTAGAAGATTGATTAATTAATATTGCAAAGATAGAACCGGTTGAGTAGACAAAAAATAGAATTTCATTTTATAAAGATAGACAATCTTATTTTTTTGCCCTATATTTGATGAATAGTATACATTACTATATATTTGCATAAAACAGTTGAATCACATACTATGATATTATGGTAAAGTTAAAAAATGGATTTACCGGAGAAAGGGCTTTAGTGCTTCCCCGAATGATTGTTGACAAACTGGAGGAAGATCCTCTGACCTCCATGCTCCATATCACGGATATAGGATATTATCCGAAGGCCAAACATCACTTCCGGGAACGAAAAGAACCGATCAATCAATATGTATTCATTTATTGTATCGACGGGGCCGGTTGGTATCGGATAGGTGAACAGGAATATACCGTTTCCGCCAATCAATATTTTATCCTTCCTGCGGGAGTTCCTCATGCCTATGCTTCTAATAAATCTTCTCCATGGACTATTTACTGGATACACTTCAAAGGTATCCTTGCTCCTTTTTACGCTCAGGAAGCAAGCCGTCCAATGGATATCCAGCCCGAATCACATTCACGTATCAGTACACGAATCAACTTGTTCGAGGAGATATTCAATACTCTGAAGAATGGTTACAGCAATGAAAACCTGCGTTATGCGTTCTCCATGTTCCATTTTTATTTAGGAACACTACGCTATATACAGCAATTCCGCAACGCTGCCACACATAATGACTCAACAGAAGATGAAAATATAAGCGAACTGGCAATTCATTATATGAAAGAAAATATGGAAAAACACCTCAGCCTGCAAGCTATAGCCGACCAGATCGGGTATTCTCCTTCTCACTTCTCCATGCTGTTCAAGAAGAAAACAGGACATGGCCCGGTAACCTACTTCAATTTATTAAAAATACAGCATGCCTGTTTTTTACTCGACACCACGGATATGAAAATTAATCAGATATGCTATAAGATAGGTATAGAAGATACTTATTATTTCTCCCGCTTATTCAGCAAGATCATGGGAATGTCACCACGGGAATATCGTAAATCAAAAAAAGGCTGACTAAAAAGTCGGTGGTAACTTCCAACTCTCCTCCTTCGGGAAGGAGGGGAATTGTGGGTAGTTCCGACTTTTTAGTCAGCCTATATAATCATTCTTATTTCTTCTCTATAGTCAGAACAAACTGGCGCAAATAGACCTGCTGTTCTTCATCACTCACATTCGTGAAGCGGACAAACTTCACAGGAGCTTTCTGCAAACCGGCCGACAATCTGCTTTCTTTCTGCTTCAGATCCACCGTTTTCCATTCCTTACCGTCCGTAGAGATTTCAAGGCGTCCCCATGTACAAGGAGCATCCTTACCAAAGTTTATCTGAATATTCTCTCCCGGATAGATAGCATCCAGTTCTATTTCAACACTGTTTCCAGCCGCCCATTTCACAACTTCATTGGCAGGAGAAATGAGTACACGGTTCGCTTTCACCTGCAACGGCAGGTTCTTGATCTGCTCCACATTACTGATCATCTTATGCGGCATATAATCGGTAGTGGCATCCAGATGAGCATTAAACTTTTGATTGAAGAATTTCACAACTGTGGCAAAAGTCCGGTCAATTAATGGTTTTATCACTCGCGTAGCTGTCTTTACTCCCGGTTGATAAGGATTCTGATTACTCGTCTGATCGATATAGAACATCTGTTGCTGCAAAGCCTTCACATGATTGTATTTCCGCAGAAAATAAGATTCATTCCGGCCTTCTACCATCTTCAGCACTTCTTCTCCCATTTCAGCCGTCAGTTTAAACTGATGCACCCAAGGAGTGATTTCCACAATCAACGGTTTGTTCTCCGTATTCATCAACAGGATATCGGCGGATTCTTTCATACGTTCGAACGTATATTGAAGAGTCTCGAAATCTGCCTTATCGTAATTTTTGCCTTCTTTGAACGCTTTCAGGAAACGTTCGGCAGCCGGTTGGATATCCATAGATTCTTCGCGGCGGTATCCATGTCCGTTAGGTCCCAAGTCGGAATTGTGCATTGCAAAGCATTCAAGTTCTTCCGCTGCACTTGGCAGAATGGTACGGATCGCATCCTTCCACGTCTGCCATTGGCAGGATTCCAGGCATAACTTGCCACACTATAAATCGCTATCTTTGACGATTCGGCATGTTCCATCGGATTGGTTACAAAGCCCGACATCTCTTTGGCAATCGTAGTATCGTTGCCATACACAGGACCGAGAAGCAGATGATCGCGCACATAATCGGACACCGGGAAGTTCCACCAGATATAAGCCGGACGCTTGATTCGTTCGTTAATCCATGAAATGCCGTCACGGGTAATATCGGAAATGACACGGTCTCCCGTCCACATGATCTGAATGGAAGGATTGAGTTTATCGCCCAGCGTAGTCAGATAATTGCCATTAGGGTTCGACCAGCTTTTATTATATTCCGTAGGGCACATCACCAGTTGGTTTATATCCGGTTTTACCTGTGCGAATTTCTCATCAATGTAGTTCAGTAGTTCCGCTTGTTTCTGCGGATTAGTACCTTCACCGGAGATATCATCAAAGAATACGGCGAACGAACGGACACCGAGCTGATACATCTTCTCAAATTTAGCGAGCAGAAGATCACGATCTTCCTTATTCCATTTGATATCCTGTCCCGGATGGATCGCCCATACAAAGTCAACTTCATTTTCGTTGGCTACCGCCACCAATTCCTGCAACTGGGCAGCTTCTTTGTCGGGATAAGGCAAACGCCAGTTGGGAGCACTATGATACGGATCATCTTTCGGACCGTATATATAAGTGTTCATCTTGTTTTTACCGTAAAACTTCAGTTGGCTGAGGCGTGCCTGATGGCTCCAGGGAGTTCCGTAAAACCCTTCTACCACTCCCCGATACCGTACAGAAGGGTAATCTTTGATTTCTACTTCGGGCAGCTTTCCGTCTTTCAGCAATTGCGCAAAAGTTTGCAGAGCGTAATAAGTACCTCGTTCGTCGTTTCCGGCCAGTACGATTTCCTTCTCATTCACAGACAGGTAATAGCCTTCTTTGTGGTCAGGAATCTGGCGGCTATATTTACGCACACTCTTGTCACCTTTCTCACCAATAGAAATAAGCATCCCTTTCTTGCTGCTTTGCTTACCGGAAAGCAGTTCTTTCAGTACCTTTACAGCATGCGGATTGGCTTCTTCCCCGCCATTCAGCTGATAGACAGCAGGCAGATCGATGGTCTTGTTTTGAACAATGAGTTGTTGAGGAGGAGGTTGCAGACTAACATTCTGCGCAAAGGTAGTAACAGCACACAGGAGGCAGGCTCCCAACAGATAAATCTTGTTGTTTTTCATAAGTTGTAATAATGGGGGTTAGTTATCATGACTTATATCATGGTGCAAAGAAACACTAATTTATCAAATTAAGCAAATTTATGAGGAACCTAGATCAAACAAATCAAAAAGAGCAAACAAAATAATCATAAAGACATACTTTTCTGATTTATTATTTCTATCTTCGTCCGCTGTTATACTTTTTATTTAAATACCCCCAATTACCATGAAAATCAAACATTTTCTACCCCTGCTATTGCTACTCGGTAGCAATGAGATGCTTACAGCACAAGAAATCGCTCTCACCCCACAACCGGCTCACCTTACCGTAAAAGACGGCCGCTTTGAGTTTGGCAACCAACTTAAAGCCAAAGTCGCTCCTTATCAAGGAGACAGCATCCGTATGGTCTTTGAATCATTCAAAAAGGAATTGCAAGAAGCAACCGGCATCAAGGTTTCATCTACTCAAAAAGAAGCTAAAGCAAGGATTATCTTAGATTTGAACCCACAACTTCCCGCCGAAGCTTATAAGCTGAACGTCTCGAAAAAACAAGTCCGGATCGAAGCCTCCCGTCCGGCAGGTTTCTATTATGCGCTACAAACGCTAAAGCAACTGATGCCCCGCAACGTAATGGCAGGCGTAGCAACGTCCGACCATTCACAATGGAGTCTCCCATCTGTCGAGATTGAAGATGCTCCCCGTTTCGAATGGAGAGGTTTTATGCTGGACGAAGGCAGACACTTCTTCGGTAAAGATGA
>ERZ857757.1182-NODE-1182-length-21792-cov-4.006533_pt1 | contig 21792 bp, 17 predicted proteins | sample MGYA00519764_ERZ857757 | MGnify/ENA primary metagenome ERZ857757 (study PRJEB31778, sample SAMEA3449359) | human gut metagenome | biome: human gut; feature: human-associated habitat; material: faeces | place: United Kingdom | collected 2010/2012 ... | reverse complement strand
TCATGGTGGACTACGATGACGCCGGCTCCATCGGCAAGCGCTACCGCCGTGAGGACGAGATCGGCACGCCCTACTGCATCACCGTAGACTTTCAGACCGTGGGCGACGAGAAAACGCCCGCCGACGGCTGCGTCACGGTACGCGAGCGTGACAGCATGGAGCAGGTCCGCATCCCCATCGCGGAAGTGAAGAGCTACATCGCCGAGCGCGTCAAGTTCTGATATAGGGCTCCCTCTTTGAGGGAGGCATAAGCAAAAAGCCGCTTCTTTCCCATTCGGGAGAGAAGCGGCTTTTTGCGCGGGTACGGTATTGCAATCTCCCGTTGCGGAAAATATAATGAGACCAACGAGAACGAGCCATTCATGCAGAATAAAGCCTGAGGTCGAACGGTAATGATACATAAAGAAAAATTCCGATGGATGATCCTGTGCATGGTGATCGCAGGGAGTGCAGTGGTATTTTCTGTCTTCTCGGTGATCACGGGCAAAGCCTGCGCATTCTATCAAGGGTTTGCCGTGGACGGCGACGGGAATCTGTATATAGGGAAGACTCAGGTAATCGAGGTCCTGAAACCGAACGGCGATGTGCTACGGCGGATCGACCCCTGCACCTCCAGAGGCTACCGATTCACGATGGATGCGGATCAAACGCTTTGGATCGACACCGGCGGGTATTTATACCGGACGGATCGGTTCGGCGCGCGGATAGAAAGCAGAGAGATCCACGGCGACGGATTGAGCGTGTCGGTGCTGTATGAGTATGTTTCGGCGGACGGCACGGCGTACCGGATGAAAAACCGGTTTCTGCGGCCGTGCATAGTTCGCATGGGAGAGCCGGAGGACGTTGCGATCTATAAAATGCCAGTGTTTGATTCCGCCGTAAGGCTGCTGCTGATCTTTGGCGTTCCGTGTTTCCTTGCCGCCGCGGGGCTTTTTGCCATGAAAACGAGAATGAAGGATCGGCCCTGAAAAGAGGAAGCAGGACGGCTATCGCCGTCCCGCCCATCTATATTGAAGCAGAGCCGATTCCGGCTCTGCCGGAAAAGGTTCCGCCGCGCATAGCTTGGCTTATCAAAAGCCTCGTATGCGCGGCGGTGTCTGTTATTTTATTCCATGTGCTGCGAAAGCCAGTTTTCCGCCTGACGGATGCCGTCCACGGCGGCGGAGAGAATGCCGCCGGCGTAGCCCGCGCCCTCGCCGCAGGGATAGACCCCGCGGAGATTTGACTGCCCCGTTTCGCCGCGCACGATGCGCACCGGCGAGGAAGAGCGCGTCTCCACGCCCGTGAGCACCGCGTCCGGCATGGCGTAGCCGCGCAGCTTTTTGTCAAAGAGCGGGAACGCCTCGCGCAGCGCGGCGAGCACGAACTCCGGCAAACAGCCGTTGAGCGTGCCGAAGCGCACGCCGAGCGGATACGTCGGCGCAACGCTGCCCGCGCTCTCCGACGGCTTTCGCGCGAGAAAATCGCCGAGCCGCTGCGCCGGGGCGCGGTAATCGCCGCCTCCGGCGAGGAACGCGGCGCGCTCCCAAGTTCTTTGCAGCTCCACACCGGCGAGCGGGTCGGCGGAGCCAAAGTCTGAGGGACGCACCTCACAGAGCACGGCGGCGTTGGCGTTCTGCCCGTCGCGCGCGAAGGGACTCATGCCGTTCACGCAGAGAAGTCCCTCTTCACTCGCCGCGCCGACGACGTACCCGCCCGGACACATGCAGAACGTATATACGCCCCGCCCGTCCGGCAGATGCACCGCCAGCCGGTAGTCGGCAGCGCCCAGCGCCGGGTGAGCGGCAAAAGCGCCGTACTGCGCGCGGGAGATGACCTCCTGCGGGTGCTCGCACCGGACGCCCATGGAAAACGCCTTCTGTTCGAGCTGCGCGCCGCGCTCTTTCAAGAGCGCGAACAGCTCGCGGGCGCTGTGACCTGCGGCAAGGATGAGCGAATCGGCCTCAAGCGCTTCCTCCGCGCCGCCGTGCGCGAGACGCACCGCGCGCAGCGCCCCGCCGGAAAGCTCGATATTCGTGAGTTTTGTGCGGAAGCGCACCTCGCCGCCGTGGGCGAGGATCATTTCACGAAGCCCCTTCACGGCGTCCGGCAGACGGTCGGTGCCGATGTGCGGCTTGGCCTGCCAGAGAATTTCGTCCGGCGCTCCGGCCTGTACGAGATCGTGCAGCACCTGCCGGCCGCGCTTATCGTGCGTGCCGGTGTTGAGCTTGCCGTCCGAGAACGCGCCCGCGCCGCCCTCGCCGAACTGGATGTTCGATTCGGTGTCCAGCGCGCGGGTCTGATAGAATTTTTCCACGTCGGCCTTCCGCTCGTCCACGGCGCTGCCGCGCTCGAGCAATATCGGCTCCGCGCCCGCGCGCGCAAGCGTGAGCGCGGCGAAAAGCCCCGCCGGGCCTGCCCCGCACACGACGGGACGAAGGGCGGGCTTCTTTTTCAAAACTTCGACGCGCGGCGGCGTCCACGGCGTATAGGGCGAAAACTTTTCCTCGCCCCGCCGGAGCGATACCGCGGCGGTCACGGTGAAATGCACGTCGTCCTTGCGCCGCGCGTCCACGCTGCGGCGCAGGAGCGCTGCTTCCAACACGTCGCCAACTGGAACGCGCAGCTTTTTGGCGCACGCGGTCTTGAGATCGCCGTCAAGAGCGAGCCTTACATCACGAACCTCAATCACGCGCGGCGCTCCTTCCCGCGCGCAGCCCGGAGGCGAACGCCCAGTGCAGGTTGTACCCGCCGCACGCGCCGTCAATGTCGAGCGCCTCACCCACGGCATAAAGCCCCGGCACGCGGCGGCTCTCCATCGTTTCGCTGTCAAACTCGGAGACGTCCGCGCCGCCGCGCGTCACCTGCGCGTGCTGCGTGTCGCCCGGACCGAGGACCGAAAGACGGTAATTTTTGATAATGCGGGCAAGCTCGGGTGTCTCGCCGCTTTTGGCGCGGCGCGCTACCGCCTCGCCGAGCCGCCGGTGGAAAATGCCGGTGAAGAGATCGGCGTCAGTTCCGCGCAGCGCCTTCTGCGCCGAGAGCTTCGCGGTGAGCGCTTCCAAAGAAAGCTCCGGCAGCAGATCGAGCGAGAGCGTGTCGCCCGGAAGGACATGCCGCGAGAGATTCAGCGCGAGAATGCCGCTCACGCCGAAATCCCGGAAGAGAATTTCGCCCTCTTCGGTGTAAACACTCTTCCCGCGGCGGATAAGCTCCGCGCGGCAGGCGCAGCGCAGCCCTGTGAGACCGCGGATGGATTCCGTGTCGGTCTTGAGCGGGCAGAGAACGGGGGAGAACGGGACCATTTTATGCCCTATCGGACGGAGAAGGCTCGTTCCGCCGCCGGCCGCAGCGATCACGCGGTCGGCAAAAAACTTCTCGCCCGTGCGGGCGGTGAGGGTAAAGCCGCGGCCCTGCGGGGCGACGGCGGCGATCTCCGCCGAGCAGCGCTCCGCAACGCCCAGCGCCTCGCAGCCGAGACGCAGTACGTCGAGCACGGAGGCGGCGGTGTCGCTGCGCGGATAGACGCGGCCTTCTTCATCCGTGACCGTCCAAAGCCCGAGCGAGCCAAAGAAAGAGCGCAGCGCATCGCACGGCATGTCCGCAAGAACGGGCGCGACGAAATCCGGCCGGTTATAGTGCTCCGGCGAAACGTGCGTATTCGAGAGATTGCACCGCCCGTTGCCGGTTTTGAGCAGTTTTTTGCCGACGCGGTTCGCCTGTTCAAAAATCTGAACGTCCGCTCCGGCTTGCCCGGCGGCGATCGCCGCGCAGAGCCCGCCCGCGCCGCCGCCAATCACGGCGACACGGCGCGGCGCTTCTTTTCTTCCCATGGGATGATCCTCCCCGATGATTTTTCACGGGTCAATCTTATCACAGTTTTTCCCGGCACGAAAGAGCGGCGCGAAAAAATGTGCGGCGCGCAGCGCACAGGTGTGCCCGCCGCTGCCAAAAGACGACGTTTTCTTTCTTCTTCCTCTTCACCGGATTGACAATGCGGCGAAAAATGGGTATATAAATATGATAGTAAGCAGCGGGTAACGCAAAGCGTGCCGCTGCTCTTTTCTACTAAAGCGTTAGCGCGTGCTAACCAATAAACAAACGGAGAAAACGCATGATCGACAAAAAGCTCCTCGCCCTTCTGGGCGCAAACAAGAAGTACATCTATTATACGGTCGCGCTGATGATCCTCGGCCTTTTTGCCAATCTCAGCATCACGGCGGCCATCTGCCGCACGATTGAGCTGGCGGTAAATTTCCAACAATACGAAACTGCGCGCGTCTTTCTGCTTCCGGCGGCGATTGCTGCGGCGGGCGCGGCGGTGCGGTATGCCGCATCCCGCGGCGCGGGGGAACTGCGCGATACGCTCGGCCGCCGGGCAAAGAAGGAGCTGCGCGAGCGTGTGTACGGCAAGATCGTCCGTCTCGGCGTCCGCTCGGCGGACGGCATGAGCATGGCCGGGCTCACGCAGGTGGCTATGGAGGGCGTGGAGCAGCTGGATCTCTATTATTCCTCGTATATCCCGCAGTTTTTCTATGCGATGGCCGCACCGGTCATCCTCTTCTGCGTTACGTCGCCGGTGGATTGGCGCACGGCGCTCGTGCTGCTCGCGTGCGTGCCGCTCATTCCGCTTTCGATCATCGCGGTCTCAAAATATGCAAAGAAGATCTTTGCAAAGTACTGGGGCAAATATACCTCCATGGGCGACGCCTTTCTCGACAGCGTGCAGGGGATGCGGGAGCTCAAAATTTTCCGCGCCGACGTCGCGCGGCAGAAAAAGATGAACGAAACGAGCGAAGAATTTCGCCGCATCACGATGAAGGTGCTCACCATGCAGCTTGCGAGCACAACGATCATGGATCTTGTGGCCTACGGCGGCGCGGGCGCCGGCATTGCCGTGGCGGTGACGGGCGTGCTGCGCCGGGGGCTTTCGCCGTTCGCCGCGCTCTTTCTGATTTTGACGGCGGTGGAGTTTTTCCTGCCGCTGCGTGCGTTCGGCGCAGCGTTTCATGTGGCGATGAACGGCGTGAGCGCGGGCGGAAAGATCCTCTCCCTGCTCGATGAGCCGGAGCCGGTCTGGGGCGGAGCGGAGGCACAGCCGGGCGAACTGCGGCTGGAGAACGTCTCGTTTTCCTACGACGGACAGCGCGATGTGCTGCACGACGTATCCATGGCCTTTCCCCGCACCGGTATGACGGCGATCGTCGGGCCGTCCGGGTGCGGAAAGTCCACGGTCGTGAATCTTCTGACCGGCGCACTCCGGCCGCAGAGCGGGCGTGTTACGCTCGGCGGAGCGAGCATGGAGAGCCTTTCCCGAGAGAGCTACTATGCCCATCTCGCGGTGGTGAGCTGCGGCAGTCACATTTTTAACGACACCGTCCGCGCCAACTTCCGTCTTGCCAACGCCGCCGTAACGGACGAGGCGATCTGGGCGGCGCTCGAAACGGTAAATCTCGCGTCGTTCGTCCGGGAAAACGGCGGGCTGGACAAGGTAATTGCCGAGGATGCCGCCAATCTCTCCGGCGGACAGAAGCAGCGGCTCGCGCTCGCGGTGAATCTCACGGCGGAGCGGGACATTTATATTCTGGACGAGGCAACGAGCAACATCGATATCGAAAGCGAAGAGATTATTATGAAGGCCGTTGCCGCTCTTGCAAAAGAAAAGGCGGTCATTCTCATCTCGCACCGGCTTGCAAACGTTGTTCCGGCGGAGAAAATTTATGCCATGGAATCTGGCGGGGTTGCCGAATGCGGCACGCACGCCGCGCTCATGGCCTCCGGCGGCGGTTATGCAAAGCTCTATGCGGCGCAGAAGGCGCTCGAAGAGGGATACCGGGAGGACGAGGAATGAATACGACAACGAAACCGCGCCGCAGCGGCGCGAAGATCATGGCGCAGCTCATCGTTCTGCTCGGTTCGCTCGTGTACATTATGCTGCTCGCCGTAATTAACGGCACGGCGGGCTTTCTGTGCGCCATGGGCGTGACGCTCTCGGGCGCTGCGGCCATCGCCAAGGCGCTCGGCGAGGAAATCTCCCTTTCCTACGGCGCGCTCATCGCGCTGGCCGTCGGTTGCGGCGTGCTGCGCGGCCTGCTCCGGTTTGCCGAGCAGTACGGCAACCACTACATTGCCTTCGGTCTGCTGGCGGTGCTGCGCGACAAGATCTTCACGGCGCTGCGCCGTCTCTGTCCGGCCAAGCTGGAAACCCAGCAGAAGGGCGCCATTATTGCGATGATCACCTCGGACATTGAAACGCTGGAGGTGTTCTATGCACACACCATCTCGCCGATCTGCATTGCGGTGCTGCTGAGCGTGGGAATGACGGTGTTCATCGGCTGCGTATCGAGCTGGTATCTGGCGCTCGCTGCGGCGGCGGGGTATGTTACCATCGGCGTTCTTGTCCCGCTCGTATTCTCCCGGCGTGTGCGCGTCGCGGGACAGGCCTACCGCGCGGAGTTTTCTTCGTTCAGCGCGTATTTCCTCGACAGTATCCGCGGCATTCGGGACATTGTACTCCATAATGCGGGCGCGCAGCGCGCCGCGGAAGTTGGCCGGCGTTCGGAGGTGCTTCTCGCTGAGACGAAGAAAATGAAGCACGAAACGGCTCGCGCCGCCGCGGGTACGGAGCTTTGCGTGTCGCTCTTTATCCTTGCGGGGCTCGCCGTGGGGACGGCGCTCACCGTGACGGGCGCGCTTACGCCCGGCGCGATGCTCCTTGGCGTCGCGGCGCTCTTCGGATCGTTCGGGCCGGTCATTGCCATTTCGGCGCTGCCGGGCAATCTCACGCAGACACTCACCTCGGGCGAGCGGGTGCTCGACCTTCTGGAAGAGGAGAGCGCCGTGCGCGAGGTGGAAGAGGGAGAGGGAGAGAAGATCGACGGCTTTGCCCATCTCTCGGCAGACGGCGTCACATTCTCCTACGACGGCGTGACGAATGTGTTGAGCGATGTATGGATGTACGCCGAAAGAGGCGAGATCGTCGGTATCGTCGGCGAATCCGGCTGCGGCAAGTCCACGTTCCTCAAGCTGCTTCTCCGTTTCTGGCAGAAGCAGGGCGGCGAAATTCTTTATAACGGCGCGGACATTGATGCAATCGAAACGGCCAGCCTTCTCGACAATGTGACGATGGTGAGCCAGACAACGTATCTCTTTGATGAGACGATCGAGGAAAATCTCCGCATTGCCCGGCCCGGCGCGGCGCGCGCCGAGATCGAAGAGGCGTGCCGGCTCGCGTCGATCCATGACTTCATCCTCTCGCTACCGGAGGGGTACGAAACGCGCGTCGGCGCGCTCGGCGACAATCTCTCCACGGGCGAGAAGCAGCGGCTCGGTCTGGCGCGGGCGCTGCTGCGCGGCAGCGCTCTCATATTGCTCGATGAGCCGACGAGCAACGTTGACAGCATCAACGAGGGCATCATATTGCAGGCGCTGCGCCGGCTGCGCAATAAGAAGGGCATTATCCTCGTGTCGCACCGCGAGTCCACGATGGCGATCGCCGATCGGGTATACGGCGTGAAAAACGGCCGGATGTTCCCCCTGCCGCGCGCGGGGAGAGAGGAGAGAATGTAAATGAAGATAAAGAGAATCTTATGGCTCTGCCTCGGCTGCATCGGCCTTGCGCTTGGCGCTCTCGGCGCGGTGCTGCCGCTGCTGCCGACGGTCCCGTTCCTGCTGCTGGCCGCGCTCGGCTTTGCCAAAAGCTCCGAGCGGCTGCACACGTGGTTCACCGGCACGAAGCTTTATAAAAACAATCTCGAAAGCTATGTGCGCGGCGAGGGCATGACCGCTGCGGCGAAACGGCGCATCATGCTCACCGTTACGGCGCTCATGGCCGTCGGCTTCGCGCTGATGATGCGAAAGGAGCTCTATATCCTGTGCATCATTCTCGCCTGCGTCTGGGTCGGGCATGTGATCTATTTTGTTTTCGGCGTGAAAACCTGCCGAAGCGCTCCAATACAGAAGGAAGAGAGCGGCATATAAAAAATCTCCGTATAACCGGTCAAACGGGTTATACGGAGATTTTTTATGGAATGGATATTCTGCGGCGCGCCGGGACGGATCACTTGCCGAGCGTTTCAAGCCACGCGCGCACAGAGCTGGCGCTCTCCCGCGCGCTCATGCGCTTGCCGGGCAGAATGTTGGCCGCGGGGCAGACAGCGCGCAGAATATCGGCCGTCTTTCCCATGTCGCTGCCGCCGGAGGTGGCGAACGGGATCACGGTCTTGCCGGTGAAATCGTAGCTTTCAAGAAACGTTTCGATGATGCGCGGCGCCTGATACCACCAGATCGGGAAGCCGACGAACACGGTGCCGTACTGCGCCATATCCTCCACGCGGCCCGCAATGGCCGGGCGGCTGTGCTCATCCTTCATCTCGAGCGTGCTGCGGCTCTTCTTATCCATCCAGTTCAGATCGGCGGAGGTGTACGCCGTCTCGGGACGGATCTCAAAAAGGTCGCCGCCGGTCACGGCGGAGAGCGTTTTCGCAAGCTTGCCCGTTTCGCCGCTGGCGGAGAAATACGCGATCAGAGTTTTATTCATAGGGAAGCACCCCCTTAAAATCATTATATTGTCAGTATAGCATATCCCGCGGCGGAAATCCACCGGGCAGGGAGTTTTTACGCACGGGGCGGGCGAATCGCTTGTGCGGCGCGGCGCGGCGTGGTATAATAAATCAATTATATTATAGAAATTATTTTAGAAGGAGCGCGTTATGCCGGAATTTCATGTGGTAAGCGAATATTCGCCCGCGGGCGATCAGCCGCAGGCGATCGAAAAGCTCGCCGAGGGCGTGGCCGCGGGACTGGACGAGCAGACGCTGCTCGGCGTCACGGGCTCCGGCAAAACGTACACGATGGCGAAGGTCATCGAGCGCGTACAGAAGCCGACGCTCGTGCTCGCGCACAACAAAACGCTCGCCGCGCAGCTTTGCAGCGAGTTCAAGGAATTCTTTCCGGACAACGCCGTGGAGTATTTTGTATCGTATTACGACTACTACCAGCCGGAGGCGTACATCCCGCACACGGATACCTACATTGAAAAGGACGCCTCCACGAACGAGGAGATCGACCGGCTGCGCCTTTCGGCGACGTTTTCACTGCTGGAGCGGCGAGACGTGATCGTCGTGGCATCGGTAAGCTGCATTTACGGTCTCGGCGAGCCGGACGATTTTGCGCGCATGGCTATCTCTCTCCGCCCCGGCAGCAGTCTGCCGCAGGAGGAGCTGCTGAAAAAGCTCATCGACTGCCGGTATGAGCGAAACGACATCGCCTTCGAGCGCAACATGTTCCGCGTGCGCGGCGACACGGTGGAGATCTTCCCGGCCTACTGGCGCGATAAGGCCATCCGCGTGGAATACTTCGGCGACGAGATCGAGCGCATCAGCGAGATCAACCCTCTCACGGGCGCTGCGGTGCACACGCTCAGCCACACGGCCATTTACCCTGCGAGCCACTACGTGACGCCGCCGGAGAAAATGGCGCGCGCCGTGCAGGAGATCCGCCGCGAGTGCGACGAGCGGGTGAAGTTTTTCAAAGACCACGAAAAGCCGCTCGAGGCCGAGCGCATTGCGCAGCGCACGAATTTTGATATCGAGATGATCCAGGAGCTGGGCTACTGCTCCGGCGTGGAGAACTATTCGCGCATCATCTCCGGCCGCCCGGTCGGGAGCGCGCCGATGACGCTGCTCGACTATTTCCCGAAGGACTTCCTCATGTTCATCGACGAATCGCACGTCACGCTGCCGCAGGTGCGCGCCATGTACCACGGCGACCGCGCGCGCAAGGAAGCGCTCGTTGAATACGGCTTCCGGCTGCCGTCGGCATTCGATAACCGCCCGCTGAAGTTTGAGGAATTCCAGCAGCGGGTAAATCAGGTCATATACGTTTCCGCCACACCCGGCGAGTACGAGCGCACGCGTTCGGGCCAGATCGCCGAGCAGATCATCCGCCCGACGGGGCTCACCGACCCGAAAATCGACGTGCGCCCCATCGAGGGCCAGATCGACGATCTCATCGCCGAGATCCACGCGCGCATCGAGCGCGGCGAGCGCACGCTCGTCACGACGCTCACCAAGCGCATGGCGGAGGACTTAACGGCGTATCTCGGCAACGCCGGCATCAAAACGCGCTACATGCACCACGACGTCGGCGCCATGGAGCGCATGGAGATCATCCGCGATCTGCGCCGGGGCGAATTTGACGTGCTCGTCGGCATCAACCTTCTGCGCGAGGGCCTTGACCTTCCCGAGGTGTCGCTCATTGCGATCCTCGACGCGGATAAGGAGGGCTTTCTCCGGAGCGAAACATCGCTCATCCAGACGATCGGCCGCGCGGCGCGAAACGCCGAGGGCACTGTCATCATGTATGCCGACACGGTCACGCCCTCCATGCGCGCCGCCATCGACGAGACTGAGCGCCGCCGCGCCATCCAGACGGCGTACAACGAGGCGCACGGCATCGTGCCGAAAACCATCAAAAAGAGCATCCGGGATCTTCTTGAGATCACCGGCCCCGCGGCGAAGGACGAGCGCGGCATACGCATGACCGAGCGCGAGCGGAAGGCCGAGATCGACCGGCTGGAAAAAGAAATGCGCAAAGCCGCGCAGATGCTCGAATACGAATATGCCGCCGTGCTGCGCGATCAGATCATCCGGCTGCGCGGGGAGAAGTGACCATGGCGGAAAAGAACGTACAAAACGATTTTTCCAAGGGGAATATCCCCGCGGTCGTCATGCGTATGGCGCTGCCGCTCATCGCCGCGCAGCTCGTGAACGTGCTCTACAACGTGGTGGACCGTATCTACATCGGCCATATTCCCAATGTCGGTAGCATGGCGCTCACGGGCGTCGGCATCGCGCTGCCGGTCATTTCGATCCTCTCGGCGTTCGCGGGCCTGTTCGGACAGGGCGGCGCGCCGCTCTGCTCCATGGCGCGCGGCCGCGGGGATAACGACGAGGCCTCCCGCGTGATGGGCAACGCCTTTTCCATGCTGCTCGTCTCGTCCGTTGCGCTCGGGCTGCTCACATGGGCGTTTCTCGATCCGGTGATAACGGTGTTCGCCGCGGGCAAGGAGGCAAGCTCCTATGCGCGCGAGTATCTCGCGGTGTATCTCATCGGGACGACGTTTTCGTTCGTATCCCTCGGCATGAACGTGTATATCAACGCCCAGGGCTTCGCCACGCGCGGCATGCTCACGGTGCTGCTCGGCGCGGCGGCGAACATCGTGCTCGACCCGCTGTTCATTTTTGCTTTCCGCATGGGCGTGCGCGGCGCGGCGGCTGCCACGGTGCTCTCACAGGCGCTGAGCGCCGCGTGGTGCTTCCTCTTTCTGCGCAGCAGCAAAACGCCGCTCGAGCTTTCGTGGCGGACGATGGCGCCGCGGAAGAAGATCATGGGACGCATCATGTCTCTCGGCGTAGCCGATTTCGTGATGGGCGCGACGAACTCCGCCATTCAGACCGTGGCGAACCGCCAGCTCGGACTGTACGGCGGCGATCTTTATGTCGGCGCGATCACGGTCGTAAACTCGCTGCGGACGATCTTCACCGAGATCATCCACGGCTTCGGCTCCGGCATCCAGCCGGTGCTCGCTTTTAACTACGGCGCGGGGCAGAAAAAGCGCGTGCTGGAGACGATCCGGTTCAGCACGCTCGGCGCGGCGGCGTTTTCGCTGCTCGTGTGGGCGGTGTTCATGCTCTTCCCCGAACCGCTCATCCGCATCTTTACGCCGGATGAGTCGCTCATCGCCGTGGCGGTGCGCGCCGTGCGCATTTATTTCTGCGGATTCGTGTTCATGTCGCTCCAGTTCGTTGCGCAGAACAGCTTCCGCTCGCTCGGCAAGGCGCGGCAGGCGATCTTCTTTTCGCTGCTGCGCAAGATCGTGCTCGTCGTGCCGCTGATGCTGCTGCTCCCGGGCGTATTCGGTCTCGGGGCGGACGGCGTGTACTGGAGCGAGCCGATCAGCGATCTGCTCGGCGGGGGCACGGCGTTCATAACGCTTATGCTCACCGTGTACCGCCCGCTCGCCAAGGAACTTAAGGAGGAAACTCTATGCCAAAACTGATGCTCATCGACGGCAACAGCCTCGTGAACCGCGCGTATTACGGCGTGCGCCCGCTCTCCGCGCCCGACGGCACGCCGACGAACGCCGTTTTCGGCTTTCTGAATATATTGCAGCGCCTGCTCGACGACGAAAAGCCCGACGCGCTCTGCGTCATGTTCGACCGCCGCGAGCCGACGTTCCGCCACAAGCACAGCGAGGCGTATAAGGCGACGCGCAAGCCCATGCCGGACGATCTCGCCGCGCAGATGCCGGTTTTGAAGGACGTGCTCGACGCGCTCGGCATCGAGCGGCGCGAGCTTTCCGGCTGGGAGGCGGACGATCTTCTCGGCACCGTGAGCCGCATCGGAGCGGAGCAGGGCTGGGAGTGCGTCGTCGTCACCGGCGATAAGGACGCTTTGCAGCTCGTGGGTGAGCATGTGCGCGTGCTCAACGTCAAAACGCGTATGGGCCAGACCGAGACCGTCAACTATACGCCCGAGCGCTTCCGCGAGGAATACGGCTTTGACGCGCCGCACATGGTCGATCTCAAGGCCCTCATGGGCGACACGAGCGACAACATCCCCGGCGTCCCCGGCGTGGGGGAGAAGACGGCGCTCGAACTTGTGCGGAAGTACGGCTCGCTCGCGGGCGTGTACGAGCATATCAGCGATCCCGACATCCGCGCCTCGCTGCGCACGAAGCTGGAAAACGGCAAGGAGAGCGCGGACGAATCCTATTATCTCGCGACCATCGACCGGAACGCTCCGATCGACATTTCCCCCGACGAGCTCCGCCGCCCGGCAAACTACGGCGGCGCGGCGTATGAGATTTTCCAGCGGCTCGGCTTTCAGAAATTCATTGAAAAATGGGGCTTGAAGCCGGACGAGGAGAAGAAGGAAGAGACCGTATTTGAGGGCACATGCGAGAGCTTGACGCCGCAGACGGAGGAAGAGCTCCGCGCCGCGCTCTTGCGCGCCGGGGACGCCGTCGCCTATTGCTGGTTCGATGCCGAAAGCGGCGAGGCGCTTGCGCATTTTGACGTTTCCGAAAATGACGCGCTCGCGGTGTTCCTGACGCCGGAGGCATACCGGGACGACTATACCGCGGCGCTCACGCGGCTCTTCGCGCCCGAACGGCGCAAGGCGGGGCACGACGTGAAGAATTTGCAGCGCGCGCTGCTCGCGCGGGGCGTGGACGCGCTGGAAAACTGGGTGTTCGACAGTGCGCTCGCCGGGTATCTTCTCGACGCGACCGCCGCGGGGTACGAAATTGAAAAGCTCACGCTTGCCTACTGTGGCTTCACGCCGTATGCCTCGTCCGGCACGGCGGACACCGGCGATCAGCTCATGCTCGATCTCTCCGGCGGGGAGGGGAAAACGCTCGCCGACCGGCTCGGCGAGATGGCTTCGCGCGCGGCGAGCGTCGCGGCGCTCGAGGAAGTTATGCTCCCGAAGCTGCGCGAGACGCAGATGGAGGAGCTTTTTACAAAGATCGAGCTGCCGCTCTGCGCGGTGCTTGCCAAAATGGAAAACGAGGGCTTCCTTGCCGACGCGGAGGCGCTGCGCGCCTTCGGCGAGAGTCTTACGGGCAGCATCGACGCGCTGCGCGAAGCGGTTTGGGCGGAGGCGGGGGAGAAATTCAACATCCAGTCCCCGAAGCAGCTCGGCGCCGTGCTTTTTGAAAAGCTCGGTCTCCCTGGCGGGAAAAAGACCAAGACCGGCTGGAGCACGAATGCCGATGTGCTCGATAAGCTCCGCTATGAGCCCATCGTGCGCCACGTGCTCGAATACCGTGAGCTCACCAAGCTCAAATCCACCTATGCGGACGGCCTCTTGAAGGTCATCGGCGCGGACGGACGCATCCATACCAATTTCCAGATGACCGTCACGGCGACGGGACGTCTTTCGTCCACAGAGCCGAATTTGCAGAACATCCCCGTCCGGCGCGAGCTGGGGGCGGGACTGCGCAAAATGTTCGTCGCCGCGCCCGGCAACGTGCTCGTGGACGCGGACTATTCGCAGATCGAGCTGCGCCTGCTCGCGCACATCTCGGGCGACGAGGCGATGCGCGCGGCGTTTCTCTCCGGCGAGGACGTCCACCGCGTCACGGCCTCACAGGTGTTCGGCGTGCCGCTTGAGGACGTCACCGCAGAGGAGCGCCGGAGAGCGAAGGCCGTGAACTTCGGCATCGTGTACGGCATCTCCGCCTTCTCGCTCGCGCAGGACATCGGCGTCGGCTACGGCGAGGCGAAGGAGTATATGGACGCCTATTTCGCGCGCTTCCGCGGCGTGCGCGATTACCAGAAGGAAGCCGTCCGGCGCGCCAAGGCGCTCGGCTACGCCGAAACGCTCTTTCACCGGCGGCGCTATCTGCCGGAGCTGAACGTTCCGGCGCTGCGCGCGTTCGGCGAGCGCGTCGCGCTCAACATGCCGATTCAGGGCACGGCGGCGGACGTTATAAAGCTCGCCATGGTGCATGTGGATCAGCGGCTTCGCGCCGAGGGCATGAAGGCAAAACTCATATTGCAGGTGCACGACGAGCTGATCGTCGAATGCCCGGAAGCGGAGCGGGAAAAGGCCGTGCAGGTGCTGCGCGAGGAAATGGAACATGCCGTAGCTTACACCGTGCCGCTCACCGCGGACGCCGGCTGGGGCAGAAACTGGGCGGAGGCGCACGGGACATGATCGTTCGCAGAGCGGAGCTTTCCGACATTCCCGCCGTTGCCGCGCTCGAGCGCGCCGAATTTCCGGACGGCGCGGACGAAGGAATGCTCGCGCGCCTTTGGGAAACGGACGGCGGTGTTATCCTCATTGCCGAAGAGGGGGGAAACCTTCTCGGCTACGTCTGGGCGCGTTTCGTGCTCGACGAGGGCGATATCGGCAATGTGGCCGTGGCGCCGGACTCTCGCCGCCGCGGGATCGGCGCGGCGCTCCTGAAAGCGCTTTTTGCCGAAAGCGAGCGGCGCGGCGCCGCCGTTTTACAGCTCGAGGTGCGCGAGAGCAATCTCGCCGCGCGGCGGCTCTATGAAAAAAACGGCTTTGAGATCGTGGGAAAACGAAAAAACTACTATGAAAAACCGGCGGAAGATGCTATTCTGATGTCGAAATTCTTCCAAAAAGAGGCGGAGTAACGCAATGCTGATATTATCCGTGGAATCCACGTGCGACGAGACCGCCGTCGCCGTGACCGAAAATGGACGAAAGGTGCTCACCGACCAGATCTTCTCGCAGGCCGACCTGCACGCCGTATACGGCGGCGTCGTGCCGGAGATCGCCTCGCGCAGCCATGTGGAGGTCATCTCGCGGCTGGCTGACCGCGCGATCGCGGCGGCGGGCGTGAAAAAGTCCGAGCTTGACGCCGTGGCGGTGTCGTATGCGCCGGGACTCATCGGCGCGGTGCTCGTGGGCGTGAACTTTGCCAAAAGCGCCGCGGCGGCGCTCGGCATCCCGCTCATCCCGGTGCACCACATCCGCGGCCACATCGCCGCAAACTACATTGCCTATCCGGAGCTTGAGCCGCCGTTCCTCTGTCTTGCCATCTCCGGCGGCAACACGATGCTCGTGGACGTGCGCGACTATACCGATCTTCGCATTCTCGGCCAGACGCGCGACGACGCCGCGGGCGAGTGCTTTGATAAATCCGCGCGTGTGCTCGGCCTGCCGTATCCCGGCGGCGCGCCGATCGACCGGCTGGCGAAGGAGGGGCGTGATGACGCCTACACGCTGCCGCACCCGTTCGTCGGCGAGAATCCCTATGACATGAGCTTTTCCGGTCTCAAGACCGCCGTTATCAATCTTGCCCACCACTGCGAGCAGACCGGCGAGGCGCTCGATCGCGCGGGGCTCGCGGCGTCGCTCTGCCGCGCGGTGAGCGAATCGCTCGTGCCGCGCACGATGGCGGCGGCCGCGGAGCTCGGGTACAAAAAAATCGCCGTGGCGGGCGGCGTTGCGGCCAATTCTCGCATCCGCGCCGATTTTGCCGCCGCCGCGGAAAAGGCGGGCGCGCAGCTCTTCGTCCCGCCGCTCCGTCTCTGCGGCGACAACGCCGCGATGATCGGCTGCCAGGGCTATTATGAGTTCCTCGCCGGGCATACCGCCGGGCCGGAGCTCAACGCCTACGCAACGATGCCGCTCGAAAAGCAGATCGGATAAGATAGGATAAGAAAAAATAAGGGGCGAGGGAAATGGGCGTCCACGACGGCCACCGCTCGCGGATGAAGGAACGCTTCCGCGGCCACGGTCTCGAAAACTTCAACGACATAAACGCCTTGGAGCTGCTGCTCTTTTTTGCCGCGCCCCGGCGCGATACGAACGGCATGGCTCACGCGCTTCTTGAGCGGTTCGGCTCGTTTTCCGCCGTGCTGGAGGCAAACGAGCAGGAGCTGCTCGCGGTGCCGGGCATCGGCGAGAACGCCGTGACGCTTCTCCGGCTCATCCCGGAGGTCAGCCGCCGGTACCTGCTCGACAAGACGCCGTCGAACGAGCCGATCGATTCCGCCGAGGCTGCGGGACACTATTTCATCCCGCGGTTCATGTACGAGACGGAGGAGATCGTCTATGCGCTGCTGCTCGACGCGCGGAAACGTCCCATCCACTGCGCGGCGATAAGCCGCGGCACGGTGGATGCGGCCGAAGTGAACGCCCGCAGGCTCGCCGAGCTTGCGCTGCAGTACCGCGCGAGCGCCGTCATCCTCGCGCACAACCACCGCAGCGGCGTGGCGCTGCCTTCCGTGGAGGACGAGACCTCCACGGCGCGGCTTGCCCGCGCGCTCGATCTGCTCGGCGTGGAGCTTTCCGACCACATCATCGTCGCCGGAAACGACTACGTCTCCATGCGCGAGGGCGGATTTATGCGATAAATCACACAGACCTTACTTCAGATTTGATACCGGCGGGGGCTTCGGCCTCCGCCGGTTTTGCAGTGCTGTGCATTTTCCCCTGCATATCGCGCGGAACGGTTCGTTATGGAAACCGGATAACGGCAGCCGGAAACAAACAAAATGCCGTTTGCGGGATTGACATTTTCTGGATATTCTCCGGATAAGCATTGAAATACAAAGAAAAAATCGATGTTGAAAAGTCTGTGGAAAATGTTGATAACTCTTTGAAATCCCGGTTGCGTTTTCCCGGCGGAGGCACGCTCCGCCGGCTCCGGCGGCGGAAATTATGGAAAGTCAATGCGAAAAAGCGTAGAAAATCGGGCCGGGATTTTTGGCAAAATTCGGTCTTGACATACAAAAATTTCCCCATGGGAAAGGCTGCGGCGTGCAGTTTTGCCCTGCATATTACAAATTGTAATATTCTGTTTCCTGCACAGCAGAAACCGCTTGACATAACGTTAAAGAATCGATAAAATGTACCTTATGATATTATGGGAGAGATGGGGAACTCCTTTAATTTCAAAATGACCCTTTATCATAAGAAGACTAAGGAAGAAGGAGGTAGACCGACTTATGCCGCAAATGTCCGTATGGATGATCGTCGCCAGCATCATTGCCGTGCTGGTGTTTTTGCTGATCGGCTTTGTGCTGGGCGTCGTGTACCGGAAAAAGGTTTCCGAGCGCGAGATCGCCAGCGCCGAGGATGAAGCGAAACGCATCATCAACGAAGGCATTAAAGCCGCTGAAAACAAAAAGCGCGAGGCGTTGCTCGAGGCGAAGGAAGAGATCCATCGCACCCGCACCGAGTGCGACCGCGAAGTAAAAGAGCGCCGCAACGAAGTTTCCAAGCAGGAGCGCCGTCTCCAGCAGAAGGAAGAAAATCTCGACCGCAAGACCGAAGCGCTCGAAAAGAAGACCGAGACTCTCAACCGCAAGCTCCAGGAAGCCGACGCCCAGCAGGAGGAGATCAAGCTCATCAAGAAGAGCCAGCTCGACATGCTCGAAAAGATCTCCGGCTACTCCGTGGAGGAAGCCAAGCAGTATCTCATCAAGAGCGTTGAGGCCGACTGCACGCACGAAATGGCCGCCAAGGTCAAGGAAGTTGAAGCCCAGTTCAAGGACGAGGCCGAGCAGAGGGCCCGCGAGGTCATCGCCACGGCCATCCAGCGCTGCGCCGCCGACCACACGAGCGAGATCACCGTTTCCGTCGTTCCTCTCCCCAACGACGAAATGAAGGGCCGCATCATCGGCCGCGAGGGACGCAACATCCGTTCCATCGAAACGCTCACCGGCTGCGATCTCATCATCGACGATACGCCGGAGGCCATCACGGTCTCAAGCTTTGATCCCGTCCGCCGCGAGGTCGCGCGCCTTGCGCTCGAAAAGCTCATTCAGGACGGCCGCATCCACCCCGCCCGCATCGAGGAAATGGTCGCCAAGGCCCAGCGCGAGGTCAACCAGACCATCAAGGAAGAGGGCGAACGCGCCGTGTTTGAGACGAACGTCCACGGCCTGCACCCCGATCTCGTCAAGCTCCTCGGCCGCCAGCGCTACCGCACGAGCTACGGCCAGAACGTGCTCAACCACTCCATCGAGGTCGCCCAGATCTCCGGTCTGCTCGCCGCTGAGCTCGGCGTGGACATTGCCCTGGCCAAGCGCGCCGGTCTCCTGCACGATCTCGGCAAGTCCATCGACCACGAAGTTGAGGGCAGCCACGTGACCATCGGCGTAGACCTTGCCCGCAAGTACAAGGAGTCCGAAGAGGTCATCCACGCGATCGAAGCGCACCACGGCGACGTGGAGCCGCACACGGTCATCGCCTGCATCGTGCAGGCCGCCGACACGATCTCCGCCGCCCGTCCCGGCGCGCGCCGCGAGAACATCGAGAACTATGTCAAGCGTCTCGAAAAGCTGGAGGAAGTCTCCCGCTCGTTCCCCGGCATTGCGAGCTGCTATGCCATTCAGGCCGGCCGCGAGATCCGCGTCATGGTCAAGCCCGAAGAGGTCAGCGAGGACCAGATCGTCCTGCTCGCGCGCGACATCGCCAAGAAGATCGAGGCCGAGCTTACGTACCCCGGCCAGATCAAGGTCCACGTCCTGCGCGAGACCAAGGCCGTCGATTACGCGAAATAAGATACGTTACCGAAAAGCTGCTGTTGCGATAGCGACAGCAGCTTTTTGCGCTTTGCATGCGGGGCTGTGCCTGAATACCGTGGAGTCGAAAAAGAATACTTTTTAAACCGTCTCATTGCATTGCGCTTCGAAACACGATATCCTTGCATCGGGAGGTGGCGAAATGGCCAACGAGGACACCAAGAATTTTAACGCCATGCTGCATGACAGCAAGGACATGCCGAAGATACAAATTATTACCGACCGGAAAAGCATTGAGAAATATGGCGGGAACAAAATGTACTTCGCTCCGCCGCTCGACTATGACCGCGTGATGAAAAGAGTCCCCTACGGCAGGGTGACCACCGTGGGGGAGATACGAGAATATTTCGCAAAGCAGAGCGGCGCGGACTTTACCGAGCCGATCACGGCGGGGATCTTTGTCTCCATCGCGGCGTGGGCGAGCCATCAGCGCTCCGGGGACGAAACGCCGTATTGGAGGACGCTGAAGGCGAACGGGGAACTCAACGAAAAATATCCGGGAGGAATCGAGTCACAGAAGGAAAAGCTGGAGGCGGAGGGACATGCCATCCTCTCCAAAGGCCGTAAAAACATCCGGTACTATGTAAAGGACTATGAAAAGGTTCTGTTTGCTCTTGGCTCCTTGTGATGTGCCGTAAAGTGTGCTATAGTTACCCGGAAAAAGCCCGGTGAATCGAAACGCAGGGGGAGAATGTCCTTATGGCGGTAAGTGCAGCAGAGATCGCAGAAAAGGCCATTGAGTTCGGCTATGACAAATGCGGCATTATTCCCGTGGAGATGATGCGCGGGTATGAAGCTAAGCTCGAAGAGCGCATGGAGCATTTTCCCGAGACGAGAAGGAAGTACGAAGGCTTCCGAAAATTTGCATACCCGGAAAAGGAATTTCCGTGGGCAAAAGCCATTGTGATTGTGTCGTTCTGGTATGGGAAGTACCGCATTCCTGCCGCCGTGCGCGGGCATATTGCCAAGTACTATCTGACGGACGGGAGACGAAACCCGGACTCGCAGGGCTACAAAGCCGGCGCGGCATTGGAGAAGTTTCTTCGGGACAGCGGGCTGCGCGTGGCGTTCAACCGCGATTTTGCGCTTACCGCGCTGCGCTGGGCGGCAATGCAGGCGGGGATCGGGATCGTGCGCAAAAACAATTTCTTCTATACGGAAAAGGGCTCGTATCAGTATCTGGAAGCGTTCCTTATCGATGAGCCGCTGCAGCTCACGGTGGAGAGCACGCTTCGGCCCTGCGCAGAGTCCTGCGATCTGTGTATACGCGCCTGTCCTACGCACTCGCTCGAAGCACCGTATACGATGAACCGGAATACCTGCGTTTCCTGCCTGACGACGTGGGACGCCTGGGATATGCGGACAGAGCCGCGGCGCGGCGAGATCGGACCGTGGATATTCGGCTGCGACGTCTGTCAGGATGCCTGCCCGCACAATACGAATGCGTGGAAGGATGCGGAGAAGTTTCCGGGGCTGGAGGCGTGGGCCGGACAGTCTGCGCTGGAGGAAATCGTTCTTGCCGATTACGACTGGCTGCGCTCTGCTGTGCAGCCGAAGCTGTGGTACATCCCCAAGAGGAAGGAGTGGCGGTACAAAACGAACGCGCTCAACGCCATGCGGAACAGCGGCGATCTCCGATACCTGCCGGTCATCCGGAAGGCGTGCGGGGATGAATCGCCGGAAGTGCGTGAGATGGCGCAATGGGTGCTCGATGAAATAGAAAAAAGCTCCGGTACATCGGAGCAATGAAAAACCGGGGCATGACACGCGGTGATGCGGTCATGCCCCGGTTTGGTATATTTTTTATCCGAGCCGCGCTTCGAGAGCGGAGAGCTCGTCGGCGAGACGCTGCGGGAGCTTGTCGCCGAACTTGGCGTAAAACTCATGGATGCCCTTGCACTCGGCCTTCCAGAGCTCGGGATCGACGGAGAGAAGATCGGCGAGCGTTTCCTTCGTCACGCCGCTGCCCTCGAGATCGATATCCTCGGGGTACGGCTCATAGCCGAGCGTGGTCTCGCGCGCGTCCACCTCGCCGAAGGCGCGGCGCAGCACCCACTCGATCACGCGCAGGTTGTCGCCGAAGCCCGGCCAGAGGAAATGACCCTCGTCGTCGGTGCGGAACCAGTTGACGTTTGCGATGACCGGCGGCTTGGTGACGAGCTTTTCCATGTCCAGCCAGTGCTGCCAGTAGTCGCCCATGTTGTAGCCGCAGAAGGGGAGCATTGCCATCGGGTCGCGGCGGGTCTCGCCGACCTTTCCCTCGGCCGCGGCGGTCTTTTCGGAGGCCATGATGCTGCCGACGAATACGCCGTGACCCCAGTCGCGGCTCTGGTAGACGAGCGGCGCGGTCTTGGCGCGGCGGCCGCCGAACACGATCGCGGAGATGGGCACGCCCTGCGGATTTTCAAATTCGCTGGAAATGCACGGACAGTTGATCGCCGGAGAGGTGAAGCGGGAGTTCGGATGCGCGCCGGGCACGCCGGAGGTGGGATCCCACGGCTCGCCCTTCCAGTTGAGCGCGTCCGTCGGCGGGTTCTTGTCGAGCCCTTCCCACCAGACGGTGCCGTCCGGCTTGAGGACGACGTTCGTGAAGATGGTGTTCTTGCGCGTCGCGGCGAGAGCGTTGGGGTTCGTCTTTTCGCTCGTGCCGGGGGCGACGCCGAAGAAGCCGTTTTCCGGGTTGACGGCCCAGAGCCGTCCGTCCGGGCCGGGGCGCAGCCAGGCGATATCGTCGCCGACA
>ERZ857757.1177-NODE-1177-length-21849-cov-7.792282_pt1 | contig 21849 bp, 20 predicted proteins | sample MGYA00519764_ERZ857757 | MGnify/ENA primary metagenome ERZ857757 (study PRJEB31778, sample SAMEA3449359) | human gut metagenome | biome: human gut; feature: human-associated habitat; material: faeces | place: United Kingdom | collected 2010/2012 ... | reverse complement strand
ACCTTGCCATCGGCAATGTGCCTTTCGGACAATATCAGGTAAATGACCGGGCTTATAACAAGCTCGGTTTTTCTATTCACGATTACTTTTTCGCCAAAACGCTCGACCAAGTGCGTCCGGGCGGTGTGGTTGCTTTCGTGACCTCCCGTTACACCATGGATAAGCAATCCCCCGAAGTACGCAAGTACATCGCAGAACGGGCGGAGCTGCTGGGCGCGATCCGTCTGCCGAACAACGCTTTTAAGGCAAACGCCAGTACGGAAGTGGTATCGGACATTATCTTCCTTCAGAAGCGTGACCGTCCCATCGACATTGAACCGGAGTGGGTACACCTGGGGCAGAACGAGGACGGGTTTGCCATCAACAGCTTTTTTCTCGACCACCCGGAGATGATCTTAGGCAGACAGACCTCCGAAAGCACCCAATATGGCAGACAGGACTTTACCGTTGCCCCCATTGAGGGACTGGAACTTGCTGACCAGCTTCACGATGCCGTGAAGTACATTCGAGGTAAGTATCAGGAAGCGGAGCTGCCGGAGCTGGGCGAAGGTGAAGAAATCGACACCTCTATCCCCGCTGACCCCAATGTGAAAAACTACTCCTATACCGTGGTGGACGGCGAAGTGTACTACCGTGAAAACAGCCGCATGGTGAAACCGGAGCTGAACACCACCGCCGCAGAGCGCGTTAAAGGCATGGTTGGCCTGCGGGATTGCGTGAACGAGCTGATCGACCTTCAGATGGACGAATACTGCCCGGAAAGCGCCATCCGTGAAAAGCAGGCAGAGTTGAACAGTCTGTATGATGCGTTCTCCGCAAAATACGGTCTGCTCAATGACCGTGCAAACCGTCTTGCGTTCTCGGACGATTCCTCTTACTACCTCCTGTGTTCTCTGGAAGTGCTGGATGATGACGGGAAGCTGAAACGCAAAGCGGATATGTTCCATAAGCGAACCATCAAGCAGCAGACCCGTGTTGAAACCGTAGACACCGCCAGCGAAGCACTTGCAGTCTGCATCGGAGAAAAAGCCTGCGTAGATCTCGGCTTCATGGCCTCCCTTATGGGCGGCAGCGATAAAATCCCGCAGATCGTAGAGGACTTGAAAGGCGTAATCTACAAAGACCCCACCACCGGCGCGTTTGACTTGGAAGATGGCGGCACGAATTGGAGCAAGGGATGGCAGACCGCCGATGAATACCTCTCCGGTAATGTGCGCCAGAAACTCCGCACCGCACAGCGGGCGGCGGAGCGTGACCCGTTCTTTGCCGGGAATGTGGATGCCCTGATCGCCGCGCAGCCCAAAGATTTGGAAGCCAGCGAAATTGAAGTGCGCCTGGGCGCGACATGGATTGACAAGAAGTACATTCAGCAGTTCATGTACGAAACCTTTGAAACGCCCCGGTATCTGCGTGGAACCATCGAGGTCAACTATGTGCCTTATACGGCAGAGTGGCAGGTATCCAGCAAAAACTCCGTGCGCTACAACGATGTGGCGGCATACACCACCTACGGTACAGACCGTGCCAATGCCTACCGTCTGCTGGAAGATGCGCTGAATCTCCGCGACATCCGTATTTATGACACCGTAGAGGATGCAGACGGGCGGGAACGGCGCGTACTCAATGCCAAGGAAACCACCCTTGCCGCGCAGAAGCAGCAGCTTATCAAGGATGCGTTCAAGGATTGGATTTGGAAAGACCCGGAGCGCCGTGAAGCGCTGGTGCGCCAGTACAACGAGGAAATGAACAGCACCCGCCCCCGCGAGTATGACGGAAGCCATATCGTATTCTCCGGCATGAACCCCGAAATGACCCTGCGGGAGCATCAGAAAAACGCCATTGCCCATGTACTGTACGGCGGCAATACCCTGTTGGCACACGAAGTAGGCGCGGGCAAAACCTTTGAAATGGTTGCCGCCGCTATGGAAAGCAAGCGGCTGGGCTTGTGCCAGAAATCCATCTTTGTTGTGCCGAACCACCTGACCGACCAATGGGCGGCAGAGTTTTTACGCCTTTACCCCTCCGCGAACATCCTTGTCACCACCAAAAAGGACTTTGAAACCCGTAACCGCAAGAAGTTCTGCGCCCGAATTGCCACCGGCGATTATGATGCCGTTATCATCGGTCATTCGCAGTTTGAGAAAATCCCCATCAGCCCGGAGCGGCAGGAGCGTTTGCTGCGTCAGCAGATCGAAGAAATCACCGAAGGTATCAGCGAAGTCAAGGCAAGCAGAGGTGAGAACTTCACCATCAAGAGTTTGGAGCGCACGAAAAAGGGACTGGAAGCGCGGCTGAAAAAGCTGCAAGACGCCAGCCGCAAGGACGATGTAATCACCTTTGAGCAGCTCGGCGTGGACAGGATGTTCGTGGATGAATCGGACAATTACAAAAACCTGTTCCTTTACACCAAGATGCGGAATGTGGCAGGACTATCCACAACGGACGCGCAGAAATCCTCGGATATGTTCTCCAAGTGCCGCTACATGGACGAGTTGACCGGAGGGCGCGGCATTGTGTTTGCCACCGGCACCCCTGTTTCCAACTCCATGACGGAGCTTTACACCATCCAGCGTTACTTACAGTATGACCGTCTGCAAGAGATGGGTATGGGACACTTTGACTGCTGGGCAAGCCGCTTCGGTGAAACTACCACCGCTCTGGAACTTGCCCCGGAGGGAACCGGCTACCGGGCAAGGACACGCTTTGCCAAGTTTTTCAACCTCCCGGAACTGATGAATATGTTCAAAGAGGTTGCCGACATCAAGACCGCAGACCAGCTCAACTTGCCGACCCCGGAGGTGGAGTACCACACCATTGCTACCAAGCCTACGGAAATTCAGCAGGAAATGGTGAAAGCTCTCTCGGAGCGCGCCACCAAGGTACACAGCGGTCAGGTCAAGCCCGAAGTGGACAATATGCTCAAAATCACCTCGGACGGGCGCAAGCTGGGACTTGACCAGCGCATTATCAACCCCATGCTCCCCGATGAGGAAACCACCAAAGTCAACCAATGTGTCGCAAATGTCCTGCAATACTGGCGCGACGGTGAAGCGGATAAGCTGACCCAGCTTGTGTTCTGTGACATTTCCACCCCTAAGACCGCTCCATCCCAAAGGGCGGCAAAGGCAGCTCCCGGCAATCTGGACAGCCCGGAAATCCGTGCATTGGAGGATGCCATCCCTCTGGACGATGAAAAGGATGAATCTCCCTTTACGGTTTATGAGGATGTGCGCCAAAAGCTCATTGCCGGTGGTATGCCCCCGGAGCAGATCGCCTTTATCCACGATGCCAATACGGAAGTCAAAAAGCGCGAACTGTTCGCCAAAGTCCGAAGCGGTCAGGTGCGTGTCCTGATGGGCAGTACCGCCAAGATGGGCGCGGGAACCAATGTGCAGGATCGCTTGATTGCCCTGCATGATTTGGATTGTCCGTGGCGACCCCGTGACCTTACCCAGCGAAAAGGCCGTATTGAACGACAGGGCAACCAAAACGAAAAAGTCCATGTGTGCCGCTATGTCACCGAAGGAACCTTTGATGCCTACCTCTGGCAGACCGTGGAGAACAAGCAGCGGTTTATCTCGCAGATTATGACCTCGAAATCCCCGGTACGCTCCTGTGAGGATGTGGATGCCACGGCGCTGTCCTTTGCGGAAATCAAGGCGCTGTGTGCCGGTGATCCGCGCATCAAAGAGCGTATGGATTTGGATGTGGAGGTTGCCAAACTCAAAATTATGAAAGCAGACCACCAAAGCAAGCAGTTCCGGTTGGAGGACAATCTGCTGAAATACTTCCCGGAGAAGATTGAAGAAAGCAAGGGCTTTATCCGTGGACTGGAAGCAGATATGCAGACCCTCGCGGCGCATCCGTTCCCCGTGGAAGGCTTCATCGGCATGGAAATCCGTGGCGATAAGCTCACCGACAAAGAAAACGCCGGTGCTGCGCTGCTGGATGCCTGCAAGGAAGTAAAGGGCAAAGACCCAGTACAGATCGGCAGCTATCGCGGTTTTGCCATGTCCGTTGCCTTTGATTCTTTCCAACAGGAATACACACTCACACTCAGAGGGCAGATGACCCACCGTGTCGAACTCGGCACCGATGCAAGGGGCAACCTTGTCCGTATTGAAAATGCGCTGGAGAAAATGCCGGAGCGTTTGCGGAATGTGCAGGATCAGCTTGAAAACCTCTATAACCAGCAGGCGGCGGCAAAGGCCGAAGTCGGCAAACCGTTCCCCCAGGAACGGGAGCTGGCGGAGAAAACGGCGCGGCTCATTGAGTTGGATATGGAATTGAATCTGGACAGCAAGGGACAGGCGCAGCCCGAACAGACGATTGCAAAATCTGCCCGTCCCTCTGTCCTCGACAAGCTGAAAGCCCCGCCGGTACGCGGCACACAGGATAAGCCCCACAAAAAAGAAATGGAGGTGCGATGATGAAAGATGTTCCCATTTACAAATACCCCGCGTCCCATGCACAGGAGCATGACGAGCTGAACGCCTACCGTGCTTCTAACAAGGCGAACATGGCCTGTAAAGAAGCCATTGAAGAAGCGATCCGCGATCACTACCGCGATAACTGCCTTGGCAGCGATGCCGTGAAACAGGTGGTGAAGCAGTTCGGATATGACCGCGTTTTCCATGTGCTTGCCGTGACCGTCCGGCAGAAGGATTGGGATGGGCGTATTTCACAAAACAACAAGGCATGGGCGAAAACCGTTCCCGTCTTTGAAAATCCCGATGCCTGGGGTACTGACCGCAACTGCTATCTTGTGGTGAACAGCCATCCGGGTCTGACCGACCTGTTTCTATCTCAGGCACGGAAAGCACACACTCAGGAACAGCAGAAATCTTCTGTCCGTGACAAGCTGAAAAAACAGCCCGAAACAACTTCGCCGAAACTTTCGGCGAAGTCCAAAGGGCAGGAGCGTTGAGCCATGGCGAAGCGAAAAAGGGATATTCAACTCAAATTTCGCGTGACCCCACAGGAACGGGAAATGATCGAAACAAAGATGGCGCAGTTTGGCACTACCAACATGGCGGCGTATCTACGCAAGATGGCGATTGACGGCTATGTGGTGAAGCTGGATTTGCCGGAGCTGCGGGAGCTGGTGTCCCTGCTTCGCTATTCCAGCAACAATCTTAACCAGCTCACCAAACGCGCCCACGAAACAGGCCGTATCTATGAAGCCGATCTGGAGGACATTCAGCAGAATCAGGAACGGATATGGACAGCGGCGGAGCAAATCGTTTCCGCGCTGGCGGCGCTCAAATAACACGGTCGGGGCGGCGGCATTTTCGCCGCTGCCCCTCTTTTGCCGTATCATTGCAAAAAAAGCCGATACTCGGTATGCTTATATCGTAACAAAAAACAAGGCCGCGAAGAAAGGAGCTGCGGAGCGTATGTTGACAAATGAAATCGTCCTGACCGTATTCGCTGACTATCTCAGCCGCGATGCGGATTTTGAAGTCATCCTCACCAGCCGGGGGTACACGGTCATGGGCTGGGATAAATACCGCGAGGACTGGAACACCGTGGAATACTGCCCTTCACCGGAAGCCCTGCGGGATGCGCTGCTGGATGCCTACACCAGCTTTCGGGAAATGGAACTCACCGATGGGGAGCGCGATATGACCGCCGCTGAAAAAGCCCAAATCAAAGCGGAGTGCGATGCGCTCACGGAACGATGCGAAAAGGAGGCTGCGATATGTTCATCCTAAAAATACTCTTTGCGCCGGTATCGTTGGCACTGACCCTATTCACTTGGCTGTGTGCCGGTCTGATCTCCTGTTCTGCCTTTGTGTTCAAGCTGGCAAGTGCGCTGCTCTCCCTGCTTGCGGTTGCGGTACTGATTACCTACTCCGTGAAGAACGGGATCATCCTCTTGGTGATTGCGTTTCTCATAAGTCCCCTGGGATTACCGATGCTGGCGGTCTGGCTGCTGGGCAAACTGCAAGGTGCAAATACAGCGATAAAAGGATTTCTGAACGGATAAGAATGTGAAAGGAAACGGTCTGCTTCGGCAGGCCGTTTTGCTCTGTTGGGAGGTGAACACTCTATGGCAACCACACGCCTAATGCCGCTACACACTGGCAAAGGCCGCACCGTAGGACAGGCAATCAGTGACATTATCGACTACTCAAAAAATCCGCAAAAGACGGATAACGGCAGACTGATTACAAGCTGGCAATGTGACAGCAGGATCGCGGATGCCGAATTTCTTTTTACCAAAAATCAGTACATCCAAAAGACCGGCAGAGTGCGCGGCGAGGATGATGTGATCGCCTACCATTTGCGGCAATCCTTTGTCCCCGGCGAGATCACCCCGGAGGAAGCAAACCGCCTGGGCTGTGAGCTTGCCAAGCGGTTTACCAAAGGCAAACACGCCTATATCGTCTGCACCCACATCGACAAAGAGCATATCCATAATCATGTGATTTGGAACTCCACCGCGCTGGATCAGACACGGAAATTCCGCAACTTTTGGGGCAGCACCCGCGCCGTGCGGCGGCTCAATGACACCATCTGCATTGAGAACGGATACTCCATCGTGGAGAATCCGAAGCGTCACGGCAAGAGCTATAACAAGTGGCTGGGCGATAAGAAAAAGCCCTCCCACCGTGAGCGAATTTGCGCTGCCATTGATGATGCTTTGGCGCAAAAGCCCGAGAGTTTTGACGCTCTGCTGGAGCTGCTGCGGCAGGCCGGTTATGAAATCAAGGGTAAGAAAGTCCCATCCCTGCTCGGTGGCAAACAGCAGAAATCCATTCGCATGGACACCCTTGGTGCAGGCTACACCCCCGAAGATCTCCGCGCGGTAATTGCCGGAGAAAAGGAACACACGCCCCGGAAACGCCGGACAGAAACAGCGGCACCGGAGAAGCGCGGCGGGAATCTGCTGGTGGACATTCAGGCAAAATTGCAGGAGGGCAAAGGTGCCGGTTATGCTCGTTGGGCTACTCTGTTTAATCTGAAACAGATGGCGCAGACGGTAGCCTATCTGCAAGATCACGAGCTTATAGATTACAGCGTTCTCTCAGAAAAAGCGGCGGCAGCTTCCACCAGGTTCAATGAACTTTCTGCGAAAATCAAATCCGCAGAAGCGCGTATGGCGGAGATTGCCGTGATGCGAACTCATATCATCAACTATGCCAAGACCCGCGATACCTATGTTGCCTATCGCAAGGCCGGTTACTCCAAGAAGTTTCTTGCGGAGCATGAAAGTGAGATCACACTCCATAAGGCGGCAAAGAAGTTTTTCGATGACCAGGGCATCCAGAAACTCCCTACTGTCAAGAGTTTGCAGGCCGAATACGCCGCGCTGATGACAGAGAAAAAAGCGGCATACGCCGAGTACCGGAAAGCCCGCGAGGATATGAAGGAGCTGCTGACCGCCAAGGCGAACATTGACCGTATTCTGGAGCTGGACGAAGTGCGGGAGGAACCGAATGGGACGAAAGAAAAAGAAGCGGAACAGCGTTAAGTTGACCGCCCATAAGCGATTTGAAAAATCGCGCAGCCGCAGGATTTATCCTGCGTTCCAGAACACAACTTTTGTGTTCTGCGGGGATTGGGGCGGAGCCTCAACAAGCACGAAACTGTCTGTTTCCGCAAGAGCGGAAATTGGCAGTTTTCGCAAAGTGGGTACCGCTTTGCATTGCTTGCTACGTTTCTTCTTCTCCGCTACTAAAACGCTCCCAACACGTCCAACTGCCCGCAAAATACGGGATTTCTCTGAAAAAAGGGCAAAAAAATAAGAGAGCCTTGCGGCCCTCTGGCAAAACGGAAAACAGAGGATGCTTTCACACATCCCCCGTTTCTTTCGCTGATTGTTCAATTTTCAGCGCCCCGTCGATTGCGCCCTCAATGACTGGCAAATAGTGTTCCGGGCAAAGTTTCAACTTGTGGCTGACCCGCTGCCGCTGTTCGCTGTCCCCTCGTATGATTTCCGGGTTGAAATACTGCTCCACGGGAAGCCCGCAGACTTTGATAAGCTGGATCACAACCGGGAGGCTGGGGATCGTGCCTTTATTTTCAATATTGGCAAGATAGCGCCATTCAATTCCCACTATTTCGGCCAGCACCTTGCGCGTCAGGTGCTTTGCTTTCCGCGCAGCTTTCACGTCCGCGCCGAAAGTTTCAAAGCCGGGGCAATCTTCAACTTTCGCCATATAACATCACCCATTTACATTGTATAGTTCATAGTATCTCGATGGAATGTTGTTATATGCAGGTAGATTAAACTTTATAATTCATATCAATTAGATTATGGCAATACATAACCATGACACCAGAGTAGTCTAATCTGGGCCATCCTGAACGGCCCATAAGAAAACGCCGGACGCGGTGGCCTGTTGGCCCTGCGCCCGGCGTTTTCCTATGGGTTTATTCTACGCATTTCAAAGCACGTTCCGGCAGGGATTGGAGCAATCCTATTACCGTCCCGTCAAACGTGTGTCAGAAGCCCGCTATGGTGGCCTATTCAGCGCCTTAACTACGTAGCTTACCATTCATATTATCGTATTTGAGAAATATACCCCAACTGAATCGCTTTTGTTACTGCCTCGACCGTAGACGTTACTTGCAGCTTTTCAAAGATGTGTTGCAAGTGGTTTGACACTGTTCGTTCGCTGATAAATAACCGTTCGGCTATCTTTTTACGCTTCGTTCCTGTTGCTACCAATTCAAGGACTTTCTTTTCTCCCTCTGTCAGATCTTCAATGAACACTTCTTCCTGTGGGAAATATGTAGTCCCATCCTTGATAGCCAGCAGAATATTAAGAAGTTCGTCCGGTTCCACATCCTTGCTAACAAATCCTTTTGCTCCAATTCGCCTCGCTTCTTTTCGATAAACAGGAAGATTATAGCCAGAAAGAATGACTATCTTTTGATCTGGAAAACGTTCCAACAAATGTTGTGTGAGCATTAAACCATCATTATCTGTTAGTCCTCCTAAGTTAATGTCGATCAGCAAAATGTCTGGTGACTCTGTGGCAATTTGCTTTTCCAGATTTTGAATATCCTTTGTGCTGGAAAATTGCTCAATCTCTGGAATATCACATAGGGCGATTGAAAGACTTTTGGCAAAAAGTGCATGGTCATCGACCAACAAAATTTTCATACGAATCACCTCCGTTCATAGGCATAGAAATAACAACTGATGTTCCACCGCCAATAGTGGATTGGATATTCATTGTACCATCTAATAAACTGACTTGTTCCCCAATAGAAGCAAGCCCCTGATGTGAACCCGATTTATAGGTAAACGGTTTGAAGCCTATGCCATTATCTGTCACTTTCAGGGTAATGCGTCCATCCTCCTGAACCAACAGAACACATATATGTGTTGCAGAAGAATGTTTCAGCGCATTCGTTACCAATTCTTTTATCATGCGGTAAAACAGAACATTATACGGCTCTACAAGGAAAATATCATTATTGCAGTCTAATCGTATTTTTGTGGAATGGTTTTCCTCCATTGTATCAAGCAGATTTTGAATGTTTTCCTTTAAGGTCAGACTTTTTATTAAATTCGGATGATAAGTCTGCATTTGAAAGCGAATGGAAGTAGTTAGTTCTGTTAATGTATCAAAAAGTAATTGTCGTATTTCTGGCCGATCTGCTTTATGTATCATGTTTTTAATTGAGAGCAGGTCTTGTAAAATATCGTCATGTAAATAGTTTGAAAATTCTTTTTTCAGGTTTTCTTCCCGCTTAATTTGTTCCAGAGAATAGGCATAGAAATGCTGACGATCTGTGGGGTTATTATAGTCGGTTGGCCGCTTGCAAATTCGTATATACAAAAGGACATTGTAAATCAGTATCAATAAAGCTATTATGTGGACGCTCATTAAAATTGCCATGAGAGGGATTTGAAAAAGATATGCCGTTCCGAGCAATCCAGCCAATCCGACAATAATCGGAATCGCAATATATCCCCCGGGCAGCGATAGAAACTTAGTCTGTTGCGGGTGATACTGGAACACAATGCTGTGAATACAGACAAACGCCAGCATAACAGGTATATAACTTCCCATACTCGCCATATATTTCGCTTCTTGATGAAAAACGAAAAGGTAGATCATCAAGGGAACTATAACAAAAGTCAGCGGTAAAATCAGACGTTTTCTTTCGCTTTTCAATACAAAGACAATTCTTTTTCTTTGCATGATGCCCACAATTAAAAGGGACAGTATTGAGAAAAGAAATTGCAGTTGGTAAGCAGTAAAGAAACCCCAATCGGAAAGGAAGAAACATATTACTGCTGCCATGCAGGATATTTTCAAAATCCAAAGCATAGTTTTTTGTCCCCGGTAGGAAGAACCTTGGAACAAAAACACCTGTATAAAATATGCTGACTGATAAAAGCAGACTGGCAGTAACAGCATGGAGAGCGCTTTGGATATTGGCTGGGAATCAAATAGAAACAGCAAGAATTGCCAGCCAAGCAACAGAAGCAATAGAGCAAAGTGATTGAGAACCTTATTGCTTTTTACATTTTTGTATGAAATGTATGCCCCATCAAAAAACAGAAGTGACAAGGAAATAAAATGAATGATGTAATTGCTTTCTATATACTGACCGTTGTATGCCATAAAACCAAGATACGCAATCACAGTAAACTGGTTTAGCATACAAAAAATCTGTCTTGAAAAATATATGTTTTTCGTATTAACCACCTCCACTTCTTTCTTAATATTGTACGGTGCTTTCCATGCGAGTTCAAGGCTACCATTCTGAAATCTTTATGAATAGAACAACGGCTGGCACCTGTGAGAGTACCAGCCGTCGTTTTAGCTCAAGGCAATTTTATAGCAGGAGCGTTTTGTTATCTGATAATAGATGGCATAGATAACGGAGAAAATTGCCACAGCTAAACAGATCGGAATAACAAAGGCACTGTTCTGTCCCAGCAGATCATCCATCAGTGCAGATTTGTAACAAATCATGGCAAAAACGCTGTGCAGCAGTCCCATGATGTAGGGGATACAGTAGTATATCTGTATCTGCCGACGCACACACTTTTTAATCATAGCGTGACTATATCCCATTCTCTGTATGATCTCATAGTCTGGTTTGTCATAAGTGACAGAAGAAATATTTTGAAAATATAGGATACTTCCAGTAGCGATCAAAAAGATAATTGTGGCAAAACAAATCAGCAAAAAGGTGGAGCTTGCATCCCGGATAAATGTACTTTCTCGCTGCCAAGCACTCGCCAAATAGCTGTTATCTGGCATAGCCGTTTTCAAAGCAGTGTAGGCGGTTTCATTGGAGCGCATATCTTTCCCGTTAATACTGATGACAGAAAAGCGCTCTACGCTGCTGGAAAAGATTTTCTGATAAAGGCTGTCTGAAACAATCAGTGTCCCAACACTGTTTGCAAAGCCGATGGGATTTTCAAGGCTTGTCTGCTTTACATTTACATCGGCTGCTTCTGTACCAAAGTCCAGATGATATGTTGCCCCAATATCAGAATTCTTATTATCTGGTCGGTACTTGATTAAAATACAGTCGGAATCCATCAATTCTGGAATATCCGCTTGCTTTCCCTGCTGGGAAAGTAAAGAAACATAGTCCGAACGGCTAATACATTCAAAGCCGGGAACACGCCCTTTGTCCTCACTGATATTGTATTCCGTAGGGAGATTATCAGAGGTCGCTGTTACTTTCAGGATGGTGGTTTCGTGAACCTCATATTCTTGACTTTTACAAGCCTTTTGTAGTGCTTGTAAGGAACTTTCCTTTTCATGCTCATTCGTCACTCGGTATTCAATAGCAGAGGGAATGATGCGTTGAAAAGACGCATACGGATACCACATTGAAAGTACCGTTGAACCAAAAACAGCCAGTGTGCCCGCAGCCAGCAGTATTAACAAAATCATTGACTTTGCGTTAGAACGGATGCGGTGCATGAACTTCGGCACTACAATAATAGTGTTCTCGTGGTATATCTTACTATTCTTTTTTCGGATTCTCTGGCAGACATAGGGCAGAAATGTGTAAATAAAAAGAATCGTTCCCACTACTACACAAAGAAGCGTCAACAAAGCGATTGGTGAAAATCCGATGGTATTCCATAGCGATTCTTTTCCTCGCACAATGTCCAGCGCAAGACCATAGCCAAGTGCCAAAAGCAAGATTCCGATTACTGCAAACAGCAAATGCGGGCGGATGGGCTTCTCTGTCTTTTTCTCCAAACGTACCAGATCAAGTAAGGTCGATTTAGCCAAAATCCGTCCATTGGAGAGTGTCAATGTGATAAGTACCACTACAACAAAAACCAAGTTTGATTTTACTGCACCCCAGTTAATCAGTGGAATTTCGTTGTTGTTAATGCTTAGTCCCAATAACGCTGTGATTCCAGCGGTAACACCTTTGTGAAGCAATCCACCGGCAATTACTCCAATCACGAATCCGCCGATACAGACAAAGATGTTTTCCAGAGCAAGCAGTTTCAACATAGTGGATTTTCGATAGCCTATCAGGGCGTAAATTCCAAGTTCTTTCATACGGCGACGCATGAAGAAGTTGTTAGAGTAAAACATATAGAAGATAACAAAGGCCATGAGAAATACGGCCACTGTCTGACACATAGTTTCCACTCGGCCATCAGATGATATTTTTTCCATTATAATTTCGTTCATTGAAAAAGACGTAAAGCAGAAAAAAATCATCAGCACGAAGGAAACGGAAAAAAGGTACAGAGAATAAAATGAAAAATTCCGTTTGAGATTTTTCAGCGCAATCAGGGAGAGTTTCATGTTGACACCTCCTTAGCGCTTTTCATCTTGTCGGGATACTTCCCGCATGATTTCCTCGTAAAAATCACGCCGTTCTCGATTATGCCGCCGCAGTTCAGAAATGATATGACCATCCTTAAAGTATAGGATGCGATCGGTATAGCTGGCAGCGTAGGGATCGTGAGTTACCATGAGGATTGTAGTGCCAATGGCTTGATTCACTTCTGACAACGCAGATAACAATTCTGTGGCAGAACTGGAATCCAAGGCACCAGTCGGTTCGTCCGCAAAAATCAATGGAGGACGTTTTACCATAGCGCGAGCAGCGGCAACTCTCTGACGCTGACCACCAGACAGCTCACTGGGGTATTTTTTTAGTTGTGATGCTATTCCAAACAATTCCGCCAGATCTTTCACTTTTGTATCAATTACATTTGCTGGTGTATGCAGTAAGGTAAGAGGAACAGCGATGTTTTCTTGTACGGTCAGACTATCCAAAAGGAAATATTCTTGAAAAATAAAGCCCAGATTCTTTTTTCGGAAGTCCGCTGCTTTTGTTTGATTCAGCTTTTGAATTTTGACATTTTCCATGGAAATATCACCGCTGGTCGGCACGTCAATGGTTGACAAGACGTTCAGCAGGGTGGTTTTACCAGAGCCGGATGCGCCCATGATTCCTAAAAATTCTCCTTTTTCCACTTCAAACGATACATGATCCAAACCGGGACGGGTTTGATTTTTATAAATCTTCGTTACTTCGGTTGCTTTTAGTAATGTACTCATATTTTTGCTCCTTTCCGCGATGTTTTGAGTATAGCAAGTATAAAAAGAAAAGGCATGAGTAAATCACGCAGAAAAAATGCGTGATTTACTCATGCCTGTGATGATTTCTACTGTTATAATTTTGATAAACATAGTTAATTGCAAAACAAGGTAAGCAGTAAGGCAAAATCAAAAATTATAAGGTCAGTAAAGCATCTGCCGGACGATGGCAAAGAAAAAAAGCCGTCGTACAGCAGCCCTTTTGACACGCCCATAAAACCAGCGGCGGCTTTGAGAAAAAATGAACCGCCCCCTGTCAAGTAGACAGGTAAAAAAAGAAAAATTACGCCACGAGGGTCTGGTTCCTGTAAGCAAGGGGAGCCAGGCCCTTTAACTTAGCTTGAAGCCGCCTTGTATTGTAAAAGTCCATGTATTCGTCGATGGCTTTCTTCAATTCCTCAAAGGTATGAAATTGCTGGAGGTAGTACATTTCAGATTTGAGAATCCCCCAGAAGCCCTCCATAGGGCCGTTGTCGATGCAGCGGCCGGGCCGTGACATACTCTGCGTTGCATGGATACCGTCCAGCTTTGCTTTGAACTGCCGGTTGGTGTATTGGTAGCCTCTGTCACTGTGAAACAGAGGATGGGCGCTGGGGTTGGCGCTCACCGCTCTGTCAAAGGTGTCAAAAACAAGCTGATTGTTGTTGGATTGGCCCAGTGCATACGCAACGATGCTTTTGTCATGGAGATCAAGGATCGCGCTCAGGTATGCTTTCTTCCCGTTGAGGAGTTTGAATTCTGTGACGTCTGTCAGCCATTTTTCATTGGGCCTGTTTGCCGTAAATGCTCTGTTCAATACGTTTTCAGCGGTAATGCGCGGTTCCGACATAACATAGTGCTTCTTCTTTCGGCGTATCACGGCCTGCATGTGCACGCTTTTCATCAGGCGGTAAATCCGTTTGTGGTTGTAGTTCCTTTTGAGCCGGCTGTTCACATTCAGCGTCATACGGCGATAACCGTAGATGCCTTTTACTTCGCTGTACAAACGGATGATTTCTTCCAGCAAGAGGGTATTTTCTTTTTCTGAGGCACTTTCTTCCCGGTGAAGCCATTTGTAGTAAGAACTGCGGGGAATCCCGGATAACGCGCATAACGATGCGATTTCATATCCTTTTTCCTGATGAAGCGTATGGATCGCCTCATAGACCTTCCTGCGCCGTGTGAGCCTGCTTACCGCCTCCCCTCGAGTTCGTTCAATTTTTTTAAGAAATCGTTCTCCATTTGAAGCCTTCTGTTTTCCGCTTCCAGCTGCCGCAGCTTTGCCGCGGCTTTTTCCTCCTCGCTGTATTCGGAAGGAGGGCGGCGTTTTCCCCGGCGGTCAAGCAACCCAGCTTCTCCCTGCTCCTGATATTTTTTGACCCAGTGATAGATCTGCTGGTAGGTGATTTTGTACTGCTCGCTGGTCTGCCTGTAATCCAACCGGTGTCCGATGCAATATAACACTGCCTGCAATTTTTCTTTGTACGATAATTTTTTCTTTTCGGCCATACCGCTTTCCTCCTGCGCTCTGCGTGTCTTGAACTCTCTATGGCCTTGATTATACAACGTAATCCATTGCTGTAAAACCGCATGGGAGGAAATCCCGTATTTGCGGCACATGGCGTCCAGTGAACCTCCTCCGCCCAGGTAGTCTTCTACTGCCGCCTGCTTCAGTGAGGATGGATAACTTGTAAAACGCTTTTTCGGATACAGCCCGCTGCGACCCTCCATCTGGTATTTCCGCACCCAGGATTGAAATGTGCTTCTGCGAATCCCTAATTCCTTGATTATCTCAGTAGAACCCTTGCGAGTTGCCTGATAATCTTCTACGGCCTGAATCTTTAGCTCCGGTGGTATTTTGCCTTTTAAGCTCATGATAATTGCTCCCTCCGTTTCGACAGTTTTATTTTTTTCGCTGTCTACTTTAAAGGGAGCATATCAAAATCAGAGCCGCCGTTTCCTTTTGTCTATCTAAAATGAACGACGACCCTAACATCATGTAAAGGCACGGCGGCACATAGGAGGATGCCGCCGTGCTTATTTTTTGTTTTCTACACAATACCCATGAGCTGCACCAGCTAAAAAAAGCGCAGCTCCCCCTCCGGGTAAGTCCGGCATTAAATATGTACTATACTGTGTAGCATCCTGCGGTTTTACATCACCGTGCGCCCGATTGGTCTTTGACCTGTCGGGCGCTTTTTGTCGTTTATACAGCTTTTCTGTCGGCTGTCGTTCTCCGCCGTTTTGGGTTCGGTTCACCACCCACCCAAAACGAAACGGAGGACAAAGTATGTTCAACAGAAAAAGCAGCTATGCGCTGAATAAGAAAGATGCCAACGCCATTGTTTACATAGACGCCAACGGAAATATCATCCGGTTGACCCACGAGGACTTCGCCAGTGAGGAAGAATTTCAGAAGTGGAAGTCATGGTCGGATGAAAACTACCACACCGAGGACAATCGTGATGTGGTAGAGGGTAAGCACAATATGCCCATTGATGACCTGTCCGAAGCTGCGCTTGCCATTCCTGCCATTGATGTGGTTATGGATCGCCAGCATGAAAAAGCCGAGAGGCGTAGACAGGCTTCCGCAATGGTTTCTCAGATCAGGGAGAAGCTGACGGAAACGCAGTTCCGCAGACTTTGGATGTACTTCGTTGACGGAATGACCATTGATGAGATTGGAGAGATCGAGGGCGTCAGCCATCAGAATATTTCCAAGAGCATCGGTTCTGCGATGAAGAAAATTAAAAAATTTTTTCCGTAAGCTCAAAAACAGGGTGCAAAATCGCCCCCAAAAAGATGATAGGTGAAGGGACATTCTCCACGAAACCTTTCACTGATCGTTGACAACTGAATAGACCATGATGCAGTTTGGTTAGTAGAATCGCATAACTTTACATGAAATACGCCGGACATGGCAGCCTGTTGGCTGCTGTGTCCGGTGCTTCTTTTTTGTATGAGCTGTCAGGCCGTCCTGTATTACCAAGAGATTGAAAGTACAAGGTAAAAGCGCAGCCTCCGTTTCTGTTTCTTCATGGCACATCCCTCCGTTCCATATCCATGATAACAAAGGAACGAGCTGATTGGTAGGACTGTCATTATCCACATCTGGAGAAATCCTTGATGAAATTTAAGATGCACGATATTTTCGATATGGATACATGATGATCTACACATACGCTTGCTTTCTTCGAGCGGAAGAAATACAATAGAGTAGATTGTCGGAGGTATAGGTATGGATTTACCTTATAAAATAGCCGATATTTAGTTTATTTCTAAAACTACAGATAGGCTAACAGAGTGACACTTCAAGTCATTAGGAAAATCTTAATAAAATCTGATGCAATTCATTGAGATTTTCCTAAAGAATATTGGTATGCTATAAAGGAGTTATACTGTATGAGAGGAAGGGATTGGATGGCTGAAAAGGTCTTAGTTGTAGATGATGAACGCGACATTGCAGATTTATTAGAAGTTTATTTGGGAAATGAGAACTATGATGTTTTCAAATATTATTCGGCAAGGGAAGCATTAGATTGCATTGAAAATCAAGAAATAGATTTGGCTATTCTTGACATAATGTTGCCGGACATTAACGGCTTTTCTCTTTGTCAGAAAATACGGGAGAAATATACCTACCCTATTATTATGTTGACGGCAAAGGATGAGGAAACAGATAAGATTACAGGTCTGACTTTGGGAGCGGACGATTATGTAACAAAACCTTTTCGCCCGCTTGAATTGATTGCAAGAGTGAAAGCCCAGTTGCGAAGATATAAAAAATACACACCAGTACAGATTGAGAAACATTCTACACCCAAACTCACATACAAAAAGCTAATGCTTGATACGCAAACGTATGAGTGTGAATTGAATGGGACACCTATATCTTTGACCCCGACGGAATTTTCTATTTTGCGTATTTTGCTTGAAAGGCAAGGAACGGTTGTCACTCTTGAAGATTTGTTTCATCTGGTATGGAAAGATGAATATTACAGCAAAAACAGCAGTACAATCACTGTCCATGTCCGGCATTTAAGAGAAAAATTGCAGGACACGACAGAGAAACCACAATACATTAAAACGATATGGGGTGTTGGATATAAGATATAGTCCGCCCGTGATTGGAGATTGAAATGAAGAAAAAAGAAAAGATAAATTATACTGTGCCAATTCTATTTTTATTATATCTGGCACTCTTGATATGGATCATCTTATTTAAGCTGCAATTTTCTATCCTCGACTTAGATCGAGTACGGGAAATCAATCTAATTCCATTTTATTATGAGCATGAGGTTACTTTTCACGCAGCAGAAGTTTTACAGAATGTGTTGATCTTTATGCCCTTTGGAATATATCTGTGTTTATTGCTTCCTAAAAGTCGGTTTGGCGTGAAATTGCTTTTGATTGCCGTGGTAAGTTTGCTGCTGGAAATCTGCCAGTATGTCTTAGCGATTGGTCGGTCAGATATTACAGACCTTATTACAAATATTTGTGGTGGTCTATTCGGTATTATTCTATATAAAGCGGCAATCAGACTGTTTCGGAACAAAAAACGGGTAGACCAAGTAATTATTATTTCAGCCACGATTGTGACAGTAATAGTTGGTGGAGGACTGCTGCTCTTGCTTGCAGCAAACTGATGGAGGTGAAAAGCATTGAAGAATAACTGCTATTCCATAGAAAAAAGGCTTCGGTTGCGGCTATACCTGCTTTTGTCTTTATATACGGTAATTGGTTTTGTCGTTATGTTGTTTTCTGATTATGTTTTAGCATTATTTCCATCGCCCATTAGCACATGGATCTTAGACCGGCTGGATGTAATCTTTGCCCTTTATCTTATCTTTGGCTTTGTAGGCATTTTTTATTTCTATTGGAAAAAGCCATGGAAATACTTGAACGAGGTTATCGGCGCAACGGAGATTGTTTATGAGCAGAATGATCATGCGATTGAACTGTCTGAACCACTACGGGAAGTTGAAAGCCAGATGAACCAGATTAAAATGTCTGTCCTTTTGAGCCAGCAGGTCGCAAGGGAGGCGGAAACAAAGAAAAACGAGCTGGTGATGTATCTGGCGCATGATATTCGCACACCATTGACAACGGTAATCGGATATTTGAGTTTGCTTAATGAAGCGCCTGATATGCCGGAGGAACAGAAGGAAAAATATATCGGGATTGTACTGGATAAATCGGAGCGATTGGAAACTTTAATCAATGAGCTATTTGAAATCACACGTTATCATACAAATACCGTTCAAGTGAAAAAGTTGCCGGTTGATCTGTATGCCTTATTGTCCCAAGTCATTGATGATTTTTACCCCGCACTCTCTGAAAAAGGAAACACAACTCAAATATCTATGCAGGATGGTTTAACCGTCATGGGTGATCCGGAAAAACTTGCCAGAGTGTTCAATAACTTATTGAGAAATGCAGCATCTTACTGCTATCCAAACACTGAAATTGACATAGCTGCGAGCAAGAAAGGCAACCATGCTATCGTGATTTTCAAAAATCGTGGGCCAACTATTCCGGCAGACCAATTATGCACAATCTTTGATAAATTCAGCCGTTTAGATGAAGCCAGAACATCCGACACGGGCGGCGCAGGCTTAGGTCTTTCGATTGCAAAGGAAATTGTAAACCTGCATGGCGGAGAAATTACGGCGCAAAGTCAAGCGGAAGAAATTACATTTACGGTAACGTTGCCGCTTTCAAATAAATCTTAGGATTTTCTTAGGAGTATTCCACATCAAAATTAGAGATTAAAAAACCTCTATCCGCTATAATAAGTAGTGAACAGAGGTTTTGCTTTTGTTTGAAAATGGAAAAAGGAGTGATGATGATGGAACTGAAAATTGAGCATCTACGCAAGCAGTTCAAAGATAAAACCGCTGTCGATGATGTGAACTTGACCCTGACAAATGGCGTATGGGGACTTCTCGGCGCAAATGGTGCGGGCAAAACGACCCTTATGAGAATGATTGCAGATATTATGGTGCCGAATAGCGGGTCTATTTATTATGATGGCAAGAACATTCACGAAATGGGAAAAAACTATCGAGAACTGTTTGGCTTTTTGCCGCAGGATTTTGGATATTCTCGTGATTTCACGGTCAAAGACTATCTCGAATATATGGCAGCATTAAAGGATGTTCCGGCAAGGGAATCATCAAGGAAAATCAATCATCTGCTGGATATTCTTACTCTTTCGGATGTAAAGCGGAAAAAAATAGCAAAACTATCTGGCGGTATGAAACGGCGTGTTGGCATTGCCCAAGCCATGCTGAACGATCCGAAAATTTTAGTAATGGATGAACCGACCGCAGGACTTGACCCCGGAGAACGGGTACGATTTCGTAATTTTATTTCCGATTTTTCCCATGACCGTATTGTGTTGATCTCCACACACATTGTTTCTGATGTTGAGTATATTGCAACGCGAAACGCGATTATGAAAGATGGAAAAATTGTTGATGTAGGTACAACAGACGAACTGGTGAAACAGATCGAGGGAAAGGTCTGGACCTGCACTATTCCAGCCAGAGATTTAGACAAGTATGAAATGCGCTTACGAATAATCAATCAGCGCGGGGAAGATAACAACCAAGTATCTATACGGTATCTGTCTGATAAATCTGAAATTGAGGGGTCAACCAACGTATCACCGCGGCTTGAGGACTTGTATCTCTGGCTGTTCCCGCAAGCTGAACATGAAAAGGAGGGAAATTGATATGCGGTTATTCTGTTTGGAAGTAAAAAGAATTATGAAATCCCGGCGCACCATCATTTTACTTACCGCTGCATTGCTTCTGGCGGTAATCATGGCATATCTTCCGATTAGTTTTGAATCCATCAATCGTCCCGGTGACAATGGTTCTGTTGTTGAACTGAACGGAATGGAAGCAATTCAATTTAAGCGAGAGTATCGACAAGATACCTATGGAGATGTTACACCGAAAAAAATTGCAGATGCTTTAAGAATATACCAGAAATATGTTCAGCAATATGGCACAGTAGAAGATATACCATTGGACGTTTATACAGAAAATGTAATGGCTATTCGACCGCTTCTTGATCGCTTGCCGGAAGCCTTTGCCGACCCTCAAACGGGCATAGGGGCTGATCTAATGGAGATCGATCCAGATATGGTAGAACAAAACCTTTACGGACAATTTGCATCTCACTTGAATGACATAATGATCCTCGAACAGAAGGAACATCCGTCAGCCAGAGAATTTGCAACAGAAAAGTATGCAGAGGTTGATAAGCCTTACCAGCTTAATTCAGGCTTGAGTAGGGATGCGTTTGATTATATTGAATTATATATTTTCATGCTTTCTATTTTGTGTATTGCAATGGTGGCACCGACATTTGCTAATGAATACCAGACCGGAAGCGACAGCATTATGCGTTGCACAAAAAACGGACGTGTGAAGTTCAGTGTGATTAGGATACTTGCCTCAGGTGTTATTTTTACAGTCGTATTCATTGTGGGAATGGTGATCCATTTATCTATCATCAATCTTGCCTTTGGAGCAGATTGTTTGAAAACATCTTTCCAGATGTTGTTCTCCATTATAAACCTGCCTAACATCAATTTGGGACAGCTTCAAGTTATTCTGGTATTGTCCGGTCTTTTATCGTTGTTGGCAAGTATTAGCTGTACGCTGTTTTTATCTGCAAAATGCAAGGACTCATTAAGTGCACTGATGATTTCTTTTGCTGTTATGCTTTTGCCCACTATTGTTTATACTGCGCTGGGTAGCTCTGTTTGGGTTTCTACAATTTTGCCCTCTGCCGGTATTGGCTTACAAAACAATTTTCTCTATCAGCTCTATGGCTTTAATTTTTTGTATATCGGAGATATGAGTTTTTGGACACCACATATAATTTTAATTTCCGCAGCGATTGAAGTTCCAATTTTTTTGTTTCTTGCAGTTCGTTCCTACTGTAAACATCAAGTGGCATGAGGAGGTGTTCGGGCATGAATGATGATTTGATAAAGCGTACTTTGAACAATGTTGCTGAGAGCATTACCTTATCTGACCCCGATAAGTTGCATGAATGTATCCATCAAGAAATTCTGCAAAGAAAATAGTTTATCAAATCTGCCGCACGACGGCAAAAGAAAAAAGCCGTCGTACAGTAGCTCTTTTGACACGCCCATCTGAAGCGGCGGCTTTGAGAAATCAGAGCCGCCGTTTCCTTTCGCCTATCTAAAATGAACGACGACCCTACACCCTGTAATCTGGCACGGCGGCACATAGGAGGATGCCGCCGTGCTTATTTTTTGTTTTCTACACAA
>ERZ857757.1172-NODE-1172-length-21911-cov-3.042460_pt1 | contig 21911 bp, 18 predicted proteins | sample MGYA00519764_ERZ857757 | MGnify/ENA primary metagenome ERZ857757 (study PRJEB31778, sample SAMEA3449359) | human gut metagenome | biome: human gut; feature: human-associated habitat; material: faeces | place: United Kingdom | collected 2010/2012 ... | reverse complement strand
TCTTTTTTTATTTTGTGCATGAAGGGGTGGAGTTTACTGCTTGCGGCACTATCTCGGCTTGGAGATAGTGCCTGTTTTGCGTGGGCATTTTTGGGTTTTACTGCTTACGTACGGTAGTACTTAGGGAACAAGGTAAATTATATATATAATCTTTAAATTACTTAAGAACAAGGTAAGAACGTAATACGGCAAAGAAAAGATAAAGAGAAAAAACAAGAAAAAAGAGAAAAGAAAAGAAACTCACCCATATAAACGGTAAAACTGGGGCAAAAATTAACCATGCACAAAAAAATTGCCCAAAAATTTTTGCGGGCGGAAAAATAAAAAAATTTTACAGGCAGGTAAATTTTTAAGGCATAAAATCCGTTTATATGGGTGTAAGGGCAAGCACAAAAAACAGCCCAAGGAAAGGAGCATGCTAAAATGGCAGCAGCAAAAACAGTGTTATCTCAAACAATGTCTATCAACGTGGAGGACGGCTTCGATGGCGAAGGTACAGCGCAGACCAAGGCGCACACCTACTCGGGCATCAAAAAAGACGCGGGTGCTGATGAGCTTGTTAAAGCTGGTACGGCGCTGGGCAGCCTGATGGAAAACGAAGTTGTGAACATTGTTGTAACCGAAAAAGCAGAAGTGGCGGAAGCCGAGTAATTAACCGAAGGGAGATTGAAACATGGAAAAAGTATTACAGCTTGTATTTAAAAAAGCCGATGGCAAACAGAAGGTGCTTAACGTAACCGACCCGCGCGAAAGTGTTACGGCGGAAGAAGCGCGCACCGCCATGCAGAGCATTGTAGACAGCGGCGTATTTAACGCCGACGGCAACGCCCTGGCGGAAGTAGTGGAAGCGCGCGTGCGCACTACCGAAGTGAACGTGCTGAAATAAGGCGGCTAAGCGATGGACGCGGAACTTATCTTCAGCCAGCTGGCAAATTTCGGGTTTCCGGTAATGCTTTCGTGGTATTTACTTATACGCATGGAAAGCAAGCTGGATAAACTTACCGAAAGCATCAGCGCACTGACGGCAAATATTGCGCAAGGCGTAAATTAAAAACCGCTTGCGCGGATAAAACTATGAAAAAACAGCCTGACAGGGCTGTTTTTTCTTTACCTTGTTCATTTTCTTTTATATAGGCAGCGTTTTTGAATTAACGTTAATATTCTTGATTTACTTTTTATGTTATTTCGTTTTTTATTTCCTTTTACTCCTTTGTATGTAGTTTAGTATATCTTAATTTACTTTTTGCTCATGTTCATTCTTTTGATTGAGCAAAAGAACGAACCAAGAAAACTCACGCGGCTGACAAAAATTTACGTATTTTATTGCTAAAGCAAAAAATCCGCACGCGGCATACTGCAAGCAATAAAAATTTCCACGGAACTCGCTATGCTCAAACACCGGGAAATTTTTATTGCTTTTTAGTAAATACCGCTAAATTTTTAATGCCGCGATTTGTACGGTATCGTACTTTTAATGTAATGATTAGACAAAAACTGTGTAACGTACGAAATAGCAAAGCAAAAATGTGATTGATATTATTTATAAATGATACAAGCAGATTATTGCTATTAAAATTATTTGTAAGAATAATAAGGTATTACTTTTTGAAAATGAAGTAATTAAATTACGAATACATAATAAATATTTTTGCGCGGTAACAGATTAAAATTTTTGAAAGAATAATCTGTACGAATTTGAGCGGAGCAGCGACATTCAAAAAATAGGCAAACTTATAATTAAGGCACTTGCAGCGTTTGCCGAGGACTGTTTGAGTTTGCGCAGCAAACGAGTTCCGCAGGTGCTGCAAGTGCCGGCTTATTTGCAGTATTTGCCGTTTATTTTTTGTTGGAGCGAAAACTTTTTGGTTACTTTTTAGTTATAAAAAGTAACATGAATAAAAAAGTAAATTAAGATATAGTAACGTAAATACAAGGATGAAACCAAAATTAAAAAATCCGAAACCCCAATTAAGGTACTAAAATAAAAATGGCACGATTTACACCGTGCCATTTTTTATTATTTCTTCTTCCTAAGCTCCGTTACCGGCACGCCGCCGATGCCCCAGTTATCGGTGTCAACTTCGTCGATAACCACAACCGTGGTGGCGGTGTTTTTGTTCAGCACGCGGTGCAGAAGCTCCGTTGCTCCTTCGATAAGCTGCTTTTTCTGCTCCGGCGTTACGTTGCCTTCGCGGGTAATTTTAATGTTAACGTATGGCATGGGCGTCACTCCTTTTTATTTTATTATAACACGGCATTAAAAATTTTACTTGCTATTTAAAATCCGTTGTGCTATTATTTATCTGCATTCAGGTGCCTTAGGGCAGCATCCGCAGGAGCTGTACCATATAAAGGGCATTAATGCAAAAACAAGGTCGATAAAACGCTTGGACTTAATTGCCGGGACGTGACGGAATAGTGCATTTATGCGTATTTTGGCGTACTCTGCCCGGAGTGCGATTTTTTTATGCTTCCGGTTAATCCTTGCAGAAAGGAGTTGTTATGGATTTATCTTTTGGCGTTGCAGGCCCGGGGCGCGTAGGCATGTCGCTGGCAAAGGTGTTTGCCGCTGCGGGGTTAAGCTGCGCCGGTGTTTACGGCGGCACTCATGCCAAAGCAAGGGCGGCTGAACTTGGCGTGCGGCATTTTAATGAGCCTTTGGGGCTTGTTGCTACGGCAGATGTTATTTTTATCTGCGTGCCGGACAGGTTTATTAATGAGGCGGCAGAGAGCATGGCAAAGGCTGCTGCACAAGCCGGGCTTGATGTGCGCGGCAAGTATTTTTACCATGTCAGCGGCAGCGCCGGGCTTGATGAACTTGCCCCGCTTAAAGCGCTGGGCGCGGAAACAGGCAGTTTGCACCCGCTTCAGAGTTTTGCTGCGCCGGTAAAAAGCCTTGCGGGAATTGGCATGGCGGTGGACGGCAGCGCAAAGGCGCAGGAGCTTGGTTTTAAACTGGCGCGTCTTTCAGGGGCGGCTGCCTTTAAAGTGCCGCAGAAGGAGCGGGCGCTGTATCACGCGGCGGCGTGCTTTTGCAGTAATTTTACGGTAACGGTTACGGCACTTGCCGAAAAGCTGCTTTTACGCTGGACTGATGACGAAGAAACCGCGCACAGGCTGCTTGTGCCGCTTTTAGCCGGTACGGCGGCAAATCTTGCTTCGGCAGAAAATGCGGGCGCGGCGTTAACCGGCCCGATATCGCGCGGGGACGCGGTTACGGTTGCCTGGCATTTAAAAGTTTTGCCGCAGGAGTTTGTGCCTGCCTACTGTGCGCTGGGGCTGGCAACGGTTAAGCTGGCACGCGAAAGCGGGCGCATTACGGAATCCGCAGCGGCGGAAATGACGGAATTATTTACGGAGGCAAATAAATGAAGCAAATTACAACAGCTGTAATAAAGCAAATGAAACAAAACGGCGAGCCAGTAACCATGGTAACGGTATACGATTACGCCATGGCCAAAAACGTGTGCGAGGCCGGCATTGAAATGATTTTGGTGGGCGATTCGCTTGGCAATGTGGTGCTGGGCTATAACAGCACGGTGCCGGTAACCATGGATGAGATGATTCACCATACCAAAGCCGTTATGCGCGCGGCGCAGGGCAGCGGCACAATGGTTGTGGGCGATATGCCTTTTATGAGCTATCAGGTCACGATCGAAGAGGCCGTGCGCAATGCGCTGCCCGTTTTTTGAAGGAAACCGGCTGCGCGGCAGTAAAGCTTGAAGGCGGCGCGGAAGTGTGCGAACTGGTGCAGAAACTTACGCAGGCAGGCATACCGGTTGTGGGGCATATTGGGCTTACGCCGCAATCTGTAAACCAGCTGGGCGGTTTTAAAGTACAGGGCAAAAGCGCAGAGGCGGCGCAGAAGCTTTTGGACGACTCCCGCGCACTGGAGCAGGCAGGCGCGTTTGCCATTGTGCTTGAATGTGTGCCCGAAGCACTGGCGGCAAAGGTTACGGAAAGCCTTAAAACGTCGGCAACCATCGGCATTGGCGCAGGCAAATACTGCGACGGTCAGGTGCTGGTATGCAACGACCTTTTAGGCTATACCGATGGTTTTTGCCCCAAATTTGTTAAGCGCTACGCCGATTTGCACAGCGAAATGACGGCGGCGTTTAAAGCCTACGCGGCAGATGTAAAAGCACGCAGCTTCCCTGCGGCGGAGCATACTTTTAAAATAGATGACGAAGTTTTGGAAAAACTGTACTGATAAAGGAGAACGCAAAATGAAACTTTGCAGAACAACCGCGGAACTCCGCGAAGAAATTGCGCTTGCCAAAGCGGCAGGCAAAACCATCGGCCTTGTGCCGACCATGGGCGCGCTGCACGAAGGGCACGCTTCGCTTATTAAAGCGGCGGCAATGGAAAACGAACTGGTTGTGGTAAGCGTGTTTGTAAACCCCACGCAGTTTGGGCCTAACGAAGATTTGGACGCTTACCCCCGCACGCTTGACGCCGACTGCAAACTGGCGGAAAGCTGCGGCGCGGACATTGTTTTTGCGCCCACGCCTGCCGAAATGTACCCCAGCGAGGATATGACCTGGGTAGAAGTTACCGGCGACATTACCAAAGTGCTGTGCGGGCGCACAAGGCCCATTCACTTCCGCGGCGTAACAACGGTTGTTGCCAAGCTGTTTAACCTGGCTCAGCCTGACCACGCTTATTTTGGACAGAAGGACGCCCAGCAGGCAGAGGTTTTAAAACGCATGGTTAAAGATTTGTTCTTTAACGTAAAGCTGCGCATTATGCCCATTGTGCGCGAGGCGGACGGGCTTGCCAAATCTTCGCGCAACACATATTTATCAAAGAGCGAGCGTGCGGTGGCGGTAATTTTAAACAGCAGCCTCGAAACCGCCTCCATGCTTTTTAAAGCGGGCGAGCGCAGCAGCCAGAAACTGGTGGAGGGCGTTAAAAAACTTATCGGCGACGAGCCCATGGCACAGATTGACTACGTGGAAATATACGCCCTGCCGGGGCTTACGCCTGCGCCGGAGGTTTTAACCAAAGGGCAGTATCTTTTGGCGCTTGCCGTAAAATTTGGCACCACGCGCCTTATTGACAACGTAATTTTGGAGGTAGAATAAATGCTTTACACGATAATGCACGGCAAAATTCACCGCGCAACGGTAACGGAAGCCAACCTTGAATACATGGGCAGCGTTACCATAGACAGCGAACTTATGGAAATGGCAGGCATTTTGCCGGGCGAGCGCGTGCAGATTGTAGACAACAACAACGGCGCGCGCCTTGAAACCTACACTATTGCGGGTGCACCGGGCAGCGGCGTAATTTGCCTTAACGGTGCGGCAGCACGCCTTGTGCAGCCGGGCGACAAGGTTATTATTATGGCTTACGCGCAGATGACGGAAGAAGAAGCGCGCCGCTGCGAGCCGAAGGTTGTAATGGTGGACGAAGCCATCAAACCGCTGAAAGTGCGCGGCACGGAACTGGAAAGAGAGATTGTCTGACGGTGCTTTGCCATTAGGCAATAAAATAAGGAAATATATAGTAGAAAAATAAAACCCCAAACGGGCTGCAACGTGGGCAGTTTTGCTTAACTGCCTTGCGGTGCGGCCTGTTTTGTTTAAACTTTAAACCATGTTTTTATTAAAAATAATATAAAGTTTAAGTTAACACTAAAATTAGATTGACAAAAAACTTAAAATTAAATATCTTATAAGTAAGAATTGTGCAAAATATTTTTCACATAAGTAAATCACCTTTGAAGATTGTTTTATTTTAATAATAAATTGCAGATTTTATTAATAGAAGTATTAAAATAAAATCATTCTTATATTAAAAATTTTAAAGCATCGCTTTAAAAGCGCAAAGGAAGTGGAAATGATGGCAAAGACAGTAGTCTTTATTGATTCTGAGGTTGGCATTGCCGATAAGAAAATTTATGACCTTGGAGCAATACGTGACAGCAATGTTTGTTTTCATTCCGCTTCGATAAATAATTTTTGCGATTTTATAAGCGGTGCTGATTTTTTGTGCGGGCATAATATAATTCATCATGACCTAAAATATATTGAAGCTGCTGCCGGAAGAAAGATAAGCTGCAAAGTAATAGATACGCTCTATCTTTCGCCGCTGCTTTTTCCTAAACGGCCGTATCATGCTTTATTAAAAGATGATAAATTACAGACAGATGAAATAAACAATCCTTTAAATGACAGCAAAAAAGCACAGCAATTATTTTATGATGAGGTAAATGCTTTTATTGCCTTGTCATTAAAAATGAAGCAGATTTTTTATTGTCTGCTGCATGAAGCAGTGGAATTTGAAGCTTTTTTTGAATACATAGATTTTTACTGTGCCGTTAATGACGCAGAAACTTTGATTAAGAGTGAATTTGCCGGGAAAATTTGTGAAAATGCAGACCTTAAAACGCTTATTGCAGGAAATAAAATAGAACTTGCGTATGTGCTTGCGCTGATTTCTTCCGATGACTATCATTCTATAACTCCGCCATGGCTTATGCATAATTTCCCGAAAATTGAAAATGTAATTAAGTTATTGTGCAATACTCCATGTTCTGAAGGCTGTGGCTATTGCCAAAACAAACTCAACATTCATAAAAGTTTAAAAGAAATTTTTGGTTATGACAGTTTCAGAACTTATAATGGTGAGCCGCTTCAAGAAATGGCGGCACAGGCGGCTGTGGACGGTAAATCACTATTGGCGGTGTTTCCTACCGGCGGCGGTAAGTCTATAACTTTTCAGCTTCCGGCACTTATGGCGGGCAAAGCTGTACATGGTTTAACTGTTGTTATATCGCCGCTGCTTTCTTTAATGAAAGACCAGGTTGATAATTTATATAATACCGGCGTACTTGAAGCCGTAAGCATTAACGGGCTGCTTTCACCGGTAGAAAGAGCGGATGCCCTTGAACGTCTGGCTGACGGTTCGGTAAATATTTTATATATTGCACCGGAATCTTTGCGTTCACGCACAATAGAAAAAATACTTCTTAAACGTAATATTGTCCGTTTTGTAATTGATGAAGCCCATTGCTTTTCTGCTTGGGGGCAGGATTTCAGGGTTGATTATTTATATATAGGCGAATTTATAAGTGAACTCCAGCGCCAGAAAGTTTCACAGATGCCCATACCTGTTTCCTGTTTTACAGCAACGGCAAAACCTAAAGTAATAAGTGATATTTGCGATTATTTTAAGAAAACTCTGGATTTGGACCTTGTTCTTTACGCATCATCGGCAACGCGTGAAAATTTACAGTATACGGTTTTATATAAAGAAACGGATGAAGAAAAATATAATGCTCTGCGCAGGCTTTTGGAACAAAAGAATTGCCCTACCATAGTTTATGTTTCCAGAACAAGGCGTACAAGAGAATTGGCTGAGCGTCTTTCGAAAGACGGGTTTCCGGCATGCCCTTTTAACGGTAAGATGGATCCGGCTGATAAAATCGCCAATCAGGAAGCGTTTATAACTAATAAAATACAGGTAATTGTAGCAACGTCTGCTTTTGGCATGGGCGTTGATAAAAAAGACGTTAAACTCGTAGTTCATTATGACATATCAAGTTCACTGGAAGATTATGTTCAGGAAGCCGGACGTGCCGGCCGCGACCCTTCCATGCAGGCAGATTGCTATGTTCTTTATAATGATAGTGATTTGGACAAGCATTTTATTTTGCTGAACCAGACCAAGCTCAGCATTAGTGAGATACAGCAGGTATGGAAAGCCATTAAGGATATGACAAAACTTCGCCCGCGCATTTGCTGCTCGGCACTGGAAATTGCCCGGCAGGCAGGGTGGGATAATTCCGTTACTGATGTTGAAACAAGAGTAAAAACAGCAATTTCTGCGCTTGAAAATGCTGGTTATATTAAACGCGGCAAAAATATGCCGCGCATATATGCAACAAGTATTTTGGCAAGTGATATGAATGAAGCTGCCCGGCGTATAGAAGCTTCTCCGCTTTTTACAGAACCGCAGCGCTTAAATGCCAAACGCATAGTTAAGTCGCTTATTTCAAGCAGAAGCATTGCCAAAGCCGGTAACGACGATGCGGAATCGCGTGTCGATTATCTTGCCGATATTCTTGGTTTGACCAAAGAAGAAGTAATTACTGCCGTTAATTTAATGCGGCGTGAAGGTATTTTAGCCGATACGCTGGACATGTCTGCCTATATTTTGGCGACCGAAAAAGAAAACAGGGCTGTCAATTTGCTTGAACGTTTTGCAAAACTGGAATTATTTTTTGTGGAACAGCTAAAAGACGATGTGTGCGAATTTAACCTTAAAGAATTAAACGAACAGGCAGAGCAGCGGCGGCTGGCGGGGGCAAACGTAAAAAATTTCCGCACGCTTATTTATTACTATACAATTAAAAAGTACATTCAAAAAAATGAATGGAAAGCTGCACAGGCAGTACAAATACTGCCGCTTATCAGCGTTGAAAAATTAAAAGATAAAATTGATACCAGAATAGATATTTGCAGGTTTGTATTAAAAGAACTTTTTGCTAAAGCAGCAAAGCCTGTCTATGACGGTGAAGAAATGAAACCGGTAGAGTTTTCGCTTGTCGGTTTGTTTAATGCGTATAAAGAACATCAGCAAATGGACTTAACTGCTAAAGAAGTATCTCTGCATGATGTTGAGGACGCATTGCTGTACCTTTCAAAAATAGAAGCATTAAGGCTTGAAGGCGGCTTTTTGGTTCTTTACAACAGTATGGAAATTGAACGCTGCATAATGGATAATAAAATAAAGTATAAAATTGCCGATTACCGTTATCTTGATGAATTTTACAAACAAAGAATTCAGCAGATTCATATTATAGGTGAATATGCCAATTTGATGGTGCGTGATTATAAATCTGCACTGCAATTTGTAAAAGATTATTTTCAGATAGATTTTCAGAAGTTCATTAAAAAATATTTTGCCGGTGAACGTGAAAATGAAATAAACCGTAATATTACGCCTAAAAAATACAGGCAATTATTTTACGGTTTATCTGCTGTGCAGTCGCAAATTATTAATGATGCCGATTCTCCGTATATTGTTGTGGCAGCAGGTCCTGGCAGCGGCAAAACACGAGTTTTAGTACATAAACTTGCTTCACTGATAATATTGGAATCCGTAAAATCGGAGCAGCTTTTAATGCTGACATTTTCAAGAGCTGCGGCTACGGAATTTAAAAAACGCCTTGTTGAATTAATAGGCAATGCAGCAAATTATGTGGAAATAAAAACTTTTCATTCATATTGTTTTGACCTTCTTGGAAAAATCGGCAGGCTTGAGGGCGCAGACAATATTGTAAAAAATGCCGTGGAATTAATCCGCAGCGGAGAAGTTGAACGAAGTAAAATCAGCAAAAGCGTGCTTGTAATTGATGAAGCACAGGACATGGACGAAAATGAATTTAACCTGGTACGCGCTTTAATAGATAATAATGATAATATGCGAGTGATAGCGGTAGGCGATGATGACCAGAATATTTATGAATTCCGCGGTTCAAATTCCGAATATCTGAAATCTTTAATAAAAGATTATGGTGCCGTGAGATATGAAATGGTGGAAAATTACCGCAGTAAACCGGCAATTGTGGAACTTGGCAACGCTTTTGCGGCAACGATACATAACAGGATTAAAAATTCGCTTATTCATTCTGTGCAAAAAGAAAAAGGCAGAGTTATTATTACGCATCATAGCGGCAGAAACATGGAAGAAGCAGTAGTGAAGCAGATTGCAGAAACACGCGGCAACGGCAGGTGCTGTGTGCTGACTAATACAAATGATGAAGCATTACAGCTTTTGGGAATGCTTCTGAAAAAGGGTATCAGGGCTAAACTTATACAATCAATTGATGGATTTTATCTTTATAATTTGGCGGAAATACGTTACTTTTTAAAACAAATAGAAAATGCTGCTCCGCATGCCGTTAAAATTTCTGACACGGTTTGGGAAAAAGCGGCAGATAAGTTATTTAAAACTTATGCAGGCAGCAGTTGCCTTGAAATTTGCAGAAACCTGCTCCGTGATTTTGAAACGGTTAATCCGGATAAGTATTACAATGATTTGTTGGAGTTCATCAAAGAATCAAGTTATGAAGATTTTTATGATGACGAAACAGAAGCTGTGTATGTATCTACTATCCATAAAGCCAAAGGCAGAGAGTTTGATACTGTTTACATGATGCTTAACGGCAATAATGCTTCAACTGATGAAGAAAAGCGCATTTTGTATGTTGGCATGACAAGGGCTAAAAATGAACTGTATATTCATAGCAATACGAAATTATTTTCTGCATATAATTTACCTGATATAGAGCATTGCTATGATAAAGTTGTTTATAGTAAACCCTTGGAAATTTCATTGCAGATGACACATAAAGATGTGTTCCTTGATTATTTTAAGAATAAAAAACAGTTTATTTTTAAACTCCGCAGCGGCAGTAAACTTTTAATTAACGGCATGTATCTCTGCGCGCAAATTGAGGGGAAAAATATGCCTGTTGTAAAATTTTCCAAAGCATTTTTTGAAAAAATACAAAATTTGCAGAAGAAAGGTTATATGCCTTATGCTGCTGAAGTTCGGTTTATAGTTGCATGGATGGGCAAAGAAGATACTGAAGAAACAGCAGTTATTTTGCCTGATATTTATTTAAAACGAAACATATAAATAAAAACGCCTGTGTAATTAATATACAGGCGTTTTTGTTATTATTAAGCTATTTTTGAACAGATAAATTTGGTGTATTTACTGTATGGCTTTTGCCATTTAAAAGGTATAAATTACAAAATAAAATTACTGCTGTAAATACTGCAAGCAGTACCAGCGCATGGGCAGTTCCGTCCTGTGTGCCTGCTGCTCCGGCAGATGTGTTTTGCGCTGCTGCAACAATGCTGGCGCATATTGAAGTGCCAAGGGCTCCGGAAAGCGGCTGCAGGGTATTAATTACGGCGTTGCCGGAGGCTGAATCATCTGCTGATAGGCAGCGGATAGCGCAGAGCGTAACGGTAGGTATCGAAGCAGCCTGCCCAAAGGCAAAGAAAGTGTACAGCACGGTAAATAAAGTGTTGCTGATATCGGGCGTAAGCCACGCCATGGCAGAAACAGAGCCTAACATTAAAATGCTGCCGCCCAAAACCGGCAGTGCGGCTCCGCAGCGGTCAAGCACACGCCCGGCTGATGGCGTTACCAAAATGCCAAGTATGCAGCCCGGCAGCAGCAGGCAGCCTGCGGTGAAAGCATCGGCGCCGAAAGCAAGCTGGGCATAGTTGGGAATTAAAAAGCCAAGCCCGAGTACCGTGAAATAAATAAAAACCATGGCGGCAGCACCGCTGTTAAAACGGCTGCTGCGGAAAATTTTTACGTTTATTACAGGCGTAGGGCTTGTAAGCGAGCGGCGGTAAAATAAGGCAAGCAGCACAGCACTTATAAAAAGCGGAACTGTTACCGAGGCACTTAACCAGCCTGCCTGTGTATGCGCTGTGGCTGTAATAAACAGTGCAAAGCCAACAGCCATTAAAAGGTAATTGCTCCATTCAAAGCGGGTGTGTTTAAGCTGCGGATTTGCAGGTACGGTTAAAAGCCCGGCTATCAGCGAAATCAGCAGCAAGGGCAGCATAAAAACAAAAATAAGCCGCCAGCCCCACAATGTTATAATAAGACCGCCTGCAAAAGGGCCCACTACCGGTGCCATGGCAGTTATCATGCAGGCAATGCCCATCATAAAGCCGGTTTTTTGAGCAGGCACTTCTTCAAGAACCAGGTTAAACATCAGCGGCAGGGCTATGCCTGTGCCAAGCCCTTGTACTATGCGGCCGGTAAGTAGCAGGGCAAAGCTGGGGGCGGCGCAGCATAACACAGTGCCGGTTATAAAAAAGGCCTCTGCCGCTATAAAAAGCCGCTTATGGCTGAAATTATTTTTCAGCCAGCCGGAAGCAGGCACAATTATGGCAAGCATCAGCAGATAACCTGTGGTAAGCCACTGCACGGCGGCAGTACCAATGCCAAATTCACGCATTAGCGTCGGAAAGGTAATGTTCATGGCGGTTTCGGCAACTACTCCGGCAAATGCCATAATACCGGCAGAAATTATTGCCGTTATAAGTTTGGGCGTTAATTGTTTATCTTTTTGCATTTATGTCACCTCGAAAGTTATGTATAATAATTACCTAAAGTAACTATATTGGTAATTATATAGGCATTGACGTATATTGTCAATGCCTGCTGCAATTTAGGGTTTGGGCGGCTCGCTGTTTTTTAAAGCTGCATAAAAGCTGCGTATCGTTGCCGCGGCGCAGATAAGGTCATCAGGCTTAATGCCTGTTAACTGGCTGCTTACCCAGTTATGGTAGCGTTTAACATAAAAATCGCAGCAGCTTTTACCTTTATTTGTAAGGGCAACGTAAGTAACACGCCCGTCGGTAGCGCTGCCTGCTTTTTGGGCATACCCTGCGGCGGCAAGCTCTGATACAAGCCGGGTAATGCTCGGGCGCGTTACGTGCAGCGCAGTGCTGATGTCGCTTATTTTAACCAGCCCGTTTTTTTCTTCAAGCTGGGAAATGGTGTCGATAATCTGTATATGGCGCGGTGTTAAACCCTGCGGCAACGGCGGCAAAAGTTCCAGTATTTTTTTTGCGTCGCGGCAGCAGTCGAAAAAATCTTTAATTAAAGCGGTATCCATCAGAAACCCTCCGTAATTGTTTGTAAAAATTATATAACAAAAGGCGCTGCAAGGCAATTTGCGCCGCCGTTTTAAACGCTGTATAATAATTTTCGGAGGGGATTTTATGCAGTACGAACTGGTGCGCAGCAACAGGCGCACTTTAGCAATAACAATAGACGGCAGCGGCAGGTGCGTGGTGCGCGCGCCCATGCGGATGCCTATGGCGGAAATAAAAAATTTTATAGAAGAAAAACGCAGCTGGATTGAAAACAAGCTGTGCGAAATAGAGTTAAAAACAGAGCTTGCCCCGCGCGAGCCGGAGTTTAAAGAAGGCGCCAAGTGGGTGATAGCGGGCAACAGCGTGCGCATTAAATTTATTGCAGGCGCTGCAAAAGATTATGCGCAGCTTACGCCGGACGGATTTATTTGCAGCAAAAAACTGGGGCGCTCCGGGCTGATTAAGTTTTTGCGCGGCTTTGCCAGGGATTTGTTTTACTGGCGCGTTGATAAATATGCGCAGACGATTGGCGTAAAGCCTTTGGGCGTAAAGGTATCGGAAGCACAGGCAAGATGGGGCTCGTGCAGTGCGCAGAACGTGCTGAATTTTTCGTGGCGGCTTATTTTTGCGCCGCCAGCGCTGATAGATTACGTGGTGGTACACGAACTGTGCCATATCGGCTGCATGAACCACAGCCCTGCCTTTTGGCAGAGAGTGGCGGCTGTAATGCCGGATTATAAACAGCGCAGGCAGGCATTAAAGCAGCATGGGTATTTGCTGAAGTGGTTCAGGTAAATTATCTTTTTTATTTTTGTTTTCGTCTTTGTAGTTACGTTTTTATATTTTAATTCACTTTATTATTCATGTTCATTCTTTGTAACCAAAGAACGAACCAAGAAAGTTTTCGCTCCTCCAAAAATTATACGGATGACTGTATCAAATTCGTATAGCACTTGCAGCGCCTGCGGAACTCGTTTGCTGCGCAAACTCAAACAGTCCTCGGCCATTGCTGCAAGTGCTTTTTGATAGGAAGTCAGCATCCTATTTTTGGAAAGTCGCGGCTTCGCTCAAATTCGTACTTTGATAATTTTTTATGATCAATAGTAATGTTGCCGTAGGTTTTAATAGTGCAAAATCATTAGTTGCATATCTTTGAATAATAAGCAGTTCTAAAATACGATACAAAGGCAGAATATCCTAAATCAAGCACATAAAAAGTATGGGTTACAGAAAATCGCGGCATTGGATTTTTAGTAACATTTCATAAGAAAAACGGCAAAAATAAGGCTGTTTGAGCGGAGCGAGTTCCGCAATTTTTGCCGTTTTTATGCTAAAGTGTTGCGTTAAAAAATCCGCAGTCGCGAAACTTTCTTGGTTCGTTCTTTGGTTACAAAGAATGAACATGAATGATAAAATAAATGAAAAATAATTAAAGTGCCATCAAAGACGAAACGTAAATAAAAATATAACAACGTAAAATCAAAACCTAACCCAAAATCAAAACCAAAAACAAAAATTTAAACATAATTTCAAAAACCAAACGTAAAATTAAAAATAATAAAACTTCATAATATAAAAATCTTAAAATCACGCTTTAACTAAAATATAAAAAATGCTATAATTATACGTCAAGGAGTTTGTAAAATGTCTAAAAAGGTTTTGTTTGGTTTTGATTATACAAACAACGAATTTGTAAAAATAATTTTATATTTGTTTGTCGGCGGCAGCGCCGCGCTGATTGAGTGGGCGTTTTTTTACGTTTTCTCGGAGGCGGCGGGCATAAATTATCTGGCGTCGACGGCGTGCGCTTATTTTTTATCAACGTTGTACCATTATTTTATGTGCAACATTCTGGTGTTTACAAGCGGCGTGCGCTATGGCAAAGCCAAAGAAATAAGCCTTGTGTTTTTGGTAAGCGGCATGGGGCTTTTATTTAATCTTATATTAATGTATGTTTTTGTTGGGCTTTTTGCATTGCCGGGGCTGCTTTCAAAAATTGCCGCCACCTGCATTGTGGTGGTATGGAACTATCTGGCGCGCAAAAAGTGGATTTTTTAAGGTGTGATAAAAGTGGAAACCAACGGCGTTGAAATTAAAAATTTTAAAAAGGTTGTCATTATTTACAACCCCAATTCCGGCAAGCAGATTTTTGTGAGCATGCTCTCGAGAGTGCTCGATTTAAAGCGCCGCCTGACGGCGATTATTGGCCCGAACAGGGTGGAGCTTACGGAGCTGCGCGAGTTTAAAAAGCTGACGGACTGGGCTGATAAAATTAAGGAAGAAAAGTACGACTGGGTAATTGTAGCCGGCGGCGATGGTACTTTGCGCGCCATGATTGCCGAGCTTGACCGCAACGGCTATGTGCCGTACATCAGCGTGTTCCCCGCAGGCACGGTAAACCTTGTTGCAAAGGAGTTTGACATGCCTGCCGACCCGGTGCGCTGGATTCAGCGTGTGCGCAAAGGGCGCATTAAACCTGTGCGTATCGGCAAGGCCAACGGGCATATCTTTTTAACCGTTGCCGGTATCGGGTTCGATTCCAAAGTTGTTTACAGCGTATCAAGCCTTGAAAAGCGTTTCCTGTCCTCTTTTGCCTACGTTGTGCAAAGCGGCGAACTGGTGCGCAAGGAGCTTTTGTTGAGCAACTGGCGTTACAGGTTCCGCGTTAAGTTCGACGGCGACTCCGAATGGTATGAGGCGTCTTCCGTTATTATCGGCAAAAGCCGCTATTATGCGGGGCGTTACAGCCTGTTTAAGGGTGCTGCCATTACCAATGATTATTTTGATGTGGCGCTGTTTACCGGCTGCAAGCGTGCGGACTTTTTAAAATATGCGGCCATGATTTTAATGGAATCGCTGGAGGGCGAGCAGGGCGTTATTGTTAAAAAGGCGCATACGCTTACCATTGAGTGCAATGTGGACGGCTTCCCGGCGGAGCTGGACGGCGACGTGGTTACGGCAACGCCGCTTTTAATAGAGATGCATTCCCAAACGGTTAACTTTCTGGCGTAAGGCGGGGCGAAGATGAGAAAACGTTACTGGCTGCTTGTGTTTATGGTTATTGCCTTTGCGGCCGAATATTTTTTGTCGTGGAAATTTTACAGAAGCATAGTGCCTTTCCCGAAAATGGAGTTCTGGTATACCGCAGTAAGCAGCTTTTTGCGCGATGTGCTGCTTTTGGGCGTGGCAGGGCTTTTGTATCTGCGCCGCACGCGTATCCGCGACAGGGTGAAGCGTTATTTTCCGGTAGTTGTAACCGGCGTTTTGTACCTTGGCGTAACGGCGTTTATGGTGCATCAGCTGCGGCTGGACGGCGGCGTTGTAACGGCGCTGGCAATACTTGCCGGGCTTAACAACAATATTTTTGCGGTGCTTGTAACTGCCATGTGCTACCACAAATGGGCAGGGCGCACCATGAAAACGGTGTATTTTGCCGTTTATTTTTTGTCGGCAGTTATTGTAATTTTTGACGCCTTTTATTTTTGGCAAACCAGCATGCACGTGCAGAGCGTGCTTTTTGCCAACCTTAATATATATGCCGTTAAGGGCGTGCTGGCCAGCATGGGCGCGCTTAAACTTGCGCTTATCGCCGCAGGGCTTCTCGTGCTTGTGCTTTTATTCCGCGTTAACAAGCCTACCAAAAAGAAACCGAACTTTGTATGGTCGCTGATGTGCGTGGCGGCGTTTTCGCTGGCGCTGAACATTGGCTACATGATGATGGGCAGCCTGAACGGTTATGTAATGAAAGAATACATGGGCATGTGGACGGAGGTTGAAAGCGAAAAAACGCGCGAAGCCTACCGCGATATGCTTACCGTGCCCGTAAACGTAAACTTTTTTGGCAAAATGCTGTTTAATACCGATAAAATCGTCAGCCGCAGCCATATTGAGCAGCGCCCGCTGACGGTGAAGGACGAGCAGGTTTTGCAGGAGCTGGGCATTATGCGCAAGAGCGAAGAAAAGGCGGAGCCGAAAGCAAGCTACGACCGTATTGTAATGCTGGTGCTGGAATCCGTACACCGCGATTACATGCACTATTACAACGAAAACATACCGGCGGAGGCAACGCCCTACCTTGACAGCCTGCTTGAAAAATACCCGCACCTTGACCACTATTATTCTTCAGCAGTGCCTACAACGCAGGGGCTTAACGCAACCTTCCGCTCGCACTTAATTTATGACCCCGACCTGCCGGGCGAAGCGCAGCCTTCCATCTTCCGCAGCGTGCAGCAGGCAGGCTGGCGCGGCATATTTATGAACGCCAGCAGCCAGTATTACAACAACGAGCTGCACGAATACCCCACGCAGTTTGGCATGGCGGAATATTACGCCAAGGAATACCTTGAGGACGCAGGCTACACCGGTGCCAGCGGCTGGGGCTACCACAACGACGTTATGTATGCCGAAGCGCTGAACCTGCTTGAAAAAGGGCAGAAAAATAACGATAAAATGCTGCTGGTTGTTAAAACGCTGGATATGCACCAGCCGTATCCGTATTACGGTACTGCTTACGGCGATATGCCGGAAGGCGTGCGCGACAACAAATACGTTACCGTGCGCGGCATTTACTGGGTAAACCTTACCATTCAAAACTTCTTTAAAGAAGCGTCACGCCGCGGGCTGATGGATGACCGCACGCTGTTTGTAATAACCAGTGACCATAATCCGCACAGCGGCGGCGAATATATGGAACTGGTTACGGATGAACGCTCGCGCCGCAGCATTGCGCCGATACCCTTGATTTTTATAGGCAAAAATTTAGCGCCGTTTGCACTTTTAGACGAAGAACAGTACGCTTCGCAGATTGACCTTGCGCCGACGCTTTTGGCCTTGGGCGGCATTACGGTGCCGGAAGAATTTATGGGACGCAACTTTTTGCAGTATGCACCCTTGCCGTATGCACTGGGCTATTTTGGCGGCAAAGCGTATTATTACAACGAAGATTTTTCGTTTGAGGACAAAATGGACGAGCCGGAGCAGGACCGTTACTGCGACGCGCTTACCAATTATATTATTCATGAATATGCAGACCGCCATTTAAAATACGGCGGGCAGTAAAAATGCAATAACCCCTTGCAGGTTTTTAGCAGGGGTTATTTATTGGCGTATGTAATTTGACAAGAAAATTAACTTTGGTATAATATAAGAAAGAGATAGCTGGTAATGGGTACACCGGCTCTCCCCTGATGAATTAAAAATTCGACGGAAGGCCGTGTAACCGCAAGGTTATGCGGCTTTTCTCATGCCGTTATTTGCGGAATGAAAGAATGAGTACTACTAAGGTTGCAAACATTACCGCAAACGATAACGCTTCAAACACTGTCATAGTATCACCCCCACTCTTTGTGGAGTGGGAAAGCCGGGTCCAGCTATCTCATGAAAAAGATTATAACACAAAAACATATTTAATAAAAGCAAACAGCCGGTGAATTTTCACCGGCTGAAATTTTTTGCTGGGGTTTATGCTTGGGATTTGCGTGGTTTAAATACTTTATTTAAAACGTATAAACTGCCTCAACGCCGCCGCGGAAGCCTTCACGTTCGCCGGTAAAGCCTGCCAGGTTCAGCTCCAGGCTGAACGGCGAATTTTTGGAGGGCTTAAAGCTGATGCCGAGCTCTGCAACGCCGCTGCCGCCGGTTAAATCCTCATCGCCAAGCGCAAGGCCGTTGGTAAAGCCGCTTGCTTCGCCGTCAAACTCGTATTCATAGCCAAGGCCTGCGTAATAATTTACAAAATCGCTTGCGGCGTAGTTCCAGCGCCCGCCAATGCGCAAACGCAGCGAATCGGCATCGTCAAAGGTTAAATGCTCGCCGGTGCTTAAATCGGCACTGCCGCCTTCAAGGCGGGCCCACAAAAGTTTGCCGTACCAGTCAATACTGCTTTTTTCATCAAGCTTTTGCACATAGCCTGCGCCGATATGCGCTCCGTAGTAAGTGCCGTCCGTACTGTAGCTTGCCGCACGCCAGTAAGCGTCGCGCAAGCCGCTGTTAGTATAATCCGTATCGGCATTGCCAATGCGCCCGCTTGCTTCAAGGTAGCCGTGCCCGTTTTCGCTGCCGTTAAAATCCATACGCGCCAAAATGCCGCCGCCGGTGTAGTCCGTATCGCCTTCGCCGTGCAGGCTTGTGCCGTTAATATTGGCATAAGTGTCGTAGCTGCCGTCGCCGTGTTCGGCAAAAATGCCGTAAGTAAGGCTGCCTGCGCCGGTTGTGCTGCGCCACGCCAAACCTGCCAGCATGTTGGTGCCGTCAACATCAACGGTGCCGTAATCAAGGCTGCTGCGGGTAAGTGCGGCAAAAACAGCGTGGTTGTTATCAAGCTGCGCACTGCGGACGGCTGCTTCCATGCCCTCGCGGGCGATTAAATCGGCACCCTGCAAATTAAACGCCAAACCGCCCAGCATACCGGTGTTAAGTACGCTTGCTTCATCCGTTGCCAGCGTGCTGCCTAAAGTGGCAATCAGTTTACTGCCATTCGATGCAACTTCCGGCACGGTTGTAACATCCGTAATGCTTTGCGTAATGGTAGAACCGATTTTAATGTCGTCAATGCCGTCAATATCATTACCTTGTTGCAAGCCGCTTGCATCAATAGTGCCGTCTGCTTCAATAAGGGTTAAGGTTTGCCCTTCGTCAAAAGTAGTTTTGACGGTAAAAACAATATTATATTTGCTGGCGCTGATATCTGCACTTCCTGTAACGCTTAACAGCGGATTAGTATTATCGCCGCTGGCGATGAAGTAGAAATTACTGTTTGTTGCAGTTAAGTTGCCTTGATAAGTTGCGTATTGGTCAGAGCCGTTATCGTAAACGGCAATTTGTTTTCTATTCCAGTTTTGGGTGGAATTGGCTTTAAAGATTGTATCGCCCAATAAAGTTAAGCCTTTTGAAGCTGTAAGTGCTGAAGCAGAAGCGTCAAGCGTGCCTTTTTCAACGACGGTTAAGCCGCTGTAATCGTAAGTGTTGCCTGTGAGTTTTAACGTACCTGCGCCGGTTTTGGTTAAATTGCCGAGATTGCTGCCGGTAAGGTTTTTGGCTAATGTTTTATTAGAAGCAATATCAAAAGTTACGCCGTTTGCACCTAAAGTAATATTAGCAGCGTAGGGGTCTCTGTAGTTGCGTTCAATAATGCTATCCCAGTTTGCATCGTTAACCGTGCCGCCGTCAATGGCAAGCTTGCCTACGGTGATGTCAGCGCTGTTGCTTAAATTAGTTATGAAATTACCATTGCCGGTTAAAAGCAGGGTGTCAATGTGGTTGTCTTGGCTTTGACCGTCACCGATAGAACCGTTTGCCGTTATGGTTACGGTATTATTTTGTATATTCAGCGTGTTGGTGTGGAAGTTCAACGCTCCGTCATTTTTATTTAGGGTAATATTAATATTGTCCGTACTTTGCGTGCCACTGATACTCTCTGCCGTAAAATTAACACTGCCGCCATTGCCGGGCGTGCAATTATAACCTGTTCCAATTAAAACGCCTTTCATTCCGCTTGTTAAAGATATGCTGTCAGTAACAACATTAGTAAAAGTTAAAGTAACATTTCCGCCGTTACCGCCTGTATAATTGCTTCCTTGAACTGAATTTTCAATATTGCCGCCATTACCACCTGTGGCGTTAATATTACCTGTAACAGTTTTGTCAAAGGTTAAAATAACATCGCCGCCGTTACCGCCTGTATAATTGCTTCCTTGAACTGAATTTTTAATATTGCCGCCATTGCCGCCTGTGGCGTTAATATTGCCTGTAACAGTTTTGTCAAAGGTTAAAGTAACAATCCCGCCGTTACCGCCTGTATAATTTCCTCCTGCCTCTGAATTTTCAATATTGCCGCCATTACCACCTGTGGCGTTAATAATGCCTGTGACAGTTTCATTAAAGGTTAAAGTAACATTCCCACCGTTACCGCCTGTATAATTGCTTCCTTGAGCTGAATTTTCAATATTGCCGCCGTTGCCTGCGGTAACGGTAAATTTATCAATAGGGCCTGTTGGTAAAGTAATGGATGTATATCCGTCTGCATCACCATAGTTTGTGCCGTTATTTGTGCCATCGGCATCAAGGTTATAAGTGCCGCCGTGTTCAATCGTCACATCTTCCTCCGCAAAAGCGGGCGGGGCATAAACAAAACCAAGGGCAAGGCTGCCTGCCAGTATGCTGAGCATTATTTTATTTTGCAAGTTTTTGCGCATAATAAAACCTCCTCCGTAATTTTTTACGGAGGAGGACGGCGCCGCAATTTTGGAGTAATGAAGTCCCCCCCGTGCGTAAACATATGCCTGTCTTTGTAAGATTATTGTATCATTTTACAGCCAAAATGTATATATTAATGACGCAGGTAACGGCCGGTGAGTTTTATTTTAAAAAGGTTTGTAATATTATTTACAGTACAAAATGCAAATTAGTTACCAACAAATAATAATTTTGATTAAGCCGTTGTTCTATGATATAATTAAAACAGGCAGTAACAGATATTATGTTTGTAAAAAGGGGGCGGAATTTATGCTGTTTACTTTTGAGGACGCTTTACAGATTCACCATGCCAAATGTGAGAAGATTGAGGTTTATAAACTGGCAAACCCGGCGGAAGCATGGACCGGTTTTGGCGTAACGGCTATTTGCCCTACTGATGATTTTTACAGTGATGATGAGCTGGTGGCTTTCGATTCTTTCGGCCGCACTGCTTACGAAGAAAAAATCAGCAAAGGCCCTTCCGCCTTGCCGGACAAGGCTTTTCCGGTGCTTGTGATTGTAAGGGCAGAACGTGAAGGTTAAGTTAATATGGCATAATAAAAACTCCGCGGCTTTTGCTGCGGAGTTTTGCTGTTGCGCTTAAATTTATTCTGCTTTGGCGGCATGGCCGTTTAAAAAGTAATCTACTATTATCGAGGTCAGCTCCGTGTTATCCATGGTGCTGTTTATTACGTGGAACACGCCGTTGGCAATGCCCGCAAACAGGTGGTAGGCGCCAAAAATTGCTTCGGATGTTAATTTGCGCGTCGGGTCGGGCACGGTAAATATCTGCTGCGAATGGGTATATTTTAAATAGCCGCTTTCCTGCCCGTCCTGCAAAATTGCTGCCAGTACGTAAACTTCCTCCCACAAAATTTTGTAGTAGCGCAAAAGGCGTTCTTCTTCCGGCTTGGGCAGCGGGTCGCCGTAAAGGGAGGTTAATATCCAGTTGCCGTTTTCGTCAAAATCGGGGTGTATGCCCTGGTGCGCTGCGTTAAGCTCGTACCATACAATCAGCCACAGGCCTTTATTGGTGCG
>ERZ857757.1171-NODE-1171-length-21933-cov-6.815248_pt1 | contig 21933 bp, 17 predicted proteins | sample MGYA00519764_ERZ857757 | MGnify/ENA primary metagenome ERZ857757 (study PRJEB31778, sample SAMEA3449359) | human gut metagenome | biome: human gut; feature: human-associated habitat; material: faeces | place: United Kingdom | collected 2010/2012 ... | reverse complement strand
TGGCTTTCGCCATCGGAGCGATGGCGATTTCGCTCCGCAAAACCAGCCCCAATTCTGCAAGAAAGGAAGCTTTCGCCAAGCGAAAGCTATGGTCATAAAAATGAAGGAACAAAAGGAACCGAAGCACGACCTGCTTGCACTTTTTGAGGAATGTCTGTCGGCCGACTATATCTCTACAGAGGAGAGCGGGAACTATGCGGTCAAGGAGGAGAACGGACGGCTGACCTTCTTTTTTGAGTGGTCAGACGGCTGTGAGGACTGGCGGAACAATCTGGATTTTCCGGCGGCGGTCTATAAGGAAACGGGGAAGCACTGGTATTGCCACCGGGGCTTTCTCAAGGTTTTTAAGGGCATATTGCCCCATATCGAGGAAAAAATCCGGCATACAGACGCCAAGGAGGTGCTGGTAGTGGGCTACAGCCATGGGGCGGCCATCGCTACCCTGGTCCATGAATATATTTTTTATAACCGCCCCGACCTGAGGGAAAACCTCTGGGGATACGGCTTTGGTTGTCCCCGGTGCTTCTGGGGCTTTCTCCCCTCAAAAGAGGTGCAGGGGCGGTGGGCCCGGTTTTTCCCGATCCGGAATATCGACGACCTGGTAACGCATTTGCCGCCGGCTGTCTTTGGGTACCGCCATGTGCATTCGGTATATACCGTGGGCAAAAGGGGAAAATACCGGAGAGTGGAGGCGCACCGACCGGAGAACTATCAAAGAGAACTGAAAAACCGGAAGGAGGCTCGGCAGGAGACTCTACAGGAAGCCCGGCAGAAAACCAGACAAGAGACACGGCAGGAACTCCGATCCACGGAAAAACCAAGGTAGCCCATTGGAAGAAACAGCTCCGGGCGGGAGTCTTGGCGGAGGCGGGGGTCAAGGACCCTTTGGATGCCCGGAGGGCTTGGACTCAACGGTTGCTTGCCCGCCTTTTTTGGTTGTTCTTCAAAAAAACGCAGACGCTTTTCGGCATCCTGCCGCCTACCAAAAAGCAGAGCCTTTTGCACCTTTCACGGTGCCGAAGGCTCTGCAGTTTTTTGGACTTTTGCTCGGGTCTTAAAATCATCCGGTCCTTCCTGCTTTTGAAAAAGCGGAGCCGGGAAAAGAAGCGCCCAAGAAGTTGGAGGAGGAAGTAAAGCGGTTATTTCACCACGATATTGACCAGTTTTCCGGGGACAACGATCTCTTTGACAATGGATTTGCCCTCCAAAAGCGGGGCGACCTTCGGATCGTTCTTGGCGGCGGCCAGCATCTCTTCTTTAGAAGCAAGTCTCTGAAGTGTGATCGTCCCCCGGAACTTTCCGCAGATCTGCAGAGCGATGTCAATGGTGTCCTCGATCGTTTTTTCTTCGTCATATTCCGGCCAGGCCGCTAAGGAGCAAAGTCCCTCAAAGCCTTCCTGCTCCCAAAGCTCCTCGCACAGATGGGGTGCAAAGGGACAGAGCAGCCGGAGAACCACCGAAAGCTCCTCCTTGGTCAGCGACCCCAGCTTTTCGATTTCGTTTTGCAGGGTCATCAATGCGGCAATGGCGGTGTTGAACTTCATTTCCTCAATATCGGAGGAAACCTTCCGGATGGTCTTGTGCAGAAGGGTGGTCAAGCCCTTGGTTTCGCCTTCGCCCTTTACTCTGGAGGGCAGGTTGGCTACCCGCTCTAAATACCGTTTGCAACCCTTCACCGAGCTGTCGCTCCAGGGGGCGGCGGCACCGTAATCCCCCATGAAGAGCACATAAGTGCGCAGGGTGTCGGCACCGTACTGCTCCACCACATCCAGAGGATCCACCACATTTCCGAGAGACTTGGACATCTTCACCCCGTTGGCCCCCAGAATCATGCCCTGGGCCGAACGCTTGGAATAGGGTTCCTTGGTGGGCACCACGCCGATGTCATAGAGGAACCGATGCCAGAAGCGGGAGTAGATCAGGTGTCGGGTTACATGCTCCATACCGCCGTTATACCAGTCCACCGGCAGCCAGTATTTCAGTTTTTCCGGGTCTGCCAGGCACTGATCGTTGAGCGGATCAATATAGCGTAAGAAATACCAGGAGGAGCCGGCCCATTGCGGCATGGTGTCGGTTTCTCTCTTGGCCTTTCCGCCGCACTTGGGGCAAGTGCAGTTCACAAAGGACTCAATCTTGGCAAGAGGGCTTTCTCCCCCTTCTCCGGGGGCAAAATTCTCCACTTCCGGCAATTTCAAGGGCAGTTCCTCATAGGGAACGCCCACCATGCCGCACTTGGGGCAGTGAACGATGGGAATAGGCTCGCCCCAGTATCTTTGCCGGTTGAAGGCCCAGTCCTTCATTTTATACTGAACGCCCTTTTCGCCGAGGCCCTGTTCTTCCAAATAGTTCAGCATGGCGGCGATGGAATCCTTTTTGTTGGTGTATCCGTCTAAGAATCCGGAATTGACCATTTCGCCGTCACCCGTGTAGGCCTCTTTGGAAATGTCGCCGCCTTTGATGACCTCGATGATGTCAATACCGAATTTTTTGGCAAAGGCATAGTCCCGCTCGTCGTGGGCGGGCACGGCCATGATGGCGCCGGTTCCGTAGCCCATCATGACATAGTCGGAAATGTAGATGGGAATTTCCTTCCTATTCAGCGGGTTCACGGCTGAGATACCTTCAATACGCACGCCGGTCTTGTCCTTTGTCAGCTGTGTCCGCTCAAATTCGGTCTTTTTGGCGCATTCGTCCTTGTAAGCGTCCAGCACTTCCTTGTTTGTAATTTTGTCCCGCAGAGTGTCCAACAGCGGATGCTCCGGAGCGATGACCATGAAGGTCACGCCGAAAAGAGTGTCGCAACGGGTGGTGTAGATGCGCAGGCGCTCCTCGCTGTCCTTGATTTTGAAATTCACAAAGGCACCGTAGGATCTGCCGATCCAGTTTTCCTGCTGCATCCGGATGTTGGCAGGAAAATCCACCTCATTCAGTCCCTCCAACAGCTTGTCCGCATAGGCGGTGATCCGGAGATACCACACATCCTTGGATTTCTGCACCACATCGCTGTGGCAGATGTCGCACTTTCCTCCCTGGGAATCCTCGTTGGAAAGCACCACCTTGCAGGAAGGACAGTAATTGACCAAGGTCTTATCCCGGAAAACCAGTCCGTTGTCGAACATCTTCCGGAAAATCCACTGGGTCCACTTGTAGTATTTTTCGTCGGTGGTGTCGACCGTCCGGCTCCAGTCAAAGCCGAAGCCTACCTTCTTCAACTGTTCCGTAAAGTGGGTAATGTTCCGGTCGGTAACGATCCGGGGGTGTATTCCGTTTTTTATGGCATAGTTCTCGGTGGGAAGGCCGAAGGCATCAAACCCGATGGGAAACAGCACATTATAGCCCTGCATCCGCCGTTTTCTGGTGATGACCTCCATGCCGGAGTAGGCCTTGATGTGTCCCACATGCATTCCCGCACCGGAGGGGTAGGGAAATTCAATCAGCCCGTAGAATTTGGGCATGGAAAAGTCATCCTTGGCAGCGAAGCACTGCTCCTTTTCCCAACGGTCCTGCCACTTTTTTTCAATGGTTTTATAGTCGTATTTCATAACGGCGTCCTTTCTCAGTCTTTTTTTCGGAGCTGTGCCGAAATATCCTCTTCGGTCGCCGCTTCCCAAAGCTTTTCCAAATTATAGAAGGTGCGGGTTTCTTTATTGAAAATGTGGACGATCACCGAGTGAAAGTCCAGAACGATCCAACTGGCTTCGTTGTAGCCTTCGATCGTCCGGGGAGGACGGTTGCACAGCCCCATTTTATACTCCAGTTCGCCGGCGTAGGAACGAAGCTGGGTGTTGCTGTTTCCGTTGCAGAGAACGAAATAGTCGGCAAGAATGGTCTTTTCCTCCACATGGAGCAGTTTGATCCCCTTAGCGTCCTTGTAGTCTAAGATGTCGATAATCTTATCTGCCACCTCTCTGGGGGACGCTGAAGACAGATCCGTGATTTTGATTTCTTCCATTGGTATTCCTTTCTTTTGGGAACTCCCACTCAGTATAGCACAGTTCCTTTTATTTTACAAGTGGGCACCTCTAAAAATTCCCCGCTCACCGGGCAACGGCGTCCTGGTCTCAGAGCTTCGCCGGAAAAAGACTTCATACCAAAATATCCCGGCATTTTTTCGTCCCGTTCTTCACAAAGACTGCTTGCTGACGAATATCCTTTGCATTCAGAGGCTCCCAAGCTTCTTTTCATAGAAATTCAAGGCAGAAAGGGTCAGAGGATGAATTCGGTTTCCCTTTTTACGAAGATTTTCCACCACCTCACGCAGATAAAGAAGCATACAGAATTCTAAGTGCTCCACGGGGTTTTCCTCTATGTCTTTATAAAAGAGGTCGTGCAATTTCCGGCAGGAGGGGTAGGGGCGGGTTTCCTCAATATAATCGGCCAAGCACAGAAGCATTTCACCGGTAGTCATATTTTCCTTTCCGGTTGTGTGGCAGGCAATTGCCGAAACACCGGAGGGCTCCAAAGAGAAGAGCTTTTCCGCCAAGGCCGCTCCGGTATACTGGTGCAGAATTGCCGGGGAAAGAAGGTCCTCTTTTGAAAGGGAAAGGCGCAGGTCCTTTGCCAGTTCCTTTTGCTCCTCCAATGTTTTTTCGTGGGTCAGGTCGTGGAGAAGTGCGGCTTTTTGAAGAATAAAAGCTTCCCCTGCCGGAAGATCGAAAAAGGACAGCATTTTTTCCAATTCCCGCCGCACCGACTGCACATGGGCAAAACGCTTTGCTGAGAGAGCATTCCTCAGATACTCTTCTATTTTGGCAAGCTGACCTTCCTGAAAGAAAAACAGGTTCCGGCTTTTTATATAGTCGTAAACGGCCGGGCAGAGCAGGGCGGAGGGGTCCTCCCCGTTCTTCAGAAGTTCTCTGATTTCCGTGGAGGAGGCCCTGAAGGGCACAAAGTCCGAAAGGAGAATGCGGGCGCCGTACAAATCCTCCAATCGGCGTTTTTGTTCCTTAAAGGTCTGCTCCGGCAGGTCTTTTTCTCTGCGGTTCAGCACTAAGGTGCAGAGACGGAGCAGTATTTCAGGATGTTTCCAGCTTTCAAAGGAGAGAAACATATCGCTTCCCACCGCAAGAAACAACTCGGTTCCGGGAGCAGCAAAATGCTCGGCTGTCTCGAAAGAATAGCTTTTTCCGGCTTTTTTCAGTTCATAATCGGAAACGAAAATCCGTCTTGCGCCGCAATTTTCCTTTGAAAAGGTCAGTTCGGTCATGAAAAACCGCTCTTCCGGCCCGGCGTTACCCTGCAGGGTCTTGTGAGGCGGCTCCCCGGCCGGCAGAATGTACAGCTCGTCTAAAGCGCATTCGTCATAGAAGGAAAGGGCACTTTTCAGGTGTCCCTTGTGGGGAGGAGCAAAGCTTCCGCCGTAAATACCGACTCTTTTCATTTGCTTTTCCTGGAAACCGTATAGCTTCCGCCCTTAGAGGAAGGCTTTCCGGCAGATCTTGAAGAGGTTTTCTTTACCGATGGGGAGGAGCTTGGGCGGAAGGTTCTTCTCTGCGGACGGAAGGAGCTTTGGGGGGCCTCCTCCGGACCGCCTGCCGATCTTCCTCTGCGCAGTGGCTTTTTAGGGGCGGGAGTCTTCTTTTTTGCCGGCAGTTTGGTTTCTCTTTCGATTTCGCAGAAATTTAAAAGGTCGTATTTCCGGTGCTCCGGAGAGACGCGGAAGAGGACGAATTTGTTGCCGATCACCTGAACGCCCTCGGCCTCCAAGGCTTCGGCAATGCCGTCGCAGGCCTCTCTGGGCGTATACTCGCAGTTTTCAAGGCATTTGATTTTCACTAACTCCTTGGCGGTCAGGGCATCGTCAACGGCAGAAAGAAGTGTTTCGGAAATACCTCCTTTTCCGATCTGAAAGGAGGTGTCCTCCTTGGTGGCTTTTGAGCGCAAAAAGGCGCGTTGTTTACTGGTGAGCATAGTGTTTATTCCTTCAATTCTTTTTTGAGCAGTTGGGTAAAGAGCTCAAGGGCTCTTGCCCGGTGGGAAATGCGGTTTTTCTCTTCGGCAGAAAGTTCTCCGAAGGTTTTGGAAAGCGGTTCGTAGAGAAAAAGCGGATCGTAGCCGAAGCCGGCCGTTCCTTTGTAGTCGGTTAAAATTTTTCCCGCACATTCCCCTCGGACGGTGAATTCCTTCTGCTTTTCCGGAAGGACCAGAGCAATCACCGAAACGAAGCGGGCGTTGCGCTGGCTCTTGGGAACACCCTCCAAGGCCGCAAGCAGTTTCCGGTTGTTCCGTTCGTCATTACAGGGTTCCCCGGCATAGCGGGCAGAATGCACGCCCGGCGCTCCTTTGAGCGCCTCCACCTCCAAGCCCGAATCGTCTGCCATAGAGGGGTAGCCGTAGGCGGAAACCGCACGGGCTTTGATCAAAGCATTTTCTTCAAAGGTGGCACCGGTCTCTGCAATTTCTGCGGAAAAGCCGATGTCCGCTAAGGACAGAAGCTCGATCTTGTCCGAAATATCCCGGCGCAGGATCGCCCGGATCTCCTTAATTTTGTGAGGATTGTTGGAGGCTAAAACGATTTTCATGACCGCTCCTTTACGATAAGAACAAATGAGGGAATGCGTGTGCTTTTTGCCTCTGTCGAAAAGCAGTCAAAAGCCTTTCCGGCAGAGAAAAACGGGAAGTCCTGTGCGGTATTCAGAGAAAAAGGGGGTTAATTCCGGTCAAAAAGGGCTTCCACAAAGCTTTTGGCTTCAAAGGGCTGCAGATCGTCGATTTTTTCTCCGACGCCCACAAATTTCACCGGAATGTCCAGCTCTTCCTTCACCGAGAAGACAATTCCGCCTTTGGCGGTTCCGTCTAACTTTGTCAGCACCAGACCGGTGATCTGGGCGGTGTTTTTGAATTCTTTTGCCTGATTGACGGCATTCTGACCGGTGGTGGCATCAATGACCAGAAGGTTTTCTCTGGAGGCATCGGGCAATTCTCTTGCCAGGATCCGGTTGATTTTGGAAAGCTCATCCATTAGATTTTTCTTGTTGTGCAAACGCCCGGCGGTATCCACGATCAGCACATCGGCGTTGCGCTTTTTGGCGGCGGAGACGGCGTCAAAGACCACGGCGGCCGGGTCTGCGCCCTCTCCCTGTTTAATTAGATCCACGCCCACCTGATCGGCCCAAACCTGGAGCTGATCGATCGCACCGGCCCGAAAGGTGTCGGCGGCGGCTAAGATCACCTTTTTGCCTTCTGCCTTCAGTTGGGCGCTCAGTTTGGCAATGGTGGTGGTTTTTCCGACACCGTTCACGCCGATCACCAGAATCACCGACGGGGTGGTATGAAGATGCAGTCCCTCATCCTCCCCGATAGCCTTGACCAAGATTTCCTTCAGAATCTCCAGAGCTTCGTCTCCGCCCTGAATTTTCTGCTCCTTCAGCTCGTTGCGCAGCTCGGAAATGATTTTTTCGGAGGAAGCGTAGCCCACATCTGCCATGATCAGCAGTTCTTCCAGCTCCTCCAAAAGCTCTTCGTCCACCTTGCGCATATTCTTGAAGAGCTCATGAACCTGTCCGAAAACGCTGTCCTTTGTTTTTTTCAGTCCTTCCTTGATTTTAGAGAAAAATCCCATAGCCTGTCCTTTCTTACACTTTCAAGCCGGTTTTGGCTTCTACTTCGTTCAGATGCAGAGGCAAAACCTTGGAAATACCCCGCTCGCTCATGGTGACGCCGTACATGGTGTCCGCCTGTTCCATGGTGCCTCTGCGGTGGGAAATGATGATGAATTGGGTCTTGTCGCTGTAGTTCTTCGCATAGCTTGCAAAGCGGGCAACATTTACCTCATCTAAGGCCGCTTCGATTTCGTCCAGGAGGCAGAAGGGGGCCGGCGTGACCCGCAGAATTGCAAAAAAGAGTGCGATTGCCACGAAAACCTGCTCGCCTCCCGAAAGGAGAGCCAGACTCTTGATGATCTTTCCCGGAGGGGCGACGCTGATCTCAATGCCGCTTTCCAGCACATTTTCCGGATCGGTCAGGGACAGCTCCGCCGTGCCGCCGCCGAACAGCTCGGCGAACACGATGCGGAAATTGTCGTTGATCTCCGAAAACACCTGAGAAAACCGGAGCTTCATCTCCTTTTCTAAGTCGGAAATGATGCCGTTCAGTTCATTTCGGGCTGTGGTCAGGTCCTTGTATTGGCCGGAAAGGGCATCATAGCGTTCCTTGACCTCGGCATATTCCTCAATGGCGCCCACATTGACCGCACCCAGTTCTTTCAAACGGTTGCGCAACTTGTTCTGCCTGCTGATCGTTTCATTCCGGTTCTCTTCGGTGACCGGGGGATAGTTTAACTCCTTGGAAGCGCTGTAGGTCAGCTCGTATTCGTCCCAGAGCTTGGAGCTGTAGCGCTCCTGCTCGGTTTTGATGGCTTCCAGATTGCCTTCCAGTTTGGTGCATTCCTTGAGAAGAATTTCCCGGTGGCTGCTCTTTTCCTTCTGCTTCAGGCGGATTTCGGCGTTCTGCTTTTCAAAATCCTCATTTTCCCTGCGTAACCATTCGTCTTCCTCGGCCAAAGCGGCAATCTTTTCAAAAAGGGCTTTGGAAAGTGCCTCGGCTTCGGCCTTTTTGCGCACACAGTCGGCCTTTTTTTGTCCGAGGAGCGTTTTGGAGGAAGAAAGCTCCTCCGCTTCCTTTTGCAGGGCGGAAATCTGCAGGGAGATCTTCTGAAATTCTCGCTCGGAAGAGACAAAGTCCTTCTCAAAAGCGCTTTTTTGCAGGAGAAGTCCGTTCTTTTCTTCGATTTCCTTTTCTCTGCGGTCGTTCAACTCTTGTGCTTCCTTAGAAAGCCGGTCGGTTTCCGCCTGCTTCGCGGCGACGGTCGAAACCGCTTCCCGGATTCTTTCTTCCATTTCGGCCTTGCGGGAATGATAGTTCTTCATTTCCTCAGACAGGGCGTCCAGGCTCTTTGAAAGAGCCTCCTTTTGTTTCTGATCGTCCTCCAGCTTGGCTTTTTTCACCTTGAAGTCGGTGTCCTCAGAGGCATACATCACATTGAGAATTTCCAGCATCTGATTTTGCCGGTCCTTTTCCGAATGCAGTTCCTCGGCCTTTTTGTCAAGCGACTCCCGCTCTTTTTCAAGGGCGGCGCTGGTTTCCTTCAGCTTTTCCAGTTCCTTTTCAAGGCGCAGAATTTCCGCTCCTCTTGAGAGAATTCCCCCGTCCTTCTTGGTGGAACCGCCGGTGAAGGAACCGCCGGCATTGATGACCTGGCCGTCTAAAGAAACGGTTTTGAATTTGTAAGAGAAGGCTTTGGAAATCTCCGAAGCATGGTCCAGCGTGTCACAGATGACCGTTCTGCAAAGCAGATATTCCAGAACCGGACGGTAATGCTCGTCGAAGGACACCAGATTGTGGGCGATTCCTACAAAGCCGGGGAAGGAGGAGAGGCGCTGGTAGTTCACCTCCAAAGGCTGGGGGCGCATGGTGGTCAGCGGGTAGAAGGTGGCTCTGCCGGCTCCCTCCCGCTTTAACTCACCAATGGCATTCTTGGCGTCCTGTTCATTTTCGGTGACAATATTCTGCAAACCGGCACCCAAGGTGATCTCGATGGCAACGGCGTAGCGCTCCTCCACCGAAAGCAGTTTTGAGACCGGACCGCAGATGCCTTGAAGCGTTCCGTCGGCGGCCTTGTTCATCACATGGCGCACGGACCCGGCGTAGCCCTCAAAATGCTCTTCCATCCGGCGCAACAGCCGTATACGCTCGGCCACAGTGTTATACAACACCTGATTCTGGTTCAGAAGCCCGTTCTTTTCGGCTTTTCCCTCTTCTGTCCGTTCGATTTCCCGGTGGATCTGGTCGAGTTTTTCCCGGACGGAAGCAAGCTTATTCTGGTATTCTCTGAGATTTTCCTCTGCCCGCAGAAGCTCTTCGCCGCTTTTCTTCATCCGCTCGCTCCGTTGGGCAAGCTCCTCCTCTAACTCCTCCTTGCGCTGTGCTTCGCTGGTTTTGCTGCCCTCCAGGGTGGACAGCTCCAGCCGCAGGGCTTGCAGGGCGTCCTTGGAATTCTCCACTTTCTCCTCGGCTCTGTCTCTGGCGGAAGCAAGGGCCCCGATTTCGCTCCTTGTGGCTTCAATCTGTTCCTGCTTGGCCGCTAAGGATTTTTCAATGTCTCCAAGGCTCTTTTCGGTTTCTTTTTTGCTGTTCTGAAGGTCGGACAGGCGGACAAGCGCCCCTTTCCCCTCCTCGTTTTTCTTTTTTATTTCCTCATCCAGCCGAATGCTTTCTCTGCCTAAATGCTCCTCGTCCCGTTCGGAAAGCAGAAAGGCTGCATCTGCCTGATGCTTTTCCTCGGTCAGTTTTCCCGATTCCTTGTGGGCATTTTCGCTCTTTTCCTGATTTTCACGCATTCTTGCAAAGAGCCGTTCGGTCTGCTTGTCCAAACTCTGCAGGGAGTCCTCGGCCATTTCCAGCTCGTGCTTTGAAATCTCGTAGCGCTCCTGCAATTTTTCACTGCGCCGGCGAACGGAATCGATCTCATAAAGCCAAAGACTGACATCTGCCTCCTTTTTTTCGGCGTAGAGCTCCAGATATTTCCGTGCTTTTTCGGCATCCCTTTCCAAAGGTCCTACCCGTCCTTCCAGCTCGGACAGAATGTCGGTGACTCTTGAAAGGTTGTCGTCGGTTTTTTCCAACTTCCGTTCGGCCTCGGATTTTTTATAGCGGTATTTGGAGATGCCGGCCGCCTCTTCAAAAATACCTCTCCGGTCCTCGCTTTTCTTGGAAATGATCTCGGAAATCCGACCCTGACCGATGATGGAGTAACCCGAACGCCCAAGACCGGTGTTCATAAACAGCTCGTTGATGTCCCGCAGACGCACATTCTGACCGTTGATCATGTATTCGCTGTCGCCGGAGCGATAGTATTTTCTGGTGACGGTCACCTCATCGTAGTCCACCGGGAGGGCGATCTCGCCCAAGGTGTTGTCAAAGGTCAGGGAGACCTCTGCATAGCCCATGGGACGGCGGTTGTCAGTACCCCCGAAGATCACATCTTCCATTTTGGAGCCACGGATGTTCTTGCTGGAGATTTCCCCCAGAACCCAGCGAATGGCGTCGGCAATGTTGGATTTGCCGCTGCCGTTGGGACCGATGACGACGGTCATGCCGGTATCAAAATTCAGCTTTGTCCGGTCCGGGAAGGATTTGAAGCCCTGTAATTCAAGTGATTTCAAACGCACGGTTCTCTACCTCATTGTTCATTCCGGAGAATTTTCGGTTGTCCTTTTGGGAGTGCATCCCATTCCTCAAATTTCAGCCGGCAGGAAAATATCCTTTCAAGTTCTTCTTTGTTGCACTTTTTTTGCCCGATGGCCAGGGAAAGCTCGCCCTTTGGCAGGAGGATCCTGCATAAACTCCCTTTTGCGGGAGGGTTTTCTTCAAGCATCCGGCGCAGTTTTTGAAGATACAGCCGGTTGTAGACCAATTCGCCGTAGGCCGGATGGTAGCAGCCGGCCACAGCCTGCTCCCGACAGCTTTCCTCTGCGCACAGACCCATCCGCAGGACCTTTACCCCGGCATTTTCAAAAATTTCAAAGCAGTCCGCTCCCCGCAGAACACCTTCCTCCAAGGAAAGAGGGCGGTAAAGTCCCTTTTTCCAAAGAGCTTCCAGGGGGGTGTCCTTCAGAACCACCGTAGGGTAAATGCGGGTGCAGTCTGCCCCTATGCGGCAGATTTCCCGGGCAGTCAACAGCTCCTTTTCTCTTGTGGAGGCAGGCAGACCCAGCATCATCTGGCAACCGAGAAGAAAGCATCCTCTCTGTTTGATCCGGGCGCAGGCATCCGCCGTGTCCTTTACGGAGTGCCTGCGGCCGCTGGCCTTTAAGACCTCTTCGTCCAAGCTCTGTACGCCCAATTCCACGGCGCTCACTCCATAGAAGGAGAGAATGTCCAGAATTTCTTCATCCACACAGTCCGGGCGGGTGGACAGCCGGATGCCCGAAACCCTCCCGCTCTTCAGATAGGAGGAGGCAAGAGCCAGAAAGGCAATCATTTTTTCTCTTTCAATGGCGGTGAAGGAACCGCCAAAAAAGGCAATCTCGGCTCTTCGGCCCTGAAGGGTGGACAGCGCTTCTTCAATCTGGTTTTGGGCTTTTTCCGGTGTCAGTTCGTCCTTCTCTCCTGAAATACTTTTCTGGTCGCAGAAAACGCAAAGATGGGGACAGCCCATGTGGGGGACGAATACCGGAATGTTGGCGTGACTTTTAAAATGCATTTTCGGGCTCCTAATGGCTTTCGGAAATATCGAAATACTCCAAAGCCTTTTTTGCCGCTTCCTGCTCCGCCGCCCGTTTGCTGCTGCCGATGCCGGAACCGATGAGGTTGTGATTCAACCGGGCCTCCACCTGAAAGACCTTTTTGTGATCGGGACCCGATTCTCCTACCAGAACATATTCCAGCCGCTCGCCCTTTTCCATCTGGACGATCTGCTGCAAAATGGTCTTATAGTCCCGGAATTCTCCTTTTTCAGCGGTATCCTCCACCTTTTTCTCAATGAAGGGCAGACAAAACTTTCTGGCCGCCTCCAGTCCTCCGTCCAGATATATGGCGCCGGTGATGGCTTCAAAGGCGTTTTCCAAAGTAGATTTCCGGCTTCGTCCGTCGGGGTTGTCTTCGCCCTTTCCCAAAAAGAGAGCTTCGCCCACACCCAGTTCTTTGGCGTATTCCGACAGGGCAATATCCCGAACGGCTAAGGAACGGAGCTTGGACAGATCGCCCTCGTCCTCCTTCGGATAGCGGTTGAAGATGTAATGAGCGGTAATGAGAGAGATCACGGCGTCTCCCAAAAACTCCAACCGCTCGTTGCAACGCAGAAAAACACCTCTGCTCCTCATCTCATTCTGATAGGAAGAGTGGGTCAGCGCTACTTTCAGGAGCTCTTTGTTCCGGAAGGTGTAACCCAACCGTGTTTCCAAAGCCTTTAACTTGGTCTGTTCCATTTCGGTTTTCCCTTTGTCCTTGAATTTCTGAAGGGCCTGGCTTGTCCTCTTGCTTTTCCTGTCTTAGCCGGGAGTATGTTCTTTCGGCAGGTCAGCACCCTTGATGCCCTCTTCAATTTCGGCAATGGCATTGCTTTCGGCATAGCGCAACGCCTGTCTGATGGCATTTTTGATGGCTCGGGCATCTGAATTGCCGTGGGCCTTGATGACCGGTGCCGAGATGCCGATGAGGGGCGCTCCGCCGTGCTCGGAGGCGTCAAAGCGTCCGGAAACCTGCTTCAGAATCCTGCCGGAGGCATATTTTCCTTCATCGGGCAGGGAAGAAGATGCAAGAGCTCCTTGGATGCTTTTGAAAATATAGCGGCACATTCCTTCTAAGGTCTTTAACAGAATATTGCCCGAAAACCCGTCTGCCACCAGAACATCGCAGGGACTTTGAGGCAGAGCTGTAGGCTCGATGTTGCCGACAAAATGAATGTTCTTCATGCCGGAAAGGAGCCGGTAAGCACTTTCATGTCCTTCGGTACCCTTATGCTCCTCGGTGCCGATGTTCAGCAGTCCCACTCTGGGGCGGGAAATACCCTGAACCTTCTCCATATAGACACTGCCCATCAGAGCATAGTGACAGAGAAGCGCCGGGGTGAAGGAGGTGTTGGCGCCGCTGTCCAAAAGCAGAACCGGCTTTGACATAGGCAAAAGGGTGCCGATGGCAGAGCGGCTGATTCCGGGGATCTTCTTCACAAACAGATTGGCACCCATCTGAAGCGCTCCCGTGCTTCCGGCGCTGACAAAGGCATCTCCTGCGCCCTTTTTTAAAAGCTCCAGACCGATCCGCATGGAGCAGTCGGGACGGGATCGGATGGATAGGGGCGGATCGTTCATGCCGATGGCGTCTGAAGCAGGCACGATCTTCCATCCCGAAAGGTCGATGCCGTTCTCCTTTGCCGAACGCTCAAGAAGGGAGGGCTCGCCCACCAACAGGGGGGTGAATTCCAATTCGTTCACGGCAAGGGCCGTGCCTTTCAGAATTTCGGCGGGAGCAAAATCCCCGCCCATAGCGTCAATAAGAATTTTCATAGTATACTTCCTTTCTGCAACTGAGAAAACGAAGGGATCAAGGGCAGAAATTCAGAGCCGTCCGATAGGAGAAGCGCTGAAATTCAGGGCTTTTTCAAGAGGAGCTCTCCCAATCCGACAGAGTCGCAAAAGCTCTTAGCGGAAAAGGTCAGAACAGCTTCTGTTCCTTCAGACTTTCGATGTAGGCAAGGCTTCTGCGGGCATATTCCCGATTTCGTGCCTGTTTGCCGCCTTTGACCTTTTTTTCAAGTGGTTCGATGATGCCGAAATTGGCGTTCATTGGCTGAAAGTCTCCCAAAGCACCGAAGGCCACATAGCGGGCCATGGCACCTAACTCGCAGACCGGACTAAAAACCAATTCTTCCTTTCCGGAAGCCTTTCTTGCAATGTTGATTCCGGCAACCAGACCCGACCCGGCGGATTCGATGTAGCCTTCCACGCCGGTCATCTGTCCGGCAAAATAGAGCTTTTCATCGTTTCGTGCCCGGTAGGTGGGGGTGAGGAGCTTGGGAGAGTTGAGAAAGGTATTCCGGTGCATGACCCCGTAGCGTAGGAATTCGGCCTTTTCCAAGCCCGGAATCAGTCGGAAGACCCGGCGCTGTTCGGGAAAAGTCAGGTGTGTCTGAAAGCCCACCAGATTGTACATGGTTTTTTCGTTGTTCTCCTGCCGAAGCTGAAGAACGGCGTAGGCCTCCTTCCCGGTGGAGGGAAGGGGCAGACCCACCGGCTTTAAGGGGCCGAAAAGCAGGGTTTCATAGCCTCTTTTGGCCATCACTTCCACCGGCATACAGCCCTCAAAGACCGTCAGCTCTTTTTGGCTGTCCCGGTCAAAATCCTTCAGAACCGCTGTTTCGGCCGAAACAAGGGCTTCATAAAAGGTATCATATTCTTCCTTGGTCATGGGACAGTTCAGATAACTGGCTTCGCCCTTTCCGTAGCGGGAGGCGAAGAAGGCCTTTTCGGTGTCTATGCTGGAGGCATCCACTATGGGAGCGGCGGCGTCAAAAAAATGCAGTTGTTCCTCCCCGGCGAATTCCCGCAGGAATTCTGCCATAGAGGGAGAGGTCAAAGGCCCGGTGCTCACCAGATTCCATTCGCCTTCTATAGGGGCGGGGCACTCCCCCTCCACAACAGTGACCAACGGGTTATTGCGGATCTTTTCGGTGATATAGGTGGAAAATTTGGCTCTGTCCACTGCCAGAGCCGAACCGGCAGGAACCCTCGATGCCAGGGCCGCCTCCATGGTGAGACTTCCTAGGACCGACATTTCGGCCTTCAAAAGGCCAATGGCATTTTCGGGCATTTCCGAGCGCAGGGAATTGGAACAGCAGAGCTCGGCAAAAAGGTCGGTGTGGTGGGCGGGCGTTTTCTTTTGAGGCTTCATTTCGTGAAGCACCACCGGAACACCCTGCCGGGTGATCTGATAGGTGGCTTCACAGCCGGCCAAGCCTGCGCCGATCACATGAACGGTCGGAATGCTCATTGCTTTTCCTCCGTCTGCAAGGCATTGCCGCCTTGGGCTTTCGGCTCGTAGGGGGCGGTGTAGGCGCAGTCCTTGTTGTGACAGACAAGAAGATTCTTCCCTTTTTTCACAAAGAGCATTCCGCCGCACCGGGGGCATTTCTCCCTGGTCGGCAGATCCCAGGAGGAAAAACTGCATTCGGGATAGCCGCTGCAGCTGTAGAAAACAGAACGGTTTTTCCCTCTTTTGGTCACCAGCTTTTTGCCGCACAGGGGACAGTGTACCTCCAGCTCATTGACAGGCTGTTTGGTGTAGGTGCATTTGGGATAATTGGCGCAGGCGAAGAAACTGCCGTAGCGTCCCTCCCGCTGAACCATAGGGCCGCCGCACTTCTCGCAGACCATGCCCGATACGATTTCGGGTTCTTTTGGTTCCTTCAGGGTTTTTCCGTCCTTTTCCAAAGGCTTGGTGTTCCGGCATTCGGGGTAGTTGGGGCAGGCGGCAAATCTGCCGAATCGTCCGTTTTTCACCACCATGCGTGCTCCGCATTTTTCGCAGAAAATGTCGGTTTCTTCCGGAGCCACCCTGATCTTTTGCTCATCAGCTTCCTTCATGGCCTTTTCTAAGTGCTCCTCAAAGGGCTTGTAAAAGTCGGAGAGCAGGGAAACCATGTCCTTTCCCCCATTTTCAATGTCATCCAACTGTTCTTCCATGTGGGCGGTAAAGTCGTAGCCCACGATGTCCGGAAAATGTTCAAGCATCAGCCTGGTGGTGACGACACCCAGATCGGTGGGCACCAACGACTTTCCTTCGTGCTTTACATAGCCTCTTTGAATAATGGTGGTCACAATGGTGGCAAAGGTGGAGGGGCGTCCGATGCCCTTTTCCTCTAAGAATTTCACAAGAGAGCCTTCATTGAACCGGGCGGGAGGCTCGGTAAAATGCTGTTCGGCTTTGATCGCTTCACTGGGGAGCTGTTGATTTTCAATGAGAGCGGGCAGCAGACTGTCGCTTTCATCGCCGTCTCCGTCTTCATAGACCGTCAGATAGCCGTTGAAGCGCAGATGGCTTCCGGCGGCTTTGAAGCGGTAGCCGGAGCAGTCCAGATCCGCTTGCACGGTGTCGAATTTGGCAGAGGCCATCTGGCTTGCCACGAACCGTGCCCAGATCAGCTTGTAGAGTTTATACTGATCGGCGGAGAGAACGCTTTTGACGGCATCGGGATGCAGAGAGGGATTGACCGGACGGATGGCCTCATGCGCATCCTGAGCGCCCGATTTGGTTTTGTATATTCTGCGGCTGTCGGGGAGGTACTCCTTCCCCATGCTCTCGGTGATATAGGAAACGGTGGCGGCGTATGCCTCGTCCGAAACACGGACCGAATCGGTACGCATATAGGTAATCAGACCGCTGACTCCGCCGTTGTGGCTGCCCAGATTCACGCCTTCATACAGCTCTTGGGCAACCTTCATGGTTTTGGCAGAGGAGAAGCTCAGCTTGCGGTTAGCGTCCTGTTGCAGGGTGGAGGTGGTGAAGGGAGGGGCAGGATGGCGCAGTTTTACGGCCTTTTTCACAGAAACCACCCGGAAAAGCCGGCCGTTTACGGCAGAGGTTACCTTATCGGCTTCCTCTTTGCAGTTCAGCTCGGTTTTTTTGCCGTCTATGCCGAAGAAACGGGCAGAAAAGACCTTTCCTTCGTTGCTTTTCAAAAGAGCGGTGACGGTCCAGTATTCCTTGGGGACAAATTTGTTGATTTCTTCTTCCCGTTCCACAATGATTCTGGTGGCAACCGACTGAACCCGTCCTGCCGAAATTCCGCTGCGGACCGTTTTCCAAAGGTAAGGCGAGAGCTTATATCCGACGATACGGTCCAAAACCCGGCGGGCGACCTGGGAATTGACCAGATTCATATCGATCTGGCGGGGAGCTTTGATGGCGGCTTTTACCGCACCTTTGGTCACCTCGTTGAAGGTGATCCGTTTGGCCTTTTGGGGATCCAGCTTCAGAGCGGTACACAGGTGCCAGGCAATGGCTTCGCCTTCCCGGTCCGGGTCGGTAGCCAGATAGACCGTGGTTGCCTTTTTGGCCTCCTTCTGGAGCTCCTTGATCAGTTCTCCTTTTCCCCGTATATTGATGAAATGGGGCTCAAAATTGTGTTCGGTGTCCACTGCAAGGGAGGATTTGGGCAGATCCCGTACATGTCCTACCGATGCCATCACTTTGTATCCGGAGCCCAGGTAGCTTTTCAGACTGGTAGCTTTTGTGGGAGATTCGATGATTACCAGATTTGCCATAAATATTCCTTTCGGTTTCCAGAAGCGGAAGAGAAAAAACGATGTCCGCTTTTGTACTGAATAAGATTTTTGCTTGTTTAAAGAGTTTTATTTCAGGATAAATCTGCCGCCGGGAAGGGCGGTGACATATCCCTTGATTTCAAGAATAGTCAGTGCCGTCATGACTTCCGCCACATTCATACCCGAACGGACGGTGATCTGGTCGGCAGAGAGAGGCGTTTTCTCTTCCAGAAGCGTTTTATAGACCATCTTGCGGGAATCGTTCAGACCGTCCGGAATTTCGGAGCGCAGGTCCGGGATTTCCGGTTCCGGCAAAGGCGTATCGGGCTTTAAGCGGGCAGGGCTTTCGGATTTGGTTTCCCCAGGCAAAGACTCTGCCGGCGCACTCTGCGGGTCTGTCATTCCATCGGTTCTTTTTCTGTTTTTTACAGGAGTCAGGATCACTTCCGGTTTATAAACCGGGATGCGCTCAATAAAAACTTTATCCGGATAGAGAATGCTGTAGTCGGAAAGCAGATCGGCGGCACAGGTCACGGGCGTGGCTCCTTCCCGCAAGAGGGCATTGGTGCCCTCGCTGTTCTGCTCGCCCACCATGCCGGGCAGGGCAAACAAATCTCTGCCCTGACTGAGTGCGCACCGGGCAGTAATCAGCGCTCCGCTGGATCTGGAGCCTTCCACCACCAGCGTTCCCTGGGAAAGACCGCTGATGATTCGATTGCGGATGGGGAAGGTGGACCGGCTCGGTCGGGTTCCGGGCTTGAATTCGCTTAAGATCAGACCCTTTCGCTCCAACTCCAGCATCAATTCAAAATTCTGTTTGGGATAGGTCACATCCACGCCGCAGCCCAGCACCGCAACGGTGTCTCCGGAGGCATCGAGAACCCCGCGGTGGCAAATGGCGTCAATGCCCAAAGCCATGCCCGAAACCACCACGGCTCCGGCAGAACACAGATCATAGGCAATGGTGTAGGCACTGCGCTTGCCGTAGGAAGACATATTCCGGGTGCCGACCATGGCCACCATCAGATTGTCGTTTAAGTCGATGTTCCGTCCTTTGCAGTAAAGAAGCACCGGCCGACGGCCGATCCGCCGCAGACGCCCGGGAAACGCGGGATCATCGTAGGCTAAAAGGCGGATGCCCCGTTCTTTGCAATAGTAATAAATATGCTTGGCTTCCTCAGAGCTTTTCAAAAGCAAGCGGGCTTTTACATCTTCGCTCAGATCCAACCGGTCGTAATCGGCTTTGCCCGCTTTGTAGATTTTCTGCGCATCTTCGTCGAAATATTCCAGAAGTAGGTCGGAAGCCCGGCTTCCGGGGGAAATACAGAGGCTCAGCCAGATCCAGTAGAGCACATGGCAGCGGGACATAGGCAGACCGTCCTTTCTTGAAAGACTTAAAAAGAAAAATGAGAAAACTCTCTGATTTGAGGCAGGGATTGAAATCCGGGGGCGCTTTTCAAAGATACTGTTTTACATTCTATGCAAGCTGTTCACGGAATGAACCGACTGTACAGCAAAATGGCTGCGGCGATGGAAACATTCAGGGATTCTGCCCGGTCGGTCATCGGAATAAACACCTTTCCGGAGCAGGCCGCAAGAAGCTCTTCCGGCAGTCCGTGCCCCTCGTTGCCCAAAAGAAAACAGGCGTGCGGGGAAAAAGGCAGAGCTTGCAGGGTCACGGCCTCCCGGTCCAAGGCGCTTCCATAGACGGAAAAACCGTTTTTTCGCAGGGCGTTCACCGTGCTTCCCGTGTCTTTTACCACCCATAGGGGACAATCGAAAATCGTGCCCATGGACGCCCGGATGGTTTTGGAAGAATAAATATCGGCACAGTCCTCCGAGAGGATCAGCCCATCACAGCCGAAGGCAACGGCAGAGCGTATCACCGTGCCCAGATTGCCTGGATCCCTTAAGGATACGGCAAAAAGCAGAGTGGTTTTTCCGGAAGTTTCCGGGAGCTTATTATATATTGTAGTGAATTTATGGTATTTGTCAATAGTTTTTCCTACGCAAAATAAACCTTCCGGAGCTTTTTCTTCGGAAATTTTTTCGTAAACCGAGGAGGAAACGCTGTAAATTTTGCAGTCCGCGGGGAGCTTTTGAAGTTCCTGCTCCTCCGGCAGGGCATCCTCCCGCGCAAAGAGGGCAACCAGAGGGACCTGCCGTTCCAAAGCCTCCTGAAAGAGCTTTTTGCCTTCAAAAAAGAAGAATCCCTTTTTCTTGCGCACCTTTCGTTCCCGCAGGGATACCGCTTCCAGAATCTTCGGATTCTGCCGACTGGTAATGTATTCCATCAGGTAGGTTCTCCTTCATAAAAGAGTGATTCGATACAAAAACCCCGATACGCAGGCGTGCGTATCGAGGCTTGTCGTCAATTAAAGAGCTGCTTTGGCGGTAGCCACCAAAGAAGCAAATGCGGCCTTGTCCGAAACGGCGATCTCGGAAAGCATCTTCCGGTTCATTTCCACGCCGGCCTTCTTCAGACCGTACATGAACTGCGAATAGTTGATGCCGTTCACCTTTGCTTCTGCGGAAATACGGGTGATCCAGAGCGCACGGAAGTCTCTCTTTTTCATCTTTCTGCCGGCAAAGGCGTAATTTCCGCTCTTCATCAGAGCTTCTTTCGCCATCTTGAAGTGCTTGGATTTAGAACCCCAATAGCCCTTGGCTGCCTTTAATACCCGATTTCTTCTTTTGCGCGTCATCATTGCGCCCTTAACTCTTGCCATTTTTCATTTCCTCCCTTACACTTCAAAATCAATCAGAACTTCTGAATCAGCGTCTTGATGGCAGGAGCCATGGACTCGCTGAGGTATGCACCCGAACGCAGGGTTCTCTTCCGCTTTGCGGTTTTGATGCCCAGCTTGTGACGATGCTGAGGGTGGTTCATTTTGACTTTTCCGTTCTTCGTCAGAGAAAATCTCTTGGCGGACGCCTTATGTGTCTTGATCTTTTGCATAATGGTATACCCCTTTCGATCTATAAACTATAGTAGAATGAACTTATTTTCTTACCGGAACGATGAACATAGCCAGATTCCGTCCTTCCAAAACCGGCTTCTTGTCCATGGAACCAAGCTCCGAAACGGCGGCGGCAAAACGCTCCAACAGCTCTGCGCCGATCTCCTGGTGGGCCATCTGACGCCCCTTGAACCGAACCACCACCCGGACTTTATTGCCGTCGGTGAGAAAACGCTTGGCGTGATTGACCTTGGTGTTAAAGTCGTTGGTGTCGATCTTGCAGGAAAGCTGAACCTCCTTGATGTCCACCTTTTGTTGCTTTTTCTTGTTTTCCTTATCTTTCTTGTCCCGTTCAAAACGGAACTTCCCGTAGTCCATGATCCTGCATACCGCAGGCTCGGACTGGGCGGCAATCAAAACCAGATCCAAATCCTTGTCATATGCCATATCCAATGCCTGAGAGAGGGGCACAATGCCGATTTGTTCGTTATCTGCGCCAATCAAACGGACATTGCTGTGGGGAGCGATCCCACCGATTTTCGAGATCTCTTCATTGATGCACATATCTTTGGAAGACTTGGGTTTTATTGGAACTCACCTCGTTTCAAAAAATAAAAAATGCGCAGACAGATTCTCCCCCTACGCAACAAAAGGACCCCAAAGCCCTTGGTTTATCGAACCCGTCGCACAGAGGTGGACAGGTGAGAGCGGAGACTCTGCTTCTTTTTCGTTGGCATTCTACCACAGGTTTCCGCATTTGTCAAGAGCTTTTTTGAAAAAACAAAATTTAGATTTTTTGTTTTGTTTTCAAAATCTTGACAGATTTGAGACAAATATGTTATATTGAAAAGGAACGGTGAAATTCCCGTCGCAGATTTCGGCAGATTGTCCATGCCGGTGAAGAAAGATCAGGTGCAAGCGGATGAAAACGACTGAAAACAGAAAAGAACGGAAAATGAGTCCGAAGAAAAGATGGTTGCTGTTGCTGACAATCTGTTGCGGAATACTGGTGCTTTCGGTAACGGTGGGACTGGCGCTGGGCGGAAGTATCCGGAAAAGCGGAAGTCTGCCCGGGGATGTGAACGAAGACGGGAAGGTCGACATCGGGGATGTGGCCGATATATTGAACCATTTGTCCGTGAAAGAAACGGAGGCACCGAAAAAGCTCTCCACAGTATACTATTCGCCTTCGTCGATCGAGCTGAACTCAGGCA
>ERZ857757.1170-NODE-1170-length-21948-cov-3.973188_pt1 | contig 21948 bp, 17 predicted proteins | sample MGYA00519764_ERZ857757 | MGnify/ENA primary metagenome ERZ857757 (study PRJEB31778, sample SAMEA3449359) | human gut metagenome | biome: human gut; feature: human-associated habitat; material: faeces | place: United Kingdom | collected 2010/2012 ... | reverse complement strand
ATTGTGGCCATTCTGTTTAGTTCTTTTGCATTTTCTTTCTTCTTTGAAGCGCATTATGTGGCATCAGATGATCCGAATGAAGTATTACAAAGTGTTTGGGTGATAGGTGTGGCGTTAGTATTGCTGAGTGCATTAGAAGCCTATTTTGCTTTTAAAATCCCATTCTTTAAGCAAGAAGCTGAGAATACAGAAGGTCAGTTTGATATGAGAAAATACCTTTCTTTAGGGTATTTAAAAGATAACGTTCGCACATTAAAAGCAGATCAAAATATTTGGTTGAGTGTTATTGGATTAAGTCTGTTTTGGGGCGTGTCACAAATTATTGTGGCGGCATTCCCAGCACATTATAAAGCGATGTTCAATGAAGATAATGCTATTGTTATTCAAGCGATTCTTGCGGTGAGTGGAATAGGGCTTGCACTTGGTTCATATCTTGCGGGACGCGCTTCTCGTCTACATATTGAGTTAGGTATTGTTCCGCTTGGTGCGTTGGGCATTTGTGTGTCGTTATTCTTTTTAACCCTAGCCCAAAGCGGGGTGGTATTAGCACTTTGTTCTTTTGTCTTTGGTTTCTCTGGCGGTTTATTGATCGTGCCATTGAATGCGACTATTCAGTATTTCGCACCGGAGAAAATCAGCGGCAAAATCATGGCAGGTAACAACTTTGTACAAAACGTGTTCATGGTAGTGTTTTTGCTATTAAGCATTGTTTTTGTACAACTTAATGTTTCGACTCAAGGTTTATTCTTAGTGACGTCTGCTGTATGTTTTGTTGCAAGTTTATATACCATGTCGAAAGTGCCCCATTTATTTACGCGTTTATTCTTGCTCTTTGCGTTAAAAGCGAATTACCGTTTTCATGTGGATGGGTTAAAAAATCTTCCACAAAGTGGTGGCGTGTTGTTATTAGGTAACCATATTAGCTGGATTGACTGGTTGGTGTTACAAGCGGCTAGCCCGCGTGCGATTAAATTTGTGATGTATCGTCCGATTTACAACAAATGGTATCTCACTTGGTTCTTCCGTATTTTTAAAGTGATCCCGATTGGTGGAGGCTCAAGCCGTGAATCTATTGAAACTATTCGTGAATATTTAGCACGCGGTGAAGTGGTAGCTTTATTCCCAGAAGGTCATATCAGCTATAACGGCCAAATCAATGAGTTCCAAAAAGGCTTTGAGCACGTATTAAAAGATTTAGAGAATGTGACGACTGTTCCTTTCTATTTACGTGGATTATGGGGTAGCAGTTTCTCCCGCGCAGATTCTTTCTATAAGAATTTAACTAAACGCCAAGGTAAACGTGAAATTTTAGTAGCATTTGGTAAACCCATTCATGGCTTTATTGATGCGACAGCGATGAAGCAAAAAGTACTCGAACTTTCTTTCTCCGTATGGGAAAAAGTCATGAGTAAACGTAAATCACTTATGCACCATTGGTTGAATTCGGCAAAATCGAATTTATTCAAAGAAGCTGCGGTGGATGCGCAAGGCACTAAACTCAATAACCTGAAATTTATTGCTGCCGTATTGATGTTTGTGAAAGCCTTGAAAGCTGCTTTAGGGAATGAAAAAAATGTCGGTGTGTTATTACCAAGTTCGTCAATCGGGGCAATTATTAATATGACCCTAATGGTGATGGGCAAAGTACCGGTAAATTTAAACTACACGCTAAGCCCAGAAGTAATGGAAAAAGCCTTGAAAAAAGCCAACATTTCGCAAGTCATTACCTCTGAAAAATTCTTGGATAAGTTGAACGCAAAAGGTTTTGATTTTAGCCAAGTGGTGGCTGATAAAGCCCTCTTTATGGAAAATTTAGGGAAATCGATCACTAAAGCGAATAAAGTGCGGTCATTTTTAACGGCGTTTTTAGCACCGCAATGGTGGATTAAATTACGTTACTTTGCAGACGTAAGCTTGGAAGATAATGCAACCATCTTATTCAGTAGTGGTAGTGAAGGTGATCCGAAAGGCATTGAATTAAGCCATAAAAATTTACTGACTAACATTAAACAGATCGGTGAATTATTAAACTTTCATAAAGATGATGTGATTTTGAATTCCTTACCAATTTTCCACTCATTTGGCTTAACAGTGACAACTTTATTGCCATTGTGTGAAGGCATTAAAATGGTGAGTGTGGCGGACCCAACAGATGGGGCGACAGTAGGAAAAATGTGTGCTCGACATCGGGTGAGTATTTTATTTGGGACTTCAACTTTCTTTAGATTGTATGTACGCAATAAGAAATTCCATCCGTTAATGCTACAAAACGTACGTATGGTTATTGCGGGCGCCGAAAAATTGAAAGCAGATGTAAAAGAAGCCTTCAAACTTAAATTTGGCTTGGAAATTTACGAAGGTTATGGCGCAACTGAAACAGCACCGGTAGCTAGTGTGAATATGCCTAATTTACTTGATCCAGAAACCTTACAAGAATTTACCTTCAATCAAGCTGGTACAGTTGGTATGCCATTACCAGGCACCATTATTAAAATTGTGGATCCAGAAAGCTTGCAAGAATTACCAATCGGTGAAGACGGTTTGATCTTGATTGGTGGTGGGCAAGTCATGAAAGGTTATTTGAATGCACCAGAAAAAACAGCAGAAGTGATTGTTGAAATTGACGGTGTACGTTATTACAAAACCGGCGATAAAGGCCATATCGATCATAACGGCTTTATTACCATTGTGGATCGTTATTCTCGATTTGCTAAAGTCGGCGGCGAAATGATTAGCCTCGGCAGCGTGGAAGAGAAACTTTCACAAGTATTTGATGAAGAAAATCAATTCGTTGCGGTGGCTGTAAGCGATGATAAAAAAGGCGAGAGCATTGTGCTTTTAATCAAGTCTGCGCTTTCTTTAGATGAGATCAATGAACGCATTAAAGGATTAAATGTACCGCCGATTATGCTACCAAGCCAAGTCTTCTTAGTGGATGAAATCCCGATGCTCGGAAGTGGTAAAGTGGATTTCAAAGGTGCGAAGAACCTGGCGATGAGTTTGGTTAAGTAAAGAAAATTGTCATAAATAAAAGAGCGGTCAATTTGACCGCTCTTTTTGTTATTTAATGAACCTCATTTAGGTGTTTTTCAGCTTCCGTAACCTTACATCAACGTACCGACATATTTTAACATGACCCCAGCGGCAATAGCTGAGCCAATTACACCCGCAACGTTTGGTCCCATCGCGTGCATAAGTAGGAAGTTTTGGTTATCCGCTTCCAATCCGATTTTGTTAGAAACACGAGCAGCCATAGGAACAGCAGATACACCAGCAGAACCAATAAGCGGGTTAATTTTGTTTTTGCTGAATTTGTTCATCAATTTGGCCATTAATACACCGCTACCTGTACCGATTCCGAAAGCAATCACGCCAAGAATCAAAATGCCCAACGTTTGCGGTTGTAGGAATTTATCTGCAATCAGTTTAGAACCCACAGATAAGCCAAGTACGATGGTTACGATATTAATCAAGGCGTTTTGTGTGGTGTCGCTTAAACGTTCAACTACGCCACTTACGCGCATGAGATTACCGAAACAGAACATCCCAAGTAATGGGGCTGCATCCGGTAAGAGTAAACCAACGAGCAACAGCAAAATCACCGGGAACAAGACTTTTTCACGATTACTTACATGTCGCATCTGTGTCATGCGAATTTTGCGTTCTTCTTCGGTGGTTAATGCTTTCATAATCGGCGGTTGAATCAACGGCACTAACGCCATATAGGAATAAGCCGCCACCGCAATAGCACCAAGCAATTCAGGCGCCAGCTTACTGGTTAGATAAATCGCAGTTGGACCATCCGCACCACCGATAATACCGATAGAGGCAGCTTGAGGGAGTGTGAATTCGATAATACCGAAGTAATTTAAGGCTAACGCACCAAGCACGGTAGCGAAAATGCCGAATTGTGCAGCCGCACCAAGTAGCAATGTTTTTGGATTGGCTAATAACGGACCAAAGTCTGTCATTGCACCTACGCCCATAAAAATGACCAATGGTGCAATGCCGTAGCTGATCGCAACTTTATAGAACAATGCCAAAATACCAGCGCTATAACCCATATCCACAGATAACGCTTCTAATTGATTTATCATGGATATTGGCGCGGAAGTCATCGCTGTTTTAATCGCAGCAAGATCGGGTGAAACACCCAGCTGCGCGGCGATTACCGCAATTTGCTCTGGTGAGCCGAGATGAAGCAAATTCTCTAATGCTGTCATGGCTAGTCCTGCCTCAGGGATATTTGACAATAATCCGCCGAAACCAATTGGTAGCAACAGCAAAGGTTCAAATTTGCGTGAGATGGCAAGCCACAGCAACAGTAGGCTCACAGCGATCATTACTGCTTGCCCCCATTGCAGATGGAATATGCCCATCCCTTTAATTAACGCAATAATACTCTCCATAGACCATTCCTTATGCTAAGGTCATCACGATGTCACCTACGGCGACAGCATCACCAGCTTTAACGCAAATGCCACGTACGGTACCAGCCTGTGCAGCTTTCACTTCGGTTTCCATTTTCATGGCTTCGAGAATGAATAATACATCGCCAGCTGCTACGGTTTGACCTTCTGTTGCAACAACTTTCCAAATATTACCCGCCATCGGCGCCGTTACTGGTGTACCACCGGTTGCTGGAGCAGGAGCCACTTGCGGCGCAGCTTGAGGAGCAGTAGTCGCCACATGAGAGATATCACCGCCTTCGCTTACTTTTACCACAAAGGCTTTGCCTTCCAATTCCACGGTATAAACAGCGGAGCCTGAAGCAGCTGGTGCAGCTTTAGAAACAGGTTTATTTTCTACCGCACTTTCATTACCGGTTGGGGCTGGTTCAAAGGCGGCTGGGTTGTTGCGGTTTTCTAAGAATTTCCACGCAATTTGAGGGAAGAGCGCCACGATTAAAGCATCATCCACAGCATTGTCTGCTAATTTCACGCCTTTCACTTTAGCTTGTTCTGCAACTTCAGCTTCAATTTTCGCCATTTCAGGCGCAATGTGATCGGCAGGGCGGTCGGTTACTGGCGCAGCGCCTTCTAATACTCGAGCTTGCAACGCACTATCTACTGGTGCAGGCGTTTTACCGTATTCACCTTTTAAAATACCGGCAGTTTCTTTGGCGATAGTTTTGTAGCGTTCGCCAGTGAGAACGTTAATAACCGACTGTGTACCAACAATTTGAGAAGTTGGTGTAACGAGTGGAATGTAGCCCAAGTCTTTGCGCACGCGTGGGATTTCTTCTAATACTAAATCTAATTTATCGGACGCATTTTGTTGTTTTAATTGGTTTTCCAAGTTTGTGAGCATACCGCCTGGCACTTGTGCCACTAAAATACGGCTATCTACACCGCGTAATTGGCCTTCAAATTTGGCATATTTTTTACGCACATTACGGAAATAGGCAGCAATTTTTTCCAAGCGAGGAATATCCAAACCGGTGTCATATTCAGTGCCTTGTAAGGTGGCGACTAGGGATTCAGTTGCAGGGTGGCCATAAGTACCTGACATAGAAGAAATTGCCGTATCAATACCATCTACACCTGCTTCAACCGCTTTTAATAGCGCCATTTCTGCCATACCAGTAGTCGAATGGCAGTGTAAATGCAATTCTACGTCGAAACGTTTTTTGATTTCACGTACTAAGTCTGCCGCCGCCATTGGATTTAAAATACCGGACATGTCTTTGATGACCAAGCTATCGATACCGATTTCAAGCAATTGTTCAGTCGTATCAAGCCAGGTTTGCATAGTATGAACTGGGCTGGTGGTATAACTTAAAGTCCCTTGAGCATGACCACCAAATTTACGTACTGCTTGCAACGCTGCTTTCATATTACGCGGGTCATTGAGCGCATCGAATACGCGGAAAACATCCATACCATTCGCTACACAACGTTCTACGAAGCGTTCTACTACATCATCAGCATAGTGGCGATAGCCTAATAGGTTTTGGCCACGTAATAACATTTGTAATGGAGTTTTTGGACAAGCTTTTTTCAATTCACGCAAACGAACCCAAGGATCTTCACCTAAAAAGCGAATACAGCTATCAAATGTTGCACCGCCCCAAGCTTCCAACGACCAATAGCCAATATCATCTAATTCATGAGCAATTGGTAACATATCATCAAGACGCAAACGAGTTGCGAAAAGTGATTGGTGGGCATCACGAAGCACCAGTTCTGTCATTTTAATTTTTTTAGCCATGGTAAAATCCTTATTTTATTTGAACTGTTGGGTACGGCGATGGTGTGCGATAGCCGCTGCAATCACAGGACGTAACCGCTCAAAATCGTCAGTAGGTGCCGCAGAAAGTGCGGTTGAATTTTGGGAAGTTTTGGGTTCGGGTTGAGGTTCAGGAAAGAATCGGTTGATAAGTTTAGACATCAATCCAATTGCCCAAATTAAAATGAGCAAAAAGACCAATACAAAACCCATCCCTGAAAACATCAGGTTAATTCCTTCGCCTATAAGTGCAGAGGGAGTCATCATTTTTCTTCCTTATTTGTTTGAAAAAATGGACAATTTTATTCTAATCTATCTGTTTAAATAAAACTGTGATGAAGATCATAATTTGAAATATAGGCACACAATAAAAGGGGAAATGTGCGGTTGATTTTGACGATATTTTGGCGTGAGTTAAATATTATTAATGAGGTATTTTTACTGAAACATACGTTATACAAAGCGTGTAAAAATTAAAAGGACTAAGTCCTATAGTGACAGAACTTAGTCCTTGAATTAAATGAATCTCGATTTGTTAATAGAAAGGAAAATTATTCTACTTTTACAATCCAGCCTTCAGGTGCTTCCACATCACCGAATTGGATGCCGGTTAGCTCGTTGTAAAGTTTACGTGTAACAGGGCCTACTTCAGTTTCTGAATAGAACACGTGGAATTTACCTTTGTGTTGAATACCACCTACTGGCGTAATCACTGCGGCAGTACCGCAAGCACCCGCTTCGGCGAATTGATCAAGTTGATCAATATAGACATCGCCTTCAATGGCTTCCATACCTAAACGTTCTTTTGCAATGTGAAGCAATGAGTATTTAGTGATACTCGGTAAAATAGAGTCAGAAGCTGGCGTGACAAATTTATTATCTTTGGTGATACCAAAGAAGTTTGCTGCACCTACTTCTTCAATTTTTGTGTGAGTTTTAGGATCTAGGTAAATCGCGTCTGCAAATTTACGTTCTGGTGTACCTTGTTCTGCGGCTAGTTCATGAGGAAGCAAACTTGCTGCATAGTTACCACCCACTTTTACACCACCGGTTCCCATCGGAGCAGCACGGTCGTAATCAGTCGTAATGAAGTTAGATGGTGCTAAACCACCTTTGAAATATGCGCCTACTGGGCAGCAGAATACAGAGAAAATAAATTCAGGTGCGGTTTTTACACCGATATTCGCGCCAGTACCAAAGAGGAATGGACGTAAATATAATGTTGCGCCAGAGCCGTAAGGACCTAACCATTCTTGGTTTGCTTTCACTACTTCTTTACAAGCGCGGATAAATAATTCTGTTGGCACTTGTGGCATTAATAAACGATCAGAGGTGTGTTGCATACGTTTTGCATTTTGATCAGGACGGAATAAGTTGATTGAACCATCTTTACAACGATAGGCTTTTAAGCCTTCAAAGCATTGTTGACCGTAGTGAATTGCAGTTGAACCTTCGTGGATATGTAGCATATTATCAGTGGTAAGTTTCCCTTCATCCCATTTACCATCTTTCCAATTTGCGATGAAACGATAATCTGTTTTGATATAACTAAATCCAAGATTGTTCCAGTCTAAGTCTTTCATTTTGCTTCCTTAATTTGTATAAATAATTTTATGAATGGAAATGCAGTTAATCTACACCATAACGGCTACTATGAAAACCTTTAAACACAAAAATATTGTGATTTCTCAAAATTTTTATTGGATTTTTAAATTTGTGAAGTTGGTCAGGAAATAAAATTTTGCTTATGTTAGAATGCGAGAATAAAAAAACGCCGCTCGAAATGAGCAGCGCTTAACCAGAATGGTTTAATATATACAGGAAGTAAATGAGTAACTTAATTGTTACTCCAGTTCGGAGAACCGAACTATATGCAAACACAACATCATACTTAAGTCTGAAACTCATTAACTTGTAAGGAATTACCAATCATTAAGTATGGGTGTATTGTAGGTAGAAGGTGATGGAAGGACAAATGATGTTTTTTTATTTGACGCATAAAAAAAACTAATCCGAATTAGATCTTAATCATTATAAACTAAAATTTAGCCGTTGGGAAGAATTATGTATAAACGTTTGCCTCCCTTGAATTCATTGAAGTCTTTCGAATCAGCTGCACGACATTTAAGCTTCACAAAAGCTGCGGATGAACTTTTTGTGACACAAGCCGCAGTGAGCCATCAAATAAAATTATTAGAAGATTTTTTAGGTGTCGAGCTTTTTATACGTAAAAATCGTTCACTCGAATTGACGGAATTTGGGAAAGCCTATTTTGTTGATATTAACAAAGTCTTGCGAAAATTAAATGAAGCGACTGAACGTTTATTAACACTTAAAGCAGAGCCACATTTGGCAATTAGTGTGCCACAAACCTTTGGTATTCAATGGCTTGTGCCACATTTGAGTGATTTTAATAAGCAACACCCTGAAATTGAAGTGCGCTTGAAGGGCGTTGATCAAGATGAAGGTTTATTAAATAAAGAAATTGATATTGCCATTTATTATGGCAAAGGTGATTGGGAAAATTTACAAGTCGATCGGTTAGGTGAAGAAAACCTCGTGATTTTGGCTGCGCCTGCATTGCTTGAGAAAATTCCCGTTCGCCGTCCAGATGATTTGAAAAAGCACACGCTGATTCACACACATACTCGAGATAACTGGCAAGCGATGGCAGATTATCTCAAATTAGATGATTTGAATATTCAGCAAGGTCCATTATTTAGCCATACCTTTATGGCATTACAAGCTGCCGTTCATGGTCAGGGTATCGTGCTAGCTAATCGTATTTTGGCTCAGCAAGAAATTGAAAATGGTCATCTGCAAATTGTGTTACCAACTGAATTACGGGATCCGAAATCATTCTATGTAGTTAATCATTTAGATCGTTTAGATGATGAACAGATTCAAGCCTTTAGAACATGGATTAAAGATTCAATAAAATTAGGGAAAATATGAATAAATTAGCCTTATATTGTCGAATTGGCTTTGAAAAAGAAGTCGCTGCAGAAATTACCGATCGAGCTTCTGAGCGTGGCGTATTTGGTTTTGCTCGCGTGGTAGAAAACAGCGGCTATGTCATTTTTGAATGCTATCAACCAGGTGATGCAGATCGTTTAGCGAGAGAAATCCCTTTTAATCGTTTGATTTTTGCACGTCAAATGATCGTTGTGTCAGATCTCTTAGAAAATCTCGATCCTCAAGATCGTATTTCGCCAATTTTGGCTCAATATGAACGCATTGCAGAAGACATTAATCTTAAGCAAGCAGTAGAGCTATTTGTTGAAACCGCAGATACGAATGAAGCCAAAGAGCTTTCGACATTTTGCCGAAAATTTACTGTGCCGTTGCGCCAAGCGTTGAAAAAGAAAGGTTGGTTACAAGGCAAACCGAATGCAAAGCGCGGTCAGATTTTGCATTATTTTTTCACGCAGCCGAATTGTTGCTATGTGGGGTATTCCTATCTTGGTAATAACTCCACCCACTTTATGGGAATCCCACGTTTGAAATTCCCAGCGGATGCACCAAGCCGTTCAACTTTAAAATTGGAAGAGGCGATTTTAACCTTTATTCCTCGAAATGAAGAAAGTAAACGCTTGAATGAAAATATGGTTGGTGTTGATCTCGGTGCTTGCCCTGGCGGCTGGACCTATCAATTAGTGAAACGTGGTTTATTTGTGTATGCGGTTGATCATGGCAAAATGGCGGCAAGTTTGCATGATACCGGCAGAATAGAACATTGCCCAGAAGATGGATTTAAATTCCAACCACCAAAACGTAAGCATATTGATTGGCTTGTGTGTGATATGGTGGAGCAACCAAGTCGAATTGCGAATTTAATTGGAAAATGGTTAATTAACGGTTGGTGCCGAGAAACTATTTTCAATTTGAAATTACCAATGAAAAAACGCTATCAAGAAGTGATGTTGTGCTTAGAAAATCTTGCGGTGATGTTAGCAGAAAAAGAACTGGAATTTGATATTCAGGCGAAGCATTTGTATCACGATCGTGAAGAGATTACGGTACATATTGCCTTAAAATAGAAAAGCAAAGCGCGGTCAAAAAACATGGAATTTTTTGACCGCACTTTTTTAAACCATTATTTATTGGCTAAAATCACTGCACGAGTAGGGGCTTGATAGCCTTCGATGGTTTTACTGTGATCATTTGGATCTAAGAAATCAATCAAACTTTCATTTTCTAACCAATCCGTTTTACGCTGTTCTTCTAATGTTGTGGTGGCGACATCCACACAACGCACATTTGTAAAGCCGACTTTTTCCAACCAATTAATGAGTGCGGCAACAGAAGGAATAAAATACACGTTCTTCATTTTTGCATAGCGATCTGATGGCACTAAGACTGTATTGGCATCACCATCAACCACTAAGGTTTCTAACACCAATTCGCCACCTTTTACTAATTGATTTTTTAGTTGAGTGAGATGATCGAGCGGTGATTTACGATGATAAAGCACGCCCATTGAGAACACGGTATCAAATGCCGCAAGTGGTTGCATTTCTTCAATACCTAATGGGATTAAGTTAGCTCGACGATCGTTATTTAGTAATTTTCGAACTGCTTCAAATTGGCAAAGGAAAAGTTCGGTTGGATCAATACCAACGACCATTTTTGCACCTTCACCAACCATTCGCCACATATGGTAGCCGCTACCGCAGCCCACATCTAAAATGGTACGATCTTTTAATGGTGCAAGATGAGGCAAAACACGATCCCATTTGAAATCAGAACGCCATTCGCAATCCACGTGAATATCAAATAAATGATAAGGTCCTTTTCGCCAAGGCATCAATTGTTTCAAATGATGAATAATGCGTTGTTTTTCGCCCTCTGAAAGTGGGGAAGTGCGGTCAGATTTCACCGCATTTTTTAAATCGATAGTATCTGCCTGCAAATCAGGGAGAAAGTCCACGATTTTTGACCATTTTGCATAATCACCATGGGTTTGTTTTTCCCATTCTTTTAACTGCAAAGGCAATGTTTCTAGCCAAGCAGATAAATTTGTGGTGGCAATTTGTTGATAAAAAGGACGAAAATCAATCATTATTTTGCTTCCTTATAGGCTTTTTCTGCTTTTTCAAAGGTTTCTTTAACTTCATTTTCAGGTTCTGTAGAAAGGAGAGAAACCACAATAATCGCTAGGCTAGCAAGGATGAATCCTGGGATCATTTCATAGACATTAAACCATTCACTGGTTTCAGGAATCACCGATTTCCAAGCAAAGACAACCACTGCACCGATAACCATTCCCGCCATCGCCGCTGATGAAGTCATGCGTTTCCAGAATAAGGAGAAAAGCACAACAGGACCAAATGCAGAACCAAAGCCTGCCCAGGCAAATTCAACGAGTTTTAATACTTTGCTGTTTTCATCTTGTGCAATCCAAATCGCAATGCCCGCGATAACTAAAACCATTGCACGACCTAGCCAAACTAATTCTTTTTCAGAAGCTTTTGGACGAATAAAACCTTTATAAAAATCTTCAGTAATAGAGCTTGAAGAAATTAATAATTGAGCGGAAAGTGTACTCATTACTGCCGCTAAAATCGCAGAGAGTAGAATACCGGCAATCCATGGATTAAAGAGCAATTTAGCCAGTTCAATAAAGACTTGTTCTGGTTCATTATTTACCACACCAGCCACATTAGGGTTAGCAAAGAAATAAGGAATACCGAAGAAGCCAATACCAATCGCACCCGCGAGGCAAATCACCATCCATGTCATACTGATGCGGCGTGCTTTAATAAGAGATTTCACCGAGTAAGCCGCCATAAAACGAGCAAGGATATGCGGTTGACCAAAATAACCTAAGCCCCAAGCCGCTAAACTTAATAAACCTAATGGTGTAGTAGAACTAAATAAATCAGTAAAGTCTTTATTTGCTGCGCTTTCTGCTTGATGTAGCACTTCAGTAAATTGTGATGCATCACCCAAACTTAAAAAGATAAAGAGAGGCGTTAAAATTAAGGCAAAAATCATCAATGTAGCTTGAATCGTATCCGTCCAACTTACCGCTAGAAATCCACCGATAAAGGTATAGACGATAGTCGCTAATGCGCCGTACCAAATGGCTGTGGAATAGTCGACTGAGAATAGGTTTTGGAATAATTTCGCCCCAGCAACCACACCGGAACCACAATAAATGGTGAAGAATACTAGGATGATTGTTGCAGACACAATTTTTAAGAGATTATGTGATGTGCCAAAGCGATGGTGGAAATATTCCGGTAATGTGAGAGCATTGTTGTTAAATTCGGTATAGATCCGTAAACGACCAGCCACGAGTAACCAGTTAAAATAAGCTCCGAGAATTAAACCAATGGCGATCCAACCTTCTACTAGGCCAGACACATATACCGCACCTGGCAAGCCCATTAATAACCAGCCTGACATATCAGATGCGCCAGCAGACATGGCTGTCACAAAACTTCCGAGTTTACGGCCACCTAAAATGTAATCGGATAAGTTGTTTGTATAATAATAGGCAAGGACACCGATTAAAATCATGCCGAAAATATAAATACTAAAAGTAATAAGTGTTGGGTCTAAACCAAACATTAAGTACCTCAAAAAAAGTCATGAAAATTTGAGAAAGGTCATATTTTACCTTATTTGGGTCTATTATTCTATTTTCCTTTTCGATAGACTTATACCATTAAAACTAAGGTCGAAAAAATGGATTCTGTTGAATTATTAATGAATGTTACGCCCAATGAAACCCGCGTTGCGTTGGTGGAAACGGGCGTTTTAAAAGAAGTTCATATTGAACGTCAAGCCAAACGTGGCATCGTGGGGAATATCTATAAAGGACGAGTAACCCGTGTTTTACCGGGAATGCAGTCCGCATTTGTGGATATCGGTTTAGAAAAAGCCGCATTTTTACACGCTTCCGATATTGTTTCACATACCGAATGTGTGGATGTGAACGAGCAAAAGCAATTCCGAGCAAAAAGCATTTCTGAACTCGTACGCGAAGGGCAGGATATCGTAGTCCAAGTGGTAAAAGATCCTTTGGGCACTAAAGGTGCAAGATTAACTACCGATATTACATTACCTTCTCGTTATCTCGTCTTTATGCCAGAAAATAGCCATGTTGGTGTCTCGCAACGTATTGAAAGCGAAGAAGAACGCGCAAGACTAAAAGCGTTAGTTGAGCCTTTTTGTGATGAGTTAGGCGGCTTTATTATTCGTACTGCTACCGAAGGCGCAACGGAAGAAGAATTGCGCCAAGATGCGGAATTTTTAAAACGTTTATGGCGTAAAGTGCTTGAGCGTAAAGGCAAATACCCAACCCGTTCTAAAATTTATGGTGAACCCGCATTGCCACAGCGTATTTTGCGTGATTTTATCGGCGCCAATTTAGAGAAAATTCATATCGATTCCAAACTTTGTTTTAACGAAGTGAAAGAATTTACCGATGAATTTATGCCTGAATTGAGTGAAAAAGTAATGCTTTATACGGGCAGTCAGCCGATTTTTGATATTTATGGCGTAGAACGTGGTATTCAAAATGCCTTAGAGAAACGCGTGAATTTAAAATCAGGCGGCTATCTCATTATTGAGCAAACCGAAGCCATGACGACCATTGATATCAATACGGGAGCATTCGTTGGACATCGAAATTTAGATGAAACCATTTTTAACACCAATATTGAAGCAACTAAAGCCATTGCACAGCAGCTACAACTGCGTAATTTAGGCGGTATTATCATTATTGATTTTATTGATATGCAAACCGATGAGCATCGCAATCGCGTGATTGAATCCTTGGAAGAGGCCCTATCGAAAGATCGCGTAAAAACCAATGTAAATGGTTTCACTCAACTTGGTTTAGTGGAAATGACCCGTAAGCGCACACGAGAAAGTTTAGAACACGTATTGTGTGATGAATGTCCAACCTGCCAAGGTCGTGGACGCGTGAAAACGGTCGAAACGGTATGTTATGAAATTATGCGTGAGATCATTCGAGTTAACCACTTATTCTCGAGTGAACAATTTGTAGTTTATGCCTCTCCAGCCGTGGCAGATTACTTAATCAAAGAAGAATCGCACGGTTTATTGCCAGAGATCGAAATGTTCATCAGCAAACAGGTTCAAGTTAAAACAGAGCAGTACTACAACCAAGAACAATTTGATGTGGTGGTAATGTAAAAGATAAAAGTGCGGTCAATTTTGACCGCACTTTTTACTTTAACTATTTCAATCTTTCTAACTGTTGAATAACGGCTTCATCAGATTGTGATTGGATTTTTCGCATACGCATAAAGAGTAAAGCGGCGGCAATGGTTAATGCAATGATAAACGCAACCCAAAAACCTTTTGCGCCGATGCTTGGTACGATCCAATCCGTGCGGGAAAGAATATAACCAACAGGGATACCTACGCCCCAATAGGCAAGTAACGTGATATAAAGGATAATTTTAGTATCTTTATAGCCACGTAAAATACCGCTCACAACGACTTGTACTGAATCTGAAAATTGATAAATAGCCGCCATCGCTAATAAGCTGCCTGAAAGGGCGATAACGGTGGCATTATCACCCACAATTAATGCGGCAATCTCGGCACTAAATACCCAAATCACCAACGCCAATACACTTGCCACAATCAAGCCAAGAATAATAGCCGCGTGAGCCATAATTTTGGCTTTTTGCGGTGCATGATTACCGAGTTCTTGCGCCACTAAAATGGTGGCAGCCATGGCAATAGACATGGGGAACATAAAGGCTACGGCACTGGTGTTTAAGGCAATTTGGTGGCTGGCGACCACATCCGCACCTAATGGGGAAAGTAATAAACTACTTAATGCAAAGAGTGAGACTTCACTACATAGTGCAATCGCGATCGGCAAGCCAAGTGCGGTCAATTTTTTTAATGTTTTGATGTCTGGCTTTTCAATAATCTTTTCAAAGACTTTCAAACTACGTTCATTATAGTTTTTGGCAGAATAGGTAATCATCAAGATTGCCATCGCCCAGTTAACAATAGCCGTTGCTACACCACAACCGACACCGCCCAACGCAGGCGCACCAAATTTACCGTAAATAAACATATAATTCAGCGGAATGTTCAGCATTAACCCCATGAAGGTAATCACCATGGCGGGTTTTGTTTTGGCAATGCCATCATTCAAACAGCGGAAATTAATCAGCAATAAATAGGCAGGTAAGCCCCACACCATCGCACGCAAATAATTCATCGTCACATCAGCCATGTGGGCATCCATATTCATAAACTGTAATATGAAATCATTATGATAGATGATAAGGGCAAGGGGAATCATCACTAAAAATGAAATCCAAAGGCCTTGTCTCACTTGGTGAGCAATGCGATGGCGCTGCCCTGAACCATTTAAATAGGAAATTGTTGGAGGCAAGGCGAGTAATAATCCTTGCCCGAAAAGTACCAAAGGTAGCCAAATAGAGGCACCAATACCAACACCGCCTACATCAGCCGAGCTCACACGCCCCGCCATAATCACATCCACAGTACCCATGCCAGTTTGAGCTAACTGGGCAAGCCCGATAGGTGTCGCAATTCGGATAAGTTTTTGAATATCAATACGGTATTGAGAAAAAAGACGAGAATTCATAAATTTTGCTATAATATTGGAAAAATTTTTAATGAAGGAATAATAATGTTTACGGGTATTGTACAGGGCATCGCCCAAATTTATGCAATTAAAGACAGCGATAATTTTAGAACACAGATCGTAAAATTACCAGCTGAAATGCGAAAAGGCTTAGAAATCGGCGCATCCGTAGCGAATAACGGCGTGTGCTTAACGGTGACTGAAATTCACGATGATCTTGTAAGTTTTGACTTAATGCAAGAAACCTTGCGCATCACCAATCTCGGCGGCTTAAAAGCCGGGGATTTTGTGAATATCGAACGCGCAATGCAAATGGGCGCCGAAATTGGCGGGCATATTCTATCTGGCCATGTTTATTGTACTGCAAGCGTTTCACAAATTATCGAAAGCGAAAATAATCGTCAGGTTTGGTTTAAATTACCCAATAAAGATGTGATGAAATACATTCTCACCAAAGGATTTATTGCGATTGACGGTATCAGTCTTACTATCGGTGAAGTAAAAGACGATGAATTCTGCGTGAATTTAATTCCTGAGACCTTACACAGAACCCTGATTGGCAAACGCCAAATCGGCGATTTAGTAAATATTGAAATTGATCCGCAAACTCAAGCGATTGTGGATACAGTGGAACGGTATTTAGCCGCTAAAGTTTAGTTGGAATGAAAAAAGTGCGGTAGAAAACGATATTGTTTTTTTACCGCACTTTTTATTGAATTATATGAGATTAGTTAGCTTTGGATTTCTTCGCTTTTTTCCATTTCCAAAATAGGAATAAGGCTAAAATACCGATTAGGATATAAATAACAAGTTGGCCTTTTTTAATTTGTTCGTGTAACCAATCTAAGTTTTTAGCGCCAAATTCACCGAGGTAAACCCAAATTGGTACGGAAATAATGGCGGCGCAGAAATCAATTAATACAAAGCGCGTGTAGCTGACGCGACGGGTAATGCCAGAAACCATATAAATTGGTGCGCGTAATCCAGGTAAGAAACGAGCCACAAATAGAACACGGTTACCGTATTGGTCAAACTTTTCACGAACCATTTTGAGACGTTCTAATGTGACGATTTTACGCATTGGTCGGAAACGTAAAATACGTGTGCCGTAAATGCGGCCAAGCCAGTACATGGTTGAATCACCGGCAAGTACACCAATCATACTCACAACTAACATTAAGTGGGAATTGACGCTTTCAGGATAGAGGCCAGCGATTACACCGCCGGAGACAAGCGTGATATCTTCTGGAATGGGTACACCAAAGCCACAAATAATCAGAACAAATAGCACCGCCCAATAACCGTAATCGGTAAAAAAGCTGATAAGAAATTCCATTTGAAACCCACTTACAATCAGTTAGTTAAAATTAATTAAAAATTGGGATTTATTTTAATCGCTTTGCCTTGAAAAGCCTAGAAAAAATTTGCTGTGTAAATTTGCATTGTGGGGCTGAATATTTTATAATCCGTCGCTCTCAAAGTTTGTCTTTGAGCAAATTTAGGAAAATTGCTGGGTCGCCTGCAATTTTTTATTTTAAACTTTTAATCAAGAGAACATGAAAATGGCATTTAAATTTAACGCTGAAGTTCGTCAAGCGCAAGGTAAGGGTGCGAGCCGCCGCCTGCGTCACAACGGTCAAATCCCTGCAATCATTTATGGTGGCAGCGAAGCACCTGTTTCAATCATCTTAAATCACGATGAATTAAACAACGCACAAGCTCACGATTCTTTCTATAGCGATGTAATCACTTTAGTGGTTGAAGGTAAAGAAGTTGCAGTGAAAGTTCAAGCAATGCAACGTCACCCATTCAAACCAAAATTGGTTCACATTGACTTCAAACGTGCTTAATTTTTAGCTTGTGATAAGAACACCAATAATGATGAGTTATTGGTGTTTTTTCTTTTCGGGCAAAGTGCGGTCAAATTTGAAATCGTTTTAGGAGTATTTTCCAATGAAGATAGCCTTAGGCATTGAATATAACGGAAAACAATATTGTGGCTGGCAGCGACAAGAGAAAGTACGCAGTGTACAAGAAGAATTAGAAAAAGCGTTATCTTTCGTGGCAAATGAAAAAATTGAAGTGTTTTGTGCGGGCAGAACAGATTCTGGTGTTCATGGCACAGGACAAGTGGTGCATTTTGAAACTACAGCAGTTCGCCCCGAAAAAGCATGGGCATTTGGTACGAATGCGAATTTGCCTGATGACATTTCAGTGAGTTGGGCAAAAGTGGTGGATGATGAATTTCACGCCCGTTTTTCGGCAACCGCGCGTCGTTATCGTTATATCTTGTATTGCAATAAATTACGTTCAGCCATTTTGCCGGAAGGGATTACCCATTGCCATTTAGATTTAGACGAAAAGAAAATGCACCAAGCGGGGCAGTTCTTATTGGGTGAAAATGATTTTTCCTCTTTCCGCGCGGCACAATGTCAATCGAATACCCCTTGGCGAAATGTGCATCATTTAAACGTGGTGCGAAAAGGGCAGTACATTATTGTGGATATTCAAGCTAATGCCTTTGTGCATCACATGGTGCGTAACATTGTAGGAAGCTTGATTGAAGTCGGCGCAGGTAATCAACCCGTTGAGTGGATGAAATGGTTGCTAGAGCAAAAAGATCGTAAATTAGCCGCGCCAACAGCAAAACCAGAAGGCCTGTATTTAGTCAATGTGATTTACCCTGAAAAATTTGCGATTCCACAGAAAAATTTAGGGCCATTATTTTTAGAAGATAATCTCATCTGACTAGCAAATTTCGCTAAATTATGATTAAATACGCAAACTTTTCTAGTTAATAAAAAAGGTAAAAAATGAGCTGGATTGATAGAATTTTTAGCAAAGGAACCTCTTCCTCTGCATCACGTAAAGCTAACGTACCTGAAGGGGTTTGGACAAAATGTACCTCTTGTGAACAAGTTCTTTATGGTGAAGAAGTAAAACGTAATTTATATGTTTGTCCAAAATGCGGTCATCATATGCGTATTGATGCTCGTGAGCGCCTTTTAGCCTTGTTAGATGAAGGTTCAAGCCAAGAACTATCGGCTGATTTAGAACCAAAAGATATTCTTAAATTTAAAGATTTAAAAAAATATAAAGATCGTATTTCTGCAGCTCAAAAAGAAACGGGCGAAAAAGATGCGTTAATCACAATGACAGGTACACTTTACAATATGCCGATTGTTGTTGCTGCTTCAAACTTTAGCTTTATGGGTGGCTCAATGGGATCGGTTGTGGGTGCGAAATTTGTGAAAGCGGCAGAAAAAGCGATGGAATTAAATTGTCCATTCGTTTGTTTCTCTGCAAGTGGTGGTGCACGTATGCAAGAAGCACTTTTCTCCTTAATGCAAATGGCGAAAACCAGTGCGGTTTTGGCAAAAATGCGTGAAAAAGGCGTGCCGTTTATTTCGGTATTAACCGACCCAACATTAGGTGGGGTATCTGCAAGTTTTGCTATGTTAGGTGATGTGAACATTGCTGAGCCAAAAGCATTAATCGGTTTCGCAGGCCCACGTGTTATCGAACAAACTGTACGTGAGAAATTACCAGAAGGCTTCCAACGTAGTGAATTCTTACTTGAGAAAGGGGCGATTGATATGATCGTGAAACGTTCAGAAATGCGTTCAACCCTTGGAAACCTTTTAAGCAAACTCACCAATCAACCTTCACCTTTTGTTGAAGTAGAAGTTGTTGAAAATGCCTAATACAATGAATTTAAAAGCCACTTCGCCACTCGCTGAGTGGCTTTCTTATTTGGAAAACAGTCACTTCAAAGCGATTGATTTAGGGCTAGAGCGTATTAAGTCAGTGGCAGAAGAATTGGATCTTTTGAATCCCGCACCTTATGTGATCACGGTAGGGGGCACAAATGGTAAAGGCACGACTTGCCGTTTGCTCGAAACCATTTTGTTAAATCATGGCTTGCGTGTGGGTGTGTATTCTTCCCCCCATTTATTACGTTATAACGAACGTGTTCGTATTCAAAATCAAGACTTGCCGGATGAAATGCATACCGCTTCTTTTGATTTCATCGAAAAGCATAAAACGCAATCCCTCACTTATTTTGAATTTAGCACGTTGTCGGCTTTGCATTTATTTAAACAAGCGAAACTTGATGTTGTGATTTTGGAAGTTGGGCTTGGTGGGCGTTTGGACGCAACGAATATTGTGGATAATGATCTGGCGGTTATCACCAGTATTGATATTGATCATACAGATTTTCTGGGTTCAACACGTGAAGAAATTAGCTTTGAAAAAGCGGGTATTTTTCGTGCGAATAAACCTGTTGTGATTGGCGAGCCAAATGTTCCGCAACCTATGTTAGAACAAGCGGAGAAATTACATTGCTACGTTTCACGCCGAGATGTCACTTGGTCGTTTAAAGCTAATGAGCAAACTTGGATGTGGCAGAGTAATAAAGTGCGGTTAGAAAATTTGCCGTTTTGCCAAATTCCATTAGCTAATGCCGCAACAGCTTTGGCTGCCGTTGAACAGCTGCCTTTTGATATTTCTGTTGAGACCATTAAACGTTCATTAATTGAAGTGGAATTAGTTGGTCGTTTCCAACAATTGAAAGGTAATCAGCTAGAAAAACTGGCAGAACGCTTGAATGTCCCTTATTCACAGTTACCAAAAGTGATTATCGATGTGGGGCATAATTCTCATGCGGCAAAATATTTAGCCGAAAAATTGACCGCACTTAAAGCACAGATTTCAGGTCGTATCATTGCCGTTTGCGGTATGTTAAAAGATAAAGATGCGGAGTCGGTGTTTACCCAACTTACTTCTGTTATTGACCAATGGTATTGTGTCACATTAGGCGGTTATCGTGGTCAATCCGGTGATGACTTAAATGCAAAATTAACAATAGTTTGCCCATCAGCAAGAAGTGTTTCTGAAGATTCTGTAGCTGAAGGTGTAAAAAGTGCGGTTAAAAATGCCGATAAAAATGACATAGTGCTAGTATTTGGATCCTTCCACACGGTAGGGGAATTTTTAGAATATTTAGCTTAATGGATATGAAAAATAATAAAGGCTGGTTTTGACCAGCCTTTAGTTTTTAAAGTGTTTTATAAAAGTAATCACTTAATTCTGAGTATTGGAATGTAAACCCACAATCCAGCAAATGTTTTGGATAGACATTTTGGCTGTCTAAAAGAATGCAAGCGCGCTCGCCTAAAATAGTAGTTAATAAAAATTGAGGTACTTGAGCAAAACAAGGCCGATGTAATGCTTGACCTAATAATTGGTTAAAAGTCTTATTTTTAACAGGATGTGGCGCAGTAAAATTAAATGCACCTTCACAATCATTATGGTCAAGTAAGAAGAGAAGTCCTTTTACCATATCCTCTAACGCGATCCAGCTCCAATATTGCTCACCATTCCCTAATTTACCGCCTAGTCCAAAGCGATAGAGCAGTAGAGTTTTAGCAAAAGCCCCACCTTTTGGAGAAAGCACTAATCCGGTTCTCACTAAACAGACTCTGGTATTGGCTTGTTTTGCTGCATTTTCCCAATCAATACAAAGTTGCGCGGTAAATTGAGTACTTGGATTGGTATCTTCGCTGATCACGTCTTCGCCACAGTTTCCATAAATTCCGATTGCAGAACCTGAAATCAGGGCTGGGGGATATTCACTTTGGTTAATAAGTTGAACAAGCTGTTGTGTTAAATCAATGCGACTATGACGCAGTTTCTCTTTTTGTTGAACAGTCCATCTTTTATCGAAGATTGGCTCACCGGCAAGATTAATGACCGCATCAAATTCATTTAAGTCTTTGAGTGTTGAAAGTGCGGTCAAAAATTGCGGTGTTTTTTCAGGAAAAACAGCTTGGGCTTTTTCAATAGAGCGAGTCAATACGGTAACGCTATCGCCACGTGAAAGTAGTGATTCAACTAAGGATTTCCCAACAAATCCGGTTCCACCGGTCACTAAGATATTCATTATAGATTGCTTTCAAAGAGCGTTTGAATTTGTTCTAAAAGCGATTTAATTGTTGTGTCTTTTGTTGGTGTCACAAAAATGGTGTCATCTCCTGCAATCGTGCCTAAAATGCCTTCAGGTTTACCTATGGAATCCAATAAGCGGGCAATCAACTGCGCGGCACCTG
>ERZ857757.1164-NODE-1164-length-21994-cov-7.385751_pt1 | contig 21994 bp, 9 predicted proteins | sample MGYA00519764_ERZ857757 | MGnify/ENA primary metagenome ERZ857757 (study PRJEB31778, sample SAMEA3449359) | human gut metagenome | biome: human gut; feature: human-associated habitat; material: faeces | place: United Kingdom | collected 2010/2012 ... | reverse complement strand
CCGTTACCGGCGCCGCTACCGTTATCCTCGCTATGGGCGCCGGTAAAAATGCTGCGGATGCTATGGATGAGTATTTGAGAAATAAATAAAATTGCCGGACAGAAGAAATTCGGACGAATATGAACGATTCATTCGGATTCTTTGAAGAAAGCGGTAAATTACCATATATCACGGTAAATCAAGACAGCAAATGCGCAAATATGTGCGTATTTGCTGTCTTTTGTTTGCGGATATTGTCAAAACAGGGGATATGTGCTAAAATTAAATAAAGAATAGTCTTATTATATTCTTTTGTTCCCACCCAAATTATTTAAGCAAAAAGGAGACATGCAAAATGAACATTGCCAAAAGACTGTTCATCGGTTTGCTGACAGCGGTCACGCTTACTGTATCGGCCGCCGCGTTTGAAAAAACAGGCACCTACACGCCCGGTCAGTTTACCGATGTGACGCAGACAGAATGGTATGCAACCGAAGTGGCAGGGGCCTATGAATTGGGTCTTATGAACGGTGTCGGCGGCGGACTGTTTTCGCCGGACGGAAATGTAACCGTTGCGGAAGCCATCACCATGGCGGCCCGTGCGTCTGCCATTTATAACGGCACGGCGATTGATACAGCCACGGACGGCGAATGGTATGCTCCCTATGTGAACTATGCCGTTTCGGCCGGTTTTGTCAAGCAAGGTCAGTTTGACAGCTACGACCGCCCGGCCAAACGCCATGAGGTCGCGTCAATCTTCAAGGGCGCTATGCCGGCTGATTATTTCACGGCTAAAAACGAGGTAGAATCCATTCCCGACGTATCCGAAAAAAGCGCCTATGCCGCCGACCTTTTAACGCTCTATCGAGCTGGCGTTGTCATGGGCAGCGACGCTTACGGTAACTTCTTCCCGGAAAACAACATTACCCGTGCGGAAGCCGCCGCTATCATCAACCGTGTGGCGCTTCCCGAAAACCGCCTTTCCAAGGCATTAGACAAAGTGTCGGAGGATGACGCGTACTTGCTCGTGACAAGCCGTTCGGCATCCATGAGCAACAGTCAGCACGGCGTAAAATCCGGTTGGCTGTATGACGGGCGCGGCGGTGCGCCGTTGACCTCTCTGGAAAGTTCCTATTCGGCACTGGTGGATATCTCCACCGAAAGCGGTACGGCCTATATCCGCGAGATCAATAAGACCACGACCGGCAAAGTGCTTTTGCGCACGTCCGTTTCTCTCGGCAAGGCTGCTTATGACGGCGCTTACCTTGAATTTCAGAATGAGACCGGCGACAGCGTTTATCAGTTGAAAGTGGTGGACGGCGCCTGGCAGCTTTTAAAGGCTGACGGAAGTTATACAAAGCTTTTCGACCTGGGTGATACCCGCGCTTTCTATTTCTATATTGTTCTTGACCTGGACAATAACCGCGCCGAAACCGTCATAAACGGCGTTTCCTACGGCGAGCAGGCGCTCTGTACGTCCGGCGACAAAACGAACCTGATGAACTTCCGTTTTGCGACCGATGAAAAAGGAACGGCCACCCTTACGCCCGGTCTTATCAAAATGACCGTAAACTACGGCGTTTACGAAAACTTTGATGTTCTTGCCGCCGCAAAGGATTCTTTCCCTTACGGCTGGACGGCGTTCGGCGGCGCTTATACGGCAAGTTCTGCCCTGAAACTCCCCAAAGACAGCTCGGCAATGACGCAGTTTGACCCGGTAAGCGGCAAGATTATTGCCGAATTTCTTGTGTGGCAGCCCAAAGGCGAAAGCTTTACATATACCCTGAAAAGCGGCACTAAAACAATTGCCCTTGTTTCGGCTGACGAAAACAATTATTATGTCAACGGCACCAAGGTTTATGAAAATTATGTCAAGAACCTGTGGTATCGGTTCCGTCTGGAGCTTGACACCGAAACGCAGAACATGCTTGTCAAGGTCAACGGACGCAAGGCGGACGAAGTAACCTTTGCCGATAATACCACCTCGGTAGACAACTTTGTCGTTTCCAACCTTTCCGATACCGAAATTTCCATGGACACGTTCAAGGTGTACCGCTATGTGGAGCATGAGGACTATGTTCCGACTCCCGTAAAACCGGCAGGGGAGGACAAGTATACCGTCGGTATGAACGTTTGCTCGCTGTGGGTCAATGAACTGCATGCCGGTTGGGGCACTGTTTCGGCGCATGACGATCTTACGCCGGTCCTCGGCTACTATGACGAGGGAAATCCCGAAACCGCCGACTGGGAGATCAAATACCTTGTCGAGCACGGTATCGACTTCCAGGCGTTCTGCATTTATTTCGGTACAGATAACATGTATGACGGAGTTGTCAATATCGACGGCGAAAGAACGCATCTTTACAATGGCTTCATGAACGCAAAATATTCGGATATGTCCAAGTTTGCCGTTCTTTGGGAGGCAGGCAATGCCGCTTCTCCGACCAACTTTGAAGCCTTCAAGAACAATTATGTGCCGTATTTCATTGAAAACTTCTTCAAAGACGACCGTTACATGACCATTGACAACCGTCCGGTCTTATGTGTATTCGGATGGAAAGATATGGCTAAACGCGCCGGCGGCGAAGAGAACGTCAAGAAGATGTTTGATTACCTCGAAGAAGAGGTCAAAAAGCTCGGCTTTGACGGCATGATCTATCTTGCCTGCGATTCCTCCAACAACACCATGATGAACATGGGCTTTGACGGCAGCTATGCCTATAACTGGGGCACTTCCGGCTCATCGCTTGCCTATAATAAAGAATCCATTCTGAACAGCGCCAAGTTTACCGGCATGTATACCGTGCCGACTATTTCCGTCGGCTTTAACAATATCGGTTGGAGCGGTTCGGAAACCCGTCACCCGATGATGTCGTTTGCTGACTATGCCGCCGCCCAGAAATGGGTCAAAGAGGAATACCTCCCGAACTACGCCAAGGAAAACTGGCAGAAGAATTTCGTCATGCTCTCGACCTGGAACGAATACGGCGAAGGCACGTATCTTATGCCGACAGCCGGCGAAAACGGCTTCGGCTATCTGGACGCTTTACGCGAAGCCTATACCGACGAAAAGGCCGATAAGGCGGTCAATACCGTTCCGACGGTTGCACAAAAAACACGTATCAACCGGATGTACCCGGCATACCGCCATTTGCTCCGCCGTAACGGTGAAGTGAACGAAAACGCCGACACTTCCAAACTGTCAACGGTCGCATCTCTTGAATTCACCAACAGAGACGGTTTCGGCGTTGCCAACATTGAAGACGGTATCGAATTTACCGCAAACGGCGCATTCGGCGTTTCCAAGGGCGATGCATTGATCGATAAGGTGATTTCCTGCGACTTGACATTGGATAAAGTTCCGGCCGTGCGCATTACCATGCAGGCGAAAAAAGGCGAGATTGCCCAGCTCTTCTTTATGACTACGGACAATATGAACCCTGCCGAAGCGCGTTCTTTCAAGTTTGAGATCACCTCCGACGATATGGCCGAATACATCATCAATACCTCCGCCAACTCCAACTGGCGCGGAAAGATCGCAAAGCTCCGTATCGACCCCGTGGACGGTGCCGGCAAATCGTTCGGTATCAAGTCTATTGAGCTTTTGGCTGACACCTCTTCCATGCCTAAGGAAATGATGATTGACGGTCAAAAGGTTGAAAACTTCTATAAGCCGCTCAAATCCGAAAAGGGCGATATGCTCATTGCCTTTGACCCGCGTCAGGCAATTGACTACCGTTTGGATATCTTCCATGTCTGGGACAAGGATAAGGGCGAATTGACTCTCAACATGAAGAAACATGTGATTGTTCTTACGGTCGGCAGCGATAAATACACGCTTGACGGCGCAACCAAGGATCTTGGCTATAAGCTCCCGTCGGTTGACGGACTTCCGTACCTGCCGCTTGAAAAGTTCTGTGCCGATGTAGGCTACACCTATTCGGTTGACGAAAAGGGCAGGATTAACGTCACGACCGATAACAAGTGGTACTATGACAAGGTGGCTGAACGCAAGGACGGCGAGTGGAAATTCGATCTCATCGGCGATACCGAAGGCTGGACCAGCGGCTTTATGGGACTTTCGGTTGCCAATGAAGGCCATATGTCCGCCGTTTCTCTCTCGGACAGCACCGACCCGACCATCATGTCGGCCAAGGGCATTAACCTCCCGGCTGAAAAGTACGTAAGACTGGAATACCGTGTGCGTTACAGCTATTCCGGCCAGTATCATAAGGACAGAGACACCGAGTTCTTGACCATGTACTTCATCACCAATAACGACCAAAACTGGTCGGAAAGCAAGACCTTAAAGGTAAAACTCAAGGGCAAGAGCAGCGACGGCGCATGGGAGGAATATGCAGTCGATACCGCCTCCAACGCGCTTTGGAAGGATACCATTACCCAGCTCCGTTTCGACCCGTTTGATGCGATCGGCGAAATCGATATCGATTATATCCGTTTTGTGGTTGACCCGAACTACGTTGACCCGGGCGAAGCCCCGTTTGCTATCCGCAACGGTGACGCCGAAGGCTCGACAGTTGCTTTCTCGGATACGCACGGCAAAATAAAAATCGTCAAAGATCCGGATAACAGCAATAACCGTTGCTATGTTCTCCCGTGCGACGATATTCAGATTTGGCTGTATGCAAAACAGTCCTGCACCTTTAAGCCGGGCGCGACCTATAAGGTCAGCATGGACGTCCGCCTGTACGGCCACGGCACGGATACGGCTCTTGACCCGTCGTTCAAGGGCGAAATTCTTGCCAATATGCAGTACAGCGACCCGGATATCGGCAAAAATGACCATGTCATCAAAAACATCTTCTTAACGGCAGGCGATGGCTGGAAGAAATTCGAATTCGAGTTTACCGTGAACCCGAACAGCGAAAACCGCGGTGCGGATATGTTCACCATTTACTCCAACCCGGTGAACGGAATCGGCGTAGGCTACTATTTCGATAACGTTGTAGTCGAAGAAATCCTTCCGGATTAAGATTGTGTATGAGGTATAAGGGCTTGCCCTTATACCTCGCCCCTTTTCTTTTAAGAAAAGGGAGTAAAAGAAATTTGGTGCCGCCCGATGGTTTTTCATCGGGCGGCTTTGGCTTTTTCGGATAGCCCGGAAAGAGGCTCTCAGGGGAGTTTGACTTTTCCCGAAAAGTCTCCAAAAGGGGCACTTTTGGCTCGCTTTTCGATTCTCGAAAAGCAATAAAAGGGACGGTTTTAATGTTACTTTTTGCGGCGTGCAAAAAGTAACCAAAAAGCACGCGAGGCTTCGCCCTGCGACCTCGCGGTTCAAAACCCGTGCGGTGGGATTATAGGTATAATTTGAAAGATTCTTCGCATTAAGATTTTTTGCAAAATATATAAGTGCTGCAATACGCACGGCCATGTTTTGAACCGGTGCGAAACGCGTGCTTTACTGCGTAAGGATTTGTAGGCGTTATGAAAAGGCAGGCTCTGATTTGGGTGGACAGTAGGTTATGTGTTTCATAAAAAGGGGTGGTTTGGCGGGAAACTCTTTCTTGGTGGACAGAAAGCAATTTTCGTAAGAAAAGTCCGGTTGAGAATGGCAAAATTTTAAGTTTCCCATACACAAAGTAAACTGTGTTTTTGCGCCAAACTTTCTGCCGGCACACACAGACTTCCCCTTTCCACCGCAACAAAGATAACGTGCAATCTTCCTTTTAAACGACCGCTTGCGGCGTCAAGCACGCACTGCAACTTCGATTTTCCACAAAACCCGATTCTGCGTTTGATAAAAAGTCTCCCTTTTCCGCCGGTTCAAAACATGGCCGTGCGTTGTGCGGCACGAACAAACTTTTGCAAAAAATTTAATACGCTGAACGTTTCAAGTTCTACTCAAAACCTCACCGCACGGGTTTTGAACCGAGGTCGCAGGACGAAGTCCCGCGTGCTTTTTGGTTACTTTTTGCACGCCGCAAAAAGTAACAGAAAATCGTCCTTTTGTGTTCTTTTTGCAGAAGCAAAAAGAACACAAAAACATCCCTTATATGCTTTTCGAGAACCGAAAAGCATCCTAAAAACACCTTTTGGGGCCTTTTCACTTTTGTGAAAAGGCCCCCCGCTGTCTTTTTTTGAAAAATCCCTTGCATTTTTCCGGGGTTCGTAGTATAATACTTTTATATTTCTACAAAACCGGAAAGGTTGAATCTTGTTATGCAACTTCTTGAAGACAGAATACGCAAGGATGGACATGTTGCGCCGGGCGGCGTACTGAAAGTGGACAGCTTTTTGAATCATCAGATCGATATTTCACTCTATAACGAGATCGGCAAGGAATTCAAACGCCTTTTTTCGGATATCAAGGTGGATAAGATTTTAACCATCGAAGCCTCCGGTATCGGACTCGCCTGCGTGACTGCGCAATATTTCGGCGTACCGGTGGTGTTTGCCAAAAAAGCAAAATCCAAAAACATTGAAGGCAGCGTTTTTTCCGCACCCGTGCATTCGTTCACACACGGAAAAACCTATGACGTCATGGTTTCGGTCAAATTTCTGCATCCCGATGAAAATATTCTGATTATCGACGATTTTCTTGCCAATGGCAAGGCGGCGTTCGGACTTATCGATATCGTCAAACAGGCCGGTGCGAATGTGACCGGTATGGGTATTGTCATTGAAAAGGGTTTCCAAAAAGGCGGCGAAAAACTGCGCGAAATGGGAGTCAATCTCAAATCGCTTGCAGTTATCCGCTCCATGGATGACGAGGGAAATATTGAATTTGAGGAAAACGAGCAATAAAGCGTGCTGTCATATTTGTTTTACGGCATGTTGAAGGTACATATACACTGCGGCGGAATGCGAAACATGCATTCCGCCTTTTTGTTTGATTTTTCTATCTATTTCACAGAACGAAGCCATATTTTTGAGCGAATGGACAGATATTGAAAAAACATCGAAAAACTATTGAAATAATGACAAAGATATGTTATAATTATCAGGTAATGTGTCGGTTTATGCCCTGACGCATTGCCCATTTTTGATGAAAGGAGGAAAGAGCATGAAAACAGCAGAACTGTATGATCTGTCCCATACGCTGGCACGTCCGCTCCTTGAAAAGTATGAATATCCGTGGGAAGCGCTTGGTGAGATAAAGAATTTTATTATCGAACTCGGCAAAACGTTAGACACGGAAAAGTACGATATGGTAAGCGAAAACGTCTGGATTGCCAAAAGCGCCAAAGTTTTTCCGAGCGCCTATCTTGCAGCCCCTTGTATCATCGGTGAAAACACCGAGGTAAGACATTGCGCCTTTATCCGCGGCAGTGTGCTTGTGGGGGATAACTGTGTGGTCGGCAACTCGACTGAGGTCAAGAACAGCATTATTTTTGACAATGTTCAGGTTCCGCACTATAATTATGTCGGCGATTCGGTGCTCGGCTATAAGTCTCATCTTGGTGCAGGCGCTATCACGTCCAATGTCAAGAGCGACAAAACGCCCGTATCGGTGAAAACAGCCGACGGAAAAGTGGAAACCGGGCTTAAAAAGTTCGGCGCTATGGTCGGAGACGGAACCGAAGTCGGCTGCAACAGCGTCTTGTGCCCCGGCACGGTGCTTGGCAAAAACTGCACGGTCTATCCGCTCTCGCGCGTGCGCGGCTACATTCCGGCAAACCGTATCTTCAAATCGGAAAAGAGCATCGTCGCAAAGCTTTAACGCTTTCGGACGGAACGCTTTGCCGAGACATTGTATGAAAAACGGAATATAATGAATACGGGACACGGAAAAGCGTAGTCGCAAAACGGCCGCTTTCACGCGGCAATCGTATTTGCAACTTTTACTGAAAAGACAGTTTCGCCTGCTCTTGGCGAATGGCAAGGCTCTTTGGAGTCTTGATCCCTGTTTTAGCGCCAGACCGTACAGGTACGGCTTATTTCTGTACGGCGACGAGGAAAGAAATTATCGAAAATTCGGCGGATATTTCTTCGGCAGCTCCTGTCGAAAGAATCCGAACAAAGCGGCTTGCGAAAGTAGACCGTACAAAATCGGATTCACGGAGAACTGAACCTTAAAAATTGAATTTTCAGCTGACAATTCCGGCTTTGTCCCACCGGAACAAAAGCAAATTTTGTGAAACGGAGACTATTATTATGTGTGGAATTATCGGCTATACGGGCGGCGAGAACGCCGTCCCGAGACTTTTGGAAGGACTTGAATCCCTCGAATACCGCGGCTATGACTCGGCTGGTATTGCGGTTTTTGACACTAACAACACCCTGAAAGTGGTCAAATCCAAGGGCAGACTTGCGCTTCTTCGCGACAAGATCAATCATCTGTCCGAAAAGCTTTCCGGCTATTGCGGAATCGGTCATACGCGTTGGGCAACCCATGGCGAACCGAGCGATGTCAATGCGCATCCGCACGGTACGCCGCGCGTGTATATCGTGCATAACGGTATCATCGAGAACTATCACGAAATCAAGGATTTCTTGGTTGGAAAGGGCTATACGTTCGTTTCGGAAACCGATACCGAAATCGCGGCGAAACTCATCGACTACTACTATGTCGAAACCGGCGACCCGGCCACGGCCATGCAAAAGGCTATCGCGCATCTTGCCGGTTCTTATGCCATCGGCGCGGTTTTTGCCGGCCATCCGGGTACGATATATGCCACGCGCAAGGATAACCCCTTGATTATTGCCGTATCGGACAACGGTAACTTCATTGCGTCGGATATTCCGGCTGTTTTGAAGTATACCAACCGGTATTTCCGTATCGATGAGGGCGAAGTGGCTGTTATCACGGCAAAGGACGTGACGGTTCTTTCGCGCGACGGGAAAACGGTTTCCAAAAAGCTCGAAACGGCGGATTGGGATATCGAAGCGGCCGAAAAGGGCGGCTATCCGCACTTCATGATCAAGGAGATTCATGAGGAACCGGACGCTATCATCAAAACTGTCCGTCCGCGTATCAAGAACGGCATGCCGGATTTCGGAATCCCGGAGCTTACCGACGAACGCCTTGCGTCTTTTGAACGCATTCACATTGTTGCCTGCGGAACGGCTATGCACGCAGGTCTTATCGGAAAATACGCCGTTGAAAAACTGGCGCGTGTACCGGTAAATGTGGAAATCGCGTCGGAATTCCGGTATAAAGACCCGATTTTAGGAAAGCATGATCTGGTTATCATTGTTTCGCAGTCGGGCGAAACGGCAGATACGTTAGCGGCTCTTCGCCTCGCCAAGGAACGCGGCGTGTATACGCTTGCCGTGGTCAACGTCGCAGGCTCTTCGATTGCCAGAGAAGCAGACAGCGTGGTCTATACATGGGCCGGCCCGGAAATTGCCGTGGCCAGCACCAAGGCTTATACCGTACAGCTTGCAGTCATGTATCTGTTTGCACTTCGCCTTGCTTATGCGTGCGGAAAGCTTGATGCGGAAAAAGTAAAGGCGCTGGCGGCAGAACTTCTCGATATCGCACCGCAGATGATCCAAAAGGCGCTCGACTGTGAAAAGAAGTGTGCTGAGATCGCAAAGAAGTATAAGGATAACAACGATATTTTCTTTATCGGACGCGGCGCAGACTATGCTTTAAGCATGGAATCGGCGCTCAAATTAAAGGAAATTTCCTATATTCACTGCGAGGCGTATGCGGCAGGAGAACTCAAACACGGCACGATTTCGCTGATTACGGACGGAACGCCGGTGTTTGCGCTTGCCAACTATGCCGGTCTTTACGACAAGATGTTGAGCAACATCAAAGAAGTGCGTGCGCGCGGTGCAAGAGTGATTCTTCTGTGCGATGAAAACGCGTCTGTTCCGGAAAACGTGGCGGACGATGTGCTTCGCGTGCCGACGCTTGATGAGCTGTTCATGCCCATTCCGACGGCAACCCTTTCACAGCTTATCGCTTATTACACAGCCTTACAGCTTGGCTGTGACGTGGATAAGCCGCGTAACCTTGCAAAATCGGTGACGGTTGAGTAAGAAAAAACGGCAGAGATGTGTGCGCTTCGGGGTTTTCCGTATTTTTGCGGAAAATCCCGAAGAAACGGTTCTAAATGAGAGAACCGGTGCATAAAATAATACTGTTAAGAGTAAAATGGAGAATATATAATGGGAAAATATTTCGGTACTGACGGCTTCCGCGGCGAAGCCAATATTACCTTGAACGTTGAACATGCCTATAAAGTCGGCCGGTATCTCGGCTGGTACTACGGCAAAGAGCATAAGTGCAAGATCGTTATCGGCAAGGATACCAGACGTTCCAGCTACATGTTTGAATATGCGTTGGTGGCCGGCCTTGTTGCAAGCGGCGCGGACGCATATCTTCTGCATGTTACCACCACTCCTTCGGTTTCGTATGTGGCGCGTACCGAAGATTTTGACTGCGGTATCATGATTTCCGCCAGCCACAACCCCTATAACGACAACGGCATTAAACTGATCAACAGTCGCGGCGAAAAAATGAGCGAATCCATCATTGCCGATATTGAGGCTTATCTCGACGGCATTATCGGAGAGATTCCGTTTGCCACCGGCGAGAATATCGGCTGTACGGTCGATTATGCCGTCGGCCGTAACCGCTATACCGGTTATATCATTTCACTTGCCAAATATTCCTATAAAGGAATCAAAGTCGGTCTTGACTGCTCTAACGGCAGTACCTGGATGCTTGCCAAGAGCATTTTCGATGCCCTCGGCGCGCATACTTTTGTCATCAACAATACGCCGACCGGTTTCAATATCAACAATAACTGCGGTTCGACGCATATCGAAGGCTTATGCGAGCTTGTCAAGGAAAACGGCCTTGATATCGGCTTTGCGTTTGACGGCGATGCCGACCGGTGCCTTGCTGTCGATGAAAACGGAAACGTTCTGACCGGCGACCATATTCTGTATCTTTGCGGCTGCCATATGAAACAAAAAGGCGAGCTTGCCGAAAACACCATTGCCGCAACCGTCATGTCCAATCTCGGTCTTTTCAAGGCGCTGGAAGAAAAGGGAATTTCCTATGTCAAGACCGATGTCGGCGATAAGTACGTCTATGAAGCCATGCAGAACGGAGGCCTTTGCCTAGGCGGCGAGGAATCCGGCCATATTATTTTCTCGAAATATGCCACAACCGGCGACGGACTTATTACGGCGCTCAAAATCATGGAAGTCTTTATCGAAAGCAAACAGCCTGCCTCCAAGCTCTGCGAGGGCTTTACGCGTTATCCGCAGCTTGTGAAGAACGTGCGCGTGGACGATAAGGACGCGGTGATTGCTGACCCGGATGTGCAGGCGGCGCTTGCCTATGCCAAGGAACAGCTGGGTGACAACGGACGAATCTTACTCCGCAAAAGCGGTACGGAACCGGTTGTCCGCGTGATGGTGGAAGCCATGGGCGAGAATCTTTGCGAGGCATTGGCGAAAAAAGTTGTGGATGTCATTGAAAATAAGGGACTGGCCGTTCATTAAACCAAATTAAGCCAAATAGAAAAGCAATCTGACGGAAGGGGTGGAATGTATGCACGGGGCAGTATCAAAAACCAAATGTCTGGCTGTGATAACGGTTGTCTGGATGGTTTTGATCTTCATGCTTTCGGCGCAGGACGCCACCAAATCTTCCAATGTCAGCGACGCTTTTACCCGATTGATTTTGAATTTGCTGGAACCGGGCGAGCATACTGAAAGTCCGTCTGACGCAGAAAACGGCTCGCCGGGGACGGCATCGGACGGGACGGATACCCTGGTTTCGGAAACGGAAAACGGTTCGGTTAAGAATCCGGATTCTTCCAGTTTTTCGAAGGAAAACGAATCCAAAAGCGATGAGGACAACCCCGGAACTACTCCGGCTGTCCCGGAAAATTCTTCCGGCAAGACTGACAAGGATGACGAAGCGGCTGAAGTGTTTTCGCACGGCGGCAACAGCAAGGATTATGACCCTGTTCCCAACCGCGACTGGTTAGGAATCCCCAAAACTTTCTTTAAATCCTTTGTCCGCAAGGCGGCGCATTTCTGCATGTTCTTAGGGCTGGGAATCCTTGTGTTATGCACGGTCCGCTCCTATTACGGCAAACCGCATTGGCGCGTATATGCGTCGGCTTGGCTTATCTGCGTGTTCTATGCTTTATGCGATGAGTTTCACCAGCTGTTCGTGCCCGGGCGCGGCGCAGAGTTCACCGATGTCTGTATCGACAGTTCGGGTGCGCTTGTCGGCATTTTCCTTATCTTCCTTTTCTTTGCCGCGCGCACAAAGTTACAGCGGAAAAAAGAGCAGGGGATAGGCTGAAAAAGGCCGTGTAAGGCTTTCAAGGCTTATTGGATTACATTTTTATAAAATAATTTTCGCTCCCAACGGTTCGGATATTCCAAACGTTGGGAGCGCGTTTTTTCTTTGGCGTACGAGCATTTTGCACAAGGCGAAAAGCCTGTTTTTGTAGCATTTTACAAAAAGTGTTTTTTACGCAAAAAAAGCATACAAAACTCACAGATCTATGCTATAATATACAATTAGGAAAATGGCTTGTCCGTCTGTGTCGTGCCAAATGAGAAAGGGAGTTTCCCATGAACCGAAAACAACTGAAAAAACGTCTTGTCACCTTAGCTGCCGGAGCGCTGTTTGCCGGATTTTTTACCGCGTCCGCGGCTTATGAACCGTATACGTTAAGCTACAATTCGACCTATGCCGGCTCGCACGAGGGCATTCAGGCCGGGTGGACCTTGGATAACCGCGGGGGAGACCTTCGCATTTCGATTGCCGGCGGCTACGATGTGCTGAAAGATACAAGCACCATGCGCGGCAGTTCGCTTTACCGCGACTTGAACCGCATGGACGAGGGAATCGCAACGCTTGAAACTTCGTTTGCGTTCCGTGACGGTTTTGACGGATTGAAACTGGTGTTGACCGATTCGGACGGAAATGTTACTTACCAGCTTGAAACCGACGACAACGCGTTTTATCTTCTGGAAAAAGATTCGCGCCGCAAGCTGTACACACCGGACAACCGGAATGCAAGTTTTCATGTTTTGATCACGCTTGATTTTGAGACCGGAAAAGCCAATACCGTCATTGCCGGACAGAATTTCGGCGACAGCGCGCTTTTATCGGACAACATCAATCGCTTTGCTTTTTCCACAACGCTGGAGGATACGCTGACGCTTGTGCCGAGCGGCCTTAAATTAGTCGCCAACTACACGCTGCATGACGATTTTACCTATTATACCGGCTCGGCCAAACAGATTCCCTATGGCTGGGAATCGAGCGATAAAAACGCTGCCTATGTCCAGAATACGGTCGGTTATGTGCGAAACGGCGCATATCTTGAAAAATACTTTGCCAAGACAAGTGGCAAGCAGGCGTTTGATGTCTGTTTCCTTGCCGCAACCGATTCGGCAAACTATTTTAGCTTGTGCGACGCAGACACAGAGACGCTGCAATTTGAATACAGAAACGGAGAACTCAATTGCAACGGCGTTTTGGTGTATGAGGACGCGCTTGAAAACTTCTGGTACCGTCTTCGCGCCGAAATTGATTTCGACGAAGGTACGGCGCGCATAAAGGTCAATGGCAGAACCGTAAAAGACGTTGATCTGCTATCGGCCTCGGACGGTGTGGACAATATTCGGATAAGAGGCCTTAAAAATGGCATGAGCTTTGACGATGTGCGGCTTGCCGCCATGGTGGACGAGGAGGATTATGTGCCCGAACCGGTCATTCCGACCGATTCGGCGGATAATATTGTCGGTATGAATGTCTGCTCCTTGTGGGCGTATACCTCCAATCACGGTTGGTCATGCGTCACACCGTATGAGGAATTCCGACCGGTTCTCGGCTATTATGACGAGGGTTCGCCCGAAACGGCGGATTGGGAGATCAAGTTCTTAACCGAACACGGCGTTGATTTTCAGGCGTTCTGCTGGTATGCCGACAAGCAGAATGCACCGCTCAAAACCACGCGCAACTCCATTCATCTGCACGACGGCTACATGAACGCACGTTACAGCGACAAAATGAAATACTGTATCATCTGGGAGGCCGCAAACGGAGCACATCCCAAGGACAGCAATGCTTTTCGTTCGTATTTTGTGCCGTTCTGGATCGAAAACTATTTCAAGGATGACCGCTATATGGTCATTGACAACAAACCGGTTCTTTTGGTGTTCGGTATCAATCATTTCATTGATGATATGGGTTCAAACGCCGCTTGCAAGACCGAATTGGATTACTTGCGCGAAAAGGTCAAAGAACTCGGTTTTGATGACCTTATTATCTTAGCAAGCAATGCATGGGATTCCGATACCTTGGCTAAGGCCGGCCTTGACGGCTGTTATGCTTATAACTGGGGCACGAAAGGCTATGATATCGATTATTCCATCGGCCGTATCACCTCATGCGCCGCTGTCGGAAAAACCTATACCGTTCCTACGATCAGCACCGGTTTCAACAGTTTGCCGTGGCACGGAACGCGCTACCCCAACATGTCGGTCTCCGACTATGAGCGCGGTCTTATGTGGGTGCGTGACACCTATTTTGAGACCTATCCGAAAAAGGCATGGCAGAACCGCTTTATGATGCTCTCCACCTGGAACGAATACGGAGAGGGAACCTATATCATGCCGGCGGAAAAGCTGAACGGTTTCGGCTATCTCGACACCATCCGCAAGGTGTTTACGGACGATAATACCGTGCATAACGATGTCGTGCCGGACGAAAAACAGCTTTCGCGCATTACCAAGAATTATCCGCAGCATATCCGGCTTTTACGGCGGTTGGACAGTGAACGGAACGATCTTTCGGAATCGCTTTTCTCCTTGCAGACGGTTTCCCTTGACGATCCGCTTGACTACCTTGTTTCAGGCGCCTCCAATGTCGCCTATGATGTAAGGATCAGCGGTGTGTCACAGGCAAACGCCTCGTATCTTACCTATATTGAGGCACGCGATACAGTCGGACTGTCCATGGATGCCCTGAATGCCTTGCGCATCACCATGAGCGTTTCGGAAGATACGGAAGTAAACGTATATTATACGACTACCGCAAGCCCGAAGTATGACAAGAAGAATAAACTTACCTTTACGGCGCTTGCCGGTGCGGAAAAAAGCTATACCGTTGAACTCAGCTCTGTGAAGGGCACGCTTGACAAGATCCGCATCTACCCGGCCGACCGCAGCGGCGTGCGTTTCTCGGTCCGCTCGGTTGAGGGACTTGGCGCAGGCAGACTGTATGTCGATGAAAAGGCGTTTCTTTCTTCCGTATATCCGGTTGAACGCGACGGAAACATGTATTATCCGTTTGACCCGTCTCTTGCCCAAGGCTATATCATGAATCTGCATTTTGAGTGGGATTTTGATTCAAAAGCTCTGACGTTCTATGGCGACGGCAATAAAAAAATCACCTATACGGTCGGAAGCGATACGGCGATAACGGATTCCGGCACGCTTTCACTTCCGTGCGAAGTGTTCACCGTGGACGGACTGCCCATGCTCTATATGCCGTCGTTCTGCGATTATTTCGGCTTTCAGTGGTATAGAAAAGGCAAGAATTTCTACGTTCATACGTTGAATTACGAAGATAATTCCTATTTGTTTACCCGTCCGCAAAACGAGTGGGATTTCAGTCATGGACTCAGTTTGGGTTGGACGGCAAACGCGGTGTATTACAATGTTGGCGATACGCTGTATGTCCGTGCTACGGACAATGACACGCGTATGCAATCCGGAAAAGTATCGTTTGATTCTGCCGCATACGATGAACTGGAAATCTGCCTGTCCTATAACAGCAAACGAAACAGCGGCGATCATTTGCAGTGCTTCTTTATTACGGATGAGGACAGCAGCTGGGATGAGAAAAAATCGGTTCGCCTGCCGTATTCCTCGCTCAGCACGAACGGCGAATTCCAGACGTTCCGGATGAAACTTTCGGATTGCGCGTATTGGAAGGATACGGTTACCGAAATTCGCATTGACCCGTTCAACGCCGCTGAAAGTGAAGGTTATATCAAGTATATCCGCCTGATACCGACGGGAAAGCGGTCGCACGATGAGAGCTTTACCGGTGTGTCCTTTGACGCGGAGGACGGAAAAATGCCGTTTACCTCCGGAAATGCCGAACTTTCCGTGGTGACAGACCCGACCGATTCCGCCAATCACGTTTACCGTGTTATGCCGAAATCTTCCAGCACGTATGCGGCTATGGAATATGCCATGTACTTTGAGCCGGGTGCGACCTATACGGTAAGCTATGACGTTATGGCAGGCTCCCTTTACGGCGGCGATACCGAAACAAAGGTGTCTACCGTTATTCATGCCGATCCGCGGTATGACGATCCTAAGCAGTACAAAAAACAGAATCCGGACGACCATGTTCAATCCCCGACTTCTCCGGCATCGGTCAGTAATTCCGGTCAATGGCGGCATACCGAGCGAACCTTTACCGTTCCGGCCTATGCCTTTATTCGCTCGACCGACGCTTTCCGCATTTATGCCAACCCGGACAGCGCCAAGGACAGGCCGACAAGAGCGCTGGAATTCTATGTGGATAATTTGGTGATTACCAAAACGACCGGCATTTCGCTTTCGGTGGATTACGCGGCCGCCGACAAAAACGGAAATGTGACAGTAACCGGCAGTACCGCGCAGGCGCTTCCCACCGGACAAACGCTGATTGCGGCGCTGTATGACGCACACGGCCGCTTTATGACGCTTCAAATGCCCAAGGTCGGAGACGGCGGTGCGTTTTCCGTTACCTTTGCCGGCCTGTCAGACGCCGAAACCGTAAAAGTATATTTGTGGAGCGGCATGCGGACACTTCGTCCGACCGCGGCGGCCATAACCAAGAAGATCGGTTGAACGGCAGAAAAACAACCATGAATACAGAAAAGAGAAGTTGCATGAAACAGAAATACAGTCTTTTGATTTTTTTGACGCTTGCGGTTTTTATTTTGACTGCCTGCGGCTCAAAGGGAAACCTTGTCGGTACATGGTCGTGTGAGCTGTACGGCTCGGAATTAGTGATTGAATTCACCGATGACGGAAGATTTATCGACCGCACTGCCTCTGACATTTTCAACTATACCGGCGGTACGGAAAATCAGTACCGTATCCGCAACGGCAAGCTGGAAGTTTATGTAGAAGACGACCCGGCCAGCGTCGTAACGCTTGAATACCGCGTAGACGGGGATGTTCTGACCTTGGGCGGCGTTGAATATAAGCGTGTCACGCTCCCGGAGACGGCGAAGGATGAGGCCAGTGAAACCGGCACGAATCCGGAAAAAGAGGGCGCATGAAGAAAGTGACAGTCTATACCGACGGCGCATGCCGCGGAAATCCCGGAAAAGGCGGTTGGGGCGCGGTGCTCGTGTACGGCGGCAAAAAGAAAGAGCTGTCGGGCGGCGACGTATCCACAACAAACAATAAAATGGAGCTAACGGCGGCCATTGAGGCGTTAGCGGCTTTGAAAGAACCGTGCGAAGTGGAGCTGTACTCCGACTCCAAGTATTTGACTGACGCAATCAACAAAGGCTGGGTCTACGCCTGGAAAAAGAAGAATTGGATCAAATCGGACGGTAAACCGGCGCTGAATGTCGATCTTTGGGAAAAGCTTCTTGAAAAGCTGCAAACGCATAAGGTGACGTTTATCTGGGTGAAAGGGCATAACGGCACACCGTTCAATGAGAGGTGCGACGAGTTGGCAACGGCTTTTGCCGACAGTCTGTAAAGGCGGCTGTGCCGCCTTTTCTTATGCCTGTATGAAAGCGGAAAAGCAAGAAACACGGCGGTTTGCTTACTCAAACCGCCGTGTTTTTTCAGGCTTTATTTAATTCGCAGCGATAAATCGGCTCGCTATTGTTTCGTATTACCGAAATGAATCTCGCTGTTCCGTTGCAGTTGTTTTTTTCGTTTCGCACGGTGCGGTCGTTCTCGTTTTCCCAATCAATGGAAATGTAGGCTTTTACATATTTGGCATAAACCGTCTTATACTCCGAGGAATCTTGCGGCATGTACATATCGTTAAGCGCTTTCAATTCGTTGGAATCTGACGCAAGCGCACTTGCCTCAATTTTTGAAAACAGTCCCCATCGAACCATATCCATGCCGTATGTTGTCTGATTGCCGATTTGGCTGACTGCCGCTTTTCCAAGGTCAAGCGTGAACGTTTCAGCCATTCCGTCTTCAATCCGTTCGACCTCCCCTGCGTCTTGCGGAGTGGGCACGATCTCGATCTTGCCGGATTCCATATCACAGTTAAGAATCCAATAAGTATCGGAAAAGACCGAGCCTTGTCGTAAATTCTTTTCATCGTCCACTGTGACAACATTCGTAATAGTTGCTTCAATTTTATCGTCCACTGTGACAACATTTGTAACGATTGTTTCAATTACGTCTCCGATGGAATAGGAACTTCGATAAGTGTTGATATCCTTGCTTTTCGCTAAACCTTTCGCTGTTTCGAGCTCTCCGGTATATGGGTTACAGAGCATGTATTGGAGGTAATAGAGTTTATCGGAATCACGCATGAATTCTGCCGATTTCACAATTCTTTCGTGCTTCGGCGCACCTGCTGCGGGCAATCCCTCATAAAGATCGGCTCCGTCAGAGGTTTCGGCATAGTAAAAGATAAGTTTTTCTTTTTCAGTGCTTTCCGGATCGTTGGCAACGACTGCCTGAACGTTTTTCAAAGTGTTTACAAAACCCATAGACAGCGCTCCGGCTCTGAGCCGGATAAAATCAATTACCGTATTACCGTCAGCGTCTTCATGCTCGTTCCGGATAAGAAGGGTCGTGTTTTCGTCGGTTGCAAGCGCAAAGCTGACACCGGTTGCGGTATAGGTTCCGTCGGCGTTTCTGAAAAACAGATCTCGTTCTTTACTTTCGTCGCGCTCAATAAGACAGGTGAGGGAACTGTCGTTTTCATCGGCAAGGTCGCTTAGATCTTTGTTAAGACCGATATACGTATCTTCCGACAAGGATTTATCGGAATAGGCATTGCCGAGCAGGCGAATGGTATAATATCCGTCGGAATCCACGGAATAAACGGCAAGTTTTCCGGCATACGCCGCCATGGATTCGTCCGTATCCCGGATCTGCGGCCAGATCTTTGCCTCGGTCTTGACTTTAATCCATTTGATGTCGCCATTCACCCAAGCATGCACATAGGTCGTTTTTTGTCCGGTTACCGGATCAAAGCTGCCGCTTTTGAGCCAACGGCCATCTTCGTCCGGTGTAACAACCAGATACCGCATAAAGTCGTTTTCTGACACTTCTATAATCTGTTCGATGTAGGCGTTTTCTTCATAATCCGCAGAAGCTTTTGCTTTTTGAGCCGCCTGATATAGGGACATGGTCTTGGTATCGCCGTAATAATGCACGTTTCCGACTGTAACATACGGACGGAAAGCAAAAACGGAGGTGTAGCCGTGGCTGTTATCCGGAACACCGATTACAATGGCTGTTAAATCAGATGTCAGCCCGTCTACTTCGGGATTCAGCTTGTTGATGGTTTCCGTGCCGTCTGTTTTGGAATAGCCAATGCCCGTGACAATCGGATAGTTCTCTTTTTTGGCGTTTTCAAAGGAAAGCTCATCGGAAAGATCTTTTTTCAAGGCTGCCAAAAAGCCGATTTCAATATTGTCGTCAAGGGAAAGCAGTCTTTGCGCTACCGACGCACGCAAGCGGAGTCCGGCCGGGCTTTCGGTCCGGAACGAAACGGCGTTATCGAATTTTGGAGGGCAGAACGCCCAAATGGCATATAAAGTTATGTCGCCTGTTATGCTGAATGTGGTTTTGACAGGCGTTGAACCGTCCGGCGTCTTTGACCAGCCCAATAAGGTGTAGCCGTCGCGAACCGGCGTTTCCTTGACAGTAAGTGTGCCGCCAAAAGAAGCCTTTTTAGGATCCGGCATGCCGGTAACGGTATCTGTTGTATTCTTGTCAAAGGTTACCGTCGGGGTAGCACAAACAAAAATGGAAGAAAGACGGAAAGGAGTACGCATGGTTTTATAAGGGTCAACGTAGATCTGAACGATTTCATCTGCTGTGTTCCAAGCACCGGAAAACGTGTCATTCCCTGCCGAGAAATCAAAGACAACGGTTTTATAGTTGTCCAAGCCGTCAAAAGCAATTGGTTGGCTCTGGGATAGTTGTTCAGCGTATCGAAAACCATCTGTATCATACCCGCGAGTGACAATTATACCATTCTCATCGGTATACCGTGTTTTATAGTATATCTTGGTAGTGGCTTGGGTCGTGCCGGACATACGGACAATCACCGTTGTATATTCTTTTGCATTCAGGTCAAGCGGCATATGGATACGGTAGTCGCCGACATTCGGCTTGACCTCGTCATAGTCCTCGCCGCTGCCAACGTAGCCCGTCGTGCCTTGTAAGGAATGGTTTCCCTTTGTGCCGTAGGTCCACCGTACACCCTTTGCCCAGACAGCATATACGTCAACATTCTGTCCCGGTACGACGATAATCGAATCCACCACGTCTACCGATTCGTCCGAAAGCGCCCAACCGAGAAAACAGTAGCGGCTGTCCGTTCTGGTCGGAATGGCAGTCGAAAGATTCACCTTGCCATAGCATACTTGTTCGTCCGGCAGACCGGTAACCGTATCCGTCGTTCCGGCGTGATAGGTGATCGAGCCTTGTTCGGTCGGCGTATCAATGTGGATGTCTAAGGTGGCAGATATATCCGGATTATAGACGGAAACCGCGCGAAGCGTAATATCGCCGTCATGGTTTGCCGTCAGCATGCCGTCGGGCGTGATCTCGGCAATCGGGTCTTCCGTGCCGTCCGATTCAATCGACCAGATAACGCTATCATCCGGCAAGGTATTGTCCGACGTAAAGACAGCCTCATAGGGAACCGGCTTTCCGTCAATGGAAATCCGGTTTTTGCCGGAAATGCTCATGGTAAAATCATAATACCGGACATCAACCGTCATAGACTGGGAATAATGGTAATTGTATGCGGAGGTAGCCGTTATTACGATTTTGCCGCTTTTTAACGGTTGGAGCGAACCGGACGTGGTTCCGGACGACAAATTAATATTTGCCATATCCGCAACAGAAGAATCATCTACCGTCCATAGAATATGTTTGTCAGGAATCTCCTCATCCGAAGTGAATTCCACATAATATCTCGAAGCTTTTCCGCTTATCATGGCGATCTGCGGACCGGTGATGTTAAAGGAGAAATCAATATAATCGCCGGTTTGGGCAAACGTTCTGGTTGCGGTGATAAGGCCGGTGCTTTCATCGTAGGTGGCGTTTGTCGGCTCGCCGTTCAATAAGACGGATGTTGAGGGCTGGAAACGCTTGCCGGTTGATTGTATGGGAGCAAGCGTGAGAGTTGCCGTATACACGGTGTTGGAGTCAAAACGGTTATTTACAAGAGCTGGGCTCCATTGGAGAGATGTTACATCCGCTATATCCGTCTGACTTGTCCAACTTGGTCTGACGTAACTGCCGGTAACCGGTTCGGGAAAACCGGTAATGTTGATTTCGGTCTCTTCAAATTCATCGATCGGAACGAATTCGATCGCGCGGATGGCGGCCGACTCAAGGCTTTGGAATGGATCAATACGCAAGTAGGTGATCGTCCCGGTCCACAGTTGATGTTTAGAAGCCGGAATATAGGCAGTGGCCAGACCGTAACCGTCAATTTCGTCGATCTTTCCGCTTACATGTCTGTTTGCCGAGGCGCTTTCGCCGCTTCTGCCGAAATAGAGCCCCTCCACTTCCGTACCGACCGCCCATTTTTTGGCTCTGTCTCCGTCATAGGTCGTATCGAAGATGATGTTGATGCCTTTATAATCTTTGGCAGGAATATTCACCGTGGAATTAAACAGGATAACATCGTTGGAGCTTCCGTTTTGACTGATAACAACGCTGTTTTTATACAGATCGGACAGAAATATCGCGTTATATGTTTTCCAAGCACCGCGGTTGTTTGCAACAGCAAAATCAAAGTTGTAGCTGATGACCGGATAGAGGGTCATGCTCTTGTTGATCTGAACTTTGCCATGGAGAACATCTTTCCATTCGCCGGTCGCAGACCAAC
>ERZ857757.1161-NODE-1161-length-22018-cov-3.644766_pt1 | contig 22018 bp, 17 predicted proteins | sample MGYA00519764_ERZ857757 | MGnify/ENA primary metagenome ERZ857757 (study PRJEB31778, sample SAMEA3449359) | human gut metagenome | biome: human gut; feature: human-associated habitat; material: faeces | place: United Kingdom | collected 2010/2012 ... | reverse complement strand
CCCACGGCGTCGTGATGATGACGGCGCCGGGATTCTTCTCGCGCAGCAGCGCGACGCACTCGGCGAGCTTTTCCTCCTTGATGCCCGCGGTGCGGGAGAGGATGATGCACCCGGCGGATTCGACCTGGTTGTTGAAAAATTCGCCGAAGTTGCGCATATACATTTTGCATTTGCCCGCGTCTACGACGGTGCAGAGCGCGTTGATCGTAAGCTCGCCGTCCGACGCCTGCTCCACGGCGGTCACGATGTCGGAGAGCTTGCCGACGCCCGAGGGCTCGATGAGGATGCGGTCGGGGGCGTAGCGCTCGCAGACCTCGTGCAGAGCGGCACGGAAATCACCCGTAAGGCTGCAGCAGATGCAGCCGGAGTTCATCTCCGTCACCTCAATGCCGGCGTCCTTCATGAAGCCGCCGTCCACGCCGATCTCGCCGAACTCGTTCTCGATGAGGACGAGCTTTTCGCCCGCGTAGGCTTCCGCGATCAGCTTTTTGATGAGCGTGGTCTTGCCCGCGCCGAGGAAACCGGAAAATACATCAACTTTTGTCATACATATAACCTCTTTCTGCTGGAAGCAGCCTGTTTTTCCAATAGAATATTATAACACGTTCGTCAAGGGGGTATTTCTGCCGTTGCCTGACTTTTTACGGAAAAATGAATTGTAATAATATAAATGTATGCTATAATGAATAAATGTCCGTTTTACTCCATTCCACTCTTCTATTTATTTCCGATCCACTCAGCAAATTTTTTGAGAGGTAGACAAATTGGAACAGAAAAAGAAGTCCGCTCGCACGATGCGCGTGCTCGGCACGCTGCTTGAGGGCAGCGGAAAATACTTCGCCGTGTGCATCCTTCTGGGACTGCTGCTCACGGTGGTTGAAATGATCGCGCCGCAGGTCATCCGCGTAACGGTGGACTCGGTGATCGACTCGCAGCCGATGGATCTGCCCGCGTGGGCGCTCCGGTGGGTGGAGTCGCTCGGCGGCGTGGCGTTTCTGCGCGCGAACATGTGGTTCATCGCGCTCATTCTTGCGCTTGCGGGTCTCGTCGCGGCGCTGCTGCGCTATGGCGCGAACATGTTCAACGCCAAAGCGGGCGAAACACTCGTCAAGACCGCGCGTGACCGGCTCTTCCACCACATTGAATGCCTGCCGTGGAAGTGGCACGCCGAGCATCCGACCGGCGATATCATCCAACGCTGCACGAGCGACGTCGAGCGCATTAAAAACTTTTTCCAGGAGCAGTTCATCTCCGTTTTCCAGATCATCGTGCGCATTATCCTTGCGCTGACGCTTATGACGCTGATGAACGCGAAGCTCTCCATCGTCGCGTGGGTCATCGCGCCGATCATTGTGCTCTACTCCGTGCTCTTCCATAACAAGATCCGCGCGCGCTTTACCGAGTGCGACGAGAACGAGGGCGTTCTCTCCACGATCGCGCAGGAAAACCTCACGGGCGTGCGCGTCGTGCGCGCGTTCGGGCGCGAAAAGTTTGAGCGCGACCGGTTCGAGGCGCAGAACAACAAGTATACCGAGTGCTGGATCAGCCTGACCCGGACGCTCTCGGATTTCTGGGCGGTGGGCGATTTTACGAGCTGCCTGCAGATCCTGCTCGTGGTCGTGCTCGGCACGGTCTCGTGCGTGAACGGCAATCTGACGGCGGGCGAATTTGTGTCGTTCTCGCTTTATAACACGATGCTCATCGGCCCCGTGCGCCGCCTCGGCCGCATCATTTCCGAAATGAGCAAGGCGGGCGTCTCCATCGACCGTCTCGGCGAGGTTTTGGAAGCCGAAACCGAGCAGGACGCGCCCAACGCCGCCGAAGCGCCGATGGACAAGGACATCGCCTTTGAAAACGTCAGCTTCCATTACGGCGAGGACGGCCCGGATGTGCTCGAAAACGTCAGCTTCACCGTACCTGCCGGAAAGAGCTTCGGTATTCTCGGCGGCACCGGCTCCGGCAAGAGCAGCCTGCTGCTTCTGCTCTGCCGTCTGTACGCGCCCACGGAGGGCAAGATCACCGTCGGCGGCGTGGACATTGCCGATATGCCCGCGCGCTATGTGCGCGAGAACGTCGGCGTAGTGCTGCAGGAGCCGTTCCTCTTCTCCCGCTCGGTGCAGGAGAACATCGGCATCTGCGGCGCGAGCGACGCGGAGATCCGTGCTGCCGCCGTCACCGCGTGCGTGGACGGGGACATTACCCGCTTTTCGCAGGGCTACGACACCATGGTCGGCGAGCGCGGTGTGTCGCTCTCCGGCGGCCAGAAGCAGCGCGTGGCCATCGCCCGCATGCTGACGAAGAAGACTCCGGTCATCGTTTTTGACGATTCGCTCTCCGCCGTCGATACGGAGACGGACGAGAAGATCCGCTCGGCGCTCGGCCGCGATCTCGGCGGCGCGACAACGATCATCATCTCCCACCGCATCACAACGCTGCTCGACTGCGACAACATCCTCGTGCTCGAAAAGGGCCGCGTAAGTCAGCTCGGCTCCCCGAAGGAGCTGTTGGCCCAGCCGGGCATTTTCCGCAAGATCTACGACATGCAGATGTCCATCGGAGAGGAGGAAGGAGCATGAACGAACAGAAAAAGACCAAAGGCGCAAAATGGTTCGGCATCCCCAACCTCGTCCCGTATATGAGACCCTACGGCAAGCTCATCTTCTGGATGGTGCTCATGGCGTTTTACGGCAGCGCCATGGACGCGGTCATCCCGCTCTTCCAGCAGTACGCCATCGATCATTACATCGCCGACTCGACCCTTGCGGGGCTCGGCTGGTTCATCGGCGCGTATGTCGTCGTCATCCTCACGCAGACGGCCTCCAACTATATCTCCGCCTTCGGCGCGTGCAAGCTGGAGCTGTCCGTCGGCCGCGATCTCAAGCGCGAGAGCTTCAACCATCTGCAGACGCTCTCGTTTTCCTACTTCAACCAGAACAGCGTCGGCTATGTCCACGCGCGTGTCATGTCCGATACCGACCGTATCGCGAGCACGCTCGCCTGGAGCATGGCCGAGGGCGTGTGGCATTCGGCATATCTCGTGTGCGCCATCGTTATGATGCTCATCCTCAACTGGAAAATGGCGCTGTGTGTGCTCGTGATCGTGCCGATCGTGGCGATCTCGTCCATGTACTTCCAGAAGAAGCTCGTGTTCTTCCACCGGCAGGTGCGCGAGAAAAACTCCCGCATCACCGGCGCCTTCAACGAGGGCATCACCGGCGCGACGACGACGAAAACGCTCGTCGTTGAGGACAAGATGGAGAAGGAATTCGATGAACTGACCGCCGACATGAAAAAGGTCAGCGTCCGCGCGATGCACTTCCGCGCGATCTTCATTTCCACAACGACGCTCGCGGCCTCTCTCGCGCTCGCGCTCGTCCTCTGGCGCGGCGGCATCGTCACGCGCGAAGGCGTGATGCTCATCGGCACGCTCACCGTGTTTATGAACTATGCGCAGGGCATGATGGAGCCGATCCAGTGGCTCGTGCAGGCGCTCTCCAGCCTTGTGAACGTGCAGGTCAACGTCGAGCGCTTCACCACGCTCATGGAGACGAAGTCCGATGTGCAGGATACGCCGGAGGTCGTGGAGAAATACGGCGACACGTTCAGCCCCAAAAAGGAAAACTGGGAGGAGCTGCACGGCGATATCGAGTTCAAAGATGTGACCTTCCGCTACCCCGACGGCGACGAGAACATTCTCGAGCATTTCAACCTGAAAGTGCCGCAGGGAACGAATGTCGCCATCGTCGGCGAGACCGGCGCGGGCAAATCCACGCTCGTGAATCTCGTCTGCCGGTTCTATGAGCCGACGGAGGGACAGGTGCTCATCGACGGGCGTGACGCGCGGGAGCGCAGCCAGCTCTGGCTCCACTCGAACATCGGCTATGTGCTCCAGACGCCGCACCTCTTCTCCGGCACGGTGCTCGAAAACCTCCGCTACGGCCGCGAGAACGCGACCATGGGGGAGATCGAAGCGGCGGTCAGAGCCGTCTCCGCCGAAGGGATCATTGAGAGACTGCCGGACGGCTATCAGAGCGACGTCGGCGAGGGCGGCAACAGCCTCTCGACCGGCGAGAAGCAGCTTCTGTCCTTCGCCCGCGCGCTGCTTGCCGACCCGCGCATCTTTGTGCTCGACGAGGCGACGTCCTCCGTCGATACGGTCACGGAGCGGCTCATCCAGGACGCCATCGAGAAGGTCATGGACGGGCGCACGTCGTTTGTGATCGCGCACCGTCTCTCCACGATCCGCCGCGCGGACGTCATCCTCGTGGTGAACGCCGGAAAGATCGTCGAGCGCGGCAGCCACGCCGAGCTCATGGCGAAAAAAGGCGTGTACTACGGCCTCTACACCCGCCAGTACAGAGAAGAGCAGATCCAGGCATCTATGGAAAACGAATAAAGAAAACAGTATCCGCCGGACGCAAGACCGGCGGATGTTTTTGTATACCCGAAAACCACGCGTTAGACGCGTGGTTCAAAAGAGCCTTTGGCGATGAGGGAGACAAAAAAACTCCTTTTGCTTTAGAATAAGCGTGCGGTCTGCCAACTGCACACAAAAAGCAAAAGGAGGACATTCAGAATGAGCCTGAATGACATAAACAGTTTATCTCATACGAAGTGGAATTGCAAATATCACATAGTGTTTGCGCCGAAATACCGAAGAAAGGTATTCTGTTGCTCCTTTTTAACCGTTGTATGTGCTTTAGCGTCTTCTTGTATGGCAGCGGCTTTCTTTTTGCGCTCATAATTCAGTATAAAGGCGGAATGTAAACTGCGAAACCTGAACTGCGTAAAAAACAGGTAAAGCGGAAACAAAAGCCCGCGAGAACTGCCGTCTTCTGTTAAGCGAAAAAAACCTTTTTCTGCTTGTTTGAAGGCAGAAAAAGGCTTTGGGAATCACAGTCCGGTTCAAGCGCTTAAGGGGGGAGAAAATTACTCCGGCTTTGCCGCTTTCCGCAGCGTGGCGATGCCGATGAGATTGGACACGACCGCGCCGAAATCGAAGGCGAACGTCACATAGTTTTTGAAAACGAAGTCGTAGACCGCCCAGCAGAGCAGCGTGAAGATAATGACGATTTTGAGCTGCACCGCGTCCTTGAGATCGAGAAACCATGTGTACACACAGGTGGCCGCCGCGGGCAGCAGCCCGAACCAGCCGTCGGAGTTGAAGGCGAACAGCAGCGCAAGCTGCGCGGCGATGAACACGATCTTCCACGGCGTCGTGAACTCTTTTTTCATGCAGAAGAGATTGCGCGCGATGCCGATGACGTTGGCGGTGATGCCCGTGAACGCGCCGAGAATGGCGTTCGATGCGCTCAGCACGCCGAACTGAAAACACTGCACGGTGAGGATCTGCTTTTTTGTTTTCAGAAAGCCGGTCGAGACCATGATGGCCGCGCCGATGAGCGCAACGATGTTGCCGAGAAGTACCGTATTCATCCGAAGTCCTCCGAAGAAATGCCCCCGTCCTGCTTAGGGCAGGATGGGGGCATTGAGTTTATGCCTTGAGAATTGAGCGCGCAGAAGCTTAAACTTACTCGCCGCGGACGGAGGCGATGTGAGCAAGCAGACGCATCATGTTGCAGGTGAAGCCGTACTCGTTGTCGTACCAGGCGCAGAGCTTCATGAAGTGACCGTTCAGAGCGATGCCGGCCTGCGCGTCAAAGATGCTGGAGTGGGTCTCGCCGATGATGTCGGAAGAGACGATGGGCTGCTCTTCGTAAGCCATGACGTCCTTCAGCTCGCCTTCGCAGGCGGCCTTCATCGCGGCGCAGACTTCCTCGTAGGTGGTCTCCTTGGCGAGAGACACGGTCAGGTCAACGATGGAGCCGTCCGGGGCGGGGATACGCATGGACATGCCGGTCAGCTTGCCCTGCAGCTCGGGGATGACCTTGCCGACGGCCTTCGCAGCGCCGGTGGTGGAGGGGATGATGTTGTCGTAGGTGCTGCGGCCGAGACGCCAGTTCTTCTTGGAGTACTCGTCAACGATGCTCTGGGTGGCGGTGGCGGCGTGAACGGTGGTCATAAGGCCTTCAACGATGCCGAAGTTGTCGTGCAGGACCTTCGCCATGGGAGCGAGGCAGTTGGTGGTGCAGGAAGCGGCGGAGGCAACCTTCAGATCGGCGGAGGAGGTCTTGTGGTTGACGCCGTAAACGAACATCGGGGTCTTGTCCTTCGCGGGGGCGCTCATCAGCACAAACTTCGCGCCGGCGTCCAGATGGGGCTGCACGCTCTCGGCGGTGAGGAACTTGCCGGTGCACTCAACAACGTAAGGAACGTTCAGCTCGCCCCAGCCGAGGGTGGAGGGATCGCGGCTGCTGAGGAGCAGGATGGGCTTGCCGTCAACGATCAGGTGATGCTCATCGTAGGAGACGGTGCCTTCCCACTTGCCGTGGACGGAGTCATGGGAGAAAACGTAAGCGATCTGCTCAGGAGTCTTGTCCGGAGCGTTGATTGCAACGACCTCCATATCGCCGCGGCGCAGAGCCACGCGGGCCGCCAGACGGCCGATGCGTCCGAATCCGCTGATACCAATTCTAATCATGTGTGTATCCTCCTGTAAAAAAATTTTTGATCTCTTTTCTAACCGGCTGCATTTTACAACATTTCCGCACATAGAACAAGTGTTTTTTTCAAACAATATTAAATAATTCTCGACAGTTAGTTAGTGAATATGTATAGAAAACAGCGTCTGACGCCGAAACTGCGCAAAAAACAAAAAATCGTAGTATCCACGCCGCAAAATTTGTAGTATCCACGCCGCAAAATTTGTGGTATGATACGGGCAATAATCCAGCGCAGAAAGGGAAAACTGCTGATATGGAAAAAGTGGAAATCTCCGGCGCGGCGCTTGCGCCGCTGTTCCGGCTGAGCCGGGACGCTGTCTGCGGCATCGCACAGGGCCGCTTCGTGTTCTCCAATCCGGCGGCATGCCGGCTGTTCGGCGCGGACGTTACCGGCGAGAGCGCCGCGGAGCGCTTCCCAGATCTGGAGGAAACCGGCTGGGGCGACAGCTTTGCTGCCGTGCTCACCATCGGCGATACACCGAGAAACATTACCGCCGTGCGCAGCGGCGAGATCCTTGTCCTCACGATCCGGACGGAGGAGCCGGAAACACTGCCGGTGCCGCCGACGGCGCTGCGGCAGATGCGCTCGGCAGCGTTCAATCTCCGGCTGTCGATCGAGCAGCTGCTGAAGGACGAGCCGGAAACCTGGGACGAGGACTATGACGAGGAGCGGGCGAAAGTCAGCGCGGTCCTCTACCACAGCTACTATAAGCTCCTCCATGTCACCAACCAGCTTGCCGATCTCAACGCGCTCGCCGCCGACGATAAGCTCTCGTGGCCGAAGCCTCTCTCGTTCGGCGATCTCATCGCCGATCTGGTGGACTCGGCGGAGATCTTCCTGCAGCGGCGGAACATCACGTTCCGGTTCGACCCGGCGGGGGAGAGCCTTTTCGTGATCGGCGAGCAGAGCAAGCTCGAGCAGCTCCTGCTCATCCTCATCGCCGACTGCGTCCGCCGCACCGGCGACGGCGGGAAGATCGTCTTCCGGCTGAGACAGTTCGGCCGCCGCTGCCAGCTCACCGTCTGCGACGACGGTCCGGGCCTGACGGAGGAAGAGCTTGCCGAGGCCTTCGCGCCGCGGCGGGAGGATACGCTCACCGGCGCGCCGGATGCGGGGCTCGGTCTCACGATCGCGCAGGGGCTCGCGCGGCTCCACGGCGGCGTTCTTGTCCTCCGGAACGGTGAGAGCGGCGAAACGAGCATGCACCTGCAGCTCCCGCTGACGGGAAAGCTGCCGCTGTGCGACGCCCACCCGATCGCCGCCGGTCCGGAGCTGATCCTGACGGAGCTCAGCGAGCTGCTGCCGTCGGAGATGTATCAGAGAAAGTACAGAGATTGATAAAGAACAGTCTGCCGCCGGAGGAGCGATCCTCCGACGGCAGTTTTTATGCTTCGATACCGAAAAGGCGGCAGCCGTTTTCCTGCGTGATGCGCGTCATTTCCTCCGCGGAAACGCCCTTGAGAGCGGCGATCTTCTCCAGCACATAGACGAGCAGCGAAGAGTCGTTGCGCTTCCCGCGGCACGGCTCGGGGGCCATGTACGGACTGTCCGTCTCGACGAGAATGCGCTCAAGCGGCGTCACGGCGAGCACCTCGGCGGCCTTTTTGTTGCTCTTGTAAGTGACGGGGCCGTCAAAGCCGAGATACCAGCCGCGGCGGATGAGCTCCTTCGCCATTTCCGCGCTGCCGGAAAAGCAGTGGAACACGCCGCGCGCCTCGGGGTAGTTCATCACGATTTCAAGGCAATCGCCGTGCGCCTCTCGGTCGTGCACGATCACGGGCAGCTTACGCTCAATGGCGAGCGAGAGCTGCCGCTCAAACATCTCCTTCTGCAGCGCCTTGTGCTTAGTGTCCCAGTAATAGTCCAGCCCGATCTCCCCGATGGCGACCACCTTCGGCTGCGCGCAGAGCGAGCGCAGCAGCGCCATGCTCTCGCCGTTCCAGCTCTGCCATTCCTCCGGGTGCCAGCCCACGGCGGCGTACACGAACGGGAACTCCTCCGCAAGCGCGCAAGCGGCGAGAGAGCTTTCGCCGTCGCAGCCGGGATCTACGATGAGCGAAACGCCCTTTTCCGGCATTGCGGCGAGAACTTCCCGCCGGTCGGCGTCGAATTTTTTGTCGTCATAGTGGGCGTGGGTATCAAAGATCATGGGGCGCACCTTCCTCTCGGGCACATTCTACCACGGGAGAGAAGCCGCGGCAAGTTGCTTTCCCGCGGGGGATGGGGAATACTTTTTAAAACCGGCTCCCTCCATGAGGGAGCTGTCAGCGGCAAAGCTGCTGACTGAGGGAGTGCATCCCATGGAGGAACGAAGCATGACCAAAGCCGAAATGCGCTGCGCATGGCTCACGGACAAGTACATACTCTGCCTGCTGGCGCTCTTTCCGCTGTTCACGGGCTTTCACGGCTACGCGAACCTCACGGCGGCAAAATTCTGGCTTTACACCGGCGCGACGGCGGTGTGGCTGCTCGGGCTGCTGCCGTGCCTCTGCACCGGCGCGCGGCTGTTTGAAAAAAAGCCGGGTGCGTTTTTCTATTTAACGTGCGCGTTCCTCGGCTGGAATCTTGTTTCTGCGGCGCTCAGCCCGTGGCGGGAGAAAACGTTCCTCGGCGCGGGGCGGTACGACGGGCTTTTCACGCAGTTTCTCTATGCGCTCACGGCGCTCGGCATAGCCCGCTGGGGACGGAAAAAGATCATCTATGTCCGTGTGTTCGGAGCAAGCATATTTCTCTGCTGCGCCGTGGCGCTTTGGCAGATCGCGGGCGGGAATCCGCTCGGGCTGTACCCGAACGGCTGGCGCTTTGCCGACGCGGGAACGCTCTATTCCGGCATGTATCCCGGCACGGTGGGCAATACCCTGATCCTCGGCTCCGTGCTTTCTCTCGCGGTGCCGGTGCTCGTATATACGGCGGTCAAAAAGCGCGGGTACGATCTTCTTTTGCTGCTCCCCGCGGCAATGGCGCTCTATATCCTGTACCGGAGCAAATGCTCGTCCGCGTGGGTCGCGCTGCCCGGCTCATGCGCGCTGATGCTGCCGAAGCTCACGCGCGGACGGCGGCGGAGGTATATTCTGGCGGCGGAGGGCGCTTTGGCGCTGACCGTGCTGCTCGCAGTGTATTTTTATCCGGGGCAGAGCGGGACGCTGTATGAAGCCTCGCGCCTGCTCCACGGCGAGGCGGACGCCTCGTTCGGCTCGCACCGCGTGGAGATCTGGCGTGAGGTCTGCGCGCTCATCGCGCAGCGGCCGGTGTTCGGCGGCGGGCCGGGCACGGCGGCGGCGCGGCTGCACATCGAGTTCACGCGCTTCGTGCCGGAGACGGGACGGACGCTCGGAACGTATGTTACGAACGCGCACAACGAGTATCTCGGCTATGCGATGAATCTCGGGTGGCCGGGGCTCGCGCTTTATCTCGGCATGGTGGGCGTCACGTTTTTCCGCCCGCGGGAGAACGGGGAGAGCGCCGCGTGGCTCTGGGGCGCCGCGGCGTACTGGATGCAGGCATTTTTCGCGCTCGGTCTTGTCGTGAGCGCACCGCTTTTGTGGCTCGCGTGGGGGCTGGTGCCGGCGCCGGAGGAAAGGAGCGGAGGACATGAACATTGCTCTGGAAAAGATCACGCTTGAAGGAATGAACGAGCTTGACCGCGATTTTCAGCGCGACCCGGCCACGTTTGCGGACATGAGCCTCTTTTTCGAGTATCGTTACTCTCCGGAAGAGACGCGAAAGCGGTTTGAGCGCTACGGCGCGCCCGACCGGCGGCATTTTCTCATTCGGCTCGACGGGCGTCCGGTGGGCGAGACCGGCATCAAGCATATCGACTGGGAGAAGCGGGAGGGCGAGCTTTCCATCCATCTCCAGAACGACGCGGTGAAAAACCGCGGTATCGGCACAGCGGCGGAGCGGCTTCTGCTCGCCTATGCCTTTGACGAGCTGGGCCTGATCGCCGTGACCGCGCGGGTCATAGAAAAGAACACGCGCAGCCGGCGCGTGCTCGAAAAGGTCGGGTTTGTGTTTGTCCGGCAGGAGAACGGCTTCCTGCATTACCGCTGTGAAAAGATTTCTCGCTGACGGAGAGAAATGGGGAGGAGCAGAGCCCCTCCCCTACGGACGGATTTTGATACGGTCTTGTAGGGGCGGGGCTCTGCTCCACCCGTGCTGTCAAGAACCGCCGCAAACGCTTGCGTTCGCGGCGGTTCTTCATGCCCGAAAATCGAAAAGCTCGACCGGCTTTATCTCCAGCGCGTCGCAGATATCGAAAATCACGTCGAGAGAAACGGCGCAGTCCGCCGTTTCGATCCGGCTCATGTGCGTGCGGCTGATGTTCACGCGCTCGGCCAGCTCGCTCTGCGAAAGACCGCGGTCCTTGCGGTAATAGGCGATATTCAGCCCGAGACTCCGGTATTTGGAAAACTGATTGTTTCTCATGCGCTCACCCTTATTCAGTCTACCCGCAGGCGACACGCATTGCGACAACGTAAAAAGATATATTTATAACTTGTAATGTTACAAATGTTTTGCTATACTGCAAATATGACGCTTTGTGCGCCGGAAAGAAAAAACGGTGAGGTAAGGAAAATGAAAAAAAGAGCACTTTTGATCCTTGTTCTGGCGGCAAGCCTATTGCTTTGCGCCTGCGGAAAAAGCGAAGCTGCTGCTGCGGCGGATGAACAGATTGCATCCATCGGCGAGGTAACCTTGGAAAGCGAGGCAGCTATTGCCGCGGCGGAGGCGGCGGTGGACGCGCTCGAAGAAAAGGACAGGGAATCTCTGGACAATACGAAGCTGCTCCAAACAGCGAGAGAAGAGTATGACCGGCTCGTTGAGGAACAGCGGCTTGCGGAGATCGCGGCAGTAGAAACGGCGATTTCTTCAATCGGAAACGTTGACCTGAACAGCGGCGACGCGATCGCCGCGGCCCGGGAAGCGATGAACGAATGTGATCCCGCTTTGCAGGAGAATGTCTCCAATGCCGATGTGCTCGCCGCAGCAGAGAAGACCTATGCCGAGCTTATGGCGGCGCAGGCGGCGGAAAAAGTCGCGGCGCTGATCGACGCCATCGGTGACGTTTCGTTGGAGAGTGAAGCCGCGATTCGCGAGGCGAGGGAGGCATACAACGCGCTGGATGAACAAGCTAAAGAATTTGTCGCCAATGCTGACGCGCTGACCGCGGCAGAAGCCGCGTACTGCGAACGGAAAGCGGCAGAGAAGGAGAAGACGATAGCACAATTGCTGAAAAAGATGCGAGTGGAGGATGACCGCTTCCAGGGCGCAACATTTTATTACCATAGCTCGACACCGCAGAACGTCGGTACGCGTACGCATATTATTCCGGGCATTACGCGAAGCGATTCCGGCTATACCCATCTTTTCTGGTTTGTGGATTATACCGGAGACGACTGGGTGTTTTGGGATGCTTTGACATTTGTCGTGGATGGAAAAAACTATACGAAAACGGTCGGCTACAACGATATAATCCGTGACAATGAATGGAGTACCGTGTGGGAAGTCTGGATCGCGGCCATGACGGAAAAGGCAGATATAGAGCTGTTTCGCTCTATTGCAGTATCAGAGAATGCAATGGTACGCTTTGAAGGAAAATACTCCTATGATATGGAGATCTCCGCAAAGGACAAGCAGGCGATCGCTGATGTGCTTGCCCTCTATGACGCGTGGACGGAGGCAAACTGAAATGGAAAAGCTCGTTCGCCTGACTGCGGCGACTCTTTTGGCCGCGATCCTGTTTTGCTCCTGCGGCGAGGTGAAAATCGAGAGCATCACACTCTCAAAAAATGCGGCGGAGCTGAAGGAAGAGGAGAGCGTAACGCTTTCCGCCGTTGTTGCGCCGGAGAACGCAACGGAGAGCTACGGCTGGAAATCTGCGGACGAGGGCGTTGCAACGGTGGATGAGAACGGCGTCGTGACGGCGGTAGCGCCGGGGAATACGAACATTCTCGCGGTGTCCGAGAGCGGTAAAACGGCGTCCTGCTCCGTCACGGTTGTTGCGCCGACGGCCGAAGAAATGCTGAATAATGCAGAGAAAAAGCTGTATGACTATATGGTTGGTTCGATGTTGGAGAGCTTTTATAATGCATCGGCAGTACGAATCCGAAAGATTTACAGCTATTCTCCGGTTGATGAAGGAGAGAACGATTTTTCTTTGATAATAATTGATTTGCAGGGAACAAATCGCTTGGGCGGTGTAGTTTATAAGACGTATTGGGTTACCGGGGAGGAAGGAGATATGACGTATCTTGATACAGACGACGCTGCGGATTATGGAATGAAACCGGTTTTTGATAATCCGATGCCCATAACGGTTATGGACCCCGCAAAAATCAACGCTGCGCTGGAAGAGTACTGGAGCAACGTCGGAATGCATGGCTGAAGGCGCTGCCGTAATAGGGGGGACTTGCTGAGACCGAGGGCTTCTTCCTCTTCATAGATAACAACGCCCCGCCTGTTGGATGTTTGTCCAACAGGCGGGGCTTTTGCTTTACTCTTCTTTTTTGCTTTCGTCCGATTCGCTCTTCGCTTCCGCGTTCTCGGCGGGGGCGGCGGGCGTTTCGGTTTCCTTGAGAAGCTCGGCTTCCTTCTGCTTCACAGCGTCGGATTTCTCCGGCAGCGGGGGCATGCATTTGTGATCGCAGAAGTAGCGGAAGTCCTCGCCGTCGATCGTCTCGTTGATGAGCAGATATTCCGCGAGCGCAACGAGCACGTCGGCGTGGGCGCGGAGGATCTCCTCGCACTTGAGCGCGGCCTCGTCAAAGATGTGCTTGACCTCTTCGTCGATGATGGCGGCGGTCTCTTCGGAATAGCTCTTCGTCTGGCCAAAGTCGCGGCCGATGAAGATGCTGTGGCCCGAGGAATCGAAGCTGATGGGGCCGAGACGGTCGCTCATGCCGTACACGGTGACCATGTTGCGGGCGGTGTGCGTCGCCTGCTGGATGTCGCCGGAAGCGCCGGTGGAGATGTCGTCAAGGAAGATCTTCTCGGCGATGCGCCCGCCGAGCGCGACGACGATGTCCTCAAACATCTCGCTGCGCGAGCGGAAGCTCTTGTCGTCCTGCGGGCGGAACAGCGTGAAGCCGCCGGCCTGACCGCGCGGGATGATCGTGATATACTGCACGGGATCGACATGCTCGAGATAATGCGCGGCGATGGCGTGACCGGATTCGTGGTACGCGGTGAGCCGCCGCTCCTTCTCGGTGATGACGCGGGACTTTTTCTCCGGGCCCATGGAGACCTTGAGAATGGCGTCGTCAATGTCCTTCTGCATGATGAACCGGCGGTGACGGCGCACCGCGAGCAGCGCGGCCTCGTTGAGCAGGTTTTCCAGATCCGCGCCGGAGAAGCCGGGCGTCCCCTTGGCGATGTCGCGCAGATCCACATCCTCGCCGAGCGGCTTGCCGCGGGCATGGACCTTCAGAATGTCGGCACGGCCTTTGATATCGGGCAGACCGACGTACACCTGCCGGTCAAAGCGGCCGGGGCGGAGAAGCGCGTTATCGAGAATGTCGGCGCGGTTCGTCGCCGCCATGACGATGACGCCCTGGTTATCGTTGAAGCCGTCCATTTCCACGAGCAGCTGGTTGAGCGTCTGCTCGCGCTCGTCGTGGCCGCCGCCGAGACCGGAGCCGCGCTGACGGCCGACGGCGTCGATCTCGTCGATGAACACGATGGCGGGGGCGACCTTCTTGGCCTGCTCGAACAGGTCACGGACGCGGCCCGCGCCGACGCCGACGTACAGCTCAACGAAGTCGGAGCCGGAGATGGACAGAAATTCGACGCCCGCCTCGCCGGCGACCGCCTTGGCGAGCAGCGTTTTGCCCGTGCCCGGAGGGCCGACGAGCAGCACGCCCTTGGGGATGCGCGCGCCCATCTGGGAATACGCCGCGGGGTTTTTCAGATATTCGACGATCTCCTGCAGTTCTTCCTTTTCCTCGTCGGCGCCCGCAACGTCGGCAAACGTCTTTTTCTGCTTTTCCTCGCTGCCGAGACGGGTGCGCGCCTTGGAAAATTTCATAACGCCGCCGGCACCGCCGCCGCCCTGCGCCGAGCGAATCATGGAGTACCACAGCACGCCCATGATGACGAAGATGATGAGATACGGCACAAAGCTCAGCCACCAGGCTGCCTCCCACGCGGGCGGGTAGTCGTACTCGGTGAGAATGCCTTCGGCCTTCTGCTCCTGCACGAGATCGTTGAGATCGTTGTAGAAGATGCTGAAGCTGCCGCACTCGTAGGAGTATTTCGTCTGCCCCTTGTAGGCGGAGCGCAGCTGCATGGTGAGATTGCCGTCGGTGTCGATGGTGAAGGATTCGACCTGCTTCGTCTCAAAAAGCTCGATGACTTCCGAATAGACAAGCGATTCCTTCGCGGTGTTTCTCGTCATGGAATAGATCGTGCCGAGCAGCAGCACGAAGATCAATACGAGAAAGCCGATCTGACGGGTCTTGTTGGGGGAGGGTCGGTTGTTCAAAAACTGTCACTTCCTTTTCTGCCGTCCCACCGGACGGCGCGGACAATATATAAATCAGAGATTTATTTTTCGTATACTTCCGGCTTGAGAACGCCGATGAACGGCAGATTGCGGTACTTTTCCGCGTAATCCAGACCGTAGCCGACGACAAAGGCGTCCGGCACGGTGAAGCCGACGTACTTCGCCTGCACATCGGCGCGGCGGCGCGCGGGCTTATCGAGCAGCGTTGCGATGCAGATGGAGCTCGGCTTGCGGTTCTGGAGATATTTCGTGAGATAGCTGAGCGTGATGCCGGAGTCGAGAATGTCCTCGACGATGATGACATCACGGTTTTCAATGTCCTGGCTGAGATCCTTGTTGATCTTCACCGCGCCCGTGGTGGAGGTGCCGTTGCCGTAGGACGAAACGGCCATAAAGTCCACGCTGCCGTGGATCGTCACTTCGCGGAACAGGTCCGCCATGAAAATGAAGCAGCCCTTCAAAACGCCGACGAACAGCGGCTCTTTCCCGGCGTAATCGCGGGAGATCTCCGCGCCCAGTTCGCGGACGCGCGTATGGATCTGCTCCTCACTGAGCAGTATGGACGCAATATCTTCTCTCATTCTCTCTCTTCCTCCGAAATTGGCGAAATGGTGATTTTATAAAACGGTTCCTGCGGCGCGGGGAAAGCTCTCTCGCTCTGCCCGATGCCGTAAACGGCAAGAGGCCCCGCCCCGTCGCGCAAAACGGGAACGGCGGCGCGCTGCGAGACCGGGATGCGCGCTTCGCCGAGCAGCTTGCTCACCGAGCGCGTACCGCCGCGGCGGTGCAGGAGGATCGTATCTCCCGCGGCGCGGGATGCGACGGACAGTTTACCACATATATTGGCACATGAAAAGCAAAAAGTGTTGAACGAAGTTTGAATTTCCGACCCCGCAGCGCAACTTTCGCACGAAATGCGCCACCGGCCGGGGTAAAGGAGCGTTTCTCCGGGCAAAAGCACGCGCTCCTCCAGCGGCGGCGCGTCCCCATCGCCGAGCCGAAGCTGCCCGAGCTCCCGCCGGATGCGCCGTCCCGGAAGCTCCAGCACGCCGTCGCCGTCTCCGGCGGCAAAGCGCAGCAGCGCGTCGAACCGCTCGCGCGAGAGTTCTCCGCCGAGCCAGCGCGCAAGGGCGCGCCGCGCGACGGACCGCGGCACCGCGCAAAGCTCCGCGCCGGGGATCGCCTCGCCCCAGAGGGCGAGCTTTTCCTCCGCGAGCGAGGCGAGAAACGCCTCGTCCTCGGCGAGCGTTTCGCTCATGCGCGCGATGCCCGCCGCCGCGCCGGGGTGGATGCTCTCGAGTCTCGGGAGCACGTCGAGCCGGATGCGGTTTCGCGCAGCGTCCGTCTCCGCGTTCGTGGAGTCCTCCACATGGGGGATGCCGTGCGCGGTGAGATATTCCTCAATATCGCGCCGCGGCGTCTGCAGAAGCGGGCGGACGATCCTGCCGCGCCGCGCCGGGATGCCGGTGAGTCCGCGCAGTCCCGTGCCGCGCGCCATGCGGAAGAGAATGGTCTCCGCGTTGTCGTTTAAATTATGCGCCGTGGCGATGACGTCCGCGCCGTGTTCCTTCGCGGTGCGCTCGAGAAAGGCGTAGCGCATCTCCCGCGCCGCGGTCTCGATGCTCAAGCCGTTCGCCGCGGCATACGCCGGAACGTCGCCCCGGCCGGGAAAGAACGGGACGCCCCATTCTTTGCAGAGCGCTTCGACGAACGCGGCGTCCCGCGCGCTCTCCGCGCCGCGGATGCCGTGGTCGAAGTGGGCGCAGAGCACCGTCACGTCGCCGAGCCGCCGCACGAGATCGAGCAGACATACCGAGTCCGCCCCGCCGGACACGGCGCACAGCACCGTGCACCCCGCCGGGAGCAGGCTGCGGTCGAGCACCGGCTCACTCATTGTGCCAGCGGTCAGCGTCGCGGAACGTTGTATACTCGCCCTGCCACTGGAGACTGTCCTTGCCGGTCTCGCCGTGGCGGTTTTTGAGCACGATCAGCTCCGTGAGATTCGGGTTTTCGATCTCCTGGTTGTAATAGCCTTCGCGGTAAATGCCCATGACGATGTCGGCGTCCTGCTCGATCGAGCCGGATTCGCGCAGATCCGAGAGCATCGGGCGCTTGTCCTGCCGCTGCTCGTTGGCGCGCGAGAGCTGCGAAAGGCACAGCACCGGCACGTTCAGCTCCTTTGCCATGATCTTCATCATGCGCGAAATGTCGCTGACGACCTGCTGGCGGCTCTCGCTTGCCCAGCTGTTCTTGCTGCCGGAGCCCTGCATGAGCTGAAGATAGTCGATCATCACAAGGCCGAGATTGTTGAGCCGGCGGCACTGCGCGTTCATCTCCGCGACGGTGAGCGCCGGGTTGTCGTTTACGAGAATATCGAGCGAGGACACCGCGGCGCAGGCGTGCGCCGTGCGCTTCCACTCGTCCATCGTGAGATTGCCCGTGAGAAGATTCCCGAGCGGGATTTCCCCCTCGCTGGAGAGAAAGCGCGTTACGAGCTGCTCGCGGCTCATTTCGAGCGAGAAGATGGCAACGGTCTTTCCCGTGGCTTTCGCGGCGTTCAGGCAGATGTTGAGACCGATACTCGTTTTGCCCATGCCGGGGCGGGCGGCGACAAGGATAAAGTCGCCCTTGTTCATGCCCATGATGCGGCGGTCCACGTCCCGGAAGCCGGTCGGGATGCCGGGGATCGGCTGGCCGGAGGCGGCGAGCTCGGAAAGATTGGAGTAAACGCTGTTCACGACCTGCGACACCGGCATCAGCCCGCCGACAACGCGGTCCTGCCGGAGCGCATAGATCTTCTTTTCGCAGAGATCGAGCACATCCCCGGCCTCGCCCGCGCCGGAGGACGCGGCCTCGACCGTTTCCTCACACACGGAGATAACGTTGCGGAGCAGCGCCTGGTCGCGCACGATGGCGGCGTATTTGAGCACGTTCGCCGCCGTGGGCGTCAAGCGCATCAGCTCGCGGATGTACTGCTGCGAGCCCTCGTCATGGTAAACGCCGCGCACCTTCATTTCATCGAGCACCGTCACCGGGTCGATGGGCTTGGCGAAGGTGAACATGGAGAAGATCGTTTCAAAGATCTCCCGGTTCTGCGGCAGATAGAAATCCGCGCCGCGCACCGCCGTCATAACGTCCGGCAGGCAGGACGGGTCGATCAGGCACGAGCCGAGCACCGCCTGTTCCGCTTCCGCGGACCAGGGCACCCGCCGTCCGAGCAGTTCTTCCATCCGCTCTTACTTTTCGATGACGAGCAGCTGCACGGTGCCGTCGATGCCGTAGCCGAACTTGCACTTGACTTCAAAGCTGCCGAAGCTCTTGATCGGCTCGGCCTGCACGATGCGGTTCTTCTCGATGGAGACGCCGTGCTGCTCGCGCAGCGCGTCCACGATCTCCTGCGACGTGACGCTGCCGAAAAGACGCCCGTTCGCGCCGGCCTTGGCGCGCACCGTGACGATAACGTCCTTGAGCTTGGCGGCGGCTTCCTCGGCCTCAGCGCGCTCGCGCGCTTCCTGCGCCTTCCGCGCCTTTTCCTTGAGCGCGAGAGTGTTGAGATTGTCCTTATTCGCTTCTACGGCGAGACCGCGGGGGAGAAGGTAGTTGCGGCCGTAGCCCTCGGAGACTTCCTTCATCTCGCCCTTTTTGCCCTGTCCGCGGACATCCTGCTGGAAAATAACTTTCATGGAATATGACCTCCTTCGGTCTCTTAGTTTTTATATTAGTCTGTGGCGCGGTATTCGTCGATGGCGGCGAAGAGCCGGTTCACCGCGTCGCGCAGCGAGCAGTTCGGTATCTGCGCCCCGGCCGCTGAGCGGTTGCCGCCGCCGCCGAGCGTTTCGAGCAGCACCTGCACGTTCACATTGCCGATGCTCCGCGCCGACACCGCGACGCCGCCGTCGCCGGTGGGGTACAAAACGGCGCTCGCGTTCACGCCGGAGATGTTCAAAAGCTCGTCCGCGGCCTGCGCGGCGACGATGCGGTTCTGCGTCTCCTGCGCGGCGACCACGGCGATGCCCTTGTAAATGCGCGCCTGCTTCATAATGTCGTAGCGCTCCATGGTCTCCTCCATGCCGTTCTGGAAGAGCTTCTTCACGCGCGTGGTGTCCGCGCCGCTGCGGCGGAGGAACGCCGCGGCGTCAAACGTGCGGTCGCCGGTGCGGATCGTAAAGTTTTTCGTGTCGAGCACGATGCCGGAGAGCACGGCGTCCGCCTCAAAGGGGAGAATGTCCGCCGGCTCGCACAGCTCCTGCATGAGCTCCGTGACGAGCTCGCACGAGGACGAGGCGTTCGGCTCATAGAGCGTGAGCGTGGCGTTTTTGATATAGGTCGCGGCGCGCCGGTGGTGGTCGATGACCGCGAGACGGTTGCTGCACGCGGTGAGCAGCGATTCGTCCTCCACCTGCTCGGGGCGGTTCGTATCCACCACGACGAGCAACGTCCGGCTGTCGGCCTCGAGCAGCGCCTCCTGCGCGCTGATAAAGGCGGTTTTGTATTCCTCCTCGCCGTGCAGCATGGTGAGCAGCGGCCCGACGGCGTTTTTGTCCATGTCGAGCACGATCTTTGCCGGGCAGTGGAAGCGCCGGGCGATGCACCGCACGCCCACCGCCGCGCCGACGGCGTCGAGATCGGCGTACCGGTGGCCCATGATGAACACCTGCGAGGCGTCCTGCACGAGCCGGGAGAGAGAGTTTGCCATAACGCGGGACTTGACCTTTGTGCGCGTTTCGACCTCCGCGCCGCGCCCGCCGAAAAATTCAAAGTTGAACTTGTTTTTCACGACCGCCTGATCGCCGCCGCGCGAGAGCGCCATATCCTCGGCGAGCGTGGCGAAGGAATAGTCCTCGTCATAGCTCGCGCCGTCGAGTCCGACGCCGATGCTCACCGTGGCGTGGATGCCCGTGAGATTGACGATCGAATGAATGCTCTCGACGAGCGTGAAGCGGTTTTTCGTGATCTCGTCAAAATGCCGCTTTTCAAAAATGAAGATGTACCGGTCGCGGTCCACGCGCCGGAGAATGCCGCCGCGTCCCTCGCACCATTTCTCAATGGCAATGTCGAGCTGGCCGCGCAGCTCAGTGCGCTGGCGGTCGGTGAGCGGCTTCATCAGCTCGTCGTAGTTATCCACGAGCATGACCATCACGACCGGGCGCGTGGCGAGATATTCCTGTTTTACGTCGTCGTACTCGGTCACGTCCACCCAGTAGGTGATGCCCATGAACTCATAGGTCTCCTCGCGCTCTCCGGCGCGAACCATGTTGCCGTTGACCTGATACTTTTTCCCGTCCACCTCGAGAAGATCCGCCATGCGGTTTTTGCCCTCGAGCAGCCACTTGCTGTTGAATTCCGGCACGAGCGAGGCGAGCTTCGCGTCGAACGCGGGGCTCGTGCGGCCGCACATCTCCCAGAACGGCTGGTTGCCCCAGACGACGCCGCTGTCGTTCAGACGGAACACCGCCATCGGCAGCGGGAAGTGGATGAGCGTGTTGTTCGTGGCGGATTCGGCGTTGTAGGTGACGTTCTCAACGAACGCCTGCAGCTCCTTCTGGCGCGCCCGCGCGCGGATGAGCGCGTAGATCGCGAGCAGCACCGTGACGACTGCCTCGCCGTAGGCAATATAGCGGTTGAAGCGGGCGAAAAAGAAGGTTACAAGCGCGAATATGAGCATGATGAGCAGGCACATGCGGAGGCCGGGCTCGGCAAATTTCTGCGGTTTGCGGCTGTTCAAAGTATCCTCTCCCCATGCCCGCCGGAACCACAGAGCGGGCAGATAAAAATACAGAATATAATATACCACAAATATCCAAAGAATGCGAGCCCTTTTCGCCGCATTCTTCCGCTGTTTGCATATTTTTTCGCCGCGGTGCAGAAACTTCCTCCGTAAAAATAAAAAAAGGAGCTTTTATAAAAAGATGAAAGCGGTCATTTTGGCGGGAGGAAGAGGGACGCGGCTCGCCCCGGTCACTCACGGCGCGGTGCCGAAACCCATGGCGGAGCTGCTCGGCGCGCCGATGCTTGAGCACATCGTAGCGCTTTTGAAGCGCTGCGGCTTCCGGGATCTCTGCTGCACGACGGCCTGCCTGCCCGAGCAGATCGAGCGGTACTTCGGCGACGGCAGCGGCTTCGGCGTGCGCATGCAGTACCGGCGCGAGGACAGAGCGCTCGGCACCGCGGGCGCGGTGAAAAACTGCGAGGATTTTATCGCGGGGGAAAACGCGCTCATCATCAGCGGCGACGCCGCGTGCGATTTTGATCTTCGCGCCCTCTGGAACGAGCACCGGCGCGCGCACGCCGCCGTTACGATGGCGCTCTACCCGCACGAAGCGCCGCTGCCCTACGGTCTCGCCGTGACCGACGGCGAGGGGTGGGTGCGCAGCTTCATCGAAAAGCCCGCGTGGGAGCGCGTCGTTACCGATCTGGTAAACACCGGTATCTATGTTCTGTCCCCGGAGGTGCTGCGCTTCATCCCGGCGGATACGCCCTTTGATTTTGCCCGCGATCTTTTCCCGCGGCTGATGTCCTCCGGGCGCGGCATCCGCGGCGTGCCGATGGAGGGCTACTGGCGCGATATCGGCGACCCCGGCTCGTACTACCGGGCCAATCTCGACGCCTGGGAGGGCAAACTGCGCCTGCCCGAGCAGAGAGGCGGCGCGCTCGAGCGCACGCCGGAGGCTTTCTCCGAACGGGCGCGGTACGCCTGCCGGGTGTACTGCGGCGCGCCGCACCGCGCGCGGCTCATGCGTGCGCTCACCGCGGGACTCATGGAAGCGGGCGCGGATCTCACCGACGGGCTGACCGTGCGGACGGTCCCCGGCGGCGTGCACATCGCGCCCTGCGCCGACCGCGCGGCACTCTGCATTGAGTCCGACAGCCCGGATACTGCCCGGCGGTTTGAAGCGCTCGTCCGGGATGTGGAGCGGCGCGTGGAAAACGAAACCGGCGGAAGCGCTTGATGCG
>ERZ857757.1153-NODE-1153-length-22137-cov-3.805996_pt1 | contig 22137 bp, 9 predicted proteins | sample MGYA00519764_ERZ857757 | MGnify/ENA primary metagenome ERZ857757 (study PRJEB31778, sample SAMEA3449359) | human gut metagenome | biome: human gut; feature: human-associated habitat; material: faeces | place: United Kingdom | collected 2010/2012 ... | reverse complement strand
TTTAAAATACGAATACCTTTTGTTTCATCTGAATAGTAAACTGCAAGGATATCACTTTCCATCTTTTTTTCAAAGCCTTTCAAATCAGCCAGTCTGTTTTTTACCTTTCTAACCTCTTCTATTTGTGTATACCTTCCAGAAGTTACATCTAATGCAGATGAATCCGGTACAACAAAATCAATTTCTGATACTTTATTATCTTCCTTCTTTGCTGCATACGCCATAGTTACTGTTACAGATAAAATGAATGTCAAGCCGATACATATTATTCTCTTATATTTGTACACGATACTCCACCTCCGATATTACCTCTCCTATAAACTCTATAACCTTATCCCATACCAGATATAAAATTGCTACCAGAATAAGTGCAACAATTGCAAAAAACAATGTTAGCAACACATTTTTCACTGTCTGTTTAAATGTATAATTATGCACATTCAATATGCTTAAGATTACAAGTGCCGCTGACCATAAAATACCAATATACCACACTAATGTAATCAAAAACGCCTCGTTCTGGGTCAAAACATAACTCAACACAATTGCTATTGGTGCCATTATCATATATGGAACCATGGAATATGCCACTGAAACAAATATGTTTTTTATCGTTCCTTCGCCATCATTAATTGTGGAAACCATGTAATTACCCCCAATAAATAAACCTAGAATGATAAAGAAAATTGTCGAAAGCAACATTGGTGACAACGTTGACAAACTATTCTGATTAAAGATAAATCCTCTTCCTAAAATGTCTGCCATATATATGATAAACGTTACGATTATCATAATCCCCGCTGACAACAAACTTCCTCTTTTTCCAATCTTCAAATAATAAATTGCATCGATAGGATGTTTCAGCATTGTTCCCATATATTTAAAATCACCCTTTAATCTGCCAATTCCCTTTGCTGGTATTTCATCAATACCATGTGTATTATATTGCTTCTTTTTTTTCTTCGGACGAACTGCTCCTTTGATTAGTGATATTACAAATATTATCAATAATCCGGCAATTACCCATACAATATATTTATTAATCATTACATTTCTGATTTCCCAGAAACACTCCGAATAGTTATCTCTATCATTGGCTGTCTTAAAATGCTCTAATGCCTCTGCATACTGCTGCTGTCTTAAAAGGCTTTTTCCATATCCTATATGAGCTATTTTGGACATGCCGTTTAATCTTAAAATTTCCTGCCAGATTTTTTTGCTTTCTACATAATTTCCTTTTTCTAAATCATAAATCGCCCTGTGATTCAACATTGCAAATTCTGTAGGGGCAAATACCTGAACAAAACCTCTTTCCTTATCTAATACATAAACAAATCCTTCTTCATCTAAATCAATCGCTGCTGCTGATGTAAACAATCCGTATCTGTCATTAGACACTGCTCTTCCTCCAAACGAAAACAGCAGATTTCCGCTATTGTCATATTCATAAATCAGCCCTGTCTGCGTCAATGCATACACATTTCCATATGGTCCTGCTGTCACATCCACGAAATTCCACTCATCATCCATAAACTTATTAGGTGATAAAATATTTGTACCTGCCATATTATGTAATTTCAATGCGTTTGATGTTTTCGTTTCAGCCTTAGACCATGAATAAGTTACCTCTGCACTTTGCGTAACACTATAAACTAAACCTCTGGCAGATAAGTCTATATTTTGTATTGCTCTTGGTTTCCTTGTCTGAAGCTGAGATTTCTGCTCTCTGGTATATATCATCTCCTGAATTCGTTCTAATGGTGTTAAGCTTCTTTGATTTGCTGCAAAGTACCCTTTAAACTCGCCATCATCACCAAACTGCATTAAACCATCATAAGAGCCTTCACCTACTACGATAATATTGGAGTCATCTGTAGCAACTACATTAACCGGTTTAAATATTGCCGATTTGCTCATCAAAGGTGAATCTTTTGGTCTGGAAATCGTTGTCAATATATTCCCCTGCCTGTCGCAGATAAATACCGCTTGTGCCTTCGGATCTGCTATGTACATTCTTTTATCTGTCACAAACAATCCACTCGGTCCCTCAAATGCATCATTTGTAATATTTCTGGCAACTCCATTCTCTTTGTTATAAACTACGATTCTTTTATTTCCTGTATCTGCAATAAATATCTCTTTCCCGTATATAAACAAATCACTTGGCTGTACCAGCCCTTGTCTCTGCATATAAACCGTACTTGCCAAATATGCTTCCTGCGTTCTGATATAATCGCCATCTACAGAAATCGTATATGTGTATGTTGTTCCTTCTGATGCCGAAACAATATTTGTCTTTCCTGACAAAATAACACTAATAAGTATTATAAATAAAAATATATTCCTTAATTTTGTCGCCATATTTTTCTCCATTTATATTGTTAACTACTTAATTCCCGAGTTTGCCATAGTATTCATTACTCTTGACTGAAGAATAATAAATAAAACAATATTCGGAACTAACATAATTAATGCTCCTGCTGCTGCTATCCCCTGTGTGATAACACTTCCTCCTGCCGTCAATGTTCCTATATAATACGCAAATGTTTTTAAAGTCTCACTATCCAAATACATCGTAGAGGCATTTGCATCAAGCCATGCCCCCTGAAATGCTAATAACATTACGGTAGCTAACGCCGGTTTCACTAATGGAAACACTACTTTTCGTATAATCTGATAGTCCGTAGCCCCATCAATACGTGCTGCCTCAATCAATGCATCCGGCAACTGGTCAATAAACTGTTTTACTAAAAACACTCCTGTTGGCACTACCAATGCAGGTATAATGCCTACAAGAAAATTGTTTCTAAGTCCTGTATATACAATAACAAAATAGGTCGGTATTGCCACAGCCGTCTGAACGAACATCAACGCCATATTATTAACCTGCAGCAATGCATCTTTGCCACGAAATGTTTTCTTAGATAAAACGAACCCGACGCACACAGATATCCACACATTTAAAAACATAATGACAACGGTATTCACGAAAGTGTTGAATAAATATCTTCCTGCCGAAATTGCAGTATCTGAAGACACCTCAAACAACCTCCTGAAATTATCAAATGTAGGATTTTTCACATAAAATCTTGGTGGATATGCAAACAGTTCATCCATCGGTTTAAATGCAGATACTACAATATATATAATTGGTAAAAGCATTACAATAGATATTGGTATCAGATACCCATATATTTTTATCTGGCTTTTATTAAATCTGGCAGGATCTGTATTACTTGTTCCCAATTTATGTCGCCTTTTTCTTTTTAACATACAGTACCTCCTACTCACCATCACTACTGAACACTCTTGAAACAACTCTTGACAATATAAATATCATCAACAGTAATACTGTAGAAACTGCCGCAGCATATCCCATCTCATAACGGATAAATCCATAATCATCAATATGATTTGCTATCAACTGTCCTGCATAATCCGGTGTGGGGTTGGCTCCGGAAAGTGTTACACCACTTCCACCATCTTTAAAGATATTAACAATCGCCATTACTGCACCGAACATCATTTGCGGTTTTATCGCCGGAATCGTAATATAGATAATTTCCTGAAATCTATTCTTGACACCGTCTATTCTTGCTGCCTCATACATTTCTTTATCCGTATTCAAAATACCTGACAGCATTGAGAGAAACCCTATGCCCATAGAACTCCAAAGACCTACAATAATCATAATTGGCATGAGATATGATCCCGACTGTAACCATTGAATAGGATTCTCGATAATATCATATTTTAACAGTAAATAATTCAACAAGCCTCTCTTGTCTCCACTAAAAACTGAACTCCATATAGTCGCCAGCAATACTCCACCAGTTACAGACGGAGAATATAATATAACGGTCATAATTGTTCTCGGTATTTTTGATATCTGAGATAATGACCATGCCAAAAAAAATGATAATACATAACCACCAAGTCCTACAAAAATGGCATATATCAATGTATTCGGCAATACTTTCTGCATAAATACCGAATCATTCGTAAGCAAATTCACATAATTGCTTAACCCTGTAAAGGACGGCGCACCAATTGCATTAAATGATGTAAATGATAATATAATAGCCGCCCCCACCGGGATTATAATAAACAAAATGAACAGGAATGTATAAGGTGCCATTAAAACTAAAGAGGAGTATTTATTTTTAATTTTTTTTAAAGAAAGGAGTTTACTTTTCATTTTTGGCACCTCGTCTTCCTGTTTTTGTGTAAAGCATTTTTAGTATCTCTATATTATAATCTTTAATTAATTTTCCATCTTGATCTATATATCCAAATTCCTGAAGTTTTCTTTTAATTTCTCTGTCTATTACTAAAACAGCCTGATCTAAAGATTCCATCATATCACTGCTGTCTATAACCACATCATTCCATACACCGCTTAACTCTCTCTCCACAATGTAAGACGCAGGATGTGGCGTAACTTCTCTCTGATACTGCCACTGTTCTATAGCTTTTTCTTTTACATCCGAATCAAATGGCAGTTTCTTGAAGGCCTCAATATTTGCTGTATTCCATTGGTATTCTAAACCTAAACTTTGACATCTTCTGATAGAATACTCATACTGTGTATCCTCGTCCAACCACCATTTAAGGAATTCCCATGCTTCATCCGGCTTATCTGTATTCGCAAAAATCATTGATGCCGTAGTGTCAGCCGGCTGATATCTGAGAATACTTCCATCCTTCTGTCTGGTTCCCGGACATAATGCAACTCCCCACTGTCCTGCCAATTCCGGTGCTGCCATCTTCAACTGGAGATACGTATTAAAATCTCCTATTCCGATTGGCACCTCACCATATCTAAAACTCAGATAAAAGTTTTCTACAGTAGTCTGCATTCCGTATATTTTGTAGAATTCTGTCATTTCTGTAATAGCATCCACCGACTCTGTACTATTAATTGCTGTCGTATTACCTTTTTCTGAATATATTTCTGCACCCTTTTGGTATATAAATGGAGTAGTAACTCCTAAACCCTTTAATGATGCTCTCTGTGAAATAGGTATATAACAGTTCATCTGATTTCTTAACAGTGTCGGCATCATGGCCTCTATGTCATCCCATGTCTGTGGCACTTCCAGATGTAGTGATTCCAGAATATCTTTGCGATAAAACAATAACTGAAAGTTTCTGGAATCCACAGCGCCATAAACACCGTCACCATAAGATGTTGCTACTAAAGATTCCAATTGATAATCTTTTGTGTAGACATCCATAAAGTCTTCATAGTCCAGAAGATTCTTTAATGCCCCTCTACAGGCAAACGTAAACGGCTGTCCTGCCGTTGCACAGAGCACCACATCCGGATTTGTATTCGTTGCATTGGACAATACCAGTTTTTGTTCATTTGGCATAACTTTCAAACGAATATTTGTATTATGCTCTTTATTATATGTCTCATCTAATAACTGTTGTAATATCTGAACTGTTACAGTAGATTGTGCCACCCACACTTCCAGTTCTTCTTCATTCTGATCACTGGCAGCATAATTATCACTATCTGCTTCGTCTGTAAATGACCATAAAAATCGCTTAATCGCCTCTCCTGCTGTTTTGAATATTGATATATCTTCTTTTGGCAGTTCATCTGTTCCATACAGATAAATTTTATCCAAAGATAATCCCTGACCTGTAAGGCAGGATAACACATTTCCTAAATACTTGGAGGCTGAATCATCACCTCTGAAAATATCTTCTGTCTTCCCTGGTATTTTTTCCGGTTTCTCCAATAGTTTTCTAAGTTTATCGGACGCTGTCTGTAAGTCCATCGCATATACCGGTTCTTTTCCGTCTATTTTTTCTAATTGCTCATATATTTTATCTGCCTGTTCTGCGTATTTCTTAATTCTGTCTGTTGCATCAGGCATATAAGATTCTAAATCCCATGTACGATTTTCATCGGACACCCCGCCTGTAATACGAAGTAACTCAGTTCCCAGTTGATTTACATTTTTCATCAGTTCATCAATCTGTGAATATATTTCTTTATAATCTCCCACAGTTACCACCATTGCCAAAGTATGTTTTCCTTTCGCCAGGTGTACCGTCATATCCCCCTCTTCGTCATTAAATGTATAATTATGATATCCACTGGTTCCTGTATATGGGACTTTTGCATTCTCCCATCTGGAATCTGTAACTTTTCCATCTATCTCTATCGTTCTAAACACCGTCTTATTAACATCAGCATTTTGTTTCAAATGAAGACCTAAACGATAATTGCCTTCCTCTTTCGCCTCAAATTCCCATATAATCTTCTGACCTGCTGTTCCCCATGCAGAACTGTCAATCAAATTAATTTTTTTATGATATGTATCATAAGGTGAAAGAGATGCGTCCCTTGCTGATGTTGCTCTGATATAAGAATCTGACTTTAACGAATATTTTTCTGCTTCAATTACAATCATCGGAACATTATCCGTTTTTTGCATTTTTTCTGTTTTCGTATCTTTTATTTTATAAAGCATTAATCCGGATATTTCTATTCCCTGCTCATCCGGAATTATCTCAAATGTATAAGTTTTTCCCTTCTCTAATTTCCACTGAACTTTCTCTCTATCCGTATTTCCATAATCTAAAAATGTGCTCTTCACATATTCATCCAAGTTTGTTTGTCTTCTAACGGATTCGTTCCCACTTCTATCAACAGCTTCTCTTGTCAAATCATGCCAAAGCATTTGTAACTGTGTCCGCTTTGTTTCTTTTCCATTCAATTTCACTTCATACAATGCATCTGTAGCCAGAACATCGCCCACTGGACGATATTCTGCTACAACACAATAATCTGCTGACTCTGGAGGCGTAACACGCAACTTCAGTTTTTCTTTTCTGGTTACAGTTATCGGATAATTTGAAACTTTCTTTCCACTAAGCCGGATATTTTCTGCTTCTATATTTGTACAGTCAGCTTCGTCATATGAATTCCAGTTTTCAATTGCCTGTTTTGTATAAAATCCGCCTGTCTTTCCTTCATAGGATTCGTTCTTTGTATTTAATTTTTCCTTTCCACACGCTAAAAGTGAAGTAACAATCATTACTATAACTAATAACAAGCTGATTCTTTTTTGCATTTTTCCTCCATCCTCTAACAATTTAACCTATTCTGTTCCAAACTTTTTTGTAACCCGTTGTGTTTCTGTTCTATTTCGAATGTTTTTGTTCAAAATCTTTCTGAACTTTCAAAACTTTTTTTTCAAAATCTTCCCAGGCTTTTTTCATTTCCGGATTAGCTTTTGCTACCGCCTCTTTAATAATCGGTTCAACATTAGAACTTGTTCCGTCTGTTGCCTGATTCTGTGCTTCATCAAAATAGTTCTTTATTATGTCATTATACTGTGGCACTATTTTTTCCACATCAATACGTCTGCACTTATCAATATTTTTAAACAAATATTTGTCTACCTCTGTCACTCCCGGTAAACTATTAAATTTTTCTGCCACCTTAGGATTGGTTGTTGTAGGATAATATAACTTATTGATTGTTGCATATTTTCCTGTATTTGTCTCATCATACATGCTGAGTCTTGCCAAATTTCCCTCAGAACTATATGTAATAAATCTCAGAACCTGCCAAGCTGCTTTTGTATTTTCACAACTGCTTGTCATAAAACAGTGATCTACATGGTACGGCATCACTCCTTTTGCCTTTTTATTCTGAGGTATTGTCCAACTGGTCCAGTTTTTGTCCGACCATCTGGACTGAGCATCTGCCAATTCCCACGTACCTACACCATGGAACAATGTAAGTCCTTTATCAAAAGCTGCATTATCTTCATCCGTTCCAAATTTTTTAACATAATCTGTCTTATCACCTGTTGATGTTCTTCTGAGAGCCCACGCTTCAAGCCCTGGAATAGCTCTTAAATTAATCATATATTTCAATGCTTTTACATACGCATCTGCTTCAAACTGATGCGTATCTTCATTATATCCATTTACAGTATTTTTAGGATTATAGGCACTCACTACCAAACTTGGTATCTGGAAAAGTTTTTCTATACCTGAATATGTAGAATTTGTAGCTGCTTTCAGATATTTTTCAAAATCCTCTAATGTCCAGTCTAATTCCGGCATATCAAGATTTAACGCATCAAGAACATCTAAATTCACAACCATTTCTTCAAACTGTGCCTGATGTGGAAGCGCATATAACTTATCACAAAATGTATAATTCTTAACTAAATTTTCAGGTACATATTTAAAATCCGGATCATCCTTAACAAACTCATCCAGTGGATATACCCATCCCTGTGATATATATGTCATCAGCGAACCATCCGTAGCAGCTTCGTCCCAGATAATGTCAGGCATCTTTCCTGCAGAAGCCTTAGCTGACAAATATTCTGCCGCGCTGTCCTTATCTGTATGTGAAAAATAATCAAACTGAATATCCAACTTTGGATAAGCCTGCTGCAATGCATCAAAAAGAGCTTCATAATCTGTAGCTCTCGCCGTATCAACAGCAATCGTAACCGTTCCTTCTACTGAGTAGTCAGCATTCTGGTCGGTTCCTAACCCTTCAATTACCAAATCTCCACCTGTTTTCGTAGATGCCGCTTTCGTTGTCTCTTCCTCTGAACTGCCACCACATCCTGTAAACAAGCATGTAACCATACTCAAGCAAAGCACTACTGTCAATAATTTTCTCTTAATTCTCATAGTATAATACTCCTTTCATTTCTTTAATTCTGCACTGAATTATATCTATGCAATAATTATATATCGACATCTTTTTAAATCCTATAGATTTTTTTTCACAATAAAGTCACGTATGGACTTTTTCGTTTTTTTACTTTTTGATAATTCCCTTATGCTAAAAAAAAGAAGGGTTTTCGTGTTTTTTTCTACATACATCTATATTTTTTTCTTATTTTTCTTTAAAAAAGTAAATATTATCCATACAAAAAAGAGAGTCTGCAAGCAAACTCTCTTTCAATGCACGGACTTGTAAGAACAACTACTTTTCTGTGCCTCTTCGCTCCTAGGAGTATTTCTGACTGTGCAATTATATAATTTTATCAATAATCACTGATATATACTCACAATAATATTTACCAATAACTCTCGCCACGAAATCTGTCGGATGAACACCATCTCCAATAAACTTTTGTTCTTCTACTCCTAAAATAGACGAATAAATCAAACCTTCTGTCGGAACCAATACATCTGCATATTCGTATGCAAGTTTTCTAATAATTTGAACCTTACCGTATAAATCATCTCTAAAAAACAATTTATCCTCAGCCGGCATCAAATATGGCTCTAATATCATGATATGTGCTTTTGTCTTCTGTCTGATATTTTCTAAAATCGTACGGTATCTCTCCTCAAAAACCTCATTTGAAAGCCATTCCCTATCTTCCGAATAATACCATACATCATTAATTCCAATCATAATAGATACAATGTCCGGCTGAATATCAACCAAATCTGATTGTACCCGATTTAATAAATCTTCTGTTTTATTTCCATTAATTCCCTGATTCACAAACTCAAATGTACACTCCGGATATTTTTCTGAAATAAAACCTGCTGCATAGTGTGCATATCCATCTCCTAAATCGTGAATATCACCATAATCCCGATTAGAATCTGTAATGCTATCTCCTTGAAACAATATCTTCATGTTTCTTCCTCCTTAAAACTTTCAGTGTAACAATCATCAAAACAATTACAATACATATCAATACAATTATAATAGCATAGATCCATATACTCGTTGTGGCTTGTACTCCATACGCTTCTACCTCATACAACGTTGGAACACTTCCTGTTTTTTTCTCCACATCATGTATCTTTATATATTTCGCTATTGTTCCTTTTAATGGTATCTCTTTAATTCCACCTATACCTTCTTCTTCACTTAAAACCTCTTTCCACTCTTTTCCATTTTCAGATACAGATACTTTGTATTTTTCTGAATACTGAGCAGTCCATTTCACTTTAATGTTTTGAATTTCATTCTTTTCCTTTAATTCATAAATCAAATCCTCTGTTCCTGCTTTATTACTCAGAACATACTTTGAATTATAGTCACCATCAATTGTTGCTGCTAATTTTTTATCACTTACCTTTGCATCCTTAAGGACATTTTGGGTTTGAATTTTTCCAAGACTTATTTTAATTTTTTTCCAATCTTTTTTACCAAGATTAATAATGGTCTGTTCATTATTTTCACAAAAATAACCCTTCTCACCTTTGGAATTTGGTTTATTATCCAGACACTCTAATTTCTCACCATCTAATTCAACCGAATATGCTGCACTTCCCTTTAATATCACAGCAGTCGTTTCATTTCCGGAGCCTGCCTTTACTTCAAAAGTATTTTCATCTACCCGTGTACTCACGTATTTAACACAAGTATTCTCATCTTTATAAAATATGTTCTCTCTCTCTTCATCCGGAATTGTAACCAGCAGTGCTTCAGCTTTATCCACGTCCTGCATACTGTCTGAAAGATTCAGGCTGTCTGACACTGTGACTGGCACTGTTGCTCCTGCTTTTAGATACACAGGTATTTCATCTATCGGAGCTTCTACCTGTTTTTTCTTCCCACCTTCGATTTTTTCTCCACTATAAAGTCCATACCATGTTCCTTTCGGAAAAGCCACATCATTTAAATATGCCTGTTCTTCCAATACTGGGCTCACCAAAAAATCATCACAGAATAAATAGGTAGTATATAATCCATCATATTTTGCCTCATTAGGATACTCCATAGTGAGTGGTGTTGCTACCGGTGTTCCCTTTTTATTAGACTTAATTGCTGTACTATATATAGTATTAAGCAAATTTTCTCTTAACCAATAATATTTCAGATATGTCTTTTCACCTGTTTTTCCATAATCCCACGGAAATCTACTTGTTTGTCCGTGTGCTCTCATTATTGGCTGAAAAGCAGAAAATTCAACTGCTCTTGCGTACACTTCATTACTCAGACTGCCATCAAGTCCTCCTAAATCTGCTCCCCACATCGTAAATCCACTGGCACTATCTGATAAACCAGATATCAACTGCATTTTCATGCCATTCATTCCACTGGCCTGATCTCCATTAAAGAATGCCGAATAACTTTGCGCTCCTGCACATCCGGCTCTTGAAAAAGTCACACTACCATCTATTGTTTTCTCTTTTAACACTTCGTTATATACTTTTGTTTCCCAATAAGGAAACATATTATGCATTTCTGCTCCAGTGCTTCCATTTCCTCTAAATAAAGCTCTTAATGGAATTAATTCGCCAAAGTCTACTAATCCGCCTGCCCAGCCTAATTTTCCATAATTTCCAATACGATTATTCAGCATTGTTTTTGACATAGGATCTGTAAAATCTATAAAACATCCAACATCTGCTAACGGATTATTTACCGATTTTGTTATCGGTAATTTCTTCGTATCAACTCCCGGCAGATATCCCTTCATTGTATCTATATTATAGTCTGGAGAATTCCAGGTAAGCAGTTTTGTTCCTGTTTTCTTAAGTGCATTATAAATTTTTGCATCTGTTATATCGGCCGATTCTACATATACTGCTGCTATATCAGGAGTGCCTATATTTTTAAAGCCTTGCTGCATTTTCAAAATAGAACCGATTGTCGAACCACCATATGTCTCCCAAAATTTTGAATGACCTCCCGCCATATATCGGTATCCCCACTTAGGGAGAACAATTGATGTTCCCGTAAGACTTGTGTAACCCGAAATATTTTCTTTTGGAGTCCCTGTCCATACAAAAAAATCAAAATCAGGACCTTGAAATTCCATCGTACATTTTTTACTGTTAGTATATCCTATATCCAGCCTGCCACTGTAAAACGAATTAAAAAACAAAGTATATCCTCTATTGCTATATATGATAGGAACATTTTTATATCCTCGCCATTTTTCTGCATTGAGTGCTCCTGTTGCATTGTTATACCCTGCATCAACATTCCACATGAGAAGTCTTTTTCCAGTCTGATCTAATTCATTAAAACGTTCTCCTGTACCGTATATAGATTCTTCACTTGCTAATGGCAATTCCAGCCGCACTTTTTTAATCTCGCTATTCTCAAAAGAAAATGCTATCTGCTCCGGAGAAATATCAAACAGCTTTCTGTTTTCCTTGTTGAAAACACTTAATCGAAAGCCACTCCCCTCCTTCTTAAAGCTCACTGCTGTTCCATCTTCTGCTCTCATCTGAATCATTGTTTTATCATTCTTTTGATATGTTATATCCTGAACATCTTTCGGAGCAAAATATCCTTTATGGCTTCCTGTCAACCGAAATCCTCCGGTAGAAGGAAATGTCAAATGTAATTTTTCTGTTTTTCCATCTACCTTCACTTCTAAAATAAATTCTTTCTGCTTCTTTTTAATTCCAACTAAACTGTCAACTGTTCTATACTCTCCACGAATCTGTGGGTACTTAGGACCTTCTGCACTTGTTCCAAAGGAATCCCACTCGTTCGGTTTTGCTTTGGTAGCAGCAAAAACTGTAGCAGACATACTTACTGTCAAAATAATCGAAAGCACTAATGCAATAATTTTATTACTTTTTCTCATCTGTTTCTCCTTTCCACTGTACCAAATTATAATTCTTTATAAATCCATGACCATATTGAATTATTTTCTTCCTTTTCTCTGTATTCAAAATCATATTCGATATCTTCACGCTTTGGTATCCATCCCTTATCATCTGAATTATACATCTTGGAATAATCTTCAATTTTAATATTTTTATATTCTGCCCAGACAGAATTCGCCGCAAGATAAATATATCCTCCATTATAATATGACGGAAGTGCCATCTCATACACATACTTAAATCCATCGACTGTTACTGTCACATATCCATCTGCAACCTCCATTACCATATGATGCCATTTTGTCTCATCATACGGCTTTAATGTTGAAACATCATTTCCCTTTTCGTCATAAACCGGCCAAAATACATGTTCCTCAAATGCGCCATCACTCTGATTGTTTCCGTCAAAATGCACATATCCATCCGGCTGTACTAATGCAGTAATTCCTCCGCCTTCTTCCATAAAATGTCTGCCCATTTTTGCTCCAAAACCTATCGGTGCTCTATGCCATCCGGAATTACCATTTTTATAATCCAGTTCCAACTTGAAATTTGTATATTTCTTATCATTTAAATATAAATATGCCATATCCAGATAATTTCTACAATCATCCATTCCCGGCTCCTGTGCTTTACGTCTGATAACACCATCTTCTATTGCCCAGTTTGTTCCTTCCTGAACCTTAGTTAATGCATTCTTCGTAATATCTGATGAGTAATATTCTTTATATCCCGACCATGATGACTGGGAGAAATCCGATTCAAGCGTTTTAATACTGATATTTAAAAATGTAGTGTTTACTGAATTACTCGCAAAAAATACCCGTCCGCCTTTCTGATACTTCTGCTGAACATATTCTTTTACTTGAATTCCATCTATATAAAGATGCACAACACCTGCTTTTGCTACAATCCTATAATGATGTGCTTTATTCTTTTCAAAATTTTTTATACTTTCTGCTGTGTCTCCATATATTTGTTCATTGCTGGCAAAATTACCTTCCATACAGACTCCGCCATTATCATCTGTCCAAAATACTGTACCTCCATTCGGCTTACGCCAGGTAACAGTATCTGTGGCACCATAACCTACATAGAATCGTTTCCATGCACTATTTCCTAATGTAACATCTACATCTAACTGCCAGTTATCGCTATACACATAGTTGCCATTAAGAAACATGTATGCCATTTTGTTCTGCTGGTAATTACTTAAATTCCATTCTTTTCCTTGAAACTCTCCTAATTCCTCATTCTTTCTAATCAAAACACCTTTATCTTCATACCAATACTTACCCGGATCAACCTTTACCAACGGCTGATTCTCAACACACTCTGAATAATATGAATTAAATCTTGAAAAATCATTGGTTGATTTTTCTTCTTTTATTTTGATGTTTCTATACTGAACGCCTAATTCGTTTGCAGCTAAGAAAATCCTTCCACCATCATACCAATCAGTATAATAGAGTGGATTTGCATAGTCTGCAGTATCCCATGTCAACTTCCATTTACCTTTGATTTTTATATAATACTTAATCTCGCCATTTTTCACTACTAACTTTGCTTTAATCCAGCGGGCATTAAAATCAGCCTTGTCAAGCCAGTAATCCCATAATGCGCTATCCCACTTAACTCCATTATAAGCGGTAAATGTACCTGCCATCTTAATTCCATTCGTTCCACAAGTGCACCACATGGTTCCACTATTTTTGTCTGTCCAAGTCTTACCTTTTTTTCCGTCAAATCCTATCCATGCGCCACCACGGTCTCCAGCTGGATTTTTATACTCAAGATTCATAGTAAAATCTTTATAAATTTTCTTACTGTAAAGAATAGCCATGTTCGGATATGGGTTTCCATCATTACATTCTTTCAGATTGTCTGTCAAATCCATACCTTTTCTTGTAATGACACCATTCTTATCAGCTTTCCAATAATAAGACATGTGAGTTGCTTTCGGTTTTTGCTTATCGCATCCTACTGTGTAATACGGCTCAAAATCATCCAATATAGAGTTTTTCCTCTTTATTTTTTTAACTTTTAAATTTCTAAACTGTGTTCCCGCATGATTACTTGCCAGGAATATGTATCCGCCATCATACCATTTATCATATGTAAACGCATCCTCTAACCATGCATTCAGCCACGGACTCCATTTCCCGCTTTTTTTAACTTTATAAAAATATTTTATTGTCCCATCGCACACTTCTATCTTTAATTTATACCAATCAGTGCCCCAGTTTTCTACGTTCTCCATCCAATAGTCCCAGATATTTGGTGTTTTTATTGACGGGCGGAATTTGTTATGATTGTATGCATCAAAGCTTCCAACCATTTTTACCACCCGATCTCCCTGTGTACTCAACATTGTTCCGCCCAATTTGTTAAGCCATGTTTTTCCTTTTTCGCCATCATATCCAACCCATGCAGAACTTCTTTTATCTGTAGGTGACTTAATATCGACTTCCAAACTAAAATCTTTATATTTCTTTGTATTATAGAAAAGATATGCCATGTTCGGATATGGATTACCATCATTAGAATCTTCACCTTTTTTTACATCTCTTCCTTTTCTTGTGATAACCCCATTCTCATCTGCTTCCCAATAATGTGAAGTAAATACCTTCTTTGGTTTTTCTTTATCACATCCCACTGTATACCATGTTTCAAATTTGTCTAAAACAGATTTTTTTGTAGTAGCATTCGTAACTTTAAAGTTTCTAAAAGATGTGCCACCACTATTACATGCCAGAAAAACATAACCTCCGTTATACCATTTATCATATGTAAATGATTCTTCCGGCCATGCGCTCATCCATTTTCCACTTGTATTATAAAAAAATTTAATTTCGCCATCCAATACTTGAATTTTAACTTTATACCAATCTGTTCCCCAATTTTTCACATCATCCATCCAATAATCCCAAATGACAGGTTTACTTTTCGATGATCTAAACGGATTCATTCCATAGGCATCAAAACTTCCCACTAATTTTACGGCACTTTCTCCAATTGCACTTATCATCGTACCATTGCAGGATGTCATCCACGACTTTCCTTTCGTCCCGTCAAATCCTACCCATGCTGATGCTCTTCCTTTTATTGGATTTTTAATCTCCACTTCTAATGTAAAATCCTTATATTGTGATACATTATAATAAAGCAGCGCCATATTGGGGTAAGGATTTCCATCATTTTCTGTGCCTACGTCTTTCGTCTTACGTGTTATGATACCATCCTGATTTTCTGTCCAATAGTCTTTTGTAAAAGCAGGCACTGGTTCTGCATTATAAATATCTTCTGCATAATATGATTCAAACTTTTTCAACTCACGAAATTCTTCTGACTCTTTATACTCTGTTAGTTTGAAATTTTTAAACTGTGTTCCCGCATGATTACTTGCCAGGAATATGTATCCGCCATCATACCATGTATCATATAAAAGTTCTTCTTTTTCGTATACCGTATACCATTTTCCATTATTTTTAATTTGAAAATTAATCTTTCCTTTTTTCACTTCAATTTTTATAGTTTTCCATTCTGCTTTGGTCCAGTCTGCCCCCTCCACTTCAGTTTTCCAGACTCTCTTCGTTGTGTTGTAGGTAGTAATCTTTGGTTTATCTCCATTACCAAATGTTCCAACAAGATTCACCTCGTTTTTGCCATTGGCTGCAATCATAGTTCCCTGACCATCACCAAACCATGTTTTGGCTACATCATCTTCTATTTTTCCATCAAATCCTACCCATGCTCCACCTTTTTTAGGATCAGCATTTTTATAGTCTACTTCTAAAGAAAACTCTTCATACTCTTTTACATTATAAAATAAGTATGCCATATTTTTATAAGCATCCCCTACGTTTGCTGTTGTATTTTTCGAAGTTCTGGTTAGAATTCCATTTTCATCTTCCGTCCAGTATTTTTCTTTGCTGACAACATCTGCTACTGAACTGTTACCTTTTGTATCTTCTGTATAATAACCATTGAAATTCTTGAGAATATTTGTATCTTTAATCTCCTCTATCTTAAAGTTTCTAAACTGTGTTCCAGCATTGTTGCTTGCAAGGAAAATATACCCTCCTTTATACCAGTCTCCATAATAAAATTTGTCGTCTCCCCATGCTGCTTTCCATTCACTTCCGACCTTAGTATAAAAATTGATAACTCCATCTTTTACTATAATCTTAACTGCGTTCCATTCTGTTCCCCAGTCTGCTCCTGATATATCTGTATCCCAAAGTGTACTTCCATCAGTCTTTGCTCCCTTATTAGATTTCTGCCATGGTATATAAGTTCCTATAAGTTTGACCGTCTTTTCTCCACTTGTTCCAAATATTGTTGCACCATTTTCTGTGCACCATGTATTTGCAGTATCATCAGTTACTTTTCCGCCAAATCCCAGCCATGCTGCTCCTCTTCCTTTATTCGGATTTTTATATTCTACCTCTACAGTAAAATCCTTATATTGTTTAATATTGTAATACAGCATCGCCATATCCGGATACGGATTTCCGTCATAATTAGGATTCTGGGAATTTGTTTCCGTCGTAGTATCTTTCGCTGTTCTGGTAATAACACCTGCTCCATCTTCCTCCCAATAATCCGATTTTATCACTTTTTTTGCGGGATAATCTTTTACATTATCACTATGTGCTGTATAATAAGCGTCAAATTTGTTTAACACATTTTCCTTTGCAAGTACAGCCTTCTTAATTACTGGCAGTTGAATTCCTGTAATAACAATAGCAATACTTAGCATTATTGAAATTATCTTTCTTTTCATTTCCGTTCCTCCTAATATGTTCTCCATCCATATTGCATCTTTATTTTATCCTTAGTGTAAGTATATCTCCTGTCTTATTTAAATCCTATAGACAATTTAGTATTTTTTTTTTTCATATGGACTTTTTTATTTTTTTACGAAATCGCATATTGCCTAACCCTGACTCCCATTATCAATCTGATTAATTATAATACACAAAAAGACAAGTCATTCTTTATACCTCGAATATTGACCTGCCTTTTTATGTTTGATTAAAAAATTTTATTATTTTATCCTTTTATCAATTTGTTATTTTTTTATCTTAACTCTCTTAATTCTACTCCACGCTCCGTTTTTCGTTCCATTAACTCCTCTTACTCTTACATAATAAGTTTTTCCTTTTTTCAAATTCTTAATTACGTAAGTAAGTTTTGTTGTAGTTTTTATTTTTGCTTTTTTAAACTTTTTATTCAACGAATACTGAATCTGATACTTTTTAGCACGTACTGCTTTCTTTAAAGATATTTTAATTGATTTTTTCTTTGTATTTTTCAATTTCTTTATTACAGCTTTTGCAGGTTTCTGAACCGTTACCTGTCTCTGTGTTGTCGTACCCGGAGTATCTGTCTTATTCGTTGTAGTTTCCTGTGTTACAGGATTTTTTGTTGTTATATCATCTGTTACCGGTTCTTTCGTTGTTTCGTCCGGATCTTTTGGAATATCTATCTTATCTGTTTTTAATGTCTTCATCCATCCTTCAATAATCGGAGATAAAGTTTCATATCCCTGTGTACTTGGATGACAGCCATCCATCAAAAGATTCTCCATGAAAGATTCATTGTCTAAAATGCTGTTATCTCTGAGGTTCAGGTACTGAATTCCCCACTTATCACAAATCTGCTTTGCTAAATCAAAATACTTGTCAGAATCATATGCCGGTTCCCATTTAATATTAAATGTCACAATATATCCTATTTTAGCATTTGGATATGTAACAATCAATCTTTTAAATAGTGCCTCGAGTGCTCCTGCAAAGGTTGTCTTATCAAACTTATTATTTAAAGATGGGGTTATTGTTCCCAATGGACAAACTCCCGTTTCAGTATTTCTCATAGCATCATTTATTCCACCTTCTACAATAATATAATCCCAATCTTTGCTTTCTACACATGGTGCATTTAATTCATTTTCAATAATTGTCGCCGGACTTTCTGCTATCGTTGCACTACCTACAGAAACATTCAACCAATCCATTTCATTTTTCTCACCAATAATTCCGCCCCAGGAATATCCTACCGGATTTACAAGATCTGCACCAGCTCCATAACTGATAGAATCTCCTATGAACAATGAAGACTTTTTATATAATGGGCTTTCTGTATCTTCTGATATTGTTCCACTGATTTCCTTAATGGTTATATTAGAGAATTTTGCTCCTGTAGCGTTTGATGCCAGATAAATGTATCCTCCTTTATACCAATATGGAATAGAAAACTTAGTCGGTGTCTCCTTATCATCAACGTATATTGTAACAGCACGGTCTTTTACTATCATTTTTACATGAACTGTACCATTTGCATCAATACCTTTATAATGTTGATCTCCCCATGTGTCCCAGTTTTTGAACACGCCATCATCATTAAAGCAATTTCCTACATGACATACGCTTGCTTCTGTCGGTGAATCAATACCATCAAAATAGATACCCATTCCACCACCTGATTGTCGAAAATGTCTTCCTTCCTGAGCTCCAAAGCCAATAATCGTTCTTCTCCAGTTATTCTTTCCTATATTAATGTCGGCTTCCAATTCAAATTCATAATATTGCTTATCTTTAAGGAATAACTGTGCCATATACAACGCATCTTTTGCTTCCGGATTATCTTCTACAGCCTTTCTCTTATAACTTCCATTCGTCTCAGTCCAATAATCTGTTGGCTCTGCTAATCTCAAATCAGAAGTTGCATTATCTTCTGTATAATAACTGCTTACTTTACTAAAGTCATTGGTTGGTTCCCCTTCCTCGCTATTATATTCCTCAATCTGAACATTTTTGAACTGTGTTCCACCATTGTTTGATGCCAGGAAAAGATATCCGCCATTATAATCATCACCAACTGATAGTGGCTGTTCCGGCCATGCCAAGCAATTGTCTACATAAATCTTTATTCTGCCATCTTTTACTTCCAATTTCATATTATGCCAATTATCATTTGACACATCAACACCGTCAATTGTTGTATCCCACTGTGTTGCTGACTGGTGCGTTCCACTATTAATATCAACAAAACTTCCTGCCAGTTTGATAGAATTTGTTCCGTATGGTTTTATCCATACCCCTGTATCTTCACCATTCCATCCTAGTACATCTTCATCAACAACCTGTGCCCCAAAGCCAATCATTGCCCCCTGTCTTACTTCCCAGTTATCTTTATGTGTAATACCATCCTCTTCATAATCGCCTCTGATATTGTTTTTAAAATCCACGGAAAAAGAGAATTCTTTATATTTCTGAACGTTATATGCCAACATTGACATATCCGGCCAGAGATTGTCGCCAGTATTCCACCATGTACTATTCATATCTGTAATGACACCATCATCATCTACATACCATTTTTCCGTTTTATTTACAGATGTAAGGATATTTCCTGTTGTTCCTAAATCAGAAGCGTAGTAAGCACTGTACTCCTTCAGTCGTTCTTCCTGTGAAGTTAACACTACTTTATCGCCCGCTATCTTTATATTCTTAAACTGTGTGCCACCATTATTTGAGCCTATTACTACATAACCACCCTCATACCAGTCAGAATATCCAAGTGGCTGAGTCGGCCATGCCTGCTTTCCATCTACAGTAATCTTTATAATTCCCGCTTTGACCTCTAATTTCATTGTATGCCAATCTTCATTCGCAATATCAACGCCATCAATTGTTGTCTCATACTGTGTTGCTGACTGATGCGTTCCACTATTAATATCATCAAAACTTCCTGCCAACTTTATAGAATTCGTTCCATATGGTTTTATAATTATTCCTGTATTGTCACCATTCCAACCTGTGGTATCACCACCATTATTCTTAATACCAAAACCAACAAATGCCCCATATCTCATTTCCCAATTATCTTTTTTGGTAACTCCGTCTTCTTCATAATCACCACGGATATGATTCTTAAAATCAACTGTTAATGTAAAATCTTTGTATTGAGATATATTATATTTCAGTACCGACATATCCTTCCAGAGCTCGTCGCCAGTATTCCACCATGTGCTATTATTATCTGTAATGACACCATTTTCGTCAATATTCCATTTTTCTTCTTTCGAAACTGTTCCTAACAAATTCTCTGTCTGTCCTAAATCACGACTATAATACGATTCAAAATCATTCAATGTTGCCTCTACTGCATCATCCTCTGTATACGCTGATACTTGCTGTACACCTAATGGCATTTGTATACCTGTCATAACCAACGTTGCTGTAAGTATCACAGCGCACAATCTTTTCTTTCTTTTTATCATTTTATTTTCTCCTTATTAAAATAATCCTGTCCAACCCTGTATTTCATTCGCTGACTCACCTGTAAAACTATCAGGGATGCTAGGGATGCTAGAACTTGTTGTTATCACATCTTTTGTGTTAAATTCTACGACTTCCGCCTCAGGGCTTGTATAAAATTTTCTCATTTCTATCCTCCTCCTTAATTATTTTATAAATGAATCTATTACGGACCAATATTCTTTTGCAATGTCCGGATATCCCTTTTCCTTAACTTCTTTTGCAATATTGCTGATATTTCTTACTGGTCCCATGCTACTGTAAATTGTTACTGCATCTGCATTTTCATAATTTACTGTTACATACGCTCTTGCTGTAAAGTTTCTTATGTAGTTTGATTCATTTACTCTACAAATAGAACCACAGTATGTTCCTGTTTGTCCATTAAACCATCCACTGTTCTTAACATCTATCTTTGCATGGCTGTATGTAAGTGTCAGTTCTTCTTCAAATGCGTCATTAATATCCTTTGCTGTAATTAATGTTCCCTCGGTAATGGCACTTGATGCTACTGCATCCATATTGTCTGATGCAATGCTTGCCTGGAATCTGATTCCTCCTGTTCCTTCTTCATTGCCTTTGTATCTGATTCCTGCCCCATTTGCCATGGTTACTGACAATTTATTTACTGATGTAAAGGTCATTCCATCTACAACTTCTACTGTTGTATTTGGTGCATACATCTTTCCATCACATAAGTATCCGTATTTAGCATCTCCAAGAGTTACTTTACCATCACTTATTTCAACTTTTGATCCATCAATCAGTACAGAAGGCTTTTTGACTTCACTCGCATATTCTATGATTTGAATATTTTTAAATTGAGTACCACCATTGTTTGATGCCAGGAACAAATAACCGCCATCATAACTATCACTAACTGCCAATGGCTGATTTGCCCATGCCTGCTTTCCATCTACCAAAATCTTCATAATTCCTTCTTTGACTTCCAGCTTCATTGTATGCCACTCTTCATCCGCAATATTAAGTCCTTCAACATAGTCAGTCCACTGTACATTTGCCTGTTTATTTCCACTATTTATATCCTTAAATGTTCCTGCTAATTTAATCACATTTCCCATGTAAGGCTTCATCCAGACTCCAGTATCCTCACCATTCCAACCGTTTATAGAACCATCAACATTAACTTTTGTTCCAAATCCAATCATGGCTCCATATCTCATTTCCCAATTATCTTTTTTGGTAACTCCGTCTTCTTCATAATCAC
>ERZ857757.1146-NODE-1146-length-22283-cov-20.183642_pt1 | contig 22283 bp, 23 predicted proteins | sample MGYA00519764_ERZ857757 | MGnify/ENA primary metagenome ERZ857757 (study PRJEB31778, sample SAMEA3449359) | human gut metagenome | biome: human gut; feature: human-associated habitat; material: faeces | place: United Kingdom | collected 2010/2012 ... | reverse complement strand
ACTTTTTGGTTACTTTTTCGTACAAGCGAAAAAGTAACATTAAAACCGTCCCTTATTTGCTTTTCGGAAAAAGAAAAGTTCCCCATCCAGCCGCCCTTGCATAAATTATCACATGCGTTTTGAATTTCAATTGTATAAACCTCCCATGCATGGAAATACTAAACACGAACAGCCCAAAAGAGATGAAAGGAAGGATAATTTATGTCATCCCGTTCAAAAAAATTAGTCAGTGTGCTTTGCTGCCTGTTGCTTTTAACACTCGTGGGAACAGCCGGAGGCGCCTTGTTAAGCCCTGCCATGCCAAGTCTTGAAAAACAGATTACCTTGCAGAAATGCGGCGTTGCCGGCACAAATATCCGCTTCTCCGCTGCGGATTTTGATGATACACTTCATACAAAACCGGAATTCATCCGCGTAGATACACTTCCGGATGCCGCCACCGGCACTTTGATGCTCGGAATCGCCCCCATCTGCGAAAATCAACTCATCGCGCGCAATGACTTTAATCAGATCGTCTTTATCCCGGCCGATTCCTCCGTCGGTTCTGCCGCTTTCACATTTTCCAATGCTACTGCCAAACAAAGCGATGTGGCGGTAAGCTGTACCATGAATCTGCTTGAAGAAGTCAATCTTGCCCCGTCCGTCGGTTCTCAGACTATCACGACCGGTGAGAGCATATCCGCTTTTAAATTTCTCAAAGCGGCTGACCCCGAAAATGACGCCATGCGTTTTGAGATCATCACCTATCCGGCACACGGTGCCGTGCATATTTCAGAAAATGCAAACGGCTATTTCTGCTATACACCGCAAAAAAAATTTGTCGGTTCGGATTCATTTGAATATACCGCCGTTGACTGTTACGGCAATAAAAGCATGCCCGCCAAAGTAAATATCCATGTTACCAAAACGGCCTACGATGTAGATTATGACGATATGAACGATCATTGGGCACACAATTCCGCCGTCAATGTCTCCGCTTGGGGACTTATGACCGGCGTAACCGATACAGAAACCGGAAATTATCTCTTTATGCCGGAAGAAACCGTTTCACGAGGAGATTTTTTGGCGATGGCGCTGATTGCTGCCGGAAAAGAAGCAAATATTGAATTTACCGCACAAACAAGTTTTGATGATGATGCGGATATCCCGGTCAATATCAAAAGTTATGCCGAATATGCGAAAACAAACGGAATTGTATCCGGATATACGGACGAAAACGGCAATTGCCGTTTTGCAAGCACCGCACCGATCACACGTTCCGAAGCCGCCGTCATCCTTGACCGCATTCTTGCGCTGCCGGAAAATTCAGAAAAATCCGACGCTGTCAGCACCTTTATTGATTGTAGCGCTATACCGGCATGGGCCAATCAGGCGCTTGTCAAAGTCGCGTCCTGCGGTATTTTTAACGGTACCGGCTTTGGAGAAATCTTGCCGGAGGATACGGTGACCCGTGCGGAAACGGCAGAAATTCTCTGCAATATGCAGAATTACCTTGCTGAAACCTTCCGGCCGGAAAAGGAACAGAAGGGCCGCAATTTATTCAATTTATTCGGCTTAATCGGCTGACAAGCCGCTCATCCGCTTTTTAGGATTATCTGTTTGGAAATTTGCTGCTTTTCTTAAAAGAAAAGCAGCAAAACAGAATTTAGCATTTGACCGTCCATGTCTCAGAATACTCTAAGACATGGACGGTCTTTGATTTTTATGGCGTTTCTCGTAAATTAGATGTATACGGCAGAAATAAAACCGTTTTGCTTTGCATAAACCTTGCCATTTGCAAATTTTTTAGATTCGTTTTTTCTGTCAAAAAAACAATATCCTTTTTCCAAGACCTTAACCTACCGTTCGCCCGATCTGAGGGCAGCCATTTTTCAGCGGCAAAAAGTAACAGAAACAACGCTCTTATTTGTTTTTCCGAAAAACGAAGCCACACGGCGGTTTGAGCATTCAAACCTCCGTGTGGCAAAATTTCAAATTCTTTTTGCCCCGCTTTTCTTAAAAGAAAAGCGGGCGAGATTTAAGGGCGAATACCCCTTATACTTTCGCAACTTCGCATAAGAACAGCAAAAAGCCTTGAAACGAATTTTGTTTCAAGGCTTTTGGAGCTTCTGAGCCGAGTTGAACGGCCGACCTCATCCTTACCAAGGATGCGCTCTACCTACTGAGCTACAGAAGCATAGGTAGAATTATTTGCCCTAAGGCTGGCGATCCGGATGGGGCTCGAACCCACGACCTCCAGCGTGACAGGCTGGCGTTCTAACCAACTGAACTACTTGGCCTTATTTTTGGTGGGAACAACTGGACTCGAACCAGTGACCCCCTGCTTGTAAGGCAGGTGCTCTAACCAGCTGAGCTATGCTCCCGTACCTGTCGTTCAAACGACAAGGCATATTATAACGTTCCCATCCGCATCTGTCAACAAAAATTTTTCAATTTTTGTCCTTTTCCTTACATATTTTTCAGCAGGCCCTTCAGGTCCTCCGCCGAGAAGTCGTACACCGCGTCACAGAACTGGCACGTCAGCTGGCAGCCGCCCTGCTCGGCGAGCATCTGCTCCAACTCGTCACGGCCCAGGGAGATCAGCGCCCGTTCCACCCGTTCCCGGCTGCAATAGCACTTGTAGGATACCGGGCACGTCTCCAGTATCTTCAGGTCAAAGTCGCTCATCACATCCCGCAGCAGCTGCTCCGGGTCGTCGTTTTTGTCCAGCAGCGCCGAAACCGGCCCCGCGGCCATGATGCCGCCCTCCACCTTGGTGATGACGTCCTCCCCCGCGCCGGGCATCAGCTGGATAAGATAGCCGCCGGCGGCCTTGACGCTCTGGTCACGGTCCACCAATACGCCCAAGGCACAAGCGGTGGGGATCTGCTCCGACTCCACGAAATAGCCCGCCACGTCCTCGGCGATCTCGCCGCCCAGCAGGTCGATGGTGCCCACGTAGGGTTCCTTCATGTGCAGGTCCTTGATGACCGTCAATGTGCCCTCATGACCCACGGCCGCGCCCACGTCCAGCTTGCCGTCCGGCCACAGAGGCAGGTCCACATGGGGGTTCGTCACATACCCCCGCACGTTGCCCTCGTTGTCGCTGACGGCCAGCACCGTGCCCAGCGGACCGCCGCCCTTGAATTGCAGCGTCAGGCTGGCGCCGTCGCTTTTCAGTGCGTTGCCCATCATGGACGCCGCCGCCAGTGTGCGGCCCAGCGCCGCCGTGGCCACAGGCAGCGTCTTGTGTATCTGCCGGGCGCGCTCTGTCAGGTCGCGGCTGCAAATGGCCGCCGCCTGCACCATGCCGTCGGTGGAAATAGCTCTTACGATACGATCTGCCATAGATATAACCCTCTTTCGCCTCACACGCCCCGCCCAAAAGGGCGGGGCGCGGTCATTCCTTTTGATCCGCCCGAGTACCGGGCCGCTTTATTTGCGGACACAGCTGATGTAGACCCGCTGCTCATCCGCACGGGGCCGGCGCATACGCATATCGCCGTAGACCCGAACATCGCCAAAGCCCGCCGCTGCCAGCCAGGCGGTCAGTTCCTCCACAGAGTAGGCCCGCTGCCGGTGCACCTCCGCGCTGCGGCGCCATGCGCCGTCGCCGCGGCGGCGGAACAGGTCCATGTAGTAGGTACAAAGGCCCCTGTGGTACTCCGTCCGCCACACGCAGTAGGTATCCTCCGTCTCATCCAGGAATACCTGACCGTCCAGCGCCGCCAGCTTAGCCGCGGTGTTCACGTCGAACACCAGCATCCCGCCGGGTGCCACAAACAGATGCAGCCGCCGGAATGTCCGCTGTACGTCCTTTGGGTCCGTCAGGTAGTTGAGACTGTCCAGACAGCACACCGCCGCGTCCACCGTGCCGTACAGGTCCAGCCTCGGCATGGACTGGTGCAGGAAAACAGGCGGCACGCCCTGTGTCTCCCCGCCCTTGCTCATGGCCGCCGCCAGCATATCCTCGCTGCCGTCCACGCCGATGACCTCGTAGCCCTGCTGCGTCAGCAGCCAGCTCATGGTCCCGGTGCCGCAGGCCAGGTCCAGCACCAGCTTCACCGGGATACGGCTGCGGCACAGCAGCTTCTCGATGAAATCCAGCCGCTTTCCATAGCCCACATCCTCGGTCAGCGCGTCATATGAACCGGCCAGCGCCTCGTAGCAGCTCATTTCTTCTCTTTCTCCTTCATCTTCTCCAGCACGCTCTCATACCCGCCGTTGCCGTAGATCAAGCTGCGGTTCACTCGGCTGATGGTAGCGCTGGATGCGCCGGTGCGTTCCAGAATGTCGTTGTAGATCATCCCGTCATTCAGCAGCGTAGCTACCTCGTAGCGCTGCTCCATGCTCCGCAGCTCAGACACCGTGCACAGGTCCTGGAAGAAGTTATAGCACTCCTCCTCCGTCTCCAGCATCAGAATGGCCTTATACAGCCGGTCATTCTTTTCTTTCTTTCCGATCTTGGACTTTGCGGTTCGAACCATGATCGTCTCTCCTTCTTTCTCCCTTTTCGGGTACTGATGCCAGTATAGCATTTTAGTCCGCGAAAGTAAACCACCTTATCAAAAATATTTTTGTCGACTAAAGCTGTAAAGCGTCACAGCAGCTGCCCTCTGCTCGCCACCAGCTCATCGATAAACACCTTGGCCACCAGCGGCAGGGTACGGCGGTCCTTGGTGACAACGGCCAGTGTCCGGATGATGGGCGGATCAATGGACAGCTCCCGTTCCAGCGAGGTCATCATCTGGCTCAACGCGGGCTGGGTGTAGCCCAATAACTCCGCTGCCTTGATAAAGCTACCCACCTCCGCCACCTTCAAAAACGCTTTGTATCGATGCATGCTCAAATAACATTTCTGCATGTTCATATAATGAACATCAATTTAACTTATTTATAAGTTAAGCATATAATGAGGTCACCAAAAAGTCCGGGAGATGGTAACGATAGGGAAAAACGAGTTTGCCCCCGGCGCGCAGGCCGCGCTGTACTCCGAAGCGGAGTTCCATGTATAAACCACACATCACCATGCCTTTCTCTCCCCCAAAAAGACAGCGGCGGACGCTTCGCGTCCGCCGCTGTCTTTTTCACGTATTCACGCCTCCGTCTTGCCGTGCAGCTTCTTTTGCAGCCAGTCCTTGCCGTCCACATACCGGGACACGATGAAGGATACCACATAGTCGCCTGCGGCATTGACCATGGTGGCGGGAGGATCCACCAGATTGCCGATAGCCAGCGCGATGGGGTACGCGATGGCCAGCTGGTCAGGGAAGAAGATGGTGCAAACCACCAGTTCGCCGGTACCGCCTCCGCCAGGGATACCACTCATGGCCACAGAGGAGAACACCGCCACGATGATAGCCAAAATAGCCTTATCCGTGGAGAAGTCCATCCCGAACACGCCGAACAGAAATGCCACCTTGATGATGGCGGACATGGCCGAGCCGTCCATGTGCATGGTAGCGCCCAGGGGCAGCACGATGTCCGTCACGTCCTTGCTGATGCCGGACTCCTCTGCCACCTCCATATTGGTGGGAATGGTAGCCACGCTGGAGCAGGTGCCGAAGGACACCGCCGCCGGGCGGAACAGCTTGGAGAACATGATCTTGGCGCCGCCTTTGCCGCCGCCGAACCGGGCATAGATGGGGAAGAAGATAAACATATAGGCAAAGCTCATCACATAGTAGATGATAAGCGTACGGCTGTAATCGCCGATGAGCGTCGGGCCATAGGTAGCCACCAGGCTGGCGAAGAAGCCGAAGAAGCCGATGGGTGCATAGTAGGTGACCAGCTTTACGGTCTTCATAATGCAGTTGGTGATATCCTCCAGGAACTGCGCCGTCTTGGTCTCGGGGCCGCCATTCATCTGGACACCGAAGCCGAACAGCACCGCCGCCACGATCAGGGGCAGAATGGCCCGGCGGCTCAGCAGCTCCACGAAGTCAGGCTTCGTAAAGAAGTTCACGATCATATCGCCGAAGCCCAGCGCTTCGCCGACCTCGCCCTCCACAATGGTGTAATGTCCATCTACCAGCGGGAAGATGCGGCAGACGATATACATCAGTACACCGGCAATGGCGGCGGTGACGAGGAACGTGGCGATGGTCACGCCCATGATCTTACCGGCGCGCTTCACGCTCTTCATATTGGCAATGGCGGAGGCAATGGAGCAGAACACCATAGGCACCACCACGCAGAACATCATATTGATGAACAGCGTACCCAAAAACTCGATCTTGCTGCCGAAACTGGGCGCAAACGCGCCTACCAGGCAGCCTGCCACGATGCCGGCAAGCATACACAGAATAAACCAGTAGTTCTTCAGAAATTTTTTCATAGTGACCTCCAACTCTCTCAAATAAAGTCTTACAGCCCCTATTATACGGGCATTTTTCGCAAAGTAAATCAGAATTCCTGCGTTGTTATTTGCAAATCCTGCTGTTTTCCTTTGGTGTCCGCCGAAGGCCCATGGCCAAACTGCTTTTTATAGGCCCGAGAAAAGGTAGAGTAATCCTGATACCCCGCCTGTGCCGCCGCCTCCGCCGGGGTGCAGCCCTGGCCCAACAGCTGCCGGGCCAGCAGCAGCCGTTTCTCTGTCAGGTATCCATGCACGGAATACCCCGTCTCCTGCCGGAACCGGCGCATCATGTGGTACTTGCTGATATAAAACCGTGCGGCCAATTCATCAATGGTCAGCGGATCGGCCAGGTGCAGGTTCAGATATTGCAGCAGCGACACCACCTTGCTGTCGCCGCCGGCGGCGCCCACCCTGTGGCCGCCCCGGACCACCCGGTTCACCTCCACCATCAGTTCCGTAAACTGCGCCTGCGCCAGCAGCGCCGCGCCGTAGCCGCCCTGCCGTACCGTCTCCGCCAATGCCTGGAACAGCGGACGCACGCAGCTGCCGCCCTCGTCCCGGTATACATATTGGAATGTCTCCTGTGCCTGTCGGAAGCACTCGGAGGGATCGCAGTCCCCCGCCGTCAGTGCGCGCAGATAGTCCGGTGCGATATACAGGATCATCCTCTCATAATAATCCCCCGTTTCCACCACCGGACGATGGATGCTCCCGCTGCCCACCAGCACGAAATCCCCCGGCGCCAGTTCGTACCGTTCCCCCTCCACCGCGTAGCCGGCCTTTCCGGCCAGCAAAATGATGATCTTGTGGAACGTATGGTAGTGATATTCGATATATTCCCCCCGCCCATCCGCCAGATGGAACAGTCGGAACGGCTCTTTCAGGTAGCCGCGCACCTCATATTGCAGTGGTTCCATGCGCTCACCTCCGCATTTTTTGTCGTTATTATAGCACCAGCTATGCAAATATTGCAAGTTTCCTTTTCAATTATAACCATTCTGAAAATTTTGTTTCCATTTTGTAATTTTTGTGTAGCTTTTTTGATAGACTTGTGCTATGATACTTCATGTTAGATGTCGGGGGAGCCATTTCCCCGCCGACTGACGGTGTATGCCGGGAGCCTTACCCCGGCAGATCCTATGCGAACGGAAGGTAATAACCCATGCTTGGAAAACAGATCGCAGCGCTGAGTCTTTCCGGCCTGCTGCTTTTCTCCGGCGCTGTCACCGCCGCTAACGCGGACGAGGCCACGCCCATCGACACCACCGGCTACGCCGCCGCGGCCGAGGTCCTGGCGGACAACGGCGTGGCATCCAGCGCTGCTACCGCTATGCAGACCGGCAGCGGCCTGCGTTTGGCCCAGGCCTCCGGCCTGCTGGACGGCGGTGAGACGCCCACCCTCAATCAACTGGCCGCCCAGGCCCTGCTGCAGGAAACGGCTGCTCTGGAAAAGCAGAACTTTCTGGCGGAGTATGACGGCGTTCTGGTAGACTGCGGCTCCTATCTCTCCCTGCGCGCCGAGCCGGACACCTCTGCCGATCGTCTTCGCATCATCTTTGACGGCAAGGCAGCCCAGCTGCTGGACGTTACCGATGACGGTGAATGGTACAAGGTCACCTATGGTACCGACACCGGATACGTTCTGGCCGAGTACTGCCAGCCCGTGCACTACGCGGACTATGAGGGCACCGCCGCCACCAATACATTGCTGGAAGATGTCATTTCTCAGGCGTACACATATCTGGGCACCCCCTACCGCTACGGCGGCACCAGCTACAGCGGCATCGACTGCTCCGGCTTCACCATGAAGGTCTTTGGTGCTTTCGGCATCAGCCTTCCCCACGGCGCCACCAGTCAGTATTATATGTGCCGCGGTGTCACCACGGAGGAACGCGCCCCCGGTGACCTGGTGTTCTTTGCCACCGGCGGCAGCGGTATCGGCCACGTGGGCATCTACCTGGGCAACGGGCAGTTCATCCACGCCAGCACCTCCAGCGGTGTCATCATCAGTTCCCTGTACGAGAGCTATTACGCCCGCACCTACCTGTATGCCGCACGGCTCATCGAAATGTAAACACGGCAGCTTCTTCATGGCTCCCTTTTTGGATTCGGAAGCGCCAGCCAAAAGGCTGGCGCTTCCGCTTTTTTCTTGTACTCTGCATATTTGCATATTTATTCAATTATGCGACTATCGTATACAGTAACATACACAACCATCTTTCCTTTGCTCCCCAGTTTATCATGTGCTTCTTGCACAAACTTATATTTTATTTGGATTTTTATGCAAATTTATGTTGACATTTATTCACACTAGGTGTATAGTAGCCACTGTCAGGAGGGACACCTCCGAGAATACATGTCTATATTCCGGTTCCCGGTATAGGACCATACATGTTTTGAAAGGAAGGAAGTAAGTAACATGAAAAAGTTTATGGCAATGCTGCTGGCGCTGGTCATGGCGTTGAGCCTGGTGGCCTGCGGCCAGAAGGCTGACGACACCGCCAAGGATGATGCCAACACCGATAACACCGATGATTCTCTGGTGGTTCTGGAGAACGTGGTGGATTGGGGCGAGACGGAGCCCTACCGTGTCCTGGTGCAGAAGGGCGACCCCAAGGGTCTGCTGGAGGGCATCAACAAGGCCATCGCTGAGCTGACCGCCAATGACGGTGCTCTTATCAAGGAGATCGAGGACAAGGTCGCTTCTCAGGATACCTATATGCCCGACGCTGTTTCCTCTGACCTGGCCGCCGAGACCACCGATGATACCGCCGCCAGCGACAAGCCCGTTCTGGTCATGGGCACCAGCCCCGACTATCCCCCCTATGAGTTCTTCGCAGATGCTGCTATGACCGAGTACGCCGGCATCGACGTGGAAGTGGCCAAGTACATCGCCGAATCCATGGGCATGACCCTGCAGATCGAGTCCATGAACTTCGATAACCTGGTGACCTCCCTGAGCAACGGCGACTTTGACGTGGTGCTGGCCGCCTGCGAGTACACCGAGGAGCGTGCCAAGGCCTGTGACTTCTCCGATCCCTACTACACCGATCTGCCTCCCGTCATTCTGGTGAAGGCTGCCAACGCCGACAAGTACAAGACCGTTGACGATATCAACCAGGCTTCCGTCATCATCGGCGCCCAGAAGAACACCACCAAGGCCATGGCCGCCGCGGATATGTTCCCCGAAGCTGCCAACGGCATGGTTCTGGAGTCTCTGGTCCCCACCCTGGTCACCGAGCTGAAAAACGGCACCATCGACCTGCTGGTACTGGATGGCAATGTGGGCCTGAGCTACGTGGGCTGATCTCCCTGTTCCCTATCGCAAACGTGCAAGGCAGATGCCTTGCACGCTTGCGTGTTCTTAAGAACTTTTGAAAGGATGCTTCGTCTATGTCGTGGAATGATCTGTTTGTCAACATGGACAACACCAACTTCTTCAACTTCTCGTTCCTGCCTAAGTACGGCTCCGCCTTTGTCCGCGGCTTTGAATACACGCTGCTGCTGGCGGTGGTGTCCGTGCTGCTGGCCGTGATCCCCGCCCTGCTGCTGGCCATGATGCGCCTGAGCAAGATCAAGCCTATCAAGTGGTTCGCCGGCGCGTATATCGCCGTGTTCCGTTCCACCCCCATGCTGGTGCAGCTGTCCATCATCTACTTCGGATTGTTCCACTACATTAGCCTGCCCCGGACACTGTTGTTCGGCTTCATCGCCATCAACCGGTTTATCCCAGGCGTGGTCGCTTTGGCGCTGAACAGCTCGGCGTATGTAGCCGAGATATTCCGCGCTGGTATACTGGCCGTGGACAAGGGGCAGACCGAGGCGGCCCGTTCTCTGGGCCTCAGCAGTTGGCAGTCCATGCGTCTGGTCGTGCTGCCCCAGGCCATCAAGAACGTGCTTCCCGCCCTGGCCAATGAGGTCGTTACCATGGTGAAGGAGTCCTCCATCTGCTCCGTGCTGGGCATGGCAGAGATCATGTACACCGCTCAGACCGTCTCCGGCAACAGCTACATCACCCTGGCTCCCTACGTGCTGGCCGCGCTGGTCTACTTCTGCATCAACTATCCCGCCTCCAAAGCCATCGAGGCCATAGAAAGGAGAATGCGCCGTGGCGATAAGCAGTAAAGTTCTCATCTCCGTAAAGCACCTGGTCAAGGAATACAACCACGGCACCGTTCACGCATTGGACGGCTGCGATCTGGATATCCACAAGGGTGAAGTGGTGGCCATCATCGGCCCCTCCGGTTCCGGCAAGTCCACGCTGCTCCGCAGCTTGAATATGCTGGAGGAGCCCACCTCCGGCGCCATCTTCTTCGACGGTGTAGACCTGGCGGATAAGTCTGTGGACATCAATCTCCACCGTCAGAAGATGGGCATGGTGTTCCAGCACTTCAACCTGTTTCCCCATAAGACTGTGCTGCAGAACATCACGCTGGCGCCCGTCACCCTGAAGAAAAAAACACCCGCTGAGGCCGAGACCCAGGCCCGCACCCTTTTGGAGCGCATCGGCCTGTCCGACAAGGCCAACGAGTACCCCAATATGCTCTCCGGCGGTCAGAAGCAGCGTATCGCCATTGTCCGTGCTCTGGCCATGGATCCGGAGGTCATGCTCTTCGACGAGCCCACCTCCGCCCTGGACCCCGAGATGGTAGGTGAAGTGCTGGACCTGATGCGCGACCTGGCCAAGGACGGGATGACTATGGCCGTGGTCACCCACGAGATGGGCTTCGCCCGTGAGGTAGCCGACCGTGTGGTCTTCATGGCCGACGGAAAGATCCTGGAGGAAGGCTCCCCCACGGACATCTTCGACCATCCCCAGGACCCCCGGCTGCAGGACTTCCTCAGCAAAGTGCTGTGACAACGATAAAAGCCCACCCCAAAAGGGGTGGGCTTTTTTATGTTTCTTATGACTTTCCGTGTATCTCATTGCCGCAGCGGGGGCAGGTGATGACAATGCGCCCTTTCCCTTTTGGCACCCGGCACACCGCGCCGCAGCCCGGACAGGTAAAGTAGCAGTGCTCTTTATCCATCCGCTGCTGCCTTTTCCCGGCCATACGTCGGCTGATGGGCCACCAGACCTTCTCCATGAACTTCGCGTTCTCCGCCCGGCGCTTCTCCAGATTGCGGGAAAACATCCGGAACAGTGCCAGCAGGGTGATGATCCCGGCCACGGTGCCGATGATGCTGTATGCCAGCGGCACCTTCTCCCGCAGAAAAATGTTGATGATATCCAGTACCAGAGCCGTCCAGACCATGGTCAGCGTCAGCCGGTCCACACCGTTGCGCCCATACATGAAGCGCGACAGCGCGTTGCCAATACGTTGCAAGAAGTTCATAAAACCGTCCCTTTGCCTTCCGCGTCCACACCGCAGGTTTTCTGACAAGATATTTTACAGGAAAAGTCAGCAAAGGTAAACCCCTTTTATTCAAAATTCACAGAATGGACAAATTTTTGTTTTTTTACTGCCGGTGCAAAACCAGTCCCGCTGCCTTGCAATTCGCCATAAACCTATGCTATAATAAATTGATTATGCACCGCGAGCCGGCGGTCACCCGCCGGCTCGCCGCAGGCCCCGACCTCTCCGGGCGGGATCGGCTGCGCTGTCTGCCGCACTGCGGGGCCTGCATATCCCATACTATGCCGCCGCACCGCTGCCGGTGCGGCGCGAAAGGAAGCTGCTCTATGATCAAGATCGCCCCCTCCATCCTGTCCGCGGATTTTGCCTACCTGGCCCGTGACATCGAAAAGATCTCCACCGCCGACTACGTCCATGTGGACGTGATGGACGGCCTGTTCGTGCCCAACATCTCCATCGGCATTCCGGTGGTCAAGTCCATTCGGCCCACCACCGACCTGCCGTTGGATGTCCATCTGATGATCGATCGCCCGGTCCGCTATGTGGAGCAGTTCTGCGATGCCGGTGCGGACATCGTCACCTGTCATGTGGAGGCGGACACCGAGGAGAATATTCTCTCCGCCCTCGACAAGATCCACGCCAAGGGCAAAAAGGCCGGCGTGGTCGTCAAGCCCAAGACCCCGGCCAGCGCCGTCCTGCCCTTCATCAACAAGGTGGAGCTGATCCTGGTCATGACCGTGGAGCCGGGCTTCGGCGGTCAGAAGTTTATGGCCGATATGATGCCCAAGGTACAGGCCATCCGCGGTTATATCGATGCCATGAACCCTGCCTGCGAACTGGAGGTAGACGGCGGCGTGGATGGCGACACCTGCAAGCTCTGCATCGCCTCCGGCGCCAACGTGCTGGTGGCCGGCAGCGCCGTATACAAGGCTGCCGACATCCCCGCCAAGATCAAAGAACTGAGAGGGTAACATCCTATGGAGTATTTTCCCGCTCCGCTGGAAAAATTAGTGGAGCAGTTCGCCCGCTTGCCGGGCGTAGGCTATAAATCCGCCCAGCGACTGGCCTTCTATGTGCTGTCCCTGCCGGAGCAGGAGGCCCAGGCCTTTGCCGACGCCATCATGGACGCCAAGCGCAGCGTGACCCTCTGCCCCGTGTGTCAGAACCTGACCGCCGGTGGCCTGTGTCCCATCTGTGCCGACCAGAAGCGCGATGACGCCACCATCTGCGTGGTGGCTGACCCCCGGGACGTGATCGCCATCGAGCGCAGCCGGGAGTACCGCGGCCGTTACCATGTGCTTCACGGTGTGTTGTCCCCCATGAACCACGTGGGGCCCGATGATCTGCACATCAGATCCCTGCTGGACCGCGTGGCCCAGGGCGGCATCACTGAGGTCATCATGGCCACCAACCCGGACACCGAGGGTGAGGCCACGGCGCTGTACATCGCCCGGCTGCTCAAGCCCTTCGGCGTCAAGGTCACCCGCCTGGCCTATGGTATTCCCGTGGGCGGCCACCTGGAATTCGCCGACGACGCCACGCTCATGCGGGCCCTGGAAGGGCGGCGGGAGCTGTGAAACGATTTGCCTGCCTTATCTTGGCCGCGCTGATGGCCCTGTCGCTCGCCGCCTGCGGCACACAGAAGCGTGAGACGCTGGAGCTCTTCGCCATGGACACCTACATGACCTTCGTGGCCATCGGCGACGGCGCTGATGACGTGCTGACTGACCTGAGCCGCACCGTCAACACGTTGGAATCCTCCCTCTCCCGCACGGTGGACACCAGCGAGGTCTCCCGTCTGAACCGTGACGGCTCCGCCGTCTGGGACGAGGACGGTGCGCAGCTGCTGTCGTGGGCGCTGCAGCACAGCCAGGAAACGGACGGTGCCTTCGATATCACCATCGCCCCGCTGGTGGAGCTGTGGGGCATCACCTCCGACAGTCCCCGCGTCCCCTCTCAGGCGGAGATCGACGCACTGCTGCCTCTGGTGGGCTATGAGCACGTCCACCAGTCCGAATTTTGCAGCATCTCTCTGGATGAGGGCTGCTCCGTCGATCTGGGCGGCATCGCCAAGGGCTACGCCTCCGACTGCGCCGCCGTCCTGTTCCACCGCAGCGCCCTCACCGGCGGCTGCGCCAATCTGGGCGGTAACGTGTACGTCTACGGCACCACCGCCCAGAACAAGCCCTGGTCGGTGGCCATTCAGGATCCCGCCGACAGCGAGGGCTATGTCTGCACCCTGAGCCTGTCGGACGCCTTTGTGGTCACCTCCGGCGGCTACCAGCGCTATTTCACCGCGCCGGACGGCACGGTGTACCAGCATATTCTTGATCCTAAGACCGGCTATCCCGTCCAAAGTGACCTGACCAGCGTCTCCGTCGTCACACGGGGCGGCTTCGGCGGGCAGGGCACCCGTGCCGACGCCTACTCCACCGCCCTGTACGTTATGGGTGAGCAGGCCGCCGTGGACTTCTGGCGCTCCCAGGATATGTCCTTTGACATGGTGCTCATCACCCGGGACGGCCGCGTGGTCTATACCCCCGGCCTGGCTGACTGTTTCAACGAAAAGGACGGAACCGCCTATGTCTACCAACTCCTCGCCGCCTGAACTGAAATGGAACCGCTTTGATGCGCTGGTGGCGCTGGCGGTCGTGCTGCTGGCCGTCGTCTCCGCGCTGTGCTTCTATCTGCCCAAAAACCAAAGCGGCGCCCTCACCGTGGTCATCGACATCTCCGGTCAGGAGGTCCGCCATGTCCCCCTGTCCGACTTCACCGAGGCCACCGTCACCAGCCGCGGCTATACGCTGCACATTGCCGCCGAGGGCGACGCCGTCTCCGTGACCGACTCCGACTGTCCCACCCAGGACTGCGTCCACACCGGGGCCATCTCCCGCGCCGGGCAGTCCATCGTGTGCCTGCCTGCCCAGGTGGTCGTCCACCTGGAGGGCGCGTCCGTACCGGACGCGCCTGACGTGATCGTGGGGTGAGCACATGAAGTGGACAGCAAAAAACATCGCCCTCTGCGCCGTGCTGGCAGCGCTGGCGCTGGGGCTCAGCACCCTGGAGGGGCTGTTCCCCATCTCCCTGCTGGTGCCCCTTCCCGGCGTGAAGCTGGGCCTTGCCAACATCGTCACTGTGTTCGCCTTGTATCAGTTGGGTGCCGGCGCGGCGCTGGCCATTCTGCTGACCCGCTGTCTGCTGGGCGGACTGTTTGCCGGGAACCTGTCGGCCATGCTGTTCTCCGTGCTGGGCGGACTGACCGCCATGCTGGTGATGATATTCCTGCGGCGTCTGCCGAAGCTCAGCGTCTACGGCGTGTCCATCGGCGGCGCGGCAGCGCACAACATCGGCCAGATGGCCGCGGCGGTCATCACCCTTGGCAGCACCATGGTCCTGGGCTATCTGCCCTTCCTGCTGGCCGTGTCCCTTTTCACCGGTGCGCTGACCGGCTTCATCACTGCGCTTCTGCTGCGTGCCACGCGGCATATCCGATTTCACTGAGAGGTGCCACTATGGATAAGAAAGATCAGATCATTTTGCAGCAGCTGGACGTGATACGCTCCATGACGGAGAACAACGTCCGCCGCATGGGCAGTGACTTCTGGGGCACGCCCTTCCAGGACGTTGGCAAGGCCCCCGCCGCCCCCGAAAAGCCTGCCGAGCCCGAAAAGCCCGTCCCCCCCACCGCCGACGCCAAGCCCGGCGCTGCCGCGCCCGAAAAAGCCGAGGAGCTTCCGCCTCCGGAGAAGATCGAGGACCTACTCGCCGAGCTGGACACCTACATCGGCCTGAACGTGGTCAAGGACGAGGTCCACGACCTCATCAACATGGTCCAGGTCTACAAGCTCCGCGAGCAGCACGACCTCCCCACCACCGATATGTCACTCCACATGGTCTTCACCGGCAACCCCGGCACCGGCAAGACCATGATGGCCCGCATGATGGCCCGCATCTACCGCAGTCTGGGCATTCTCAGCAAGGGCCAGCTGGTGGAGGTGGATCGCAGTGGTCTGGTGGCCGGCTACGTAGGTCAGACCGCCCTCAAGACCCAGAAGGTCATTGAAAAGGCCATGGGCGGCGTGCTGTTCATCGATGAGGCTTACGCCCTCAACGGCAAGTCCGAAAACGACTTTGGTCAGGAGGCCATCGACACCATCCTCAAAGCCATGGAGGACCACCGCGATGACCTGGTGGTCATCGTGGCGGGCTACACGGAGCTGATGGACAAATTCATCCACTCCAACCCCGGTCTGGAGAGCCGCTTCAACCGTTTCCTGCTGTTCGAGGACTACACCCCGGAGGAGATGTTCGAGATCTTCAAAATGCGCTGCGGCAAGGGCTACGTCCTCGCGCCGGAGGCCGAGCCCCTGGTCCGCGACTACATCGCTGAAGAGAGCGCCGACCCCAGCTTCGGCAATGCCCGCGGCGTCCGCAACCTGTTCGAGCACATTCTGGTGGCCCAGAACAACCGTTTGGCCAAGATGGAGACCGTCACCCGCGAGGACCTGATGACCATCACCCCCGACGATGTGCTCCATGCCCGGGGCAAGCTGGACGACTGACGCACAAAAAAAGAAAGCCCATACGGGCTTTCTTTTTTTGTGCGCTCAGTGCCGCTTTTTGCCGACCCACGCCATGCCGGTGACGGACAGGACAGCCGTCACGGCGTAGATACCCACGCCCGCATCAAAGGTCTTGGGAGAACCCTTGGTCTCGTCCGCCTTGGTGTCGGTGGTGGGGTGGTAGTAGTAGCCGCCGGTGGAGGGAGTAGCCCCTGCACTGACTATCTGGGCAATAGCAGGCGCTGTCGCTTTAACGTCACCGCCTTTAATTCCCGTGTCTGTTTTCATCGTAGCGCACGGGTTGTTTTGCCAAACGAGTTTCACATTGGCATTGGTTTCTCCCTCACCATACACATTTCCATTGGCAGTCACATCATCATAAACAGCATAACCACTGCCGTCAATAGTATTGTTTTTCACTGTGAGTTCTGCGGACTTTCCTGCACCCCTTTTAGCAAAATTCTCGTGAATCGTCAGCACGTTGCCGCCGTTCAAATGAATTCTATTCCCTTCGATACGTGCCGTATCACAACCGGACACTTGAACTGCCGAATATCCCGCACCCGGCGTAATCTCATTTCCCGTTACGACTAAATCACCTACATAAGCACCAAAATTCAACCCGCGGATATATCCGGAAACCGTATTCCCCGTAAAATTCAATACAGTTTTTCTTTCTTTACCTTCGTCTTCTTTTGCCGTCCCATTCAGCATCAGCGGATAGGTACTATACCCACCAGCACGGCAGATAAAGGTATTTCCAGAAATATTCCAAACAGAGTTTCCTTGATAGGCACAACTCATATTGAAGCCGCCGTCTACCTTGCAGTTATTCAGATTGAAGGTAAACGTACCACCAAGGCCGCTCCCGTTTCGCGCGATCTGGATGCCGTTTGTGTCAGAATCCTGCAGCTTCAGATCGGAGATGGAAAGAATCACGCTCTCGATATCATTGCTCACATATTGAAAGGACCACGGAACGGTTATTGTAGATGCAGTCAGCTGAGCAGCATCATTCTTTCCTTCCACCGTCAGGTTATGCAGATAATGCTGGCCTAAATAGCCCTGTTCGCGGCCCAGCGACAGCGTATATCCAGTCGGCAAAGTTTGTTGGCCCCAAATGTTCCACTGAATAGAAATGTATTGGTCATCAATTTGGCTATATAAGTCGGTCACCTTACTATCATCAGCCATGCCTGTCGTACCAACAGTCTCTGTTGTCAATTTTGAAAGTTCATTGTAGGCATCCTGTACAGTGGTATAAACCTTAGTATCGTAGCCCTTAAACCCAATGACATTAACACCGCTAAATGCTTTGACCTCATCAGCAGTCATTGCCGTACCATTTTTCTTTAACTCACCATTCTCGTAAGTATAATCATCCTCCGCCCAGCTGACGCTGCACAGTCCCAGCGCCATCACCAGCGCCAGTATCGTTGCCAACAATTTCTTCATGTCTCCTACCCCGTTATGTTTAGATTTCCGCAGATGCGCTCGTTTTAATGAGGATTAAAACGTAAAAGCAGAGGTACCTCTGCGGATAGCTTCATTATAGCAAGAATTTTCGGTTTGTCCAGAGCATTTTGTGAAAAAATCCCAATTTTATCATTCCCGGTAACGGCGCTTACGTTTGATTTGCAAAAATTGGAAATTCCTTCCCCGCGGGCAGCGTCGTTACCGCCTCGGCGGGAAGCGCGGGAAACCACTCCCCTATCCTCCCCGGCGCGGCGGCAAGCGTTTCCTTCTGCCCGTGGGTCAGCTTCGCCTTGATGGCGTATTCCAGCCGCGACGCCGTTATCTTGTCCCCGCAGCGCCACAGCGCCGCCAAAGCCTCCGGCGGGTGTGCTCGGGTGTACTTGGCGCCCCTGCCGCTGCAATGCATAGCCATCCGCCGCGCCACGTCGTTAGTCATCCCCGTGTACAGGCTTCCGCCACGGCACCGCAGCATATAGACATAGTACGCTTCCATAGGCGGCTCCTTTCACGGTTTTCCCCTATCATACCCGATATTTCTTGCATTGACAAGCGCTGTATGGTACAATTCCAATTTGGAAAGTGAGGGAGAACTATGACCCTTTTTGATTACTATCTGCGCTATATGACCGAGGTATGGGAGGGCACGCGTCCTGCCCCGGAGGGTATTGCCCTGCCAGAGGGCAGCGATAAAAACGCCCGCATACAGGCACTGGGCCAGCAGCTACAGGATATGGGTATGGCCGCCTTTGTCCGCGCCTGCGCCGCCCAGGACGGCACGGTGCTTCCGGAGGAGCTGTTCGCCGAAAGCGGCGACCTTGGCAGTTTTGAGTTGTTTCTTCAAAACGCGGGCAAGGCGCAGGAAGCCCCTGCCGCGGAGAAAAAGTCCGCGACCCCCGACCCCGATGCCAACAAGCACGCCTTTGAGGTGTTCCTGGACTGCATCGCCATGGATGACGGTCTTGTGCAGTACCTGATCGATGTGCTGAAGCGCATGGACCGCAAGGAGTTTTTCAAGCTCAGCCAGATCACCACCAAGCTGGACCTGGACCCGGAGGAGTTCCTCTACTGGCTGGGCCGTCGGGAGATGTACGCCGACGAGGAGGAGCAGGGCTGTGCCGTCGCTATGGACCACGCCCTGCTGCGGCTTGCGGATGAGGGACGGCTAGATGTGGTGGCCGCCCTGCTCAGCGGCGACAGAAATACCTTCGAGACCTTTCGCTGCGAGGCACCGGAGCTTATGCACGCACCCATCGCCACCTTCGAGTGGTACGAGAAGAACTATCTGGATCGGGACTATCCCATCCGACTCATCATGCGCCTGAACGGCGTACAATTTCCCAACTGAGGTGAACTATGAACGAAGCATATAAGACGCTGGGTGTCAGCGAAAACGTGCTGGCTTTCAGTGAAACGATCCTGTCCGACCTGAAGGACCGCTTTGCGGCCATCGACGCCATCGCCGAGGCTAATCAGCTGAAGGTCATCGCCGCCATGCAGAAAAACCGCGTGGCCGCCAATCATTTTAACCTTTCCACCGGCTACGGCTACGACGACGAGGGACGCGACACGCTGGAGCGCGTCTACGCCGACTGCTTCGGCGCGGAGGCCGCCCTGGTTCGCCCGCAGATCACCTGTGGTACCCACGCGCTGGCGCTGGCGTTAGGCGCGAACCTGCTGCCGGGGGACGAACTTTTGAGTCCGGTGGGGGGGCCGTACGACACACTGGAAGAAGTCATCGGCATCCGGGAGTCGGTGGGCTCACTGAAGGAATACGGGATAAGTTATCGTCAAGTCGATTTATTGCCGGACGGGTCGTTTGATACCGATAAAATTTGCGCAGCAATAAACAAAAAAACAAAGCTCATCACGATACAGCGTTCAAAAGGCTACGCTACAAGGCCCAGCTTCTCAGTAGCGCAGATCGGCGAGTTGATTGCGTTATGTAAACAATGCAAGCCGGACGTGATCTGTATGGTGGACAACTGCTACGGCGAGTTCACAGAGCTGATCGAGCCGGTAAACGTGGGCGCGGACCTGATGGTGGGCAGCCTTATCAAAAATCCCGGCGGCGGGTTGGCCCCCACCGGCGGCTATATCTGCGGCCGCGCCGACCTGATCGAGCGCTGCGCCCGGCGGCTCACCGCCCCCGGTCTTGGCCGGGAGGTAGGCGCAAATCTGGGGCTGCTGACCCAATTTTACCAGGGCTTTTTCCTGGCGCCGACGGTGGTGGCCTCTGCGGTGAAGGGTGCTGTATTCGCCGCAAATTGTTATGAAAAACTTGGTTTTCATGTCATTCCAGGCGCTTCTGAGGTGCGTCACGACATCATTCAGGCGGTGGAACTGGGCAGCCGGGAGGGCATGATCGCCTTCTGCAAGGGCATACAGGCCGCCGCGCCGGTGGACAGCTATGTCACCCCGGAGCCAGCCCCTATGCCGGGCTATGACAGCGACGTCATCATGGCCGCCGGCGCTTTTGTGCAGGGCAGCTCCATAGAATTGTCCGCCGACGGCCCCACACGGCCGCCCTACGCGGTGTATTTCCAGGGTGGGCTGACCTGGTACCACGCCAAGCTGGGCATCCTGATGAGCCTGCAGAAAATGCTGGAAGCCGGCCTGATCTCATTATAATTATGTAAACCATGGAGGAAACCGTATGTTTCTCCCTAATCATCCCTTTCGGCGGCGTCCGCCTCCTTTTTCTGTGCATTTTGTGTTCGTTGTTTATACTTTTACTTTCTGAATAATGTACATTATCGTATAGCAGGTCTTGCTATACATGATAGAATAAGGAGTTTTTTATGTGGTTTTGGTTTTCTCTGATCGCACTGATCTGCTGGAGCGGCTCTGACCTGTTCAGCAAGATCGGCTGCCAGGACGCAGACGACAAATACAGCCATCTTAAAATGGTGATGGCAGTGGGCCTGGTGATGGGTCTGCACGCCGCCTATGAGATTTTCATCAACGGCACGGAGATCAACGGCAGCATCATCCTGACGTATCTGCCGGTGTCCCTGCTGTACATCAGCTCTATGACCATCGGCTACATCGGCCTGCGGTATATCGAGCTGTCCATCTCCTCCCCCATCTGCAATTCCAGCGGCGCACTGGTGGCGGTGCTGGCGCTGGCCACCGGCGGACTGGGCGAATTAGTGCCGGCCCAGCTGGCAGCCACAGCACTGGTATGCGTGGGTGTTATCGGTCTGGGCATCGTGGAGGCCCGGGAGGACGACGACCTGCGGGCCGCACGGCAGCAGGCCAGCAACCACCGCTACGCCAAGTCGGCGTTGGCGCTGATCCTGCCTGTGATCTATTGCCTGCTGGACGCCCTGGGCACCTTTGCCGACAGCCGGGTGCTGGAAACGCTGAACGAGGACAGCGCCAACTGCGCCTATGAGCTGACGTTTCTGCTGGCGGGCATCGTATGCTTCGTGTATGTGGTGCTTATCAAGAAGAGCCGGCTCGTTCCCAAGCGGGAGGGGCCCAAGTACGCGGGCGCTGTGTGCGAAACGGCGGGTCAGTTCGCGTACATCTACGCGCTGGCGGACACGGAGCACGTGGCACTGGCCGCACCCATCATCTCCGCCTACTGCGTGGCCTCGGTGCTGTGGAGCCGCATTTTCCTGAAGGAAAAGCTCAGCTGGAAGCACTACGCCATGATTGCACTGGTGGTGGCGGGTATTGTGATACTGGGCATCTACGATGCATAACAACAAGATATCCCCCGCCGGGTCCGGCGGGGGATTTTTTGTATCCCGAAAACCACTCGCTGGGCGAGTGGTTTTTGGGATACAAAAAGGGACCGCTTTCGCGGCCCCTTTTGTTGGCTCGTAAGAGGTTCGGCTTAGAAGCAGCCCTGCTCCATCATCGCCTCGGCGACCTTCTTGAAGCCGGCGATGTTGGCACCAGCCACCAGGTCGTAGCCCAGGCCGTACTCGGCAGCGGCCTCGGCGGACACCTTGTGGATGTTCTCCATCATCTTATGCAGCTGATGGTCGACTTCCTCGGCAGTCCAGACCAGACGCTCGGAGTTCTGGGCCATCTCCAGGGCGGAGACGCCCACGCCGCCGGCGTTAACAGCCTTGGAGGGAGCGACGATGATGCCCTTCTGCTTACGCAGGAAGTTCAGTGCATCGTTGGTGGTGGGCATATTGGCGACCTCGATGTAGTACTTCACGCCGGAAGCAGCGATCTTCTCAGCGGACTCCATCTTGACGTCGTTCTGCATGGCGGCGGGCATATACACGTCGACATCCTTGACGCCCCAGCACTTCTCGCCGGCGACGAACTCGCAGCCGAACTTATCGGCATAGGGCTTGCAGTGCATGGGATCCTTGGCGCGCATCTCGAGGATGAAGTTCAGCTTCTCGTCGGTGATGACACCGTCGGGATCGTGAACGTAACCGTCAGGACCGGCGAAGTAGGTGACCTTAGCGCCCAGTTGGGAAGCCTTCTTCATGATGCCCCAGCCCACGTTGCCGTAGCCGGAAATGGCGATACGCTTGCCCTCGATGGTGTCGTTCTCGTGCTTCAGCACTTCCTGCAGATAGTACA